>Ga0070710_10000488_pt1 | contig 18637 bp, 24 predicted proteins | sample LARL52metaG_FD_65454 | JGI IMG/M metagenome (GOLD analysis project Ga0070710, IMG submission 65454) | Corn, switchgrass and miscanthus rhizosphere microbial communities from Kellogg Biological Station, Michigan, USA - LAR L5-2 metaG | ecosystem: Host-associated > Plants > Roots > Rhizosphere ... | reverse complement strand
AAGCTCACCGACATCAAGGTGGGCGACAAGATCGTCAAGGGCATCTACTCCCTGCTCGCCGACGCGAGCTGCACGGAGAAGGACGGCGCCAAGAAGTGCCTGACCGTCGACGAGATCAGGGCCGCCGCTGAGCAGACCGACCCGGTCGCGCTGGGCGTGCCGGACTGGGCGCTGCCCGACGTGAAGCGCGCCGAGCCCCAGTACCGCCTCGAAGGTCTCATCATGCGCGGCGTCTACCAGGTCAAGCCGGGCGTCAGCGCCGTCGAGCTGATCCGCAGCGTCATCGTCGCCTCCGCCCAGAAGCTGGCCGGTGCCGGCATCCCCGGCGGCACCGTGAACACCGGCTTCCGCCCCTACGAGGTCCTGGTCATGGCCTCGCTGGTCGAGAAGGAAGCCATCGAGAAGGACTTCGCCAAGGTCTCCCAGGTCATCTACAACCGCCTGAAGAAGCCCATGGCCCTGCAGTTCGACTCGACCATCAACTACAAGAACAACCAGCCGCACATCCGCACCTCGGACGCCGACCGCGACAAGCCGGGCCCGTACAACACCTACCTGACCCAGGGCCTCCCGCCGACGCCGATCGGTTCGCCGTCGCAGCAGGCCGTCGCCGCCGCGCTGAAGCCGGAGGGCGGCGACATCCTGTACTTCGTGAAGTGCCAGAAGGACGGCACGTCGTGCTTCGCGACGACGTTCGAGGAGCACAACGCCAACGACCAGAAGGCCCAGCGGGAGGGCATCTACTAGTGCGTCGCGCGGCAGTGATCGGTTCGCCGATCGAGCACTCGCTGTCCCCTGTGCTGCACAACGCCGCCTATGCCGCGCTGGGGCTCGACTGGGAGTACACGCGCCTGGAGTGCTCCAAGGACCGCGTGGCCTCCCTGGTCGCCTCGCTGGGGCCGGAGTGGGCCGGGTTGTCCTGCACCATGCCGACCAAGCGGGCGGCTTTGGCGGTGGCGTCGTCGGTCACCGACCGGGCGTCGGCCGTGGGTGCGGCGAACACGTTGGTGCGCAAGGATTCCGGATGGCACGCCGACTGCACCGACGTGGACGGCGTGGTGGGGGCGTTGCGGGAGAAGGGTTTCCCGGGCGGCTCCACCGGTGTGGTGATCGGTGCCGGTGGGACGGCGACGGCGGTGCTCGCCGGGTTCGCCTCGCTCGGCATCTCCTCGGTTTCCCTGGTGGTGCGGGATCCCGCGCGCGCGGCCGAGGCCGTGGCCACGGCCTCGCGGGTCGGGATCGCGGCCGAGGTGCTCGCACTGTCCTCTGTGGACCTCGACGCGCTGGCCGCCGCCTCGGACGTGGTGGTGTCCACGGTGCCCGCCGAGGCCACGGTGCCGCTGGCGTCCGCATTGGCTCGGGCGCCGTACGTGCTGGACGTGATCTACCACCCGTGGCCCACTCCGGTGGCCGCTGCGGTCGAGGCTTCCGGTGCGAGGCTGGCGACCGGGCTGGACATGTTGCTGCACCAGGCTTTCGGTCAGGTGGAGCAGTTCATCGGCAAGCCCGCGCCGCAGGACGTCATGCGCTCGGCTCTGGCGGCGGAACTCGCCTCACGGTCCTGATCGCACCTTGTCCAAGATGGACAGAAGTGCGGCCAGGTCGTCCGGCCCGAGCGCCGACAGCGGGCTGCACTCCGCCACGATCCGCAGCACCTCCGAGCGCACCTGCCTGCCTCTGTCCGTGAGCACGAGCGCGCGTGACCGCCGGTCGTGCGGGTCGGGCACGCGTTCGACGAGTCCTCGTGCGGCGAGCTGGTCCGCGACGAAGGACAGGTTGGGCGCGTTGCAGAACAGGCGGCCGGCCACGACCTTCATCGACGGCGGCTCCTCGTCGGGGTCCAGCGCCCACAACGCCTGAGCGGTCGCCGTCGTCAGGCCCAGTTCCGCGAGCGGGGCGGAGATCGCCGCCTCGGTGCGCATGACCACTTCGTGCACGGCCTCCACGGCCGCGGCCTGATCGCGTTCGCCCATGGCGCACAGTCTAGCCACTTGCTTCGAGACTCGAACTTGTTATGCTGCGACCAAGATACTTCGAGACTCGAATGATTGGAGTGCGTCGTGCACTCGTTCGCAGGCACCACCGCACTGGTCACCGGTGCGTCCAAGGGCATCGGTCGCGCCTACGCGCTGGAACTGGCCCGCCGGGGCGCCGACGTGGTGCTCGTCGCGCGCAGCACCACGTCGTTGGAAGAGCTGGCGGCCGAGATCCGCGCCGAGCACGGGGTGAAGGCCGAGACCATCGGCGCCGACCTCGCGGACGCCGCGGGTCCCCGAGCCGTGGCCGACGCCGTCGCCGACCGCGGTCTGACGATCGACCTGCTGGTGAACAACGCCGGTTCCGGCTCGGTCGGACCGTTCTTCGAACGTCCCTTCGCGCCGAACAGCCAGTCGGTCGCCCTCAACATCACCGGGCTGATGGAGCTGACGCACCTGCTCGGCCGCGACATGGTGGCCAGGGGAGCGGGCGGCATCATCAACGTCGCGTCGACGGCGGCGTTCCAGCCGATCCCCTACATGGCGAGCTACGGCGCCACGAAGGCGTTCGTCCTCTCGTTCACCGAAGCCGTCGCCGAGGAGTTGCGGGGCACCGGGGTGCGCCTCATGGCCGCGCATCCCGGACAGACCGCCACCGGGTTCTTCGACGGCACGACGGCCGAGATGAACGCCCGCCTGGCCGACTCACCGGAGTCGGTCGCCGCCCGCACGCTCGACGACTTCGCGCGCGGACGTGTCGCCTCCTACCCCGGTCGTACCGCGAACCGGCTGATCACGCTGGTGGCGCGCGTGCTGCCGCGCCGGACGGTCGCCAGGGTCGCCGCCGGGCTCAGCCGCAAGCTCGGCTACCACGTCGCGGACGACCTGCCCGCCACCGCGGCTAAGGGCAGTTGAAGCCGGAAGTCGGCACGCCCTCCAGCTTCGCCCGGCTCGCGATCGCCGTGCAGTACAGCTGCAACTGCGCCATCTTCGTCAGTCCCGCCATGTCCTCGGGCAGCACGAGCACGTTCGACACCGCGTAGGCCCGCGACGACGAGGCGGGCACCTCGGTCGCCAAGCCCTGATTCTTCTCTTCGTCGGTGGGGCCGGCGACCAGCAGGTTGACGGCGGTGGCGGTGTCCACGTCGCCGGAATAGGCGCGCGTCCGCCGCACCAGCTGGTCGTGCTTGGCCGTCAGCAGGTAGATGGTCACCTCGTGCGAGGAGACGGTCGGGGCCTCCGCGCCGTTGAGCACCGGGGTGGGGCGCACGCCGCACGCGGACAGGGTCACCAGGGCAAGCGCAAGGTGAAGACCGCGCCGCCCGCGGGGTCGTTGGCCGCTTCGATGGTGCCGCCGTGCAGGCGTGCGTTCTCCCATGCGATCGCCAATCCCAGCCCGCTGCCCTCGGAACGGGAGCGGGCCGTGTCTGCCTTGTAGAAGCGGTCGAAGATGTGGGGCAGGGCGTCCGGCGGGATGCCGGGGCCGTGGTCGGACACCTCGATGACACCGGGACGCACGGTGATCCGCACGGGCGCGCCGCCGTGCTTGAGGGCGTTGCCGACGAGGTTGGCGACGATCACGTCGAGGCGGCGGCGGTCCACCCGGCCCGTGACGCCGTCCGGCAGCGAGGCCTGCACCGAGGTGGTCCAGCCGCGAGCGGCCAGGCAGTCGCGCACGGCGGTGCCGATGTCCCACTCGTCGAGCTCCAGGACGTTGCGGCCCTCGTCGAAGCGCGAGATCTCCATGAGGTCGTTGACGAGACGGGTGAGCTTGCGCGTCTCGGTCGAGACCAGCCGGGCCGCCACGGCGGTGTCGGGCGGCAGGGACGCCGCGTCCTCGTCCAGCACGGCGCTCACGGCGTTCATGGCCGTCAGCGGCGTGCGGAGCTCGTGCGACACGTCGGCCACGAACCGCCTGGAGGCCGCCTGGGAGGACTCCAGCTGCTCGGCGGCGCGGTTGAACGTGCGGGCCAGGTCGGACAGCTCGTCGGAACCGCGTTCGTCGACCCTGGTGTCCAGCCGCCCGGAACCGAGGGCGCGGGCCGCGGCACCCAGGCGGCGCACCGGGCGCAGGACGCCGCGCGCGGTGAACAGCGCCAGCCCGAGGGCCAGCGGCAGCACCAGGCTCACGCCCACCCAGGCGGCCTTCGCGAAGCTGTCGATGGCGCGTTGCGGGCCGCCCAGCGACGAGATCGCCCACACCTCGACACCGGTGTTGGAGCCGTCGGCACGCAGCAGCGGGATGCCGATGACCACGTACGGCTCGGCCAGGTCCGTGCGGCGCTGCCAGATGACTGTCCTGCTCGACTTCAACGCCGTGCGCATCTCCGCGGGGACGGTGCTGGAGAGGTCCGGTCCGCCGTGGGCGCGAAGCCCTCCGTAGACGACGAAGGCGGTACCGCGCAGGTAGGAGGCGAACTCGTCGAGGTCCTGCTGCGCCGGCGGCACGGTCAGCTTGGGCGCGTAGTCGCGGACGTCCTTGACCAGCGGGTTCATGAACCCGTCCTGCGCGTCCTCCAGCAGCAGGTTGCGGGCCGTCGCGTAGGAGGCACCGGCCGCGGCCACGGCGCCCAGCAGCGTCAGCAACAGGAACGCGGCCATCAACCGGGGGCGCAGGCCGCGCAGCAGCGACCTCATCGCGGGCCGAAGCGATAGCCGAAGCCGCGCACCGTGTGGACGTAACGGGGTTCGGACGGCACGTCCTCGATCTTGGCGCGCAGGCGTTGCACGCAGGCGTCGACGAGCCGGGAGTCGCCCAGGTAGTCGTGCTCCCAGACCGCTTCGAGGATCTGCTGGCGGGTCAGCACGCGGCCCGGTGTGCGGGACAGCTCCAGCAGCAGCTTCAGCTCGGTCGGGGTCAGCGCGACCTGCGCGTCGTCCTTGAGCACCTGCAGGCCGGCGCGGTCGATCACGAGCGAGCCGTGCCGTTCCACCGTGGACGGTTCGGCGACGGTGCGGCGCAGCACGGCGCGGATGCGGGCCTCCAGCACGCGCGGTTCGACGGGCTTCACCACGTAGTCGTCCGCGCCCGCCTCCAGGCCCGCGACCACGTCGAAGTCGTCACCGCGCGCGGTCAGCATGATGATCGGCACCTCGGCCTGCGAGCGCATGCGGCGGCACGTCTCGAAGCCGTCGATGCCCGGCAGCATGATGTCCAGCACGACGATGTCGGGACGGGACTCGCGCAGCCGTTCCACGCCTTCCTCGCCCGTTCCCGCGGCCCGGACGTCATGTCCCTGGCGGCGCAGCGCCAGACCGAGACCTTCGCGCACGGACGGGTCGTCCTCGACCAGCAACACCATCGCCACGAGATCCATTATCGGCGGGGGAGGGGACCTGTGCCGTTTCTGTAGCGGAACCATGACATGGCGTGGACGCTCCCGTAGAGCGGCACGCGGAGTCTCGGCAGCATGGTCGGAAGCTTGGTGGGGTTCCTCTTCACGTACTTCGCGCTGGTGTGGACGTCGTTCGGGCAGAAGGCGGAGAACGCCGCGTTGCCCGAGCTGTCACTGCAGCGTTCCTGGGCGTCCAACGTGGACATGGCGATCGCCGTCGCCGCGGTCCTGGTGGTCCTGATCGCGCGGAAGAAGTCGTTGCCGCCGTTGCTGGTGCTCGGCGGTTCGGTGTTGCTGGCGCAGGTGCTCAAGCTCCAGGTGCTGGTCCGGCCCGAGCTGGACGAGGACGCGGTGCTGGTGCACAACAGCTTCCCCAGCGGACACACGACGGCGGCCGTGGCGTCGGTCATCGCGGTGATCATGGCCGTGCCGCGGCGGTTCGCGCTGTGGGTCGCGGTGCCGGGAGCGATCGGCGCGGGCGCGGTGGCGGCGGAGACGGTGTCGCTCGGCTGGCACCGGTTCAGCGACACGCTCGGCGCGGCGCTGCTGGTCTCGACGCTCGCGTTCCTGGTGCTGCGCAGGTGGACCGCGGGTCTGGTCGTGCCGCCCGCGCTCGCCGCGGGCGGGGTGTGGCTGATGGTGACGTACCCGCAGGCCACGCCGTCGGGCTTGGCCGGCGTCGTGACCGCGGGTGTCGTCCTGCACTTCGGGTGGGCCGTGAGCGGACGCCCCGGCGCCCGCTCACGACCTGACTCACTCGTCGTGGTCGGTGGCGATCAGTTCGGCGATCGCGTCGAGAGCGTCGTCCGCTCCGTCCCCGTCGGCGCTGAGCACCACCTCGTCACCGTGCATGGCGCCGAGGGTCATCAGACCCAGCACACTCGCCGCGTCCACGGCTTCGCCGCCGTCCTTGCGGATGGTGACCGTCACCGACTGGTCGGCGGCGGCCTTCGCCAGCAGTGCGGCAGGACGGGCGTGCAGCCCGACCTTGCTGGCCACGGTGACCCGTCGCTCGGCCATGATGGTTCCTCCCGGTAGAGCTGGTTGTGCTTGCTACTTCTCCGCCTGGTTACTTCTCGGCAGCGGCGGGCTTTTCGCTCGCCGAGCCGACGATGCTCTCGTCCGCCTCCGGCGACTCGTCGTCCTCGCGGCCCGGCGTCTTCAGGTTCCACTTGGTGATGACCCAGCGGAACAGGAAGTAGTAGACCACCGCGTAGATCAGGCCGAGGACGATCAGCAGCCACGGCTTGGTCGCGATGTTCCAGTTCAGGATGAAGTCGATCGCACCGGCCGAGAACGAGAACCCGTCGTGGGCGCCCAGCGCGTTCGAGATCGCGAGCGAGGTGCCGGTCAGCACCGCGTGGATCACGTACAGCGGCCACGCCACGAACATGAACGCGAACTCGAGCGGCTCCGTCACACCGGTGATGAACGCGGTGAGCGCGGCCGAGCCCATGATGCCACCGATGATCTTGCGCTGGTTCGGCCGCGCGGTGTGCACGATCGCGAGCGCGGCGGCCGGCAGGGCGAACATCAGGATCGGGAAGAAGCCGGTCTGGAACGTTCCGGCCGACGGGTCGCCCGCGAGGAAGCGCGGGATGTCACCGGTCTTGTCGTTGTAGTGGCCGAACTGGAACCACACGACGTTGTTGACGATGTGGTGCAGGCCGAGGGGGATCAGCAGGCGGTTGACGGTGCCGTAGATGAACGCACCGATGATCGTGCTGCCCGTGACCCACTCGCCGACCGCGGTGAGGCCCGCGTTGAACAGCGGGTACACCAGGCCCAGCAGGACGCCGAAGACCACCATCACGCCCGCGACGATGATCGGCACGAACCGGCGGCCGCCGAAGAAGGCCAGGTACGGGGGCAGCTTGATGCGGTGGAACCGCTGCCACAGCAACGCCGTGGTGATACCGACGACGATGCCGCCGAGCACCCCGTAGTTGATCAGGGCGGGCTTCGCGGCCGGGTCGGTCGGCTGGTCCAGGACCAGCGGCGACATGGCCTTGAAGACGCTGGTCAGCACGGTGTAGCCGACCACGGAGGCCAGCGCGGTCGAACCGTCACCGCGCCGGGCGAACCCGACGGCGATGCCGACCGCGAACAGCAGGGCGAGGTTGCTGAACAGCGCGTCGCCCGCCGCACCGATCACCGCGGCGACTTTGTTCCAGCCGAGACCGTCCTTGCCCAGCAGGTCGTCTTGACCGAAGCGGAGCAGGAGACCTGCCGCGGGCAGCACGGCGATCGGCAGCATGAGGCTGCGACCGAAGCGTTGCAACGTGGCGAGGCCCTTGATCTCACGCCCACCGGTCTGTGCGGCGTTGGTGCTCATCGGGTACCTCCCTTGGCGGAGTTCGGTCCGGAACCCGGGACGGTCCGGTCCAGTTGCATGGTCACCTGGTAGAGATCGCCCCGGTACCAGGAAGTCACGTCTTCGCACGGTCGCCCCTGAGAGCTGGCGACCCTTCGGAACACGAGCAGCGGGCTGCCCTTCCGGACGTCGAGCGCCTTCGCCGTCCCGGCGTCGGCGGTCTCGGCCCACACGGTCTGCCTCGCCTCGTCGAGCTGCACCCCGTATTTGGTCGCGAAGAGCTCGTAGAGCGACCCGGTCAGGTCGCACCGGTCGAGCTCCGGCAGCAGGTGCGGGCTGTACCAGCCGGCCTCCAGCGCCAGTGGTGCCCCGTCGGCCCTGCGCAGCCGCACCACGCGGTAGGCGTACTCGTCGGCGTCGAGCCCGAGCGAGGCCTTCGAACCGGGAGTGCCCTGCCCGCAGCTGATCACCTCGGTGCTGGGCTCCAGTCCGCGCGCCTTCATCTCCGAGGTGAACGAGGCGAGGAAGAGCTGCAGGTCGTAGCGCCGTCGCGCGGTGAACGTCCCGCGCCCCTTGGCCCTGGTGAGCAGCCCTTCGGCGACCAGTTGGCCGACGGCGGCCCGCACTGTGATGCGGGACACTCCGTACCGCTCGGCGAGGTCGCGTTCGGACGGAATGGGCGAGCCGGGCGCGAGGTCGTGCTCGGCGAGCCGGCGCAGGATCTCGCGCAGCTGCGCGTGCTTGGGCTTGGGCCCGTCCACGATCTCGTGCATTCGCTCACCTCCTCGCAGTGGTACTTTCCGGTCTAGACCAGTTGGTGCGGGAGAATGCTCCGCACACCGAGCGGGTGTCAACCGCTGTTACGGGAACGAGAGGTACGAACGTGGCTGACGAGAAGGCGCAGAAGATCATCGACGCGCTGGGCGGCGCGTCCAACATCGTCGAGATCGAACCGTGCATCACCCGCCTGCGGTGTGAGCTGGAGGACGGCTCCGTGGTCGACGAGAAGGCCCTGAAGGCATTGGGAGCACACGGAGTCATGCGCTCCGGCAACGTCGTCCAGGTCGTCGTCGGCCCCGAGGCGGACACCATCGCGTCGGACATCGAGGACCTCCTGTGAGCCTCCGCGTCGGCAGCCCCGTGCCCGGCCGGGTGGTCGCGCTCTCCGCCGTGCCGGACCCGGTCTTCGCGCAGGCGATGGTCGGCCCCGGCGTGGCCGTCGAACCCGCTCGTTCCCGCTCGGACGTCGTCTCGCCCGTGGACGGCACCGTGGTGACGCTGCACCCGCACGCGTTCGTGGTGGCCACTTCGGACGGCGCCGCGGTCCTGGTCCACCTGGGCATCGACACCGTGAAGCGCAAGGGCGAGGGCTTCGAGCTGCACGTGGTCAAGGGCGAGCAGGTGCTGGCCGGTCAGCGGATCGTGACCTGGGACCCGGCCGAGGTGGAGGCGGCGGGGTTCGCGCCGATCTGCCCGATCATCGCCCTGGACGCCACCGCCGAGTCGCTGGGCGACCTCGCCCTCGACGTGGACGTGGCGGCCAACGACGCCCTCTTCGACTGGTCCCGCTGACGCTGCCGGACGGCACGCGGGGCCCTTGCGTGCGCCAGGAGCGTACGAAAGCTCCCCGCGTGGACCGTCCGGCGGCGGCGTTCCGATCTTGTCGGTGTTGCTGGCTAGGTTGGGTTGCGAGGGGATCCCAGGCCGGGGGTACCCCTGCGCGAGCCTGCCGCGCCACCGGTTCGGGCGTTTCCCAGCCCGAACTGAGGCACCGTGAGCCCGTGCGTGAACGGACCGTTCACGACCGGTCGCGATTTGTGCCCAGGTCGTACCGAGCAGGACCGTGGTCGCCATGACCACGGTCCTGCTCGCGTCCGTCCTGAGCTCGCTGTGGACGGTCGCCGCCGTCCTGGACGCGCCACCCTCGTCGTACCTGCTGGCCTGGTTCGGCATCGTGCTCGCGCTGATCGACCTGCGGCACCACCGGTTGCCGGACGCGCTGACCCTCCCCCTGGGCGCCGCGCTGCTGCTCCTGCAGTCGCACCGGCTGGGAGAAGCCGCGCTCGGAGCGGCGATCTTCGGCGGTGCTCATCTCGCCATCCGGGCGTGGCGTCCCACGATGATGGGCGGCGGCGACGTGAAGCTCGCGGCCGGTCTGGGCGCCACCCTTTCGCTACCGTTGCTCCTACCTGTGGCGATCCTGTCCAGTGCGGTCACGCTCGCCCTCGCCGCGGTCAAACGCAGCAGAGCGGTCCCGCACGGGCCGGGGTTGCTGGCCGCCACCTGGGCGTTGTCGACGCTGTGAAAGGATTGTGGACGTGCTGCGCTGGATCACCGCTGGAGAGTCACACGGCCCCGCCCTCGTCGCCGTCCTGGAGGGCATGCCCGCCGGTGTCGAGGTGACGACCGACGACCTCGTCGCCCAGCTCGGGCGACGCAGGCTGGGTTTCGGGCGAAGCCCGCGCATGGGGTTCGAGCAGGACGAGGTCGAGATCCTCGGCGGCGTGCGCCACGGGAAGACCCAGGGCGGCCCGATCGCGGTCACCATCGGCAACTCCGAGTGGCCGAAGTGGCAGACCGTCATGTCCGCGGACCCGGTCGACCCGAGCCTGCTCAAGCCGACCGGCCGCAACGAGGCCCTCACCAGGCCCCGGCCCGGTCACGCAGACCTGCCCGGCATGCAGAAGTTCGGCTTCGACGAGGCCCGTCCCGTGCTCGAACGCGCGTCCGCCAGGGAGACCGCCTCCCGCACGGCGCTGGGCACGGTGGCGCGGCAGTTCCTGCAGCAGCTGCTGGGCGTGCAGATCCTCAGCCACGTGGTGTCCATCGGCAAGGCCGAGACGCCCGAGGACAGCGCTCTGCCCACGCCGGACGACCTGGCCGCGGTCGACGAGTCGCCGGTGCGCTGCTTCGACCAGCGCGGCACCGACGCGATGGTCGCCGAGGTCGAGGCCGTGAAGGACGCCGGTGACACGGTGGGCGGTGTCATCGAGGTGCTCGCCTACGGGTTGCCGCCGGGCCTCGGCTCGCACGTGCACTGGGACCGCCGCCTCGACGCCCGCCTGGCCGCCGCGCTGATGGGCGTGCAGGCCATGAAGGGCGTGGAGATCGGTGACGGCTTCACGTCGGCGCGCCGGTGGGGTTCCCAGGCGCACGACGAGATCGACCGCGGCAGCGGCCCGGTCGGCGTCACGCGCCGGTCGAACCGGGCCGGTGGGCTCGAAGGCGGCATCACCAACGGCGAGATCCTCCGTGCCCGCGTGGCGATGAAGCCCATCTCGACCGTCCCGCGCGCACTGTCCACTGTGGACGTGCGCACCGGTGAGCCCGCGGTCGCGATCCACCAGCGTTCCGACGTGTGCGCCGTGCCGCGCGCCGGTGTCGTGCTGGAGTCCGTCGTCGCCCTGGTGCTCGCCGAGGCCGCCCTGGAGAAGTTCGGCGGCGACTCGCTCGACGAGACGCGCCGCAACGCCCACGCCTACCTGAAGGCGCTGGAAGCCCGCTGGGAGGGCATGTGAGCCCGAAGTTCGTCGTGGTCGGTCCTCCCGGGGCCGGCAAGACCACGATCAGCGAGCTGCTGGCCGAGCAGCTGAACCTCGCCTTCCGCGACACCGACGCCGACATCGTCGAGGCCACCGGCAGGGCGATCGGGGACATCTTCACCGAGGACGGCGAACCGGCTTTCCGCGCCCTGGAAGAGGAAGCGGTCGCCAAGGCGCTCGTGGAGCACGACGGCGTGCTGGCGCTCGGCGGCGGCGCGATCCTGTCGCAGCAGACCCGTGAGCTGCTCAAGAACCACACCGTCGTGTTCCTGAACGTCGGCATGGCGGAGGGCGTGCGCCGGACCGGGCTGTCGAGCGCGCGCCCGATGTTCTCCGGAGTCAACCCGCGCGCGACGTTCAAGGCGCTGCTGGACGCGCGCCTGCCGCTGTACCGCGAGGTCGCGACGATCGAGGTGCTGACCGACGCCCTCGACCCGGCGCAGGTGACCGAAGCGGTGATCGAGGGAGCCAGCGAATGACCGAGCCCGTCCGCATCCGGGTCGCCGCCGAGAAGCCCTACGACGTGGTGATCGGCCGCGGCCTGCTCGGCGACATCGTCGAGTTCCTCAAGGGCACGGCCAAGATCGCGATCGTGCACCAGCCGACGCTCGCCGCGACCGCGCAGGTGCTGGTCGACGAGCTGAAGGCCGTCGGCGCCGACGCGCACCGCGTCGAGGTCCCCGACGCCGAGGACGGCAAGGACCTCGCCGTCGCCGGCTTCTGCTGGGACGTGCTGGGCAAGATCGGCCTGTCGCGCCAGGACGTCGTCGTGGGCTTGGGCGGCGGCGCGGTGACCGACCTGGCGGGCTTCGTCGCGTCCACCTGGATGCGCGGCGTGCGCCTGGTGAACATCCCGACCACGCTGCTCGGCATGGTCGACGCGGCGGTCGGCGGCAAGACCGGCATCAACACCGACGCGGGCAAGAACCTCGTCGGCACCTTCTACGAGCCCGACGCCATCTTCGTCGACCTCGCGACGCTGGAAACCCTGCCGCGCAACGAGCTCGTCGCCGGCATGGCCGAGATCGTGAAGGGCGGCTTCATCGCCGACCCGGTGATCCTCGACCTGATCGAGGCCGACCCGGCCCAGGCGCTGGACCCCACCGGCGAGGTGCTCGCCGAGCTGGTCCGCCGCAAGATCCAGATCAAGGCCGACGTGGTGACGAGCGACCTGCGCGAGTCGTCGTTGCGCGAGATCCTCAACTACGGCCACACCCTCGGGCACGCCATCGAACGCCGCGAGCGCTACCGCTGGCGCCACGGCGCCGCGATCAGCGTGGGCCTGGTCTTCGCCGCCGAGCTGGCCCGCCTGGCCGGCCGCCTCGACGACGAGACCGCCGACCGCCACAAGCGCGTGCTGGAGCTGCTCGGCCTGCCGACCTCCTACGACCCGGACGCCCTCCCGCAGCTGATGGAGGGCATGAAGGTCGACAAGAAGAACAAGGCGGGCGTGCTGCGGTTCGTCGTGCTGGACGGCCTCGCCAAGCCGGGCCGTCTCGAAGGCCCCGACCCGGCGCTGATCGCCGCCGCCTACTCCGCCGTCGCCGCGGAGCCGTCCACCGGTTCGGGGAAGGTGCTGCTGTGAGGGTTCTCGTGCTGAACGGGCCGAACCTGGATCGGCTCGGCACCCGCGAGCCCGCCGTCTACGGCAGCACCACGTACGCGGACCTGGTCGAGATGTGCGTGGCCGAGGGCAAGGAGCTCGGCTTCGACGTCGAGGTCCGCCAGACCGCCCACGAGGGCGAGATGGTCGGCTGGCTGCACGAGGCCGCCGACGCCTCGGTCCCCGTGGTGCTGAACGGCGCCGCGTGGACGCACTACTCGATCGCGGTGCGCGACGCGTGCTCGCAGCTCACGGCGCCCCTGGTCGAGGTGCACATCTCGAACATCCACCAGCGCGAGGAGTTCCGGCACCACAGCCACATCTCGGCGGTCGCGAACGGCGTGATCGTCGGGCTCGGCGTGGAGGGCTACCTGCTGGCGCTGCGCTGGCTGGCGCTCAAGGGCCGTGCCTGACCGCGGAGCGCTGCACCACGTCGAGCTGTGGGTGCCGGACCTGGCCCGTGCCGAAGCCTCGTTCGGCTGGCTCCTCGCGGACCTCGGCTGGACCGAGCACCAGCGGTGGAGCGCGGGCGTGAGCTGGAAGCTGGGCGCGACCTACGTCGTGGTCGAGCAGTCCCCAGCGCTCACAGGTCCACACGATCGGATGAAAGCGGGCCTGAACCACCTCGCCCTGCACGCCGGTACCCGCGAGGACGTGGACCGCCTCACGGGCGTCGCCCAGCGCAACGGCTGGCGGCTGATGTTCGCCGACGGGCACCCGTTCGCCGGCGGCGCGGACCACTACGCGGCGTTCCTGGAGAACGAGGACGGCTTCGAGATCGAGCTGGTGGCGGATTTCCCGGTCCCGTGACCGGTCCGTCTGCGAGGATGCCGCGCGTGCCGAGACCGCTGATCGCCGCCGTCGCGCTCCTGCTGGCCGGGTGCGGTGCCGCCGCCCCGTCCACGAGCGCGCCCCCGACCTCGCAGAAGCCCGCGGAACGGCCGTCGGACGCGGACCTGCAGGCACGGTGGTGGTCGTGGGCGCTCTCCACGCCGGAGGAGCGGAACCCGGTGGCCGACCTGACCGGGCAGTTCTGCGCCCAGGGCCAGCCGAAGGACGTCTGGTTCTTCGCCGGGACGTTCGGCGGCAAGGCGGACCGCAGGTGCGAGGTGCCGCCCGGCCGGCCGCTCGCCGGGCCCGCGGTCAACCTGTACGCCGCCGACGCCGCCGACTGCGAGAAGTTCATGGCCACGGCGAAGGGCTCGGTGACGCTCGACGGCCAGATCGTGGAGCTGCGGCGGGTCGACCCCGTCGGAATCACCTTCGACGTCGCGCCGGGCAACGTGATCGGGGAACGCGCCGGGCGACTTCTCGACCTCGGCCGTCTATCGGCTCACGATCCGCGCGGACGGCTAGCGACGCGCCGAGTCCTTCTGCACGAGCAACCCTCCGAGCAGCATGCCGACCCCGGCCGGCGCCAGGATCAGCAGCGCCGTGAACGCCGCCCCGCCCGTCAACGCCACCCACAGCGCTTCCTGCCCGGTCTGGTCGACCAGCAGCGCCGACCCGATGACGCCCAGCGCCCCGGCGAACGGCCCGGCGATCAGCGCGGCGATGAACCACTGCATGCCGCGTGACGGCAGGTCGCGCAGCGTGTCGACCGCGCCCCACAGCACCGCGGCGGCGATCAGCAGACCGATCGCGATGGGGCCGACCGAGGTCGCCTCGGGACTGCGGACCGCCACCGCCGACACACCGGTCTGCACGGCTCCGTGGAGCAACCCCATCCACAACGCACGGACGAACCAAGGACGCATGCGAACAGCTTAGGACTGGCCGTACGCTGCGAGTCATGTCGTCGTACGCCGCACGCCGCACCGCACTGCGCCAGGAGCTCCAGGCCACGAGCCTGGACGCGCTGCTCGTCACGAACCTCCTGAACGTCCGGTACCTCACGGGATTCACCGGATCGAACGCCGCGGTGCTCATCGACGCCGTGAGCGACGACAAGACGGTGTTCTGCACGGACGGGCGTTATCTGACGCAGTCGGCCAGGCAGGTGCCGGACCTGGAGCGGCTGATCGACCGGCCGTGCGACCTCGCGCTGGCCGCCAGGGCGAAGGGCAGGCTCGGGTTCGAGAGCCACCACGTCACGGTCGACGGCCTCGAAGCGCTCACCGCCGCCGCGGAGAAGGCGGAGCTGGAGAAGGCGAGCGGCCTGGTCGAGAAGCTGCGGCTGGTCAAGGACGAGGTCGAGATCGAGGCGCTGCGGATGGCGTGCGCGGCGGCGGACCGCGCGCTGGCGGCGTTGATCGGGCACGGCGGGCTGCGCCCCGGCCGCACGGAGCGCGAGGTCGCGCGCGAGCTGGAGAGCCGCATGCTCGACCACGGCGCGGAAGGGCCGTCGTTCTCCTCCATCGTCGCGTTCGGCGCCAACTCGGCGGTGCCGCACCACGCGCCGACTGACGCCACGCTGCACCAGGGCGACTTCATCAAACTCGATTTCGGCGCGCTCGTCGACGGCTACCACTCCGACATGACCCGCACGCTGGTGCTCGGCAAGCCCGCCGACTGGCAGCGCGACCTGTACGACCTGGTCGCGCGGTCGCAGGCGGCCGGGCGCACCGCCCTCAAACCGGGGGTGAGCGTGAGCGACGTCGACCACGCGTCGCGCGAGGTGATCGAGAGGGCCGGGCACGGCGACGAGTTCCTGCACGGCCTCGGGCACGGCGTCGGGCTGGAGATCCACGAGGCACCGGCGTTGTCGAAGGTGGGTGACGGTACACTTTCGGCCGGTATGGCGGTCACCGTCGAGCCCGGCGTGTACTTGTCGGGGCGGGGCGGAGTCCGCATCGAGGACACCCTCGTGGTGCGCGAAAGCGGGCCGGAGCTCCTCACCCTGACCACGAAGGAACTCGTGGTCGTCTGACACCCCGTCCAATCACAGGAGAAATTCCACCGTGGCCACCACGAACGACCTGAAGAACGGCCTGGTGCTGAACCTCGACGGCCAGCTGTGGACCGTCACCGCGTTCCAGCACGTCAAGCCCGGCAAGGGTGGCGCCTTCGTGCGCACGACCCTCAAGCACGTGCTGACCGGGAAGGTCGTCGACAAGACCTTCAACGCGGGCACCAAGGTCGAGACCGCCACCGTGGACAAGCGCGGCATGACCTACCTGTACAAGGAAGGCACCGACTTCATCTTCATGGACGGTGACACCTACGACCAGATCCCGGTTCCGACCGAGACCGTCGGTGACGCCGCGAACTACATGCTGGAGAACCAGGAAGCGATGGTCGCCACGCACGAGGGCGTGCCGCTGTTCGTCGAGCTCCCGACCTCGGTCGAGCTCGTGATCGAGCACACCGACCCCGGCCTGCAGGGCGACCGCTCCACCGGTGGCACCAAGCCCGCGCGGCTGGAGACCGGCGCCGAGATCCAGGTCCCGCTGTTCGTGACGACCGGCGAGAAGATCAAGGTCGACACCCGTGACGGCCGGTACCTCGGCCGCGTCAGCGACAAGTAATGGGTGCTCGCAGCAAGGCCCGCAAACGCGCGGTCGACTTCCTCTACGAAGCCGATCTGCTCGGCAGCGACCCCGTGACGCTGCTGGCTTCGCGCGTCGGGTCCCCGGACGTGCCGCCGGTGAACGACTACACGGTGACGCTCGTCGAGGGCGTTACCGCGCACCGCGCGCGCATCGACGATCTCATCTCGGAACACGCCGAGGGCTGGACCCTGCAGCGGATGCCGGCGGTCGACCGCGCGGTGCTGCGGATCGGTCTGTACGAGCTGCTGTGGGCGGCCGACGTGCCGGACGCGGTGGCGATCGACGAGGCCGTGGAGCTGGCCAAGGGCCTGTCCACGGACGACTCGCCGCGCTTCGTGAACGGTGTGCTCGGCCGGATCGCGGTCATCGCGGACCAGCTGCGCGCCGTTCTGTAGCGTCACTCGGACGCCGGGGCAGGGCGTGCCCAGCCCCGGCGTTCGCCTTCGTCGATCAGGTGCATGGCCGCCTCGAAGAGGGCCGTCGAGCCCTCACCGATGACCTTCTTGCGGCTGCGCACGTCGTCGGCGGTGACGCCGGGGGTGCGCCAGGTGCCGCCCCGGGCCATCCAGTTGAGCAGCAACGGTTGCAGCCGGTCCATGGCCTTGGCGAACCGCGCCTCGGGCGTCTTGCGCTCCTCGAACTCGTCCCACAGCGCCCGCAACGCCCTGCCCGAGTCCTCGGGCAGGATGCCGAACAACCGTTCAGCGGCGGCCTCCTCGCGTTCCTGCTGGCTCTCACCCAGCTCGGTGTCGTAGATCGGCGTGTCGCCCGCGTAGATCTCGACGAGGTCGTGGACCACCACGAGCTTGATCGTGTGGCCGACGTCGATCGGTTCGTCGGCGTACTCCGCGAGCGTCATGACCATGAGCGCCAGGTGCCAGGAGTGCTCTGCGTCGTTCTCCCGCCGGTCCGCGGCGGCGAGCGGGGACGCGCGCAGGATCGTTTTCAGCTGGTCCACCTCGATCAGGAACGTGAGGTGGTCGCGCAGCCGGGAGTCCAGTTCGGACGGCAGCGGGGTGCGGTCGGCGAGAAGTCCTGAGTCGGTCACCTCGCCAGCATGGCATCCGCCGCCAGGAACTCCTCCCACGTGTGCGTGCCTCGGTCGCCGGCCAGCGCGAGGTTCTGCCCGCCCCGGTAGGCCTGGCCCGCCTTGCCCGGCAGCCGCAGCGGCAGGGTCAGCCGGCGCTTGCCCGCGGTCGTCAGGTAGTCGCGCACCAGTTGCCGCATCTCGTAGACCGCGGGTCCGGCGAGGTCCGCCACCCGGCCCGCGGGCGCGCCCAGGGTCAGCTCGACGATCCGCGCGGCGACGTCGCGGACGTCCACCGGCTGCAGCCGCAGGCCCGGCACCGGCACGATCGGCAGCTTCGCGAGCCCGCGCACCATCGTGAGCGTCAGGTCGTGGAACTGGGCCGCCCGCAGGATCGTGAACGGGATGCCCGACGCCGCGATCGCCTCCTCGCAGGCGAGCTTGGTGCGCAACCACGTGAGCGGCACCGCGTCCGCGCCGATCACCGAGATGTAGACGAAGTGCCGCACGCCCTCGCACCCGGCGAGCAGGTTGCGGGTCGCCACGTCGTCGCCCTTCTGGCCACCGGCCAGGTGCACGACCACGTCGGCCTCGAACTGCGGCACCTCGGTCAGCAGGTCGCAGGCGATGTCGCCGTGCCGGCTCAGCACCACGACGTCGTTGCCCGGCGCGCGAAGCCGGGGGACGACCTGCTTGCCGAGGTTGCCGGTGCCGCCGGTCACCAGGATCTTCATGATTACCCTCCCGAATGAGCTGTTGCCCGGTTGACCCGGCGGCGCTCGGGAACGTGACAGGGTGTGGTTCAGGACACAGGGGGATGCCGTGATCGCGCAGTTCGAGCAGGAACGTCCGAGGCTGAGGGCGATCGCGCACCGGATGCTGGGCTCGTTCGCCGAGGCCGACGACGCGCTGCAGGACGCGTGGATCAGGGTAGGGAAGGCGGACCCGAGCGAGATCGACAACCCGGCGGCGTGGCTCACCACCGTGGTCGGCCGGGTGTGCCTGAACATGTTGCGGGACAGGCGAGAGCACGCCTTCGACATGCCGGACGCGGTGATCGACCCGGCGGAGGAGCCGGAGCACCAGGCCGTGGCCAAGGACGAGGTCGGGCTGGCGATGCTGATCGTGCTCGACACGCTGAAGCCGGACGAGCGCCTGGCGTTCGTGCTGCACGACATGTTCGCGGTGCCGTTCGACGACATCGCGCCGTTGATCGAGAAGACCCCCACGGCGACGCGACAGCTCGCGTCCCGTGCGCGCAAACGTGTGCAGGAACGTCCGCAGTCGAACGTCGACCTGCCGCAGCAACGCGACGTGGTCAACGCGTTCCTCAAGGCTTCGCGTGAGGG
>Ga0070710_10000485_pt1 | contig 18735 bp, 13 predicted proteins | sample LARL52metaG_FD_65454 | JGI IMG/M metagenome (GOLD analysis project Ga0070710, IMG submission 65454) | Corn, switchgrass and miscanthus rhizosphere microbial communities from Kellogg Biological Station, Michigan, USA - LAR L5-2 metaG | ecosystem: Host-associated > Plants > Roots > Rhizosphere ... | reverse complement strand
TACGTGGAGACGCACGGAACGGGCACCCGGCTGGGCGACCCGATCGAGGTCTCGGCGCTGCGCGAAGCCATGCCTGAGGCGTCGGCGTGCGCGTTGTCGTCGGTGAAGAGCCAGCTCGGCCACTTGGGCGCGGCCGCCGGGGTGGTGGGCCTGATCCGCGCGACCCTGGCCGTCCACCACGGCGTGCTCCCGCCGACGGTGGACTTCCGGGCGCCGAACCCGGTGCTGGAGCTGGGCCCGTTCCGGGTGCCGACGCGAGCCGAGCCGTGGCCGGCCGGACCCCGCGTTGCCGGGGTGAGCAGCTTCGGCATCGGCGGCACCAACGCGCACGTGGTCGTGGAGTCCGCCCGCACGCCGCCGCACGAGCGCCCGGAACCCGTGCGGTGCCTGGTGCTTTCGGCCCGCAGCGCCGTGGCCCTGCGGCTCGAAGCGGCCCAGGTGGCCGACTACCTGTCCGCGCACCCGGAGTCCTATGTGGACGTCCTGCGGCACCTGCAGTCCGGCCGGCCTCCCGGCCGCTGGCGCCTGGCCGCGGCCGTCGAAGACGCAGCCGCGGCAGCCACCTGGCTGCGCACGGCCGAGCCCCAAGAGCTACCGGCCCCGCCATTTTCAGGTGAAAACACCGTTCCCAGGCCGTCGCTTTCACCTGGAAGTGGCGCCTCGCCCGCCGAAGTGGCGCAGGTGTGGCTGGACGGCGGCACGGTCGACTGGGGACACTCGGCCGCCCCCGCACCGTGGGACTTCCCGCCGCCCGCCTTCGTCACCCAGGACTTCGACTTCCCGCGGCGAGCCGCCGTCACACGACTGCCCGAAGCCGAGTGGCTGAGGCAACCGACCTGGATCCGCCTGCGCCGGAGGGCGAAAGCGACCCGGACCGACCGCGTCCTCGTCATCTCCGGCGAAGGCCCGTTGGCCGCACCCGCACTCGACACCGCCTACCCCCGCGTCGTCCGGGTCCACGCCGCCGAGCGGTTCGCCCGCCTCGGTCCCGACACGTTCGAAGCCGACCTCGCCGACACCGCCTCCCTCCGCCAGGTCCTCGACGCCCTGTCCGGTAACGGAATCGACTGGCTCCACACCCTGCCCCTCGGCATCACCGGCCCCCTCGGTGAACCGTCGGTGCGCCACGCGCAGTGGGCCTGCGTGGACACCCCCTCGGCTCTCCTGCGCGCCGCCCACGACCGTCCACTCAGGACGTGGTGGGTCTCGGCCGGCGCCGCGCCCGCGAACACCGGCGTCATCCGCCCCGAGGCCGGGCTGCTCGCCGGGGTGACCGCCGTCGGCCCGCAGGAAAGCGGAATCCCCGGCCACTGGGTCGACCTCCCCGGCCTGGACCTGGCACCCCTCGCCGACCTCCTCACCGGACCCACCCCACCCCCAAGGGTCGCGCTGCGGACCGGGTTCTGGTGGACGGAAGACGACGCACCCGTCCAGGCGGGCGAACCTCTCGCGACCGACGGCGCCCACCTCGTCCTCGGCGGCACCGGCGGCATCGGCACCGCCGTCGCCGAAGAGCTGCTGACCCGCACCACCGGCCGGGTCATCCTGCTGGCACGCAACCCTTACCTGCCCGATGCGCTCAAGCCGTGGGCGGACCGCGTCGACCTGCTCGCCGCCGACCTCACCACCGTCACGTCCGACGCGATTCCCGCGCCCCTGGCCGGGATCGTCCACGCGGCGGGGAACCCGGACGGCAGTCTGATCGCCACCCGCGGCGAAGGGACGCAGGCCGTCAAGCTCGCCGGCGCGCTGCTCGCCGAGCAGCTCGTCGAACGCGACCAGCCCGCCTACGTCGCCTACTGCTCGTCGCTGTCGGCCCGGTTCGGCGGGGTCGGTCAGCTGGACTACGCCGCCGCCAACGGCTTCCTCGACGCACTCGCCCACCGCGACGGCCCGACCGCCCGCCTCTCGATCGCCTGGGACGTCTGGCGGGACACCGGCATGGCCGTCACCGCGCTGAAGACCGACGCCCGCCACCAAGCGCACCTGACGGTCGGCATGAGCGCCGAAGAGGGCCGCCGAACCTTCGCCCGCGCGCTGGGCGCCGGCCTGCCCCACCTGCTGGTCGCCACGACCGGCCTCGAGCACGCCCGCACGTTCCACGAACGCGGAACCGCGTCGGTCACCACGAAACCGGCCGGGGACGCCGAAGCGGAGCTGACCGAAGAAGTACGCGCGCTCCTGGGCGTGGCCGAGCTGCACCCGGACGTCCCGCTCTACGACCTGGGCGCCGACTCCCTGACCCTGCTGGAAGTCGTCGACTCGGCGAAACGCCTCTTCGGCGTCGACCTCGACCTCGCCTGGCTCGGCCCGGAAGTGACGATGGCCGGCTTGCTGGCGAAGCTCACCGAAGCGGGCGACACCGGCGAAGTGGCAGTCCAGGTCTGGCGGGAAGGGGCGGGACGCGAGGTGGTGTGCCTCGTGCACCCGGTCGGCGGGGACGTGCACGCCTACCGCCCGCTCGTCGAAGCCCTGGACCCAGCGCTCGGCGTCTGCGTGATCGCCGACCCGGCGCTGAGCCTGCCGGAGCCACCAGGGTGGTCCGTCGGGGATCGCGCTCGTCGCTACTACGCCGCCCTGCGAGCGACACTGCCGGGCCGCACCTGGCAGCTGGCAGGGTGGTCGTTCGGCGCCTGGGTGGCGACCGGCATGGCCGCCGAAGCCGAGGCGGCCGGAGAGCCGGTGCGCGCCCTGCACCTCATCGACCCGCCGCCGCCCGGCACGAGTGCCGCGGACTACAGCGACGCCCAGCTGGAGGCGGTGTTCGAACGCGAACTGGGCGCCTCGAGCGGCACCGCGGGCGAGCACGCCCAGCGGCTCGCCCGCGCGTGCCGGGCCAACCTGCGCAGCATGAGCGGGCACCGGCTGCCGCGCCTGACCGCGACGCCCAGCCACGTCTGGCTCGCGGCCAAACCCGAGCCCGGCTTGCCGGTGGCCGACCGCGGCGGCTGGCGCGCCCTGCTGCCCGAGCCGAGCAACTGGCACGAACTGCCCGCCACCCACTACGGCGTCGTGCGCGCGCCGCACGTCACCGCGGTGGCCGCGGCCATCGGACTGTGAGACCCACAGGAGGAAGGAACCCATGGAGCAGTACGAACTCGACGCCGTCAAGCGGATCACCACGCGGCCGGCACGCGACTACAAGACGCTGGCAGTGCGTGGCCTGACCCCGGTCATCGGCGCCGAAGTCACCGGCCTCGACCTGACCCAGGAGCTGACCGAAGAACAGCTCACCGAGCTGAAGACGGCGTTCCTGGACCACCACGTGCTGGTGTTCCGCGACCAGGACATCACGCCGGACGACCACCAGCGCCTGGCCGCGAACTTCGGTGAGCTGCGCCCGGTGAACCCGCCGCCCGAGCACGGCAACCCGTACATCCTCGAGGTCGCGACCGCCCCGGAAGCCGCCACCGTGTTCGGCAACGGCTGGCACGCCGACGGCACCGCCGACGCCGAGCCCTCGCTCGGTTCGATGCTGCACATCACGGAGATGCCGGCGCCGGGCAGCGGCGGTGACACGCTCTTCGCGAACATGCACCTCGCCTACGACATGCTTTCGCCGAAGCTGAAGGAACTGCTGGCCGGGCTGACCGCGATCCACGACGGCGCGCACGCCTTCCGCGGCCACAAGATCCCCGAGGGCTACGAACCGCCGGTCAGCGAGCACCCGGTCGTCGTGCGGCACCCGGAGACCGACCGGCCGCTGCTCTACGTCAACCCGGCCTACACCTCGCGCATCCCCCAGCTGTCGGGCGACGAGAGCCAGGCCGTGCTCGACCTGCTGTTCTCGGTCGTGCCGAACCGGCCGATGCTGGCCTGCCGGGTGCGCTGGGAGCGGAACACACTGGTGTTCTGGGACAACCGCTGCGTCCAGCACCACGCGATCTACGACTACTACCCGCACACCCGCTTCGGCCATCGCGTCGCCATCAACGGCGGCCCCCTGAAAGGCTGACATGTCGTCAGAACCCGTGGTGGACGTTCGCGATCCGGCCGTCCTCGGCGATCCGATGGGCGGGTACGACCGCTTCATCGACGAGTCGCCGGTCTGCTGGGCCCGGTTGCCCGGCGGCCAGGAGGGCTGGCTCGTCACCGGCAACGCCGAGGTCCGCGCCGTGCTGTCGGATCCGGCCGTGCGCAACGATCCCACCGGCCTGCCGGGACAGGGCGCGCAGACCCAGGAGGAGATGTTCGTCGCGCTGGGCACGCCTCCGGAGCACCTGCCGTACCTGCGGGCGAGCCTGCTGAGCCTCGACGGCGCCGAGCACACGCGGCTGCGGCGCGGCATCAGCCACGCGTTCAGCGCGTCCCGTGTCCAAACGCTCCGGCCGCGGGTGCAGGAGATCGTCGACGGGCTGCTCGACGGTCTCGGACCCGTGACCGCGGACCTGCTCGAGGAGTACGCCTACCCGCTGGCCATGGCCGTGGTCTGCGAACTGGTCGGGGTGCCCGAAGCGGACTGGAAGGACTGGTACCGCTGGGGCAAGGTTCTGGTCGAAGGCGACCCGGTGCGGATCACGCCGACGCTGGGCGAGATGTTCGCCTACTGCCACGCGCTCGTCGACCGGCGCCGGGCCGAACCTCTCGCGGACCTGCTCAGCGAGGTCGTCATCCAGGAAGACCTGACCGACGTCGACATCGTGGCGCTCGTGGTGTTCCTCGTGCTCGCCGGGCACGAAACCATGGCGCACTTGCTGTCCAACGCGGCGCTCGCGCTGATGCGCGACCCCGCCCAGCAGGAGCTGCTGCGCACGGAGCCCGGGCTGTGGCCGGCCGCGGTCCGCGAACTGGTCCGCACCGACGGCCCGGTGCAGCTGGCTCGGCTGCGCTATGCCGCGACCGACCTCGAGGTGGGTAGCGCGAAGATCAACGCCGGCGACGCCGTACAGGTGGTACTCGGGGCCGCCAACCGCGATCCGGCCCAGTTCGCCTGCCCGCGCCACGCCGACGTGCGCCGACAGGCCGAGCACGGCGGTCGCGAGGGCAGCGTCGGGTTCGGCTGGGGTCCGCACTTCTGTGTCGGTGTCGCCCTGGCGAAACTCGAGGCCGAGATCGCGCTGCGGAGCCTGTTCAACCGCTTTCCCGCAATGGCGCCGGTCGCCGAACCGGCGTGGGTACCGCTGCCCCGCGGGCGGCACCGGGTCGCCCTGGAGGTGACACTGCGATGAGCGCACCTGCTCCCGACGTCTCGATCATCCTGCCCTGCGCCGGACTCGGTACGCGGTTCGGAGCGCCGTATGCGAAGGAGCTCCACTGCCTGGCCCCTGGGGTCACCGTGCTCGACCGCAGCCTGGAGACCGTGGTCGAACTGGCCAAGGGCGGGGCGGCCGTGCGGGTGGTCGTCGTGTTCGGCCCGCACAAGCTGGACACGGTGAGGTACCTGGCGCGCTACGCCGGAATCCTCCAGCTGGTCTTCGTCTACCAGGACAACGACACCGAACCGGGGCTCGACGGCGCGATCCGCTGCGCGCTGCCGATGACACGAGGACCGGTGGCCCTCGTCCTGCCCGACATCGTCGTCAGCAGCGCGGGCAGCCTGCGGGAAGTCCTGCGACTGACGGACGCGTCAGCCTGGGGTGTGGTGGCTGCGAAGGAGCACGACCCCGTCATCCTGCGGCAAATGGGCGCGCTCACCGTGGACGGCGAAGACGGCGTCGTGACCGTCGAAGCCGCCGCGGAGAAGCCGGCCGATCCCGCAGGCTTCAACGCGCTCTGGGGCATCGTGGCAGTCAACGAGGACGAGGCCCACCGGCTGCCGGACGTGGCCCGACGGGACGCGGACAGCCCGCTGACCGGCGCGCGTGCCCTCATGGTCGAGCGGATCGTCAACTACAACACCACCGAAGGGTGAGCATGCTCGACGACGTGATGGCGGCGCTCGACACAGTCCTGCCCCGGTTGGCCGCGGTGACCGGCACCCCCGGGGTCGCCGTCGCGGTGGCGACGAGCGACGACCTGCGCACGGCCGCGACCGGGTTCGCCGACCTGGCCGCGAACACACCGATGACCGCCGAGACCGTCGCGCCCGCGGGCTCGCTCACCAAACCGGTCACCGGCCTGGCCTTCATGCAGCTGGTCGAGGCCGGCGCGGCCGGGTGGGACACGCCGGTCGACGACGTGCTCCCCGCCGGGCTGCGCGGTCCCAGCGCGGCGCCGGTCACCACCGCCATGCTGGCCGCGCACCAGGGCGGCTACTACAGCGACATCGTCACCGCCGTGGCGCCTTCCGCGCCGGTAGAGCCGATCCTCGACTACGTCCGGCGGCGGCACGAGACCGGCCGCGCCGTCGAATACGGCGGAGTGCTGCCGCTGGTGACGGAACCGGGGCAGTACTCCTACTCCAGCTTCGGGGTCGGCGTGCTCGGCGGCGTCGTCGAGCACCTGACCTGCGAGCCGTACGAGGCCCGCGTCCACCGGGACGTGTTCGCACCCGCCGGGATGACCGGCACGAGCATCAACGGCACCGGCGGCGCCACCGGGTACATGGCGTTCGGCGACTGGTGCGTGCCGAGCCCGCCGCTGCGGACGGCGGCCTACCCCGGGGTCGGGATGCACACCAGCGCGGCGGACTTCGCGCGGCTGCTGCAGTCCTTGCTGCGCACCGCCCAGGGCAACCGCGGTCTGGTCGGGCCGGACTCGCTCGCGGCGATGGTGACCCCGCGGGTCGAGCGCCCGAGCCCGCACGGCGTCCGCTCGTTCTCCGGCCTGACGTTCGAGCTCGCCGACCCGGACCTGGGCGAGGACTGGTGGTGGGGGCACACGGCGGCGTTCCCCTGGGGGTTCTGGTGGGAGGCGCGGGTCTGGCCGCACCACGACCTGGCCGCGGTCGCGGTGGGCAACCGGTGGGACATGGCCCGGTTCCACAACCCCGCCACTCGCAGCGCCCCAGGCCTGGCCGTGGACTGGGCGGGCCGCTGGGCGCGTTCCGGTGCACCCGTGAAGCTCCCGGACATGGGCGGCGGCCCCCGGTGGACCGGTCCCCAGCCCACCCCGGAAAGCTCGCGCTGGATGGGCGTGCTGGTGGGGGAACGAACCCACGGCCTGCTCGGCCTGCCCGAGCCTCTGCCGGTCGCGGCACTGACCGGCGGCGCGCGTTCCCTGGGCGGTGGAGACGCGTCCGGCTGGGACCCGGCCGCGTTCGGACGCGGCGTGGCGCAGGCGCGGGCGGTGGCGCCGGACCCGGCCGCGCTCGGCGTGCTCGGCCGCGAACTCGGCCCGGCCGCGGCCCTGTGGATGCTGGAGTGCGGGGCGTCGAGCGCGGACGTCACGATGCCGGTCGGCTTCTACGCAGGCGCGGACCGGTGACGCGAATGCGAGTACTGCTCTCGACATACGGAACGCGCGGCGACGTCGAACCGCTGCTGGCCCTCGCGGTGGAGCTTCGCGCGCTCGGCGTCGAAGTACGGATGTGCACCCCACCGGACGAGGAGTTCGCGCAGCGGCTGGCCGGTCTCGGAATCGACGCTGTGCCGGTGGGCCCGCCGATCCGGGCGCTGATGAGCGGCACGACCCCACCATCGGCGGCGGAGCTTTCCCGGTACCGCACCGAGCTGGTCGACGCGCAGTTCTCCGTTCTTCCCTCAGCGGCCGCCGGGTGCGACGCGCTGGTCGTGGCAGGCCTGGCGCAGGTCGCCGCTCGATCTGTGGCGGAGGCCGCCGGCATCCGGTACGTGTACGTGACCTACGCGGCGGTCAACCTGCCCTCACCGCGCCACGCTCCGCCCCCACGGCCCGGCTGGCCGGAATCGGAGGCGGACAACACGACGCGGTGGATGCTCGACGCCGACCTGGTCGACGCGCAGTTCCGCGAGCCGCTCAACCGCCACCGCGCCGCGCTCGGCCTGCCTCCGGTGGCCGCGGTGCGCGACCACGTGTACTCGGATCGGCCGTGGCTGGCCGCGGACCCGCTCCTGGGCCCCTGGCCGCCGGGCCAGGACCTCGAAGTGGTCCAGACCGGCGCGTGGACCACAGTGGACGAACGCCCGCTGCCGGCCGATCTGACGGAGTTCCTGGCCGCGGGCGCACCACCGGTCTACGTGGGTTTCGGCAGTATCGGCCCGGCACCCGGCATCGCCCGCTGCGCGGTCGAAGTCAGCCGCGCCCGAGGCCACCGCGTCCTCGTTTCCCGCGGCTGGGCAGACCTGGACCTGGTCGACGGCCAGGACGATTGTTTCGCCATCGATGACGTCAACCACCAGCGCCTGTTCGGCAAGCTGGCGGCGGTGATCCACCACGGCGGCGCGGGCACCACGCAAACGGCCGCCAAGGCAGGCGTGCCGCAGGTGGTCGTCCCGATCCAGGTGGCCGACAACCCGTACTGGGCCGGCCAGGTGGCAGCCGGCAAGGTCGGTGCGGCCCTCGACGGCCGAACGGCGACGATGGAGACCCTCGCGGCGGCGCTCGAGACGGCACTGGCCCCCGAAACCCGCGACCGGGCCAAGGCACTGGGAGCCGAGATCCGCACCGACGGAGCAAGGACGGCGGCACGTCTGCTGCTCGACGGCCTCCCCGCTCAGAGCACCGATGACTTTCCTGGCCGCACATGTTGTCCCTGATGGTCGGGCACCTGTGCGAGCTGGGCGTCGGAACGCTGGCCATGCTCGGAGCCAGCGGTGCAGGCGTCGACGAGCGGATCCGACAGGGTGGTCACCCTGTCGGATCCGGCCGCCGCCCGGTTCGGAGTGCGGCTCTCCGGACCGGATGCCGATCGCGCCGCGGCCGCGTTGGAAGCCGTCACTTCCGCGGAACGGTCACCCGATCGGCGCTGACCTTGCCCTGCCAGCTCGCCTGCGCACCCGAGTCGCCGACGCGGTAGACGTCGTAGACCGCGGCGCCTGCCGCGACCACCGCCAGGACCGTGATCGCCGCGGTCACCGTCGCCGAGGCCGGTGCGAGGTAGGTCCGGCGGGTGGCGTTCGCTCCCGCGCTCGACTGCTCGCGGTGCCGCCACCAGATCACAAGCGCCAGCACGGCAACGGGGAGAGCGACGAACAGCACCGTGTCTCCGAGCTCGGCATGCGCACGCACCAACGGTGAAGGGGTGACACGGTGTTCGAGCCATTCACCGGCGTCGGTGGTGATCGGGACCAGAACCACGACGACGGTTGACAGGATCGCGTTCGGGCCGGCGATTTTGTGGCGGGCGGCGGGCCAGAACGCGCTGAGCACGAGCAGCAGTGCCGCCAGGGGAAGCAGGACGACGACGCCGTGAACGAGGAGGACGTGAACGGGCAGGCCGTTGAAGGTCGACATGGTTTCCTTTGTGGATGGAGGTGCGGCGGTGGTCAGTGGGCGGCGTCGAGCGCTGACTGCAGGGACTGCTGGTATCCCTCGGAGGTGTAGGTGGCGCCGCTGACCGTGTCGATCTGCGCGCTCTGGACCTGGAGCGTCTCCTGGTTGAGCTTGGGGACGGCGGTGGAGTTGATCCGGACGTCGCGGCCGCTCTCCTGCGGGTACTCGACGGCCTGCGCGTCGGTGATGCGACCGCCGGAGATGGTGATGCGCACCTGTACCGGGCCGTAGCGGGTGTCGGCGGCTTCCCCGGTGAACGTACCGTCGCCGCCGGGCGACGAGCCGGACGCGGCGCTCCCGGCCTGCTGGCCGCCGGGGGAACGGCTCGCGGCGGCAGGGGCGGTGCCGGTGCTGGTTCGGTAGCTGAAGAGCAGCACCAGAACCGAGATGGTCGCCGTGACGGCGATCACGATCCTTCGCATCGGAAGTCCTTTCCTACCAGCCGAACCGCTCGGAGTGGAGCTGGTTCGCGGGCACGCCCAGTCGTCGCGCGGCCGACAGCACCGCAGCGGTCCAGGCGTCCGGGCCGCAGACGTAGACGTCGTGGTCGGCGATGTCGGGTACGAGGTGGCGCAGCACAGTGTCATCGGGCACGGTCGCGTAGCCGGCCGGCAGCCAGGAACCGGCCGCCGCGGAGCGTCTGCCCAGCAGGTAGTGGAGGCGAACTCCCCTGCGTTCAGCCAAGTTCTCCAGCTCCCCGGAGAACAGCAGTTCGCCCTGGTGGCCGGCACGGTAGAACAGCACAGCCTGACCAGGTGGGTAGGGCAGCTCGGCCAGCAGGGCGCGAATCGGCGTGATTCCTGTGCCGGCGGCGAACATCGCGACCTTCTGTCGCTTTCGGACTGCCGTGGTGAGCGTGCCGTAAGGACCTTCGAAGAGAGCACGGGTGCCGGGCCGGAGGGTCGCCAGGCGACGACTGCCGGGACCGAGGTCCTTGGCGGTGATCCTCAACCGCCGGCCGTCCGGCTCGGCGGACAGCGAGAACGGCTTGCCCCGTGTCCAGCCGGGACCCGCGAACCTCCAGACGAAGAACTGACCTGCCACCACGGCTAGCCGGTCCACGTGCCTCCCGGTCAGGTACACCGAGACGACGCCTGGTCCTTCGGAGACCACCTGCTCGACGACGAGCTGGTGACGAACGTTGAGCCACAACGGCAGGCCCAGGCGGAACACCAGGACCACACCGGCCGCCAGGACGTAGGCGGTCCACCAGAAGGCGGTCGCGACGGGCGAGGCGGTGAAGTCGGCGCCGGTCCACAGCTGGTGCGGCAGCGCGAGTCCCGCGCCGAGGTAGGCGTAGAGGTGCAGCAGGTGCCACGACTCGTACCGCATGCGCCGTCTCGCCGCCCGCGCCGACGTCACGGCGACGAGGATCAGTGCGGCGGTGCCCGCGGCTGCGAGGAGCATGCCCGCGTAGGTCGTCACCAGCGTCCAGACCTCGGCGACGAGCGCGGTGCGGTCGGTGGCGGCGTACCCGAGGCTGATCAGCACGACGTGCGCCAGCAGCAGCACGATGGACGTGAACCCGACGAGCCGGTGGCGCCGCGCGAGCTCGTCCTGGCCGTAACTGCGTTCCACCCACGGGATCCGCGCCATCAGCACCAGTTGCACCAGCAGCAGGTCCGCCGACAGCAACCCGGTCAGACGGCCCGTGGAGGTGAGGAATCCCGCCGGCGTGCCGAGGTCCTGCAGGCCGCGGCCGGACACCCACAGCGCCACCACGAACAGCACACTCGTCCATGCGGTCAGCCCGGCTGCGTCACGCCACCACGCACGGACCGGGCGAGTCCGTCGCAACCCGGCGCGCGGGGTGGTGAGGGTCGTGGCCATGAGTGCTCCCGGAAGTCGATCGTCTCGATCCACACTTCCGAGAGCCGGTTAGCCCTCCACGTGACCAGGGTGAGAACTCGGTAAGAAACGATCAGCCGCCACGGTGAACCCGACCACGGCGCCGCCACCGGGACGGGGTTCGGTGAAGACGGAACCGCCGTGCGCCAGAGCGATCTCCCGCACGATCGACAGCCCCAGCCCAGATCCGGGCAGTCCCCGTGCCTCGTCGGCGCGGTAGAACCGGTCGAACACGTGCGAGGCGTCCTCGTCCCCGATCCCGGGACCGTGGTCGAGCACCTGCACCCGGCCATCGCGCACCACCACGCCGACCGGTCCGGCCGGGTCGAACTTGACGGCGTTCTCCAGCAGGTTCGACACCGCGCGTTCCAGTGCCTTCGGCTGGCCCGTGAGCGTGGCGGTGTCGGCGTCCACGGAGATCACCCGGCCGGTCCGCCTGCGCACCCGGTCGGCGGCGCGCTCGGCGATCTCCCCCAGCACGACCGGCTCGGGTTGCTCCGCCTCGTACCGCCGCGTGGCGAGCTCCACGAGCTCGTCGACGAGGTGGGTCAGCTCCTTGGTCTCGCCGTCGACGTCCGCGAGCAGCCGGGTGCGGGAATCGGGACTGAGCTCGCCGAACCGGCGCAGCACGCTGGCGTTGGTCCGGAGACTGGTCAACGGCGTCCGCAGCTCGTGGGCGGCGTCCTGCACCAGGCGTTCCTGGTCCGCACGGGAGTCGGCGAGCCGGGCGAGCATCCGGTCGAACGCGGTCGCGAGCCGCCCGACCTCGTCCCCGCCGCCGCCCGGTACCGCGACGCCGGCGAGCCCGCCGTCGCTGACCCGCTCGGCCACCTCGGTCAGCCGCACGAGCCTCCGGGTGATCTGCCGCGCGAGCAGCCAGCCGGCCAGCGCGGCGGCCACCAGCACGAGCGCGCTCACGCCGGTGATCCTGCCGGCCAGCGCGCCCAGCACGTGCCGCGACTCGTCGACGTCGATCCCGACCTGGACAGCGCCCTTGCCGTCGCCCAGCGCCACAGTGATCACCCGGTAGTCGTCCGGAACGACCGTGAAGTCCTGGTAGCGGTGTTGACCCACGGTGCCCGTGGCGGCGAGCGCCCGGTCCTCGTCCTCGACGGCCAGCCGCACCGGACGGCCACCGATGGGCTTGACCGAGCCGTCCTGGCCGATGGACTGCGCCACCATCGGCTGCGCTTGGTGGTGCCCGTCGCCGACAGGGCCGCGGGTGATCGGGCTCGGGTCGAGGACCTGCGTGGCCCCGGCCGCGATCTCGGCCGCGGTGGTGAGCAACGACCGGTCCAGCTCCGCCCCGATCCGTCCGGACGCGGCCTGGTAACTGAAGACGCCCACCAGCACCGCCGCCGCCGCACCCACCCCGGCGAACGCCACCGCGAGCTTGCCGCGCAGGTTCACGACGGCCGCACCGAATACCCCACACCGCGCACCGTGTGGATCAGCTCCGTCGCCCCGGCCTGCTCCAGTTTGCGCCGCAGGTAACCGATGTAGACGGCCAGGTTCTTCGAGTCCGAGCCGAAGTCGTACCCCCAGATCCGCTGGTAGATCGTGGAGTGGTCGAGCACGATCCCCGCGTTGCGCACGAGCAGTTCCAGCAGGTCGAACTCCGTCTTCGACAGGCTGAGCTCGGTACCGCGCCACCACGCTCTCCGCGCGGCCGGATCCACCACCAGCTCGCCGAGCCGCACCGTGCGCGGAGCCACCGCGCCGGCCTCGACCGAACTGCGGCGCAGCAACGCCCGCAGCCGGGCGAGCAGCTCGTCCAGCTCGAACGGCTTCGGCAGGTAGTCGTCGGCGCCGGCGTCCAGCCCCGCCACCCGGTCCGGCGTCTCGACCCTGGCGGTCAGCATCAGGATCGGCGTCTGGTCACCCTCGGCACGCAGCACGCGACACACCCCGAGCCCGTCCACACCGGGCATCATCACGTCGATGATCAGCACGTCGAAGGCACCCTGACGGGCGGTCGCCAAGGCGCTCACGCCGTCGGCCACCTCGGTGACCTGATACCCCTCAAGGTCGAGCGCCCTCACAAGCGACTCGCGGATCGCCCGATCGTCATCGGCGAGCAGGACACGATGCGGCATATCGCCATCATGCCTCGCTGAGGCCGGCGTTTCACAACGGGCGCACCCGCACCTGGCGGGAAAGGCCCGGCGCTCGCGTGGTGAGCTGTCCTGGGCACCAGCGCGTCCCTCGCCACTGTCGTGAATGGACGGTTCAACGAGCTCGAGGACGGCTTGGAACACCACTCCGGACTCGCCGGACTGTCCAAGATCGGCGGAGACATGCGATGAGCGAGCCGTCCTCGCTCTCCAGCAAGGTGTCCGGTGTCTTCAAGGTCCACGGGCAGGTCGCGGCCGGCCACCGCGGTCTCCACCACGATCCACCGCACCAGCGGCTCAACGATCGCCGACACCGCGGCCGCACCCTCAGGCAGCAGCTTCGGCTACCCGGTCGGGTCTGACAAACCGTCGAAAGTACGTCGAACGCGTTGAGCGCGGGTGCCACAGCATCGTCCAGCGTGCGCGGCCGATGCCGCGTGCAAGATCGCAACGAACAGGATGATCAGTGCGGAGTACCACGCGATGCCGCGCCGCTACGGAGTGGGGCATGAAGTCGATCAGCTCGACCTCGGCGGCGTCGGCCGGGTCGTGAGCAAGCTTCAGCGGCGGTCGTGACAGCCTGGAGCAGATGCGCCACCAACACCAACGTGGTCCAGCGGTACCACGACGTCAAGGTGTCCGTTCTAGGGTGGACGGATGAAGGTTCTGTCCATCCAGTCGGTCGTCGCCCACGGCCACGTCGGCAACTCCGCCGCCGTGTTCCCGCTGCAGCGCCTCGGGGTCGAGGTTGTCCCGATCCCCACGGTGAACTTCTCCAACCACACCGGGTACGGCGCGTGGCGCGGCCCACTCCTGCCGCCGTCGGACGTGGCCGAGATCCTGCTCGGGGTGGAGGAACGCGGGGTGTTTGCGCAGGTCGACGCCGTGCTGTCCGGCTACCAGGGCGGCACGGGCATCGCCGATGTGATCATCGACGCGGTGCGCAGGGTGAAGGCCGCGAACCCGGCAGCGCTCTACGCGTGCGACCCGGTGATGGGCAACGCCAAGTCCGGGTGCTTCGTCGCGCCCGAGATCCCCGTGCTGCTGCGCGACAGGGTCGTGCCGGTGGCCGACATCATCACCCCGAACCAGTTCGAGCTGGGCTTCCTCACCGGCACCGAGCCGGCGAGCGTCGAGGAGACGCTGGCGTCGGCCGACCTCGCCCGCGCGATGGGCCCGTCGACCGTGCTGGTCACGAGCGTCGAGCGGCCAGACCGGGAGGAGGGCACGATCGAGATGCTCGTCGTGGGCGCCGCTGGGTCGTGGCTTGTCAGCACCCCGCACCTGCCGTTCAAGGCGAACGGGTCCGGCGACGTCACGGCCGCGCTGTTCACCGCCCACTACGTTCAGACCAACGACGCGGCGCTGGCGCTGGAACGCACCGCGTCGAGCGTCTTCGACCTGATCGACCTCACCTACCGCTCCGGTGAGCGCGAGCTGCGGCTGGTGCAGGCCCAGGAGTTCTACGCCAGGCCGCGGATGCAGTTCAAGGCCGAGCAGGTGCGCTGAGCCCGAGTCGCGCGCGATCGCCGCGCAGGACGACCCGCGGACTTCCCACAGCCATTCGCGGGGCGGGGCCCGATCGCGGATCTCGCGAGCCCCCTGGCGCTCGGAGGGACCTGTCGGTCGCGTGGTCAGGGCGCGGTGGCCGCCGCTGTTGCGCAGCCATCGGCGGAAGTGTGCGTGGTCGGAACGCGGCACCATCACGTCGACCCAGTGGCCGAGGTTGGCCAGGCGGGTGCGGTGCCGGTGGCAGTCGGCGTTGTACACCAACACAATCCGGTCCTTCGTCACGCACGGGAGTCGCTTGTAGACGGTGGGCCAGTCCGGGACACCGGGGAGGTTCGCGCATCGCGCGGGCGAACCTCCCCGCGGCGCAGGCCGCTGAGTACAGCCTCCACATCTCAATCGAATGCTCCGCGCCGAAGTCCCGCGGGAACGCCCGGATCACCTTCGCGCGGGTCGGGACACGGCCATCGACCAGTTCCAGCAGCGGCGACCACGTGCCCTTCGGGGTCTCGCGGACCTCGTGCCAGTTCACGTCCGGCAGGTCGAGCAGCGCTTCGACGTCGGCGCGGGCGATGTGCCGTAGCCGGACGGTCGATGCGGGCGAGGTCGCGCCGGCGCCGTCCACCGGCTTTCGCGCGGGCCCGCAGTCACCGCCGACATCCGATGAGGCGTCAACGTCGGCCGAGCAGGGCGTTCCTCGTGGTGCCGAGCTTCGCGAGAACGCGGGCGACGTGTTTCTCGACGGTGCGTTCGGACAGGAACAAGGTCTGGGCGATGTCGGGGTTGGTGGCGCCGCGGGAGAGCAGTTCGGCGACCTGCTGTTCGCGGGGTGACAGCTCGTCGCCGTAGCCACGCCGCCCGCGGCGCGGTGCGCCGGCGTGGAGTTCGTGCAGGCGGCGTCGGCAGCGGGCGGCGTCCGCGCTCGCGCCGAGGTCGGTGAACACGCGAGCGGCTTCGGTGAGATGCGAGACCGCGGCCTCGGGGTGGGAGCGGGCCAGGGCGTGCGCGAGGTGTTCGGCGGCCTGTGCGGCGTGGTACGGCCTGCCGATGTCCCGCCAGCGGTGGTGGGCCGCCGCGAAGTGCTCGGCGGCGGTGGCAGGTGAGCTGTCGCGCGCAAGCAGTCCTCTGGCGAGGTCGAGTTCGGCCGCGGCGGCGGGAGCGTCCCGGTCTCGCACGCCCTTCGCCACATCGGCCACGAACCGCTCGGCTTCCTCCCGGTGTCCGTCGGCCAGCGCAGCTTCGACCGCGACCGGGACCAGGCCCGTGGTCCGCGCCCAGCTGCCGAGCCGGCGCAGCATGGTCATCGCTGGTTCGGCGGTCGCCCACGCCGCCTGCGGGTCGTTCTGTGCGAGTCGCACCGCGGTGAGACCGGCGGCGATGCTCATGCTCACGTCCGCCTCGGACGTCTCACGTCCATCCCCGGCGGCGGCGAACTGCTCGAGCGCCTGAGCGTGCTCGCCCTGGGCGAGCGCGAGATGTCCCTGGTACAGGGCGCGGTCGAGCTCGGCCTGGCGGACGTCGGGGTAGGCCTGGCACAGCACGTCGTACTGCTCGTCCAGGCCGGCCCAGCGACCGGCCAGCCAGTCCGTGCGCAGCAGTCTGACGCGGGTGAGGCACTCGAGCGGGACGTTCTCCGTGCGGGCGCCCATGTCCTGGGTTTCCAGCATCAGGGCGCGGGCGCGCCGGTCGTGGCCGAGCTGGAGGGCCGTCTCGCTGAGGTTGTACAGCGCGTAGCAGATCTGCCGCAGCACGGACTCGGCCGTGTCCCGGCGCGGCAGCTGCTCCACCAGGGGCCAGACGGCGGGATCGCCGGCCCTGGCCATCAGCATGAGCCTGGTGACCTGGACGGCTGTGCGGACCGCCTCGTCGGTGCTGTCGCGGACGGCCTGTTCGGCTCGGCTGAGCCACTCCCACGCGTGCGCGGCGGCCCCGTCGTACTCGTTCAGAGCCAGCGCGATCATCGCCCTGGCCGCTTTGTGCGGGAGTGTGCTCAGCTCGTCGACGGCGCGTTCGAGCTCGCGAAAGCCCGCCGGGTCGCCCGCGAGGTTGAGCATGATCAGACCTAGTCCGAGGCGGATCTCGCCGCGGACCTCGTCGGTCAGCCGGTGGTCGGCGAGCACGGCGGTGAGCACGGAGGCGGTCGCGGCGTAGTCGACTCCGGAATTGGCGATCCTGGCGAGCCCGAGTGCGGCCCTGGACCGCCGGCCGTCGTCGATGTCCTGCCGGTTCAGGATCTGACGCAGAAGAGTGGCGGCGGTACCGGTGTCGCCCAGCGCCACGGCCTGGTCGGCCGCCTGTTCCACGCGCACCAGCCAGGTCTCTTGGTCACCTGCGGCGAGCGTGTGGTGCGCGACCTGGACCAGCGGCACCGGATCCTGGGTGTTGAACACCTCGACGGCCCGCCGGTGCAGGCGGATCCGACGCGGACCGGGGATGTGCCGGTAGGCGACCTGCTGCGCCAGCACGTGCCGGAAGCCGTATCGACCCGTGCCGATCTCCCGCAGGACCGCGGCGTTCAGTGCGTCGATCACGCCCTGAGCGCCGTCGTCCGGGTCCAGTCCGGCGATCTCGGCGAGCAGAGCTTCGCTGGCGGGGACAGCGAGGACAGCCGCCGCATCGACCACCGCGACCCCCGCCGGGGACAGGGCGACGAGCCGTTCGGTGACCGCCGCGCGCAGTCCTTGCGGCACCTCGGCGTGCTCCAACGCGCCTGCGTCCTGGCGCTCCTGATCGAGGAAGGTCATCAGGTCTTCCTCGGCGACCAGCGGCAACCCCTCGCTGCGGCGGTGCAGCACGGCGCAGAGCTCCGGCGTGGCCCTGGTACCGAGCACGGCTCCAGCCAGCTCGGCGACGTCGGTCTCGGACAGCGGCGCCAGCCGGATCACGCTGCCGGGTGCGGGGCGGTAGGCGGCACCGAGAGGGGAGGTGCCCGCCGACAGATCCTCGGCGCGGCAGGTGAGCACCAGGGCCAGTTGACCGGGCAGGTCGCGGGCCAGCAACAGGAGCAGCTCGCGGGTGGCGTCGTCGACCCAGTGCACGTCCTCGACGACCACGACCACCCGGCCGAGCGAGGTGAGCACCGAGCGCACTGCCTGGATCAGCTGGTGCCGGGCCGTGCCCGGATCGTCCGGTGTGGACGGTGCGGGTGGCAGCAGGTCGGCGAGGTCCGGCAGCAGCGGAGCCAGCGCACCCGCGGTCGGCGGCAGGTCCTCGGCAGGCAGCCAGGGGCCGGTCTTGCGCAGCGCGTCCACCACCGGCCCGTAGGGCAGCGGCTCGCGCAGCGGATGACAGAACCCGGTCACCACCCGCCACCCGTCCGACTTCAGGATCGCGGAGGCCTCACGCACCAGCCGGGACTTGCCCATACCGGCGTCGCCTTCGACCACGACCACAGCCGGTGCGCTCCGGACGGCCGCCAGCAACAGCTTCAGTTCGCGGTCACGACCAACGAACCGGAAATCCCGGCCGAACTCGGACATGCCATTCCCTGTCCTCCACGAACCTGTGTCGGGCGCCACGGTACCCAATCAATGTGGTTCCCACTCCCGCCACTCGCGGGCGATCGACCCTCAGGGCGCGTCACCGCCGTTCAGGCCGGGCGCGACGCTGCTCGTCGCCCGCGAGAAGCCTGGTTGCACCGAGAACCTCGCCGCGGCGGAATGGGATACCCATTCAAATGCGAGATCCAGTGTTTCCCACCTGGGCAACATCAACAGGTGAGCGGCTGGTACTTGAAGACACCTTTAAGGTGTGGCGTCGTTCGATGCGGTTCTCTCAGACGCCGGGATCGATGTCGTGAAGATCCCACCGCAGTGCCCGCGGGCGAACTGCTACACGGAACAGTTCATCGGCACAGTCTCGGCCAGGGTCGCGGGCAGCACCCGCAGCGGGTCGGCCAGCGCGAAGGGCGCGGCGCCCTCGGGGATGAAGGCCGCGCCGAACAGCCACGAGACCTTGCCGTAGCTGCGCTCGG
>Ga0070710_10000484_pt1 | contig 18735 bp, 13 predicted proteins | sample LARL52metaG_FD_65454 | JGI IMG/M metagenome (GOLD analysis project Ga0070710, IMG submission 65454) | Corn, switchgrass and miscanthus rhizosphere microbial communities from Kellogg Biological Station, Michigan, USA - LAR L5-2 metaG | ecosystem: Host-associated > Plants > Roots > Rhizosphere ... | reverse complement strand
GCCAGCGGCAGGACGGTTAGAAGTCTGCGGATCATAGCGTTCCCCCTCCGGTTTATCGCTGCTTCGCGGCACGACCTGGCCGGTGACAGACACCGCAAGCGAGGGGGGAGGTTGCCAGCGAAGTGGCCAGGATACCGAAGGCTGCTGCCTGCGGTCACGGTGCGGGGTGGCACCGGCCCCGGCCGGCCAGGAGCTGATCGGGCCCTGCTCCTGCCGTGTACCTCCCGCGGGCCCAGTACGGTGAGGACACCGTGATCGGATACGAGCAAAATGTCAGCACGGCCGAGAATTACCGGCGGTTCTCCCGGCTGGAAGCCCGGGGCCGGTCCGCGCTCTACGAGCAGATCAGCGCGTCGGTGGCCGACGACGCCGAGGTGATGGCCTTCCTGGCCGCGCTGCCGCCCGCCAAGCGCCAGCCCAACCTGCTGCTGGCCGCGGTGCGTTTCCTGACGGGCGTGCAGGACAGCTACCGGGCGTTCCGGACGGTGCTGCTGGACCGCCGCGCGGAGGTGGCGGCGGTCATGCTGAGCCGGTCCACGCAGACCAACGAGCCGGCCCGGTGCGCGGTGCTGCTGCCGGCCCTGGCCCAGCTGGCGCCGCCGCTCGCGCTCATCGAGGTGGGGGCCAGCGCCGGGCTGACGCTGCTGCTGGATCTATACGGATACGACTACGCCGGGCAGCGGATCGAGCCGGCGGACCCGGCCGCGCCCGTGCTGACCTGCCGGCCGCGCGGCCCGGTGCCGATCCCGGCCGCGGTGCCCGAGCTGGCCTGGCGGGCCGGGATCGACCTGAACCCCCTGGACGTGACCGACCCGGACGACGTGGCCTGGCTCAGCAGCCTGATCTGGCCCGGGGAAGCCGGCCGGCCGGAGCGGCTGTCGGCTGCGGTCGCCGTGGCCCGCCGCCGCAGGCCGCGGGTCGTCGCGGGCGACCTGATCGAGGAGCTGCCCGTGCTGGCCGGCCAGGCACCTGCCGGAGCGACGCTGGTGATCTTCCATACCTCGGTGCTCTCCTACGTCGAGCCCGCCCGCCGGGCCACGTTCGCTGGCCTGGTGGCCGAGCTCGGCGCGGTCTGGCTGTCCAGCGAGAGCCGTGGCGTGCTGCCCTGGCTACCGGATAGGTGGACGACGCCGCAGGACAGCGCCCACCTGCTCGTTCGCGACGGAGAGCGCGTGCTCGGCCTCGGCGACTCGCACGGTACGTGGGTCGACTGGCGCGAACGCGCGGGCAGCCCCGCCGTCCCGGCGGCCGGATCCGACCGCTGATGCGGTCGCGGCGGACGCTCGCCATCGGGCGCAACCGGGTTAGCCCGGGGCCCGGGGGACCGGCGCGCCTGCGCTGCCGACGGCCGCCAGGCGGGTCATGCTGGTGACCAGCCAGGCCTGGTAAGTGTCCAGGTCCCAGCCGAGCATGCGGGTGATGAGCAGGTAGGTCTCGGCTGCCCCCAGCAGGGTGGTGGTGTCGATCAGCCAGTCAAGATCGGTATCCGGGTCGAGCAGGCCATCGGCGGCCATGCGGGTCCAGAAGAGGTCGTGCACGTGCCGGGTCTGCTCCCGGCCCTGCTGCCAGAACCCGGCGATCAGCGGCTCGACCGCCGCGGCCTGCGCAGCCACGGCGAACAGGGCGCCGGTGCGTTCCATGATCTGCCGGCCTCCCGCGGCGAAGGCCGTGATCCGCGCGGCGGTGGTCGGGGCGCTGAACGCGCTGCGCGTCCATGCCCGGCCGAGCACATCGACCGGCTCCGCGTCGCCCACGATCGCGACGTCGATCACCCGCTTGAACAGCGCGGCCTTGGTCCCGAAGCGCACATAGACCGTACGCGCGCCCACCTGGGCCCGGCTGGCGACCGCGGCCAGCGTGGTAGCCGCGTAGCCCTCGGCGAGGAACAGTTCGGTCGCCGCGGCCAGGATGCGCTCCTCGGTGTGCGCCACCTGTGCCTGCCGCAGCGGCGGCAGGCCGACGGAGGGGTTGACATCACTGCCCATATAATGCAGTCTAACTGCACTGAGTATATTAGCACTGCATCGGGGGAAAATCATGAGCGTGTCGGACGCACCTGCCCTGGCCGGAGTCCATCACCTGAAACTGCCCGTCACCGATCTGGCCAGGTCACTGGACTGGTACCGCAGCCGCCTGGGCTATGAAGTGCAAGTCGAGTTCGTCGAGAAGGGCCGGCTGATGGGCTACGCGATGACGCACCCCAACGGCGGGCCCGCCTTCGCCCTGCGCCTCGATCCCGGCCGCACCCGGGCCGCGGCAGGCTTCGATTACTTCAGCATCGGCGTGCCCGACAAGGCGGCGATCGATGACCTGGCCGCCCGGCTGACCCGGCTGGGCGAGTCGCACGCCGGCGTGCACTGGGCCAGCATCGGCTGGATCCTGCCCCTGGCGCACGACCCCGACGGCCACGAGGTCCGCTTCTACACCCACCAGCACCACACCGAGCAGGCTCCGGGGACGGTGACCACCATCACCGACCCCAGGGAGACGGCCGAGCGTCGCGAGCGCGAAGCCCGGCGCCGCTGACCGGCCGGGCGCTAGGAGCCGGCCGGGCGCTAGAGCCGGCCGTGCGCTAGGAGCCAGCCGGGGCTAGGAGCCGGCCGGGGCTGTCACCACCGGTTCGTGCCGGACCGGGAAGTTCACCGAGCGGGCGATGAAGCACTTCTCGTGCGCGTCCCGGTGCAGGCCGTTCGCCTTCTCGATCATGTCCGGCGAGCTCACCGTGACGTGCGGCCGCAGCACGACCTCGGTGAAGCGGCCACTGCCGTCGGCGTCCTCGGTCATGGTGGCGACCGCGTCGTCGCGGTACCCGGTGACCACGACCCCCGCGACCGCGCACAGGTGCAGGTACCACAGCATGTGGCACTGGGCCAGCGACGCGGTGAGCAGCTGCTCGGGATTCCACCGGCCCGGATCCCCCCGGAACGCCGGATCGGAGCTCCCCGCGATCGGCTGCGGGCGCCCGCGCCCGGCCGAATCATGCCCCTGGTCCGCCGGTCCGGCCGTCACCTCATGGCTGCGATCGTAGGCCCGGTACCCGCTCGTGCCCTCGCCCCGGTTCCCGGTCCAGGACACCGAGATCTGATAGCTGTGCCACTGAGACACCATCACTCTCTCCTGACCCTCGGCCGCCTAGACACCTTCACTCTCTCCTGACCCTCGGCCGCGGAAGGAGCGGGAGGTAAGTCTTCACTATCTCCTTGGGTAGGTTCCACGTCAGTCTTCACTACCTCCCTGGGTGGGTTACGGCCATTTTGGCGGTTCTCCTGCGAGGAGTAGCCGCATCCACACATAATTCTCATCTGTGGACAATCCGGTCGAGGCTGGGTTGCGATGCCATCGTAACCTAGTTCGATAGACTGTACACTAGTTCGAAGTTGCTGTGCTGACTCCCGGCAAACTCTTCCGCTTCCCCTCTTGCGCACGACACCGATTGCGCGCTGGAATGGCAGAGGCCGGCAACGGTGCTCGTTTCCCTGTCAAGGGTGGGTGCCTGGACGAGCGGAGGTGCCGATGGTTCGCAGGTCCACCCTCGATCGCAGTCCGCAGTCGGCTGTACACGCTCGCGAGTCTGAGCTACAATCCCCCGCTCCGCCACCCGGCGGATACGATCGGGCGCCGGCCCCGCGGCGCGGAGCCGGGGGGCGCTGGACCGTGTGGGTGCTGCGGGCACTGATCTGGGCGGTCTTGATCATCATCGGCGTCCGCGGCGTGATCGCGATCGTGCTCAACCAGAAGACACCGTCGCCGCCCGCGGCCAGCACATCCGCGAAATCCGGGACGGCCGCGGCCGGGACGGACGGCTCGTTCCCGTCCGGCCTGGCCGGGGGGTATGCCATGCAATTCGCCTCGGTGTACCTGAACTTCAGCCAGAGCACCGCCTCCCAGCGCGCGCGGGAGCTGGCGGCTTTCCTGCCGAACGGCGCCGATCCGCAGCTGGGCTGGAACGGGGCAGGCTCGCTGAAGCTTCAGTCCGAACAGGTGGCCGGGATCAGCGTGCGTGACGCCCAGCACGCCGTGGTGACGCTGCTGGCCCAGGTAAACGGCCAGATGATGGAGCTCGGCGTGCCCATCTACGCGTCGGGCAGCGGGATGGTCGTCAACGGCCAGCCCGCCTGGCTGGCCGCCCCGACGCGAGTGTCTCCGCCGGCGCCGGCCGCTGCCAGTCCCGACACGGCCGCGCAGAATGCGCTGCAGGCTCAGCTGCCGGCCTTCTTCCAGGCCTATGCGAGTGGCGCCTCGGCCACTCTGACCCGGTTCCTGGTGCACGGGGTCACCATCACCGGCCTCGGCGGCGCGGTGACCTACTCGTCCATCGCGTCGCTGTACGTGCCGCCGGGAGGCGACACCCGGCAGATCACCGTCAGCGTCGTCTGGCAGATCCCAGGACCTAGCGGGGGCACTGCGGCTCAGCTGCCCATGACCTACGACATGACGGTCGTCAACCAGAACTCGAACTGGTACGTGAAGAGCATCCGCGCAGCAGACCAGCCCGTGGAACAGCAGTCATGACCAGCAACCAATCAGACGCAGTCGTCCATTCGCCGGACGCAAGCATCCTGTGATCGTGGAAGGGTAGTGCGATGTTGTTTCATCCGGTCGCTGCAGGAATGACCGCCGCGCTCAGCACCCAGAGCCTGGTGAACTATCTTCAAGGACTATTCGGCCCACTGTTCCTCGGTATCGTCGGCATTGTCGCGATCTTCTTTCTGTTCACCCGGGAGATCACCCGCTTTGTCCAGTTTGTCGTGCTGGCGATAGCGATCGCCGTCATTTTCTACACGCCCGGTATCATCCGCGCGCTCGCCCAGGGCATCACGAGCGCGCTCGGGGTCCACTGACCTACCCTCGACCGGAAGGAGCACCCGCGCGTGGACCTGCCCACCTACACGAATATCTGGCGTATCGAAAAGCGGCTCTACAAACTGTATGATCTGCGGCTTCCCATGCCGCTGCCGCTCGGCCAGATTGCTGCGTTCGTGGGCATAACGGTGCCGTACGTGCTCTTCCTCACATTAATTGGGGTCCCTTTCAGCCACAACCTGTTCTGGCTTTACGTTCTCCCGCCCGGAGTGCTTACCTGGCTGGTTACCAGGCCCGTTCTGGAGAATAAGAAACTACCCGAGCTCCTGGTTTCTCAAGTGCGTTATGTGGGGGAGCCGAAGATCTGGTGCCGAATGGCTCCTGCGACGGAAAAGGACGAGATCGTCGTACTGGGCCAGGTGTGGCACGCCTGCCCCCAGCCCGTTGCGGAGGCGGCAGCAGTCGACATCCGCCGGCGGGCCCCGGTACCCGCAGTACCCGCGCGCGTGTCCGGCGAGGTGCCCGCGTACGTGCCAGGCCCGCCCGCCGCGGCGGCGCTCGCGTCAGGCCGCCAGGGCCCGCCCGCCGATCTGCGGCACCGCAATCCCGCGGCCTGGGGGCCGCGGCCAGCCGTGCCCGCCGCACGCCGGATAGCGTCCCCCGACCAGCGCGCGACGGCCGGCTTCTCCCCGCAGCGAGCCCGGGCCGGGGCCGGGCCGGTTCCCGATCGTCACGTGGTCGCGCGCGGATCCGCGGTTCGGCAGCACGCCGCCGGACCTGTCCGGCCGCAGCGGCGCCCCGTCACGCCGGCGGCGTCCACGCCACAGCGCGGTCAGAAGCCGGCGTGGGTTAGCCGGGCCCGGCCCGGCGGTGCCCTCGGCGGGCCCGTCGAGACGCCGCACAGCCCGCGGGCTATGGAGGTGGCACACGCCGAGCAGGCCTGGCCCGCGCCCACTCCGGGCGGACGGGCGTTGACGCCGGTCCCGGGCGTTGCGCCAGCTCAGCCGGCCGCGTCGGGGCACGCCGGGCCGCCGCCGGCCCCCGGGCCCAGGCCATCTGCCGCGGCGCCTCCGGATACGCGGGTACGTCCCCGCGAGCAGGTCGCGCCGTACGTGCCGGATCTGAGTGGTGCGGCACAAGCCGACGGTTCCCGGCCCGGGACTCCTCCGGCGAGCAAGGCCGCGCCGCCGGTGTCCCAGACGGACAGCCCTGGTACCAAGCCCTCGGCGGCTGCGAGTTCGGTGCCGCCGCCCCGTGCACCCGCGCCGCCGGCGACCGAGCCGGTGGTGACTTCGCCTTCCGCCGCGGCGGGCCCCGGCGGGCCGCCGCCCGGCACTTCCGGGACTGCGGCAGGCCAGGGGGCCGCGAACCGCCAGGGAGCCGGCCGGGCCGGTCCGGCGGTCACTGTCCGGGCCGTGGGCGAAGAGCGCCCGGCGCCGCCGCTGGAGCGTGCGCTCAGCGGTCCGGCCGGAGCGCGCGGGCACAGCTGGAGTAACCGGGTCGGTCTGGTCCCGGGTGGACAGGGGCCCGGCCGGTCCCGGGAGACGGAGCGCGAGGAGCGATATCAGGCGCGGGCGCGCCTGCCGTTGCCCGGGCCGCGCCGGATCGTGGTCGTGGGCTGCACCAGCGGGGCCGGTCAGACCGTGACGACGCTGATGCTGGGCCGCCTGCTGGCTAGCCTGCGGGCCGAGCGGGTAGGCGTGCTCGACCTGAACCCGGGCAGTTACTCCCTCACTCAGCGAGCCGAGACGCTGCCCGCCGGGACCGTTCGCGATCTGCTCGGCGGCGCGGCCTCCGCCGGCCGTCCCGGCCCTGGCGGTCCCGTTGGATCGGCCGGCCGCGCTCACCCTGCGCCCGGCATCGAGGTGATCAGCGCGGAAGCGGCCCCGGCCTCCGTCACGGGCCTCGACCAGGCAGATTTCAGCAGCATCGGCGACCACCTCACCGCGCGGTACGGGATCAGCCTGGTTGACCCGGGAGCCTCGTCGGTAGCCAGGGTGCTGGGCATCGCCGACCAACTCGTCCTCGTCGCTCCGGCCAGCGCGGACGCGCCGCGGGCGGTATCGATGACGCACGAGTGGCTGGCATCACACGAGCACGGCGGGCTGGCCGCGAACGCGATCCTGGTCGTGAACGGCGTCAGCGGCCGGAGCATGGCCGACGTCGAGCGGGCGGAAGCGATCGCCGTGGGTCGCTGCCGGGCGATTGTGCGGGTGCCGTGGGAGGACCAGCTAGGCGCCGACGACGGTCCCTGCGCGGGCGTCGTCCCGCTACGGCTGGCGCCCCGGCGGGCACTGACCGCGCTGGCCGGCGTGGTCGTCGCGGGCTTGGCTGCCAGGCGGGCCGCCGGGCCGGGGGACCCGCCATGAGCACGAGAACGCGGGGTACCCGGGGGCGCAGCCGGATCAGCGTCCGGTACTTCGATGACCGGGTCCTGCTGACCGAGTCGCACGCCTGGGCGTATTTCAGGCTGCCCGCGGTGCCGTATGAGTTCATCACCCCGGAGGAGCGGGAAGCGCTGGCCACAAACATCACCGTGGCGCTGGCCGCGATCCGGATGCCGGAGGCGGAGGTGCACCTGCGGATCGCGCACCGGTCCTACCCGGCGGCGGAGTGGGCGGCCGGCCTGGACGCGACCTCCGACGGCGGTCCCGGGTGGCTGGACTACCTGGAGGAGATGTACCGGCACGTCTGGGCCAAGGACTTCTGGGCGAAGGAGATCTACCTGGGCGTCCGGCTGGGCCAGCGCGGGATGCGGGCCCAGCTGTCGGGTGGCGTGCTGTCCCAGTTCATCAACGCCTATCAGTCGGGCGAGCGGGCGATGGGCCTGGACGACGAGGCGGTGCCCGCGGCCGAGATCGCCAAGTGGACCGAGCAGGCGGAACGGTTCGGCCGCGCGCTCGGCTCGAGCGCGCTGACGGCCCGGTCGGCCAGCTCGGACGAGATCGCCTGGCTGTTCCGGCACACGCTGCGGGGCACGCTAGGCGAGCCCGCGCCGTCGGCGGCGAAGCGCCGGACCTGGGGCGCGGGCGAGATCGAGTCCCTGGTCGAGGGGCAGATACACAACGGCCGCAACCTGCTGTGCCTGGAGCACCCGGCCGGCTCGTCGTATACCGCGTTCCTGTCCTTCTCCCGGTTCCCCGACGTGATGTCGTTTCCCGAGGGCGAGCCGTGGCTGCACTTCGCCGACTCGCTGCCGTTCCCGGTGGAGATCAGCTCACGGATGAAGCTGATCCCGCCCGCGAAGGCCAGCAAGGACGTGGGCCGCAGGCTGGCGCACGCCAGGGACATGGACGCGCACATCAGGGAGGCGGGCGCGGAGGCTCCGCTGGCCCTGGCCGAGCAGATCGAGGCGGCCCGGATGCTCGAGCACGGCATCACCAAGGAGCGGCTCCCGTTCGTCTACGGCTGGCACCGGCTGATCGTCACGGGCCCCTCGCGGGAGCTGTGCCTGCGTCGGGCCGAGGCGCTCATCGAGCACTACCGTGACATCGGCATCGACGTGGTCAACTCCACCGGGGACCAGTTCTCGCTGCTGCGCGAGTCGCTGCCCGGTGACCGGGTCAGGCTCAACTCCTACGTGCAGCGCCAGCCGCTGTACACGATCGCCGGCGGCGTGCCGACCGCCACCGTCGACCTCGGCGACTCCGTGGGCGACGGAGCCGGCTGGATCGGGCCCTACATCGGAGAGACGCTGGGCCGCGCCCGTTCGGTCGTGCACTTCGACCCGCTGGTCGCGGCGGCCCGCAACCGGCCCACCGCGATCGCCATCACCGGCGAGCCGGGCGGCGGGAAGACCACGCTCGCGCTGCTGCTGCTCCTGCAGCTCGCGTTGCGCGGGGTGACGGTGGCGGCCATCGACCCCAAGGGCGACGCGGAGCCGCTGGTCCGGCTGCTAGCCTCGCGCGGCCGCCGGGCCCGGATCCTGCCGCTCGGCGCGGCGGCCCCCGGACTGCTCGACCCGTTCTCGTTCGGCGACGACCTCGCCGAGAAGCGGACCATGGCCACCGAGACACTCCGGCTCCTGCTGCCGCGGATGAGCGAGGAGCGGGAAAGCGCGATGATCCAGGCGGTCGGCGTGGTCGCCGGCCAGGAGCGGCCCAGCCTGGGCAAGGTGATCGGGCACCTGGAGGAGTCCCCCGACCCCGCCTCCCGCAACCTCGGCGCGGTGCTGCGCTCGATGTCGGAGATGCGGCTGGCCAGGCTGTGCTTCGCGCCGTCCGGGGGGGAGCAGATCGACGCGGCCGGCTGGACCACGGTGTTCACCCTGGCCGGGCTCAGCCTGCCTGACGTGGGCGTCCACCGGGACGACTTCTCCTACGAGCAGCGGCTCTCGGTGGCCCTGCTCTACCTGGTCTCGCAGTTCGCCCGCCGTTTGCTGAACAGCATGGCGCCGCGGATACCGAAGGCGATCTTCCTCGACGAGGCGTGGGCGATCACCTCCACCCCGCAGGGGGCCAAGCTGATTCCCGAGGTGTCCCGGATGGGCCGGTCCCGCAACACGGCCCTGATCCTCGTCTCGCAGAACGCCGGGGACTTGCTGAACGAGCAGGTGACCAACTGCCTGTCCGGGGTGTTCGCGTTCCGCTCGTCCGAGCGGGTGGAGGTCGCGAACGTGATGGCGCTGCTGGGGGTGGAGGCGTCGGACGAACACAATGCCGTATTGCGCGGCCTGGGCAACGGGGAATGCATCTTCAGGGATCTGGACGGCCGGGCCGGCCGGATCGGTGTCGACCTGATCACAGACGACCTCAGGAGGTGGCTGGACACCAACCCGACCCGCGCCCGGTCTCCGGAGCACGACGCACCGCAGGAGGCCGGCTCCGGCGCGGCCGCCCCCGGCCGCAGCGCGTCCGCTGCTGCGGGCGAGAGCGCGCACTGATCAAACAGAACCCCCAGGAGCCTCGGTGGCCAGATTCATTCCGCGCAAGTCGCTGCTTGTACTTGGCCTGCTCGCCACCGTGCTCGGTTCGTCGGCCGCGACCGCGGTCGCGGCCACCGCCCACCCAGCCGGCCCGAGGCCCGCCGCCGCGAAGTCGATCACCGCCACGACGAGCATCGCGAAGACGGCCAGCGCGAAGACGGCCAGCGCGAAGACGGTCAGCGCGAAGACGGTCAGCGCGCGGCTGACAGCCGCGAAGACCGTCCCGGCAGGGGTCCTTCATCCTGCGGCCGGTGCTGCCTACCCGCAGGCATTCCTCACCGCCGTCATCCGCCCGGCCACCGCTCCCCCCGGCGCCGGCGCCCCGGCCGCGGAGCCCGCCGGCGGCATCTGCTCGGTGCCGGGGATCGGCGACATCGGCAACCTGCTCAACCTCTGTCACGGGGGCGGGTTCACCGGCGACCTGAACAACATCTGCCAGCCCTCGCTGCCGCAGCCCGAGCCCGCTAGCGGCGGCATCGACGCGATCATCCGGCCGCCGGCCTCGCCCGGCCCGCAGGGCAAGACGCTGTACGACAACTACGGCGTGGCCGGTCAGTTCTGGGCCGCGACCGACATGCAGTGCTCGGACATGACCTCCATGATCGGCAACAACGTGGCCGGCATGGTCTTCGACGCGGCCAAGGCCGTGGACCGGGTGACGATCACCGTGTACCAGTCGGCCGCAGGCAACGGCATCCTGGCCTGGCTGTCCGGCGTGGTGGACCGGCTGATCAGCAGCCTCGGGAACGCGATCTACTTCCCTTACCTGGCGCCGGTCGTCCTGCTCGGCGTGATGTGGCTGGCCTGGCACGGCCTGATCCGCAAGCGCGCGACCCGCACCATCGAAGGCACGATCTGGATGGTGGTGGCCTGCGCCGCGGCGATCTGGCTGATCGGCAGGCCGGCCGACTTCACCGGCGTCGGCCAGGCGGTGTCCAACGGCGTGACCCAGGTGCTCAACGTCGCCTTCTCCAAGCTGCCGAACCCGGGCCAGGGCAACTGCGTACCGGTGCACGGCGGCGATCCGCAGAGCCCCGGCGGCGCCAGCTTCGGCTTCACCCAGGGCAACGGCCTGGTCGACCAGAACGCGAACGAGCTGTGGTCCGTTCTGGTCTGCAAGCCGTGGCTCGACGGCGAGTTCGGCACGACGCAATTCTCAACCGGGCGTACCGGGCAGACCCCGGTCAATACCTACGGCAGGCAGCTGCTCTGGGCGCAGGCCATCGCCGCCAACGAGACCCCGACCGCCGCCCTGATCAAGGCCAAGCAGACGGTGTACTCGGGCATCGCCGCGTCCATCAAGGCGCATGATCCGGCCATCTACCCGCTGTTCCAGGGCAAGCAGTGGACGTCCCGGCTGGAGATCGGGTTCGCCGGGCTGTTCGCCGCGCTGGTCGCGGGCGTGCTCGTGCTGCTGATCGCGATCACGCTGATCATCCTCAAGCTAGGGTTCCTGCTGCTGCTGATAGCGGGCCCGTTCTTCCTGATCGTCGGGACGCATCCCGGCTTCGGCCGAGTGGTCGCCACGCGCTGGTTCGAGATGCTCGTCGGGGTGTTGCTGAAATCGGTCGCGGTGGCCATCGTGCTGAGCGTCCTGCTGTATGCGTATTCGCTGATCATGGGTACCAGTGACTCCGTGCTGCCCTGGGCGCTGAAGATCCTGATGATCGCGCTGGTCACGATCGCCGTCTTCATCTACCGCAAGCCCTTCCAGCACCTGTTCTCCGCGGTCGGCTACGGATCGATCGGCGCGCGGGAGCGGGCCGAGCTCGAGATCTACCGGTCCAGGGAGGTGCTGCGCCGCAACGCGACCGGCGTCGCCGCGGCGGCGGTCGGCGGGTTCACCGGATACAGCGTTGGCCGCTTGGCACGCCGCGGTACGCCGTCCACCGCGCTCGCCGAGCACATCGCGCTCGCCGCCGGATCGGGTGCCCCCGACGCGGGGCCGAGAAGCGGACCCATGCCGAACGGGCAGGGGCTGGCCGATCCGAACGCGCCTCCGGATGGAGCCGAACCCGCCGACGGCCAGACCGACGACGCGGGCGTGCGAGCCGGGGCTCGCGGCCAAGGTCGCACCTGGGCCGCCGCGGACGTGGAGGGCTCAGCGAGCGCGCCGCCGCCCCTGCATCTGTCGGCCCGTGGCGTTGACGAGGTGCAGGCAGACGCGGCCGGGTGGGCGCGCGGCGGCGTGGACAGCGCCGGGGTCACCCGCCCGCTGAGCCGGACAGGCGCTGCTCCGCCGCGGCCGACCGCCGCGAGAACCGCCTGGCCCGCGGCCGGATCGGGTCGGGCCGTCTCGGGGGCAGGGAGGTCGGCGGCCGGGGCGGGAACGGCCAGCGGCTCGCCGCAGCAGGCAGGCAACGGGCGGGGCCCGGCACCGCAGCCGGCAGCTAACGGGCGCGGCGCAGCGCCCCGGCAGGCAGGGAACGGCCGCGGTCCGGCGCCCCGGCAGGCGGGCAACGGTCGCGGTGCAATGCCGCAGCAGGCAGGCAACGGCCGCGGTCCGGCGCCCCGGCTGCCAGCCACGGCCGGGCCGGTGGCCCGGCTGGGCAGCGCAGCAGGTCCGGCGCCCTGGGTCGGCCACGGGCCCGGCCCGGCGCCCGCGGCAGGCCATGCGGCCGGCCCCCCGGCCAGGCCGGGGACGGCCAGCGGGGCGATACGGGCCAGCGGCGGGGGCCGCCCGGTGTCTGGGGCACGCGGTGCGGCCGGGCCGCCGGCCAGGCCGGGGACGATCGGCGGGCCGGTACAGGCTGGCAGCGCAGGCGGGCCGGTGCGGGCTGGCGGCGGCCCCGGCCCGGCGCCCGCGGCCGGGGGTGCGGTCGGTCCGTCGGCCAGGCCGGGGACGGCCGGCGCGCCGGTGCGCGCTGGCGGTGGGGGTGGCCCGGTGCGCGCTGGCAACGGGGGTGGCGCGGTGCGCGCTGGCAACGGAGGTGGCGCGGTGCGAGCGGGCAACGGGGGTGGGCCGGTTCGAGCGGGCAACGGGAGCGGGCCGCCGTGGGGCGGCAGTGCGGGCGGCCCGCGGCCGCGGAGCGCCGGACCCGGTCCCGGGCCGGCGCCGACGAGCGCGGTCGGTCAGCCGCGCGCCCGTTGGGGTTCGGAAACCGCGCAGGGCTCGAGCGGCGTGCCGCGGAGCGGCCGGCCACTCTGGCAGCCCGGCCCCATTCGCACCTCCGGCGGCTGGTCGGGCGGCGGAGGCGCGCGGTCCACTCCCGCGCCCCGGACGGCTCCGGCTCCTCGATCGGGCCCGGCGTCCCGGTCGGCTCCGCCTCCTCGGTCGGGTCCCGCGTCCCGGTCGGCTGCGGCTCCTCGGTCTGGTCCGGCGCCCCGGTCGGCTGCGGCTCCCGCGTCCCCGGCGGCTGCGGCTCCTCGGTCTGGTCCGGCGTCCCGGTCGGCTCCGGTTCCTCGGTCGGGTCCGGGGTCCCGGTCGGCTCCGGTTCCTCGGTCGGGTCCGGGGTCCCGGTCGGCTCCGGCTCCTGGCTCAGCGGCGGCTTTCCCGGCCTCGTATCCTGCGGGTCCGGCGTCGCCCGCGCAGCCTCGCCCGCAGCATTGGGGCAGGCCGCCTGCGTATCCCGCCACCGGACCCGCCTCGGGCGACGGTCCTGCCGTGCCGCCGCAGCGTTCGCGCGGCAGGGGTATCCGGCCAGGGCGTGCTGCGCCCGGCTCGTCCAACCCAGGCGGCACGGCCGGGAACGGGACGGCAAACTCACCTGACCCGGTCTCCAGCGGCCGGGAGGAGGCCATCCGCCGCGAGACCCCCCTCCCGTTCTGGCTTCGTCCGGTGCGCCGGAAGAAGTAGCGTTCATGGATCTGACGTCGCGCCAGCGGCAGCTGGTCTTCGCGCTCACCGTGGTCGCGCTGGCCGGCCTCGGCTTCTTCCTGCTGCACTCGGGCATCCCTGGCCATCACTCGCCCAAGCCATCCCAGCGTCCTGCCGCCGCCGCCAGCTCCCCGCCGGCGCCCAGCACCCCGGTCGCGCCCCCCACGACCCCCACGCAGACGGGCAGCTCCTCCACCGCGTCATCCCAGGTGAACATCTACCAGTGGCTGCCCTTCACCAAGCCGCAGCTCGCCAAGGCGGCAGGCGTGGTCACCGAGTTCTCCGCCGACTACGGCACCTTCTCCTACCACGAGACCGCGGCCGACTACACCGCCCGGATGCAGAACCTGATCACCAGCGAGCTTGCCCAGGTCATAGGGCGCGCCTACGACACACCTGGAGTGGCGAAGATACGCACCCAGCAAAAGCAGGTGTCCGCGGGCAGCGCGGACATCGACTCGCTGCGCGCGTTCGGGCCTTCGAGCCTCACCTTCGTAATCACCATCCATCAGAAGATCACCGGAACAAACCCCGGCCAGCAGAGCACGCAATACGCGGTCACCGTCTCGGATAGCAACGGCGGCTGGCAGGTGACCGACATCGAGCTCGCCTCGTCGGGTAATCAGTGATCCCGCTGGCGGGATACCGCACCGGGGGTCCGAGGCGTGGCCTTCGCACCGCCCGCCCTGCTGTCATCGCGGCCGTCCTCGGGGCCGTCCTGCTGATCATGGGGATGATCTCCATCCCGTTGATGGTGGTCGGCGGGACCAGCATGATGTTCGCCGCCGGCGGCGGCAACAAATGCCCAACCGGGCAGACCGGCACCACCACCACGAGCCAGGTGAGCCCCCGGGGCAAGGCTTCGATCCCGGCGAACTACCTGACTATCTACCAGCAGACCGGGCAGAAGTACGGCGTGCCCTGGCCGATCCTGGCCGGGATCGGCGAGGTGGAGAGCGACCACGGCCGGTCCAATCTGCCCGGCGTGCACAGCGCGTCGAACGCGTTCGGCGCGGCGGGCCCGATGCAGATCGGGATTGGCGGCGCCGCCGGCAACGTCTGGGGCGGCGCGCCGGTCCATCCGGCGAGCGAGAGCGTGAACGGCGTGGCGACGGACGGGAATGGCGACGGGATCGCCAGTGTCTACGAGCCCCCCGATGCCGTCGCCGGTGCGGCGAAGTACCTGCTCAGGAACGGCGTGCAGGGCAACGTCCGGGGAGCGATCTTCGCGTACAACCACCTGCTGTCCTACGTACAGGCCGTGCTGTCCTGGGCGAGCACCTATGCCAAGGGCGGCTACACCGTCGGCCCGGTCACCGTGGCCCAGCAGTGCTCGACGCTGGTCAGCACCGCGGTCCCGAACCATGCCGTCTCCGTCGCCATCGCTTACGCGAAGGCGCAGATCGGCAAGCCGTACCTGTGGGGCGGCACCGGTCCCGATGCGTTCGACTGCTCCGGCCTGGTCATGATGGCCTACCGGCAGGCGGGCGTGAACATTCCGCGCACCTCCGAAGAGCAGTGGGCCTGGGGGCCGAAGATCCAGCCGGGGCACGAGGAGCCGGGCGATCTGGTGTTCTTCGCCGGCTCGGACGGCACCCAGACGAAACCGGGCCACGTCGCCCTGGTGATCGGCAAGGGCAAGATGATCGAGGCGTACGCGACCGGCTTCCCCATCAGGATCTCGTCGTTCGGGACGAGCAACTCGGCGCCGGGCGATCAGTCCGTGGTCGGCTTCACCCGCCCCTGGGCGCACGCCGGCGTCGTGCTCTCCGGACAAGGGCTAACCGGGTGACCGGCCTCCATCCGCTAACGCGAAGACTTAGCGCTGCCATCACACGCCTAACGCTTCCCGCTAACGGATACAGGCCCATTGACGGCCCTCGATGGCCGCACCATCATGTGATTGCTCATGGGTAGGAAAATTCGGAAGGAGCACCCCATGCCCGTTGCCCGCGCCGCTAGGCGGGCGCTACGCCGCGGTACATTACTCCCCGCCGCCGCGGCCGGCCTGCTCGTGCTCGTCCTGCTGCCCCAGACCGCTCGGGCCAGCGGCGCGTCTTACGTGGCGCTGGGTGACTCGTATACGGCGGGCCCGTTCATCCCGGACCAGACCGGCTCGCCGGTCGGCTGCCTGCGGTCCAGCAACGACTATCCGGCGGACGTCGCGACGACCATCGGCGCGTCCACCTACACCAACGTCAGCTGCTCCGGGGCAACCACAGCGGACATGACACAGCCGCAGTCGGTGACGCTGGGCACGAACCCGCCGCAGTTCGGCGCGCTCAGCTCCAGCACCACGGTGGTCACCGTCGGCATCGGCGGCAACGACATCGGCTTCTACGACATCGTCAAGACATGTGCCGAGGAAAGCCTCACCAACCCGTTCGGCTCGCCCTGCAAGAGCCACTACACGGCGGGCGGCACCGACCAGCTGGCCCGGGCCATCCAGAACCTCGCGCCGAAGATCGGCTCGGTGCTGCGGGGGATTCACGCCCTCGCGCCCAACGCGCAGGTGTTCCTGGTCGGTTATCCCGTGATCGTGCCGAACTCCGGCAACGGCTGCTGGCCGCTGGTTCCCATCTCGTTCGGCGACGTACCGTACCTGCGCGGCGTGGAACTGGAGCTGAATGCGATGCTCGCCAGCGAGGCAGCCGCCAACGGCGCCGGCTTCGTGAACACCTACGCCGACAGCATCGGCCATGACGCCTGCCAGGCCCCCGGCACCAAGTGGGTGGAGGGGCTCATCCCGACCTCGCCCGCGGCTCCCTTCCACCCCAACCAGCTGGGCGAGGAGCACATGGCCGACCAGGTGATCGCGGCCATCGGCTGACAGGCACGGCGGCCAGCCGCAGCCAAACGGCAGGCGGCCGACCCGGCCGGGCATCGCTGGCCGCTGCTCGTGTCGTCCGGGAGCCGGCCGGCCTGGCCACGCATGGCCGGCCGCTGCCCCTGCCAACGGGGCCGGGCCGATTAGCTGATCCGGCCGCGGCCGGCCAGGAAACGCTGGTGCCGCTCGTGGTCGTGCTGGCCAAGGAACGCCTTGAACGCGCCGAGCCGGTACGCGGGCTCACCCGCGATTTCGCCCGTGTCGACCTCGAAGTCCTGGCTGAGGTCCTGGAGCCCGCGCAGCACCGCCCGCGTGGTCAGCGAGCCACGGCGTCGGCCGGCCGCGCCTGCGGCGGTGGCCGCGACGATCTGCGCGGCGGTCAGGAAGCCCGGCCGCGAGCGAAGCGCTGCGTACACCGGATCACCGACGTGCCCGGCCTCGGCGATAGCCTCCGGGCGCGGCCGCGAGCGTGCGCCCTCATGCCGCAGCGCGCTGTGGATCGCCCGGCCCACCGCCTCCGCGACCGGCGGCGGGAAGGCATTGCCCAGCTGCCGGTAGCGGGCGGTCTTGCGCCCGGCGAACTGCCAGTCCCATTCGTCCTGCCAGCCCTGCAGTCTGGCCACCATGTCGCAGGTGAGCCTGGGCCGCAGCGCGGGATCCTCGCCGCAGCCTGGCGCCGCGTCGGCGATGCCGAGCCCGTCTACGCCGAGCTCCGTCCAGGCCTGCTTGGCCCGCGTGGGGCCGAGGTCGCCGCCGCCGTGCTTCTTCGACCCGCCGACGATCGTCGGCGCGATCCTGTTTGCCTGGCGGGCCCATCGCGTGGCGCCCGGCCACCCGCGGGCGCCCATCAGGTCCACGAGCGATTCGCCGACGGTGAGCGGCGGGACGCCGGACGGGGCCGGCCAGCGGAACCAGCGCGCGTCGGCCGGGTGCAGCGCCACCAGCACGAAGCGGGGCCGCAGCTGCGGTACGCCGAAGTCGGACGCCTGTAGCAGCCGCCAGCCGGGCACGTACCCGAGCTCACGCAGCCGGTCCAGCACGTGCTGGCGGTACGCGCCGAACCGGCGCTCGCTCAGGCCGCGCACGTTCTCGAGCAGCAGCGCGCGCGGCCTGATCACGTCGCACAGTTCCACCGCCCAGGCGAACAGGTCGCGTTCGTCCGCCGCGCCGAGCCTGCGCCCGGCTACCGTGAACGGCGGACAGGGCACGCCGCCAGCCAGCAGCGCGATGCCCTGGTAGTCCTTGGGATCCCACACCAGGCGGTCGGCGGCGTCTCCCTCGGCCACCTTCCAGGCGGGCCGGTTGACACGCAACGTCTCACAGGCGGTCGGGTCGAGCTCGACGCAGAGCGCGTGCTCGAATCCGGCTTGTTCCAGCCCCAGCGCCTGACCGCCAGCGCCCGCACAGAGCTCGACCGCCTCAAGATCCGTCACGCTGGCCTCCTTCGACGGCTGTAGCACCATGCTCACCTGTGCCTATCTTGGCCGAAGCTGGCGCGCTGAGGACAGGAACTCGCGGCGCTACGTTCGTGTCCTGCGCCGACGATGCTTCCCGTCACGTCTGGCGCCGGACGTTGCTTCCCCTCGCGCCCGGAGCCGGATGTCGCATCCCCTGGTCCCGCGCCGGGCGAGCTTCCCCTCAAGCCATGCGCGGGACTTTAGCGGCAGGGACCGACAGTCCCGCCCGGGCCAGCACGCCCGAGACGGTTGACCGGGCGGCTGATCGAGCGTGCTACTCGCTGGCCCGTATGTGGCGCGGCGACCGGCCGCGCACCCGGGGCGGCCGGGGTGGCCGGGCCAGCTCCTCCGGCAGGGGCAGCAGCGGGTTGACCGCGCTGTCCACTACCCGCGCGGCAAGCTCGGCGAGCCGGGTCCCGTCGGCCCGCGCCACCGTCCTGAGCAGTTCGAACGCCTGCCTGGCCGGGACTCGCCTGCGTTCGGAAACGATGCCGATCGCCTGTTCCACCCGCACCCGGGTGGCCAGGGCGTGCTCGAGCTGGCTGACTGTGACCCGCAGCCGTGCCGCTTCCGCGCAGGCATCATCGGCCACCGCGCCCTGGCCGTCGCCGGCGACGGGGAACGAGCGGTCCGCACCAGACGAGGCGCCGTCCGGGGATGGGCCGCCGACGGAGGGCGAGGGTGCGGGTGAGCCGTCGGTGGCAGGAACCGGCGAGTCGTCGGCGGCCGACGGCGCCCCGCGCAGTTCCGGCGCGAGCAGGTCGGCGAGCACGATGGCGCTCAACAGGTCCGGCAGTTCCTCGTCATCCACCCGCCAGCCCCGGTCGCTCCGCCGTATCACCGTGAGCGGCGGATAGTCCAGCTTCTCCGGCACCGGTTCGGGTGCGGCCTGGTCTGCCCGTCGGAC
>Ga0070710_10000483_pt1 | contig 18740 bp, 16 predicted proteins | sample LARL52metaG_FD_65454 | JGI IMG/M metagenome (GOLD analysis project Ga0070710, IMG submission 65454) | Corn, switchgrass and miscanthus rhizosphere microbial communities from Kellogg Biological Station, Michigan, USA - LAR L5-2 metaG | ecosystem: Host-associated > Plants > Roots > Rhizosphere ... | reverse complement strand
GAGTTTCAGGGTCGGGCTGATGCCATGCAGGCGTGCGGACCACGGAGCGTCAGACCACAGCACGCCCACGATGGCGAGCGCAGCGAATAGAAACGGCAGCGCGCAGGCGGGATGCCCCAAATGGCGGGCATAGGCTCGCCAATCCAGCGCCGGGACCATCGTCAGAAGAAACAGCGCGATGAAAATTGCGGGCGCCGTGGTCGACCATGGCAACGCGGCAGCGGTCATGATCGCGAGCCCGTCGGCTGCCGTGGCGAACGCGGGCGAACTGAGCCACGCCAGTCGTCCTCGCCAGGCAACCGGCTTGGACGGATCGTCCGTTATTTCCAGCGCAGTGGTCATGATCCCGGCCTCGATCTCACTGCGCTGCCATCAGAAAGTCCGGCGCCGGTTCGCGGGCGAGAAGATCACGCGCCTGGGTCTGGTGACCGAACCGTTCGGCGAGCTCGTCGCGCCGCTCCCGAATTCGGCGGCGCCACTCGTCCTGGCGCGCCGCGACGCGGCTGACCGACGCGCAGATCGATTCCGTCGAGAACGGATCGAAATAATCGGCGAGCTCGCCGGCCACCTCGCGAAACACCGGAATGTCGGAGCACAGCACCGGCGTATTGGCCGCCAGCGCTTCGATGATCGGAACGCCAAATCCCTCGGCGAGGCTCGGCATGATCAGGCCGTGGGCATCGGCGATCAGGGCCGCCTTGTCCTGTTCGTCGACATAGCCGGCAAAGCGGATGTTTTGTGGCAGGTCGCGCTTGAGGCTTGCGCCGCCCGTATAGCCGATGACGACGAGGTCGGCCTGCGGCATCTTTCGGAATGCGCGAACGAGCGTGCTCAGATTCTTGCGCGGCTCCGCCGAGACGATGACGACGAAGGTCGGGCGGGCCGCGCGCGCGCTGGCCGGAGCGGCGGCCGCCGCCTCGAAGCGCGTGCGCGGGTAGACGATGCGCGCCGGCAGATGATTGAATTGCGGCAGCAGCTCCCTGAACCGGCCGCGGCTGTAGTTCGAGACGAATGCCAGTTCGTCGGCCTGACGCAGGCTGGTGAGCAGGCGGAACAGGAAGAGTCGTGTGGCGACGTCGCTCAGCTTGAGATCGGTGAGCGGCAGCAGATCATGGACGACGCAGATCACCTTGGTGGAGCTGCTCCGCGCAACCGCGACCCGGGTCGGCGTATCGACCAGCACGATGTCGTAGTCGCGCGCATCGACGCGCGGCGGCGGCAGCCGGGTCAGTGCTGAGGTATCCTGATAGGTGTAGAACCCGGGCTCGAGCCGGAAGTCGCGGAACAGTTTGAGGTGACGCAGGTCGGTCGGGATATATTCGAGCGCTTCCGTATCGTTCTCGATCGATCTGGCGCATAAGGGAAGAAGTCCTGTCGCGCGCAGGAAGCAGAGGCCGGTGTCAAACGACGTGGTGGCGCGGATTCGATCCCTCACCCAGCCGATCGCACGGCGCAGTGCGCTGCGCGCCATCTGCTCGTTCATGTCGGCTTCGTCCAGGAAGCGATAGAGCGCGAGCAGCTCGATGATACGCGAGCCTTTCGGAAACAGCCGCGACCGCGTTTGCTGCCAGCGCAGCTTGCGATAGCGGCGCGTGGTTTCGACCAGGAGCGACAGCTCGTGCCCGTCGGCGGCAAGCGATCGAACCAGCTCGCGGGTGAAATGAAAAATTCCCCGCTTGTGGTTCGGCTCGCCGAGTGCCTCGCTGATGACGAGAATTTTCATGCGCGCATCTCCTGGAGGCGAGGCTGTGATGCTGGTTCCGCACCGACCTTGGTCATGTTGACGATGCGTCCGTGGTCCAGACTGACGATGCGGGTGCAGGTTCGCCGCAGCAGCCCCTGGTCATGGGATGCGATGATCACGATGGCGGCGAGCTGTACCAGCTTGAGCAGCCGCTGCTCGGCCTTTGCCGAGAAATTCTCGTCGACCACGCTGAGCCACTCGTCGAGCAGCAGGATGTCGGCCGGAAACGCCGTCGCGGTCGCGAACAGGACGCGCATCAGCATGCCGGAGGAGAACATGCGGAGCGGCAGGTGCCGCATGCGCTCTTCGAGCTCGGTGAACGCCCAGATCTCGTCCACGATCGCAGGCGTCGGCTTGCGTCCGCTGATCCGCAGCAGCAAGCCGATATTGTCCGCGGCGACGAAATCGAGATTGGCGCCGGCATTGAGACCGAGCAGCGGCATGATGCTGCCGGTGATGTCGAGGCGCCCGCTGGTCGGCGGATAGACGCCGGCGATCAGCCGCAGCAGAGTCGATTTGCCGGAGCCGTTGGGACCGGTGAGCCCGATGCGGTCGCGGGAAGCGGCCTCGATCGTGACGTCGTCGAGCGCGCGGATGGTTTGTGTCCGGTCCGGTTCCCGGATCAGCCTGCCGAGCAGGCGGCGCTTGAGCGAGAAACCGTAGGCACCGTAAAGCGGATAGTCGAGGCAGACCTTACTCAGACTGATACTGGCCATGTCGTTAGATCCAGAACGCGGCTTTGCGCAGGTGCAGGGCGGTGACGACGCTGCCGAGCGCAAGGACGGCAACGCAGACGAGGACATAGAGCAGGCTCGTCATGGCGACCTCGCCGGTGGCGAGCGGCTCGCGCCAGACCGCAAACAGATGCGTCAGCGGATTGAAGCGCGTGATGCTGGCGCCGTGGTTGATCATCTCGGGCGTCCAGATGATCGGCGATGCCAGGAACGCCAGGGTCAGCGTCGATTCGATGATCGGCTTGAGGTCGCGGAAGCGGGTCGCAATCGCGCCGAGCACGATGGAGAGGCCGAGCGTGCAGATGCTGAACAGCGCCAGCCCGGGAAGCGCCGCGAGGGCGCCGTCGACATTCATCGGTGTCAGAACAAGCCAGAGCAGCAGCGGCACACAGGCATTGTGCAGGGCGAACAGTCCCTGCCGGAACACGCATTGCAGCAGAAAAATGATCGGCGGCAGCGCGCGGTCCTTGATCAGGCTTGCCGAGTTCTGCAGCGCCGTCGTCGCATCCAGCACGACGTTGCTCAGGAAGGTCCAAGCGGTCAGGCTCAGCGCCAGCATGGGCAGACGCGCGACGGCGCCGGCATTGGACAAGTGGCCGATCACCGATCCCAGTACGCCGACCATGATCGCCATCTGGATCGACATCCAGAACGGACCGAGGATCGAGCGCACATAGCGGTGGCGCATGTCGGACCAGGCGAGCGCCGCCGCGATCCGGATCGCGCCTGGCAATGTGGCGCTCGTCGGCTGCGCAGGAGCAACTGGCCGCGCAGCAGCCTTGGCTGCGATCGCCTGGCGGTAGACCATCTCGATTCCGTTGCGGAAGACATAGGTGGAGTATTTGATGACGGCGCGGCGCCGCGCGGCCTCGCCCATGCGCCTCCGCCGCTCGGGATCGGCAAGCAGGGTGTCGATTGCCTTGCCGAGCCGCGCCGGGTCGCCGGGCGGCACGGTGATCGCCTCGATGCCATGGCGCGCCACGTGCGGGACGGCGGTGTCGAGCCTGGTGTTGACGATCGGCCGCGCGGCCGCCATCGCCTCGAGCTGGACGAGGCCGAAGGTTTCGGCATTGGTGACAGACGGCAGCACGAAGACATCCGCCATGCACATGAGTTTTGCGAGCTCGCCGTCGGAGACCGCGCCGAGCAGGCGGACGCGATGCTCGACGCCGAGCTCGCGGCAGAGCTCTTCGAGCCGCGCGCGCTCGCGGCCCTCGCCGACGATCCACACCTCGAAATCGCGGCCCACAGCGGCGCGGATCAGGACGTCAAAACCCTTGTAGGGAACGAGCCGGCCGCAGGCCAGCACGAGCCGGCCGCGATCATGTCCGACCTCGGCGCGGTGACGCAGCGGTTCGGCATATTCGTCGACGTCGACGCCGAACGGAACGACGCAGCATTTGTCGGCGAATTCCTGCAACAGAGGCGTCTTGTCGATGAGGACGTGGTCCGAGACGATGATGGCCTGCGCCCGCCGCAGCGTGCCGCGGATCAGCGGCTCGACCCAGCGCCGGAGCCGCGCATGCGAGACGATGTCCGCATGCCAGTGCACCACCAATGGCCGGTTGCGGCCGAACCCGAGCGCGAACACCAGGTCGGCCAGCGGAAACGGCGCGTGCAGCGCGAGCAGGTCGTGCTCGGCGATGCGGCGCCACAGGCGCAGCGGATAGCTGGGTGCGGCCGGCAGCGACAGCACGTCGCCGAACGAATGCACGCGCTCGACCTTCACGTCGTCGACGACGATTTCGCCCTCACCGTCAGATCTGGAGCAGACCAGGATCGCGGCTGAGAAGGTCTCTTTCAATTCCGCGCAGATGTCGCGGATCACCGACAAGGTCCCGCCGAACAGGTCGGGGTAGTAGACCTTGAAGATGTGAAGCACCGATAGGCGGGGAAGGGGCTCGTTGGCCTGCATCATGGGCTCGCTCGGTCAGTTGAGTGGGAACGGCGGCGAAAAGAGCCTCCCCCGCGTCGGGAGCGCAGAGGAGGCAGGAGAGCCCGCTGACAGCGCCTGCGGCGGGCGGGGCAACGTTCGCCTCGTCTGAAGATGCGTTCCGCCGCAAGACGAGCGGCAGAGGCGGAGGCGAAAGGACAAGCATGGGTCAGGTCCTTCGGTTCGACGCGTCCCCAATACGTGGGAAAATTTCACACGTCAATCGGAACTGGCAAAAAAGTGGGATTGTGTCCCACGCCGAGCCTCGCTAGAACTTCGCCATGGCGAAGTCTCCGAGGTCGAAGCCCGGCGCAAATCCCCCGATTGCCGCGTCAAAGCTGCACGCGCCGCTGGCGCGGCTGCTTCGCCCGTTGGTCCGCCTTTGCATCCACAGCGGGATGACGTTTCCGGCGCTCGCGCAGTTGTTGCGCGAGCTCTTCGTCAATGTCGCCGAACACGATTTCGCGTTGCAGGGAAAAGAGCAGACCGACAGCCGCGTCAGCCTGCTCACCGGGATCCATCGCAAGGAGGTCGCGCGGCTGCGCGGCGCCGGTGCGCCGGTGCACGAGGTCCCCGCGACCTTGTCACGGACCAGTGCCATCATCGCGCGCTGGCTCGCGGCGCCGGAATATACCGACCGCGGCGGCGCGCCAAAGCCGCTGCCGCGCACCGCGGACGACGATTTGCCGTCGTTCGAGCAGCTGGTCGCCTCGGTGACCAAGGACGTGCGCCCGCGCGCGGTGCTGGATGAATGGCTGGACCGCGGTCTCGTCACAATCAGCGACGATGAAGAGATCGTGCTGGTGGACATCGCCTTCATCCCGCGCGGCGAGGATGACCGCAAATGGTACTATCTCGGCCGCAATCTGCACGACCATGTGGCGGCGGCCGCCGCCAACGTGTCGTCGCCGGCGCCGCGCTTTCTCGAACGCGCGGTGCATTATGACGGCCTGTCGCCAAAGCTTGCGACGCGGCTGGAAGCACGCTCGCGCGAACTGGCCATGGCCGCGCTGACCGCGGCGAACAAGGAAGCCAACCGCGCCGTCGCAAAGGACACGGGCGGCGACGCGAGGTGGAATTTCGGCATCTACATCTATTGCGATGGTCTTGATGCGCCGGCCGATCAGGCCGAGGAGGATGATCCGTCATGAGCGGACGGCGGACCATCTCCCGCCGGCTGCTGCTGGCGGGCTTCTGGCTCGCGACCCTGCCCCGGGCAGTCGCGCAGGATCGCGGCAGCGACCAGGGGATCGGCGGCACGGGCATCACCCGCGGCGATGATCACGGCATCGGCGGCACCGGAATTGTCGGCGTGATCCAGCGCTTCGGCAGCATCTTCGTCAATGGCGAACGGATTGCCTTTGCGCCCGACGTGCCCGTCACCATCGATGGCGAAGCGGCCTCGGTGAAGGCGCTACGGATCGGCCATCTAGCGCGCGTCGTGGCGCAGCGCGAGGGCAATGGCTGGTCGACGCGCGGCATCGAGGTGGTCAGCGAGACGATCGGGCCGATCGAAGCCGTCACTGCCGAGGGGATAACCGTGCTCGGTCAGAAGGTCATCGCGGCCGGCCGCGAAGCCTGGCGCCGTCCAGGCACGCATGTCGCGGTGTTCGGGCTGCGCCGCACCGATGGCGCAATCGTTGCAAGCCTGGTCGAGCGGCGGCGCGGCACCGCCAGCCGCGTCGCAGGCCTGCTGGAACGCGATCGCGATGGGCTGCGCATCGGCGGACTGCGGCTCGAGGGCGCAGACAGCGGCCTGGTCGGACAGCGCGTTCAGGTGGACGGACGTGTTGCGCAGCGCGTGATGCAGGTCTTGCGCGCCACGTCCGACAATCTGTCGGATATGCCTGGCGCCAGGCGCTTTCTGATCGAAGCCTATGTGCGGCGTGACGCCGGCGCGAATCTGCAGATCGGTGCGGGTTACGCCGCGCGCGACGCGTCACTTTATCCATCGACGACAGGTAGCGAAGCGCGCGTGGTGTTGAAGGCGGTGTTCGACAATGCGCGCGGCTTGCAGGTCGAATCCGTCCAGCCGGTCACCCGCTTCCCGGGTGGCCCGGCGGGCGGGCAGGGCGGACTTCCGGGATCGCCGCCCGAAGGCGCAACGAGTCTCGGCGGGCGCCCGGCTGGTCCGGGCGGTCGTCCCGGACCGGATATACCGTCGAACCCGGGTCCTGCCGGCCCCGGGCCTGGTCCCGGCGGAATGCCGGGGCCGGCAGGCGGACCTGGCGGAGGCGGACCCGGCGGGCCGGGTCCTGGTGGCGGCGCTGGTCCCGGTGGCTTTGGACTTCCGGGGCCTGGGGGTGGGCCCGGCGGCCGGCGCTAGATGTGCCGACCGCGCTGAGCCACGACACGCGGAAAGACTTAACCTACTTCATCATCTGGCCGCGCAACTCGCCGCCAGGATTTGCCGCGGTGTGAATGTTTGCATACCACTTGCCGGCGAGCAGGTCGGTCGCCTGATTGTCGGTCAAGGTCGCCGATCCCTGGATTGGACTTTCGACGGTCTTGAACGGCAGCACGATCCCGGCATTCTTGCCGGCCTCGACAGGTCCGTGGAAATGGGCGCCCATGACCGGGCCCGTCAGGTTGGAATAGGTCACGGTCCAGGTGAGGAGCTTGCTGTCAGTATCGAAGGTCGCCTCCGCCGTTCCCGAACCCGGGCTGGTGTTCGGCGGCACCTCGTTGCCGCCTTTCATGTCGGCGTGCAGCTTGACGGTCTCGGCACGAGCGATCGAAGCACAGGTGGACATCGCGAAGCCCAACAAAATCACCGCTGTTAAAGACTTGGTTTTTTTCATTGCATCCGTCTCCCTCAGGTTGCAGCCCAATGTATAATCAGACACCTCTCGCGGTGGAACATTCCGAAGGGAGCAGAAGGGTGGTAGCTAGCGACGTGGTTTTGAGACGATAAACTTTATGCTGACATCACCGCGCGATCGCGTCGCAGTCCACTTGACCACCGACACAAGTGGATGCTTAAGCTAGTATGATAATCTGACTAAGTCCACAAAAGGCGATCACGCCCAACGGGAGGAACAAGATGTTGAACTTCAAGGCCTTTACTGCTGCGACCGCGCTCGGGTTGTTGACCCTCGGCGCTGTGGCCGGCACCGCACAGGCCCAGGACAAGGGGACTATCGGCATCTCGATGCCGACCAAGTCGTCGGCCCGCTGGATCGACGACGGCAACAACATGGTCAAGGTGCTGGAGTCGAAAGGCTACAAGGCCGACCTGCAATACGCCGACAACGACATCCCCAACCAGCTCGCCCAGATCGAGAATATGATCACCAAGAAGGAGAAGGCGCTGGTGATCGCCGCGATCGACGGCACGACGCTCTCTGATGCGCTGCAGCATGCGAAGGACGCGGGCATCAAGGTGATCTCCTATGATCGCCTCATCAAGGGTTCGGCGAACGTCGACTACTATGCCACCTTCGACAATTTCCAGGTCGGTGTGCTGCAGGCCGAGTCGATCCTGAAGGGCCTCGGTGTGAAAGAGGGCAAGAAGGGCCCCTTCAATATCGAGCTGTTCGGCGGTTCGCCCGACGACAACAACGCCTTCTTTTTCTACGACGGCGCGATGTCGGTGCTGAAGCCCTTCATCGACAACGGCACGCTGGTCGTGCAGAGCAAGCAGACGGGCATGGACAAGGTCTCGACCATGCGCTGGGACGCCGCGACGGCCCAGGCGCGCATGGACAACCTGCTCTCGGCCTTCTACACCAAGCAGCATGTCGATGCGGTACTGTCGCCCTATGACGGCCTGTCGATCGGCATCATCTCCGCGCTGAAGGGCGTCGGCTACGGCTCCAAGGATCAGCCGATGCCGGTGATCTCCGGCCAGGACGCCGAAGTGCCCTCGGTCAAGTCGATCATCAACCATGAGCAGTATTCGACCGTGTTCAAGGATACGCGCGAGCTTGCCAAGGTCGCGGCCGGCATGGTCGACGCGGAACTCTCCGGCGGCAAGGTCGAGGTCAACGACACCAAAACCTACAACAATGGCGTCAAGGTGGTGCCCTCCTACCTGTTGAAGCCGGTCGCAGTCGACATCAGCAACTATAAGCAGGCCCTGATCGACACCGGCTACTACACGGCGGACAAACTCAAGTAAGTTCGGCATCGCCCTTGCGCGCGCTTCGCGGTGCGCGCAAGGGTCTGAAACGACAAAGAACACAGGCCGGATCGGGTGCGGGGACGATAACGCAGCCGTTCCGGTCTAAAGAGGAAACACTCGATCTTGCGGATGCGCGCCATGTCTGATCCGATAGCGGGTCGGAGCAGCGTCGTCAGAGCGCCAGGCGAGGCGAGGTGGGATCGCCCATGAGATCGCGATGACTGCAATTCTCGAAATGCGGGGAATCTCCAAGAGCTTTCCCGGCGTGAAAGCCTTGCGTAACGTCAATCTGGCGGTCGAGGCTGGCGAGATCCACGCGATCTGCGGCGAAAACGGCGCCGGCAAGTCGACGCTAATGAAGATTCTCAGCGGCGTCTATCCGCACGGGACCTACGAAGGCGAGATCATCTATCAGGGCGCGGAGCGGCGCTTTGCCTCGATCTCCGATTCCGAGCATCTCGGCATCATCATCATCCATCAGGAGCTGGCGCTGGTCCCGCTGCTGTCGATTGCGGAGAACATTTTTCTCGGCAACGAGCCGGCGAAGATGGGCGTCATCGACTGGGACGTGGCGTTCAGCCGCACGCGCGAGCTGTTGGCCAGGGTCGGCCTGAAGGAATCGCCGCGGGCGCTGATCACCAATCTCGGCGTCGGCAAGCAGCAGCTGGTCGAGATCGCCAAGGCGCTCTCCAAGAAGGTCCAGCTCCTGATCCTGGACGAGCCGACCGCGAGCCTCAACGAGACCGACAGCGAGGCACTGCTCAAACTGCTCCTGGAGTTCAAGAGCCACGGCATCACCTCGATCCTGATCTCGCACAAGCTGAACGAGCTCGCCAAGGTCGCCGACCACATCACCGTGCTGCGCGACGGCTCGACGGTCGAGACCATCAACTGCCGCACCGAGAAGATCGACGAGGGCCGCATCATCAAGAGCATGGTCGGCCGCGAAATGTCCGAGCGCTACCCGCCGCGCGAGCCGCATGTCGGGGAAAGACTGTTCGAGATCAGGGAATGGCGGGTCGAGCATCCGTTGCATGCCGGACGCGAGGTCATCAAGGGCATCGATCTCCATGTCAATGCGGGTGAGGTGGTCGGCATCGCCGGCCTGATGGGATCGGGCCGGACCGAGCTTGCGATGAGCGTGTTCGGCCGCGCCTATGGGCGCAACGTCAGAGGGCAGGCGTTGATGCAGGGCCGCGCGATCGACGTCAGTTCGATCCAGAAGGCGGTGGCGAACGGTCTCGCCTATGTCACCGAGGATCGCAAGACGCTGGGGCTGATCCTCAACGACGATATCAGGAGCAACGTCACCCTCGCCAATCTCCCCGCGATCGCCTGGCGCGGCGTGCTGGACGACCACAAGGAGGCGACGGTCGCCAACCAGTACCGCAGCAAGCTGAACATCCGCTCGTCCAGCATTCTGCAGCGGACCTTGACGCTGTCCGGCGGCAACCAGCAGAAGGTCGTGCTCAGCAAATGGCTGTTCGCCAATCCGCAGGTGCTGATTCTCGACGAGCCGACGCGGGGCATCGATGTCGGTGCGAAATACGAAATCTACACGATCATCAATGATCTGGCGGCGAGCGGCAAGGGCGTGATCGTGATCTCATCGGAAATGCCGGAATTGCTCGGGATTTGCGATCGTCTTTATGTCATGAACGAGGGCCGCCTGGTGGGCGAGATGCCGGCGCACGAAGCGAGCCAGGAAAAGATCATGGCTTCGATCATGCGATACGAAGGAGCTGCGCAATGAAACATGAAACCATCGCAGCCGCTGCTCCCAGCCGCACGGCCGGCGTCGGCGTCTGGCGGACCAACCTGCGCGATTATGGCCTTCTGGCCTCGCTGCTGGTGATCATGGCATTCTTCGAATTCCTGACCAGCGGCGTGCTGCTCGCACCCGTCAACATCACCAATTTGATCCTGCAGAACAGCTACATCGTCATCATGGCGCTCGGCATGCTGCTGATCATCGTCGGCGGTAATATCGACCTCTCGGTCGGCTCGATCGTCGGCTTCGTCGGCGCGATCGCCGCCATCTTGATGGTCGACTACAAGATGCCGTGGGTGCCGGTGGTCGGCCTGTCGCTCCTGCTCGGCGCCGTGATCGGCGCGGCGCAGGGCTGGTTCGTCGCCTATGCCCGCATTCCCTCGTTCATCGTCACGCTCGGCGGCATGCTGATCTTCCGCGGGCTCACCGGCAACATCCTGCTCGGACAGTTCGTCGGTCCGTTCCCGAAGGAATTCCAATCGATCTCGTCCGGCTTCATCCCGGACTTTTTGAGCCCGCTGGCCTCGACGTTCGGTGACATGGCGCTGTTCGGGGCAAGCTTCCGCTGGACCTCGATGCTGATCGGCGTCGCCGGCGCGGCCTTGCTGCTGTTCACCAGCGCGCGACGCTGGCGGCGGGAGAAGGAGCACACGATGGAGACGGAGCCGTTTCCGCTCTTCGTCGGCAAGAACGCCGTGTTCGCGGTCCTGATCGTCGGCTTCAGCTATCTGCTGTCGTCCTATCGCGGCCTGCCGAACGTGTTGATCACGATGGGTGTGCTGATCCTGTTCTACATGTTCGTCACCACGCGCATGACGATCGGGCGGCGCATCTATGCGCTCGGCGGCAACCGCCTCGCGGCGCAGCTCTCCGGCATCCGTACCGAGCGGCTGATCTGGGCGACCTTCGTCAACATGGGCCTGCTGGCCGGTCTTGCCGGCCTGATCGTCGCGGCGCGATTGAATTCCGCGACCCCGAGCGCCGGCAACTCCTTCGAGCTCGACGTCATCGCGGCCTGCTTCATCGGCGGCGCGTCCGCCTCGGGCGGTGTCGGCAAGGTGATGGGCGTCGTCATCGGTGCCTTCGTCATGGGCGTCATGAACAACGGCATGTCGATCCTCGGCATCGGCATCTACTGGCAATATGTCGTCAAGGGCCTGGTGCTGCTCGCCGCCGTTTACGTCGACATCTCGCAGAAGAACCAGGGCTAGCGCTTCGCGGATGCGCTGAACTGTATTCGATGCAAGGGCGCCTCGCGGCGCCGAAATCTCCGCGCCGTCGTGGTGGACTGCCGGCGCCACTCGCCCAGGGTCGACAGTAAAGTGCTTGCTTTCCTGGCGAATTCGGGCGCGGTCGAAACATTGCCGCAGCTTGGACGAGGATGTCCAAGGTTTGCCTCACCGGCGTGCCCAAGGAAACAAAGTTTCGCCGAGAGTGTGCATCATGGTTGCCACCGGCGTGATTGATCCCTTAAAACGGGTTCTGAGGGGCGGAACCGGGCTGGCGTTGCTTACCATCCACTCTGTGTGAAATCTCTCGACCTCGCCGGGATTACGGCAGGGGCCCACCGCTCCACGCGCCAGGAATATGATCCGGACCCGTTCGGCCGCGCAGGCGTGCCGCGCGGTGCCAGAGCAGGTCATGGTTGAGCGCGGGATTGCAGCAGTCATTCGTGGGCGAAGATGGCGATTGCTGAGGGAAGGGCAGAGCGCGGCGGGAAAGCAGAGAAGCTGCGAACGCTTCTCGCATCGCTCGGGCTGCCATTGCTGGCGACGATCGCGACGCTGCTCGGTCTCGAGCTCGCGCTTCGTCTCGCCGATTTCCGGGAACTGCGTGAGGGCAACAACGAGCGCTCGCTGAGCTATCGACACGATGCCGAGCTCGGCTGGGCGCCGATCCCGAACTCGACCTCCACCGTAAGCAACGCCCGCACCATTCACGTGCAGCACAACAGTCTCGGACTGCGCGACCAGGAATTCCTGGCCGACGGCCGCCCCACCATCATGTTTCTGGGCGACTCGCTGGTGTGGGGGCTTGACGCCGAGGCCGACGAACGGTTCTCCGAACTCCTGAAGCCGCGCCTTCGCGATTACCGCGTCGTGCCCGCCGGGGTTTCCGGCTATGGCACGGACCAGGAATATCTGTTGCTGAAGCGCCTGTGGCCGACGCTGAAGCCGGCGATCGTCGTTCTCATCTTCTGCACCCAGAACGACCGCGAGGACAACGCGACGAACATCCGTTACGAGGGCTATCACAAGCCGTATTTCACGGTCACGCCCGACGGCGAATTGCGGACCGAGGGCCTGCCGGTTCCTGCCTCGCGGCTACAATACATCAAGGAGAACTGGTGGGTGCACCATCTGTGGCTGGCAAGGCTCGCCAACGCCGTCTACCTGAAGATACGGCACCCCTTGATCTACGTTCCCGACCCGACGGAGCGTCTGGTCGATGCCATGCAGGATTTCGTGGAGATGCATGGCGCCAAATTCATGGTCGGCGTGCAAAACGCCGACCTCAGGCTCGTTCATCACTTGCGCTCGCGCGGCATCCCGTTTGCGACGCTCGATGAGGCCGACTTCTACCCGGGGGCCGCCGTCGGCGGCCACTGGACACCGAAGGGCCATGAATATGTCGCCGCGCGCCTGCTCGCTCTGCTGGAAGACAACAACGCGATTCGCACCGAAGCCCACGGCGTGGAATGAATTGGTGCGGTTCGGTGGACGAAAACAGCTGGATCAGGCAACGGTGCCAAGGCGGTCCAGCTCGGGCTCGTCGAGCACGTTCAGCACGCCGTTGGAGACCACGCAGAGGCCGCGGTCGCGAAAATGGCTGAGCACGCGGCTGACGTGAACCGGGGTGAGGCCCAGTGCATCGGCGATGTGCCGCAGCCGCAGCGGAAACGGGTAACTCTGACCACGGATCACGCTCCGCGCCCGCAACCGTCGCGCCAGATGCGTGAGCAGGTAGGCGATGCGCTCTTCCGCGGAGCACTTGCCAAGCACGGTGATCAGCCGGATCGCGCCGGCATGCTCGTCCTTGAAGGCGTTTTCCAGCATCAGCTGCAGGCGATCGCTCATTGCGCTGCGCGCGCGAATGCACGGCCTTTCGAACCTGGAGATCTGGACGTCGGTCAGGGCGGCGACGGTGAATTGCGACTGCGGCTCGAACAGGTTCAAGACCGAAAAAAGATCTCCGGGCAGCAGGAAGCCAAGGATCTGGCGCCGGCCATCGGCAAGCTCGACATATCTGTAGGCCCAGCCTGCGCAGAGCACGAGAACCTGCTGAGTGGTTTGATTGCGGACGACGATCTGGTCGCCGGGGCGCGCTACCTGAAGTAGAGGCCGGCTTGGGCCGTGAACCGCATTGGCAGTTCCGCTCTGGGCCTCAAGAAGCGTTCCGCAGGATCCAGAGTCCCTGTTCGGGCAAGTGACGCAAAGCATTCGCGGAAAGCATTCTTCTTCGGAGCGATCTGTCGTCGGTCCGAGTCAATCTAATTCAAGTTGTTCCATACCCCGATACTGTTTGCAAGCGGATGTCAAAATGCAAGCCTAGAAAGCTTCTGTAGTTGGTCGAATGAAAGTCTCGCGCGAGCGCGCCCGCGCGCGATCATTCATTCTGATCGTGCGTGCATATCTGCTGCGCGACGTGTCGGCCGCGTCATGTGATCGTCGATCAGATAACATGGATCAATGGCGAGGCCGTGCTTGAAGCATCAAGCACCTCAATTCGCATCAACGGCGGCGGCGTCCACAAGCGCGACGGTCCCGCGGGGCGGAGGGCGCCAGCCCCTCGCAGTGGAGCGAGCCGGACGCAGTACCAATCGGTCGCAGGATTGTTGCCGTTCTTTGCTTGATGCTTTTCCGTTGCGCGTTGATGTAGGTTATCAACGCGGCGCGATCCGCCCGGCAATGATGGATGAAAACGGGAGGGACAGATGACCGATGTTGTGGAAGGCCCGCGGCCGGCGAGCGAGATCGCCAGCTATCACGCGCATGTCTATTACGATCCGGCCGCGACCCGTGGCGAGGCCGAGCGGCTGCGCCAGTGGATCGGCGAGCGGTTTTCGGTCACGCTGGGCCGCTGGCATGACGTCAAGGTGGGGCCGCATGACCAGGCGATGTATCAGGTCGCCTTTGCGCGCGAGGTGTTCGCCGAGCTCGTGCCCTGGCTGATGCTGAACCACGGACGCCTGAGTATCCTGGTTCATCCCAACACGGCGAACCCGCGCCGCGACCATCTGGACGACCCGCTCTGGATCGGGCCAGCGCTTGCCGTCCATGGCGACAAGCTGCCCGATCACGACGCGGCAGAGGCGCCGCTGCCGCCGAACACACAGCCGCACCTCAAGGCGTGAGCCGGTCTTCGAGCTGCTCCATCAGCGCGGCGACGTTCGCGGCTGCTCCCGCTTCATGTCGCAATGCGATGTGACCTCTCCCCGCGAGCGGCTCGGGGGAGAGGCGGATGAAAACACTCTATTTCTTCATCGCGTCGTAGACGGCAAAGCTGTAGGCGCCTTCCGGCTTCTTGGTGATGACCGGATCGGAGCCGCCCGCCATCAGCGTGGCGACGGTGCGGTCGTAGTCCTTGACGTCGAGCTTGCCGTCGGTGTCGCCGAGCAGTTTTGCGATCTCGCCCATCATGCGCTTCTGGTCCTTCTCGGTCTTGGCGCCCGTCGTGTCGTTGGCGAGCATGATCTTGACGGCCTCGTCGGGATGCGACTTGGCGTAGTCCCAGCCCTTCATCGATGCCTTGACGAACTTCGCCATCTTGGCGACGAAGGCGGGATCGCCGAGATTCTTCTCCAGCACGTAGAGGCCATCCTCCAGTGTCGCCACGCCTTCATCCTCATATTTGAAGACGACGAGCTGGCTCGGCTTGTAGCCGCCATCGATCACCTGCCAATACTCGTTGTAGGTCATGGTCGAGACGCAATCGGCCTGCTTCTGCAGCAGCGGGTCGACGTTGAACCCCTGCTTGATGACCTTGACGCCGCCTCCCGAGCCGTCGGTCTTGTAGCCGAGCTTCGACATCCACGAGAGGAACGGATATTCGTTGCCGCCATACCAGACGCCGAGCGTCTTGCCCTTGAGGTCGGTCGGCTTCTTGATGCCGGTCTCGGCGCGGCAGGTCAGCTCGAGCCCGGACTTCTTGAAGGTTTGCGAGATGTTGACCAGCGGCACGCCCTTTTCGCGCGAGGCCAGCGCCGACGGCATCCAGTCGACGATCACGTCCGCGCCGCCGCCGGCGATGACCTGCGGGGGCGCCACATCGGGCCCGCCGGCCTTGATGGTGACGTCGAGGCCGGCATCCTTGTAAAATCCCTTGTCCTTGGCGACGAAATAGCCCGCGAACTGGGCCTGAGCGACCCATTTGAGCTGGATGGTGACGGGGTCGGCGGCCTGTGCGCTCGTCAGCGACAGGCCGAGGGTGAGGCCGGCGGCCAGGACAAGTGTGTGCTTCATGGAAAGCTCCAGATGACGGACCTTGCCGACCTAGGTCCGATAGGATGGATGCCAAAACGTCGTCGCGCGTTCGGCTAGCGCGACAAGACCATAAAACGCCATTCCGGCAAGCGCGGCGAGCGCGATTTCCGCCCAGACCATGTCGATGGCCATGCGTCCGGCCTCGGTGGAGATGCGAAAGCCGATGCCCTGCGTCGGTGTCCCGAAGAACTCTGCAACGATTGCGCCAATGAGGGCCAGCGTCGCGTTGATCTTCAGCGCGTTGAAGATGAAGGGCAGCGCCGCCGGCAGATGCAGTTTTGCCAGGCTCTGCCGGTGGCTCGCCCCATAGGAGCGCATCAGGTCGCGCTCGACATCGCCGGCCGCCGAGAGCCCGGCAATCGCGTTCACCAGCATCGGGAAGAAGGTGACCAGCACGACGACCGCCGCCTTCGACGGCCAGTCGAAGCCGAACCACATCACCATGATCGGCGCGATTCCGACGAGGGGAAGCGCGGCAAAGAAGTTTCCGAGCGGCAGCAGGCCGCGGCCCAAGAACTGGTAGCGATGCGCCAGGATCGCGACCAGAAGCCCGGCGCTGCAGCCGATCGCATAGCCGATCAGCACGCCGCGGACGAAAGTCTGGACGAAATCGGCGCCGAGCGTAGGCAGCGATGAGGCAAAGCGGCTCGCCGCCGCGCTTGGCGCCGGCAGCAGCACCGGCGGTACGCCAAAACCGCGCACGCCGACTTCCCAGAGATAGAACACGGTTGCGCCAAACAGCAGCGGGACCAGAAGATCGATCGCGCGCTGCGCCTTGCGCCGCAATTGCCGCAGCCTTGCCAGCGTGGCGACGCAAAGCCCGGCCGACAGCCACGAGGCGATTGCGATCAGCCAGAAGCCCGGGCCGGCCGATCCGGCCACCATCGGGTCCTCGAGCACGAGCAAAGATGCGGCGGCCGCAGCTACGGAAGCGGGCAGGCCAATGATGGCTGCGCCGAGATCGGCACGCCAGGCCGCGAGCAGGCACAAGAGGCAGGCCGCAGTGCCCATTTCCCAGACATATGGCCGCGCGGACAGCGGCAGCGCGCCCTGTGCCGGTGGCAGCAGGAAAGCCAGCGCCATGGCGGCAGCGGCGAGCAGAAATCCCAATCGCAGCCGGCGCGGGTCCATCAATGCGCCCCCATGCGGCGCAACACGCCGGCCTCGACAAGGGCCGTGATCGCGATCAGGCCGGAGGCAAGCGCGGCAGCCACGATCAGCGCGGACCAGATCTGGATGGTCTGGCCGTAATAGGAGCCTGCCAGGAGCCGCGCGCCGATGCCGGCTTCGGCGCCGGTCGGCAGTTCGGCGACGATGGCACCGACCAGCGAGATGCTGATCGCGACCTTCAGGCTCGCAAACAGATAAGGCACGGCGGCCGGCCAGCGCAGCTTCCAGAGCATCTGGCGCGGCGTTGCCGACCAGGTCCGCATCAGCTCGATCTGCAGCGGATCGGGTGAGGTAAAGCCCTTCACCATGCCAATCGTGACCGGGAAGAAGCACAGATAGGCCGAGATGATCGATTTCGGCAGCAGGCCGTGCAGGCCGAGCGCGCCGAGCATGACGATGAAGATCGGCGCCAGCGCCAGCACCGGCACCATCTGCGAACAGATGATCCAGGGTAAGAGGCTGCGTTCCAGTACGCGGCTGTGCACGATCATCAGCGCGAGCGCGACGCCGAACAGCGAACCGATCACGAAGCCGAGCAGGGTCGCTTGCAGGGTGATGATCGCGTGATAGACGAGACTGCGCGGCGCCAGCGGCGGATAGCCGAACACCGAATCGGTGACCGCCGCGGCAAGCTGATGCGGAGCCGGCAGCAGCGGGCGCTCCGCGTCCATGGTCCCTGCGAGCACATCCGATAGCGTGTAGGGCGTTTCCTCACGCTCAAAACCGTCTCGGACCAGCGTCCAGTTCATCGCGACCGTGGCGACGTACCAGATCGCGACGATCAGAGCCACCATCGTTGCCAGCGGCGCGTAGCGCGCGATCAGCACATGCCGGGCGCGCGCGGAGGGCGCGCGCAGCGACAAAGCGGGCGCGCTACTCGTCATAGGAGTGTCCCGCCCGCAGACCGTTGCGGACGCGCTGGGCGACTTTCAAGAATTCCGGCGTCTCGCGAATTTCCAGCGAACGATCGGCCGGGAAATCGCAATCGATGACGTCGATGATGCGGCCCGGCCGCGGCGACATCACCACGATCCTGCTCGAGAGAAACACGGCCTCGGGAATCGAATGGGTGACGAACAGCACCGTCTTGCCGGTCGATTTCCAGAGCTGCAGCAGTTGCTCGTTGAGATGGTCGCGGACGATCTCGTCCAGCGCCCCGAACGGTTCGTCCATCAACAGCAGCGCGGGGTCGAACGACAGCGCGCGCGCGATCGAGACCCGCTGCTGCATGCCGCCCGAAAGCTGCCAAGGGAACTTCCGTTCAAACCCCTTCAGATTGACGAGCGCAAGATAGTGTTCTGCGCGCTGCCGCTGCTCGGCCTCGGAGTAGCCCATGACCTCGAGCGGCAGTTTCAGGTTTTTTTCGATGGTGCGCCACGGGAACAGTGCAGGCGCTTGGAACACATAGCCGTAGCTGCGCGCGAGCCGGGCGTTCTCCGCACTCATGCCGTTGACTAAGAGGGTGCCGGAGGTCGGCTGCTGCAGGTCGGCGATGACGCGCAGCATCGTGGTCTTGCCGCATCCAGAAGGTCCGATGAAGGATAAGAACTCGCCGGGAGAAACCTGCAGCGAGACGTTGGACAGCGCCTCGACCTTGCCGTCCGCGGTCTCGAAGGTGAGCGAAATGTCCTGGGCATCGACGACCAGGCGCCGGACCGCGGGCTCGGTCGCCATTACGCCAGCGCCGCGGAGTGAAGCAGAAAGAGACGTGCTTTCGTCAGGGGAATGCCCCGCTGATGGTGGGTTGACAATCGAAATATTTGGCTCAGACAGTGCCATTTC
>Ga0070710_10000481_pt1 | contig 18743 bp, 22 predicted proteins | sample LARL52metaG_FD_65454 | JGI IMG/M metagenome (GOLD analysis project Ga0070710, IMG submission 65454) | Corn, switchgrass and miscanthus rhizosphere microbial communities from Kellogg Biological Station, Michigan, USA - LAR L5-2 metaG | ecosystem: Host-associated > Plants > Roots > Rhizosphere ... | reverse complement strand
TTTGGCAAGCTGTTCGGCCTGGTCGCGGCCACCTTCATGTGCGTGTTCGTTTCCGCGCTCGGCGACCGCAACGCGACATGGAAGGGCTCGGCCATGCTGGCCGCCGGCATCACGGTCGCCGGCACCCTGCTGTTCTCCTACGTGCTGAAGGTGCCCTTCCCGCCGTTCCGTTGGGGATTCTGAAATGCTGGCCACAGCCCTAACTGACCTTTGGTACGGCTTCGGTGTCGCCTTCGAGCCGCAGAACATCATGTGGTGCTTCGTCGGCGTGCTCGTCGGCAACATGGTCGGCGTGCTGCCGGGCATGGGCCCGCTCGCCACCATCTCGATCCTGTTGCCGCTGACCTTCGGCATCAAGCCGGTCGGCGCCATTCTGATGCTGTCAGGCGTATTTTATGGCGCGCAATATGGCGGCGCGATCTGCTCGATCCTGCTCAATCTGCCCTGCCACCCCCCGCATGCGGTGACCTGTCTCGACGGTTTTCCGCTGACCAAGCAGGGCCGCGGCGGCGCCGCGCTCGGGGTCACGGTGATCTCGTCCTTTGTCGGCGCGTCCTGGGGCATTACCGAGATGATCTTCCTGGCGCCGGTCCTGGTGAGGGTCGCGCTGGAATTCGGCCCCACCGAAATCTGCTCGCTGATGCTGCTCGGCCTGCTCGCGGGCTCGACCCTGGCGCGCGGCTCGCCGCTCAAGGGCATCGCCATGACGCTGGTCGGCCTGCTGCTCGGCATCGTCGGAACCGACATCGAGACCGGGACGCCGCGCTTCACCCTCGGCATCCCCAGCCTGTTCGACGGCATCGAGCTGGTCGGGCTCGCGCTCGGGCTGTTCGGCATCGCCGAGTTCATGAAGAGCGTGAACCAGTTCTCGGACATCAACACGAGATATTCGAATGTCGGGTTTCGCGACCTGCGACCGTCGCGCGACGAGCTGCGCCGTTCCCTTCCCGCGATGTTTCGTGGCACCCTGGTCGGCAGCCTGTGCTCGCTGATTCCGGGCACCGGTCCGACGATAGCTTCGTTCATCGCCTATGCGACGGAGAAGAAGGTTTCCAGGACGCCGGAAAAGTTCGGCACCGGCATGATCGAAGGCGTCGCCAGTCCGGAAGCCTCGACGCATTCCTCGGTGCAGGGCGATTTCATTCCGACCATGAGTCTCGGCATTCCCGGCGACGCCGTGATGGCGCTGATTCTCGGCGCCCTGCTGATCCAGGGCATCGTGCCGGGCCCGCAGCTGATCAAGGAGCATCCCGACATCTTCTGGGGCCTGATCGCGAGCTTCTGGATCGGCAACATCATGCTGGTCGTGCTCAACGTGCCGATGATCGGCTTGTGGGTAAAACTGCTGATGATCCCCTACAAGTACCTCTATCCAAGCGCGCTGTTCTTCGTCGCGATCGGGGTCTATTCGACCAACAACGACATGTTCCAGGTCGGCGAGACCGTGGTGATCGGGCTGGTCGGCTATCTGCTGCTGCTGCTCGACTTCCATCCGGCCTCGATCCTGCTCGGCTTCGTGCTGGGTCCGCGGTTTGAGGAAAATTTCCGCCGCGCCATGCTGATCTCGCGCGGCGACGCCTCGGTGTTCGTTACGCATTGGATCAGCGCGTTCTTCCTGTTCTTGTGCGTGGTCCTGATCGGGGCGCAGATCTATGTCCGGCTGCGCAAGCCGAAAGTGGCGGCGATCGCGGACGGCTCGCCAGCGGGATTCGCCCGGCAGGAGTTCGCGCCGGGATCGGGCGAGTGATGCGGCAGGTTGCTTGATGCTGATGGATGGCGTCTCCCGTTCCGATCATTCGGAACGGAAGGTCCGGTTCATCCCTAGAATGCCGGGCCCTCGCCGTTCCGGCCATAGGTGATGCGCGGGGTCTGCAGCGTGCCGTCGGCCTGCTTCTTGGCCGCGCCGATGAAGATTCTCGTGCCCGGCTGGATCTCCTCCCGCTTTCCCATTTCGTAGGTCACCACGACGGTCTGCGGCGTCACCAAGAGCTTCTTCTCGCCGTCCTTGTACTTGACCGACAGCACCGGCCCGTCGACGCCGGTGACCGCCTGCTCCACATTGCCGTTGGTCATCTTGCTCTTCGGCAGCAGGTCCCAGTCGTAATGGCCCTCGCCGGTGCCGCGCATCGCCTCCGGGAAGATATGGACCTCGATCGCCTTCTGGGTGCCGTCCTCCTGCATCATGCCGGCGGAGCCGACGAACATGCCCGGCTTGATGTCGGTCATTTTGGCCGGGACGATCGCGACGAACAGCGGGTTGTCGGTCACGGTCAGCTTGACATCGGATCCATCGCGCGTCTTGACCACGAACACCGGGCCTTCGATGCGCTCGACCGTGCCGCGAACGCGCACGGCATCTTCGGCAGAGGCCTGAACCACGGACGACAGCAGGATGACGCCGGGAATGGCGACGGCGCGCAGGAACTTTTTGACCAAGACAACCTCCCCGATTTTCTTGCGATTGTCGTGGCAACCCCAGTGGCAGGGGCTTATTCCGGGACCGAGGCAAGCCCCTGACTTCGGAATGTTCCGCACTTCAAAAAATCGCGAGACGGCTTGAGACGGGATCGCGGATTTGCTGAATCTTAAGTCCGCGCTGGCGACGCTGTGCGCCGCGGTCGTGATCAACCGATCCACTTGGAGAAGGAGGGCAGGATGCGGATCGCCAATGTGACGTCAGCAGCATTGCTTGCCGCGCTCGTTGGGCTGGCGGCGCCGGTCATGGCGAAGAGTTCCGACGCGAAAAGGACAACCGACGACGCATCGACGTCAGCGTCCTGCCACGCCTATCAGCAGGAAGCTGATGGATCCTGGACCGAACGTCCATGTGAGGAAAAAGGCCAGCCGGCTCAAACCCAGCACAGACCGGTCGCAAAGGGACCTGAAGAGGAGCCGCGCTGAGATCCGCCGATCTCCAGCGCCGCGCTTCGGACGGTCAACCGCCAGTTTTGGCGGTGTCCCGCGCCGTCCATCGCGCGTTGGCCCAACGGGTCAACCTGATGTCACACTCCGTGGTAGATCTTGATCCCCCATAGTACGACAACGATAGCCGATACCAGCGTGGCCACCGCTAACAGATTTTCAAAGGAAGCGAGCCTCATTTACACCACCCTTCGCTTCCCAGCCCCACCTAAGGGTGTAGTCGATTCGGACACTTTCCCGCAATCTTTGCGCCACAATCGGTATAAATACGGTCTCATTGTGGTCTTCAGGGCACAATCTTACCTTTGGATCCCGCAGAACTTCGGGCTCCGGTCGAAGAGGCGGTGCTAAGTTACGGCTACGGCTAGCTTTGATGCGGCCCCTTCATCATCTTCATGGCCGCTTCGATATGGCGCCACTCCCGCGCCTCCTCGTCGTCGCCCTTCTTCTCGCACGCCACCGCCTGCTGCGCGGCCTGGGCGATCGCCTCAAATCCGTGCTTCTCGAGCATCTGGCGTGCGATCGTGTGAATCTGCACCTCAGAGATCATGGTCGCTCTCCTTGCAGCTACGCCTGCAGGAAAGCGAGAACCGGCGTTTCGGTTCCCAGGCCCGCATCGACTTCGGTCGAGCTGCCCTGCAAGCGTTTGCGCCAAGACAAAAACGCGGCGGAAAGCATCCGCCGCGTTGATCATGTTCTCTGGCGCGCGCCGCCTCAGCTGAAGATCTCGAACAGCCCGGCGCCGCCCTGCCCGCCGCCGATGCACATCGTCACCACGCCCCATTTGGCCTTGCGGCGACGGCCTTCCTGCAGGATGTGGCCGGTGAGCCGCGCGCCGGTCATGCCGAAGGGATGGCCGATCGCGATCGAGCCGCCATTGACGTTATATTTCGCAGGATCGATCCCGAGCTGGTCGCGGCAATACAGGCACTGGCTGGCAAACGCCTCGTTGAGCTCCCAGAGGTCGATGTCGTCGACCTTCAGGCCGTGCCGCTTCAACAGTTTTGGCACCGCGAACACCGGGCCGATGCCCATCTCGTCGGGCTCGCAGCCCGCCACCGCCCAGGCGACGAAACGGCCCAGCGGCTGCAGCCCGCGCTTCTCGGCATCCTTGGCTTCCATCAGCACGACGGCCGCGGCGCCATCGGAGAGCTGGCTGGCATTGCCCGCGGTGACGTATTTGCCGGACCCCTTCACCGGCTCGAGTTTTGCGAGACCCTCCATCGTCGTCTCCGGACGGTTGCACTCGTCGCGCGAGACCGTGTAGTCGACGATGCTCTCTTCCTTGGTCTCCTTGTTGACGACCTTCATCCTCGTCTGCATCGGGACGATCTCGTCCTTGAACTTGTTCGCCTGCTGCGCCGCGGCCATGCGGCGCTGTGATTCCAGCGAGAACTCGTCCTGATATTCCCTGGAGATGTTGTAGCGCGCGGCGACGATGTCGGCGGTGTCGATCATCGCCATGTAGATGTCCGGTGCATATTTCAGAAGCTCCGGATCCTGGGCTTCCTTCGGCACGCCGCCGACCGGCGCGGAAATGCTCTCGACCCCGCCGGCGACGATGCAATCGGCGCCGTCGGACCGGATATGGTTCGCGGCCATCGCGATGGTCTGCAGGCCCGAGGAGCAGAAGCGGTTGACCGAGACGCCGGCGGTGGTTTTGGGCATGCCGGCGAGCAGCGCCGCCTCGCGGCCGATGTTGCGCGAACCATGGGCGCAATTGCCGAGATAGCAGTCCTCGACATAGTCCTTGTCGACGCTGGCGCGCTCGACCGCATGATGGATCGCATGTGCCGCCATCGTCATGGGCGCCGTGATGTTGAATCCGCCGCGCACCGACTTGGCGAGGCCCGTGCGTGCATATGAGACGACCACAGCTTCACGCATGTTATGTTTTCTCCCTGGGCAAGATGTTATCGTTGATATTGCCTAGCACGCGCGACCGTCGCGGTCGATTGGCTTGCCGCGCGGCAGGCCCGCGGCTGAAATCCGCGCGACGGAATGGCGCGCCGGTGACGGCGGCTCGCGCTCGGATGGGCATTGGCATTAAGGAGCCGCCAGACTTGCCGGGTGATCGGTGATCCCATGCCTGATGCCTTCAACCTCCAGCGCTTCGTCGACGCCCAGGACAAGGTCTATGCCAGGGTTGTCGCCGAACTGTCCGCCGGCCGAAAACAGAGCCACTGGATGTGGTTCATCTTTCCGCAACTCGCTGGCCTCGGCTTCAGCGCGATGGCGCAGCGCTACGCGATTTCATCGCCCGAGGAGGCAGCCGCCTATCTCACGCATGACATCCTTGGGCCCCGCCTCGTCGAATGCACGCGCCTTGTTCTTGCCGTGCCGGACAAGACCATCCTCGCGATCCTCGGCTCGCCCGATGACCTGAAATTCCGTTCGTCGATGACGCTGTTCTCCGCCGTGTCCGACGATCCGCTTTTTGATCAGGCTCTCGCGAAATATTATGCCGGCGAGAAGGACCAGGCGACGCTCGACCTGCTCGGCTAGCTTAGTCCTGTTGCGTCATGGGTCACTCTGACCCGTGATCCTGAGGAGCGCGCCCGTTGGCGCGCGTCTCGAAGGATGAGGCCCGCGTACCAGCAGCGGGGCATCATGGGTCGAGACGCCGCGCAAGAGGCGCGGCTCCTCAGGGTTTACATCACGGTTGGATCAGCTCGCGAGTTTCATGAAATCGGGCGGGCGGCGTTCGGCGAAGGCGGCGAAGGCTTCGCGCGCCTCCGCGGTCCTGAGCCGTTCCGCGAAGCATTCGCTTTCGCTCGCGATCTGCGCCGCAAGCACGTCGGCCTTTCGCATTAGGCGCTTGGTGGTCGCGAGCGCGCCGACCGGTTGTTTCGCAAGGCGCGCGGCGAGCTCACCCGCCGATTCATCGAGCTTGTCGAGCGGCACCACGCGGTTGGCCAAACCCCAGTCGAGCGCGTTCCTGGCCGACACCGTCTCGCCAAGCGCGAACATCTCATAGGCGCGGGCGTGCCCGATCCGCAGCGGCAAGAGCAGGCTCGAGGCGGCTTCCGGCACCAGCGCCAGGCTGACGAACGGCGTCGACAGCAGCGCGTCGTCGGCGAGCACGACGAGGTCGCAATGCAGCAGCATGGTGGTGCCGATGCCGACCGCACGGCCCTGCACGGCCGCGATCAACGGACGGCTGCACTCAACGAGCGCGCGCAGAAAACGGTGCACATGCTGCTCGCCGCGCGCACCGCCCGCCGCAATGGCGGCAAACTCGCCGACGTCATTGCCCGCGGTGAACATGTCGCCCTGCCCGCGAATCACGATGACGCGGGCGGCCGCATCGGTCTCGGCGGCCTCGATCGCGTCGGCCAGCTTGCCATACATGGCATTGGTCAAGGCGTTCTTCTTGTCGGGCCGCGCCAGGGTCAGCGTCAGGACACCTTTGTCCTTCTCGATTGCGACATGCTCGGTCATTGGTCTCTCCCTGTTGGAAACTTGCTCTGAAAACTCGACAGCCAGCGCGCGACGATGTCGATCTCCTCGCGCGAAAATCCCTCCACGAGCGTTGCGTTGAGTTCCGCCGTCACCGCTTTCGTGCGCGCCAGCATGGCGCGCCCCTTCGCGGTCAGGTGGATGCGCCAGGCCCGCTTGTCCGTGGCGTCCGCCCGTCGCTCGACCAGCCTCGCGGCGGTCATGCGGTCAACGAGCCCGCTGATCCCGGCCGGTCCGAGGTCGAGCGCGGCACCCGCCTCGCCCATCAATACGCCATCCTCCCTGCCCAGGACGAACAGCAGCCCGGCCTGCGCAGGCGTGATGCCGTCCTCCGAACGTGAGGCGGCAAAGCGCTGCAGCCGTCGCTGGGCGACATTGAGCAGGTAGATCAGGCGATGGTTGGGGCCGGCACTCACTTCGGGCTCGGATGTATTTCGCATACGAAATATATGCGCATTGCCCGGGCCCGTCACGTGAAATCGTGACAGAGCCAGGGGCCTGTCCTCATGAGTGCGTGGATACGGGTTCGGAGTCCGTTCCGGATATCTCCCACAAGTGATCAGAATTGCTGACCGTCGACGAACGTCCGAGATCGACGCGCATTATGATGCTTGTGCAGGCAGGGGCGATCGACAAGGGAGGGTCAAACATGAAGATCGTCGTGGTCGGCGGCACCGGCCTGATCGGCTCGAAGACCGGCGGTATTCTGCGCGAGGCCGGCCACCAGGTCGTCGCCGCCTCACCCAGGAACGGCATCAACACCGTCACCGGCGAAGGCCTCAAGGAGGCCCTGTCCGGCGCGACGGTCGTGATCGACCTCGCCAATTCACCATCATTTGAAGACAAGGCCGTGCTGGAGTTCTTCGAGACATCCGGCCGCAACCTTCTCGCGGCCGAGGCTGCAGCCGGCGTCCGGCACCATATCGCGCTGTCCATCGTCGGAACTGACCGGACACGTGACAATGGCTACTTCCGCGCCAAGGTCGCCCAGGAAAAACTGATCGAGGCGTCCGGCATCCCCTACACCATCATCCGCGCGACCCAGTTCATGGAATTCCTCGGTGCGATCGCTGCGGCAAGTGCGGACGCAAACCAGGTCAGGCTCTCGCCCGGCCTGTTCCAGCCGATCGCAGCCGACGATGTTGCTGCCAGCGTTGCCGATGTGGCACTCGCGGCGCCGCGAAACGGCATCGTCGAGATCGCCGGCCCGGAACGAGCGCCATTCAACGAGATCATCGCCCGCTATCTGAAGGCGGTTGGCGACCCGCGTGAGGTCGTCGGCGACCCTGAGGCGCGATACTGGGGCGGCCGGGTCGAGCAGCACTCGCTCGTGCCGCTCGGCGAAGCGCGCCTCGGCCGCATCGGTCTCGACGAATGGCTCCGCCGCTCACGGGCAGCAGCCTGATCGCTCGTGGACGACTTGTCGTGGCGTCATTTCACTCCTCCTCACGACGTGCCGGTCAGCGTGGCGTGCCGAGGCTCCGACAGCGTCGCATCATCCAGATAGCAACCGATCGGCCATGAGGTCGCCAGCGCGAACAGGCCGCCGGCGATCGCAAGGTCCTTCAGGAACAGCGTGCGCTCCGCGTGATCGGCAAAATTCAGATGGAAGATCGCAGCCGTGGCGACGCAGAACATGCCAAGCGCAAAAGCCGAATAGCGCTCGCCGACTCGATCGCCGATGGCGACGTGGAGGCACTCGGCGTCAGAGAGGCCGAACTGTTCCGGATCTTGACTGAGAACATCTGAGGCCATGGCCGCGAGGATGAATTGATCCGCGCAGCTCGTTAAACCTCGAGACGCATTTCACGCTGGAAACGTACAGCATCAACACCAACGCAATTCGCCTGCGACAATTATTCCCGCATCTGTCCCGAGGCCTGGGAGGCCATGGCGGAGGCGAATCCCGGTTTCCCTCCCGCCTATGGCGAGGACGAGTGGACGGCAAGGGCCGCCGACACCTTCATGCGATCCACGAGCCCGCTGATCCCGGCTGGACCGAGATCGAGCGCGGCGCCCGCCTCGACCATCCCGCGGACGGACCCAATCGAAGCAAAACTCATCGTGCGCAAGGCTTGCTCACTTCGATCCCTTCAATCCATATCTTGCAACCAGATACGGTTCCCAGAATGAATGAGCGAAGGTTTGGTTCGTGGCGCCCATGGTGCTGGCATAGTCCCCCCACCGGCTCTTGCCGAGACTGAAGCCGGCATGAAGCATCAGCGCGGCAATCCAGAGCGCTGCGACGACCTGAACCTCCCGCCAGTCAAGAACTCTGAAGGCTGCGAGCACGACGAACAACAAGACGATCAACGGACCGCCAATGGCGAGCAGGCCGACGATCAAGAGAGCCATGAGTCCGAAGCCGAAAGTCAGAAGTACCAACCAGAAGCTAACCATCGGACTAGCTAACAGACCTCCCATGATTGCCGTCACCGCGATGAGCAGCAACATGAAACGTGATCGATCACTCATCTGCGCTACCCCGGTTCGAGACCTCTTCAAGCAGAAGCTCGCGCAAGAGTACTTTCTGTCCCGTAAATGGCTTCATGTCCTTTCGGATTTCGCTTCTGCACCTTCGTCGGCGGCGGCGCGCACTTCATGTTTGCCTGGGACGCCGATATCGCGGCCGTCGACGCGCTGGCAGCCGACATCCGGGGCAGTGCCACGCCGCGCTAAAGCTCTTGAAATGAGGTTCGTCCAGAGCCGCACGGAAGATGCGCCCCCTCTCCCAGCTTGCGGCAGGGCAATCGCATTTGGATCGGAAGTACGGCGGTATGGGATAGATGGGAGCTCTGTTGCCCGTCCATCGAGGAGCATCGCTCGAGCGATGCTCCTCGGGATGAGGCCGTATTCTGTGCCCTAGACCCTCATGGTGAGGAGCCGCGCTCATGCGCGGCGTCTCGAACCATGAGGCCCGGAGAGTGATGGTCTCGCGTAACTGGCCATATGCGACAGCCCTGCCGCAAGCGGGGAGAGGTGAACAGCCGGGGCGGCAAACGAACAAACGACATCATGCTTCAGAGAAGCGCGGCCCCGATTGGGCGAGCAGAGCTATGCGATCCTCTTCAGCATGCCGACGTCGTGCATCACCCCCTGCAAGGCGCTGTTGCGGTCGCGCACGAACGATTCAAGATCGGAGAGAACGGCATTGACCGTCCCAAGATTCTTGAACATCTGCTCGATCTGACTGACGATACCGTTATAGCCTTCCTGGGTCTGGACCAGCTGCCCGCGGGTCTGGCTGATATTCTCGCCGAGCGAGGTCAGCGAGGTCTCCATATTGCCGATCGAGGCGTGGGTGCGCGACAGGCTGGTCTTGGTATCCATCGCAAGCTTCTTGACCTCGTTGGCAACGACCGAGAAGCCACGCCCTGCCTCGCCGGCGCGCGCCGATTCGATGGTCGCGTTCAGTGCCAGCAGGTTGGTCTGGCCCGCGATGGTGTCGATGATCTTAAGAATTTCGCGCAGACCGTTCATCGATTGCGTCAGCCCGGCGAATTCCTGGGAGAGCGCCGTCGTGTCGGTTGCCCTGGCCGCCGATTGCGCGCTCGACAGGATGACCGAGCGGATGTCCTCGACGATATGGTTGATCGTCGAGGTCTGGTGCAGCGCATCCTCGACCTTGCCGCTCATCGCCGCGCTGGCGCCGAGATATTCCGTCAGGCGGCTGACGATGTTTTCCCTGATCTGGTTCAGCAGGATCATGCGGTTGAGATAGCTGCGCGTGAAATACTCGACGAAGTTCGCATAGTGGATCGGGAACATGTCGATGAAGGGATCCGAAAGCTGCTTCTCGCGCGTGTCGAAGAACACCACTGCCGTCAGCGTCTCGTTGACATTGATGCCGAACAGCTCGCCGAAGGTCGAGAACCCGGCCACCGGCATCGGCCAGACATTCGCCATGCCGGACAGCGATCGTTCGTTGTTCAGACGACGCAGGATGCAGTCGTTGAGGATCGCGCCGATCGCCGGCGGCTTGCCGCGCAGAAATCCGTCGAGATCGCGCCTGGTCTGGTCGACGAGGTCGGTCGCCTGCAGCAGTTCCAGCTTGTCACCCGAGTTGACGTCGCAGAAGAACGAGATCACCCCGGTCTCGACGTTGATGCCGGCCACCGAACGCACGAACAGCTCGCCGCCGACCTCGATGCCGAAGGAATGGGCGGACATCTTGGCCTGCACATTGGCGGGCGTCGTCTTCCAGACTTCGGCCAGCACGGTCGCGAAGGGCCGGATTTCGTTGGTGCGCGTATCCAGCACGCCGGACGCGGTGCGACGATTGGGATCGGCGCCCATCACGATGAAGGAATGACCGGCCTTCTTGAAATTCTGCGTCTTGAAAACGCTGTAGGCGCGGCCCGGCGCCAGCTTCATGAAGGCGACGATGGCGTGGTTCTCCAGGATTCGCCGCCCGTCGAACATGTAGGTGTTCTTGAAATCGAGCTTGCCACCGGCCGAGCCGCCGACAAAGGCACAGGGGAATTTTCCGGTGCGGTAGACCGCCTCCATGAAGTAGTTCTCGCTCGCCGAAAGGCCGTCGACGAATGCGAGGGCGATGGTGTCGCGAACGTCGATCCGGAACGGCGGCGCGACCTGTGACAGCGATCGCGCGATGGCATCGATGCGCGTCTCGTGCGCCTTCGAGGGATCGCCCTTGCGGATGTCCTCATTGTGCAGCGGAACACTCTGGATGCTGATGGATGCAAAGAGGTCGGCGGGAAAGATCTCGACGACCACCGATGACCAGCTCGTGCCTGTCGGCTTGTAGAGCGAGCCGCGCGCGGCGCTGCACAACTCGCCGGCGGTCGACACCGCGATCACCGGGGTCGCGCCGGCGAGGCGCTGCAACGCCGATGTGACGCGCGAGAAGTCGACATGCGGAGAAATGAATGCCACGGCCAGCGGCGACTGCGCGCCGTCCAACTTGAAATCATCGGGTGCGATGTTGGACAGCCTGTCGTCGCTGTCGACGACACGGATCGCACATGGCTCCCGGAGCACGGGTCCCGCGTCAGCCGGCGTTTCGGCAATGACGGACGGCGCCGGCTTGGCGTGATTCCGGAACGATTTCAGCATGGATTGACCTCGCGTGGCGTGGCTCTCGGATGGGGCGTTTGACGCTTATGCCACGGTAGAAAGAGACGAACGGTTCGCGTATCTCGATAGGTCGGAACGCATAGATCAAAATTGATCGAACGCAAAACGTGGCATTCCTACGCCAACCTTGGTTGAGACGACGTAAAGAGAAGTGCGGCGTGCACGATGCATTGACGTGGAAAGTTCGGATTATGTAACACTACGGCCGGCTTGCTCCTGCTCGTTGGGAATGCTTGGCAACATCTTCGATCACGCGTATCGCCGCTCCGCGCCGCGGCACTTGATCCCGGCGAACGCGACGGCCGTGATCGGCCCGATCCCGTCGGTCGCGCCGCCCGATTGCCGCCCTGCGACATCGCCCCTATCGTCAGACCACGGGGGACCACAACGAGAAGAGGATTCCCTCATGCCCGCGCCGCCGCTCGATCCCGTCGTTGCCCAGATCATCCCGCAGCTTCCGCTTCGCGACCCCAGAACGATGACGCCGCAAAGCGCCCGCGATGCGTTGCGCGCGCTGGCGGCCTCGCGTGCGGCGGTTGCTCCGCCCGCGGTCAGGAGCACCGAAGACATCACGGTGAACGGTGCAGCCGGCCCGATCGCCGCGCGCGTCTACCGCGTTTCGGACGCAACCGCGCCGACGGTCGTGTTCTTCCATGGCGGCGGCTGGGTCGCGGGCGACCTCGACACCCATGACCGGCAGGCCCGCTATCTCGCGATCGAGACCGGCGCGGTCGTGGTCTCGGTCGATTACCGGCGGCCCCCCGAGGTGCGTTTTCCCGGCGCATTCGAGGATGCCTTTGCCGCGGTCACCGATGTTGCGCGCCGCATCGCCGCATTCGGCGGCGCCGCCAACAGCCTCGGCGTCGCCGGTGACAGCGCCGGCGGCAATCTCGCGGCGTGCACCGCCATCGCCTGCCGCGATGCCGGCATCGTGCTCGCCGGACAGATGCTGGCCTATCCGGTCACCGACACGCTGGGCGGCTTCGCCGACGCAACAGAGAACGCGCGCTTTCCCTCGCGCGCCGCAAATGCCGAGGGCTATTTTCTCTCGCGCGACGTCATGGAATGGTTCTGCGGTCACTATCTTGCTGACAGGGCTGACGGCGCGGACTGGCGCGTCTCGCCGCTGCGCGCGAAAAATCTTGCGGGCGTCGCGCCAGCCGTCGTCGGCACCGCCTGGTTCGATCCGCTGCGCGACGAAGGCGCGGCCTATGCGAAGGCGCTGTCGGCGGCCGGCGTTGCCACCTCGCACCATCCGGGCTTTGGGCTGATCCACGGCTATTTCGGACTTGGAGAGGCTTCCGATACCGCACGCGCCGAGGCCCAGCGGGTGCGTGCCGATTTCAGGAAGCTGCTGGTGTGATGCGCGAGCCGCAATATGCAAAGGATCGGCGTATCTGAACGGACGTTCAGCGTTCAGTGCTTGATCACATCAGGATTTCAAGTTCCAATCTCCGCACTGTTCCAGCCCTCAAAAAACATCGGAGGAAACGCCATGAAGAAGATTTTCCTGGTTGCGGTGCTCGCGACCTTTGCCGCCGGTTCGGCCTTCGCGCAGGACGCCACCTGTGATGCCAAGGCCGTCGGCAAGGACGGCAAGCCGCTCGCGGGTGCCGCAAAAACCTCGTTCATGAAGAAGTGCAACCACGATGCCTGCGAGACCAAGGCCGTCGGCTCCGACGGCAAGAAGCTGGCCGGCGCCGCAAAATCGAGCTTCATGAAGAAGTGCGAGGCCGGCGGCTAGCAACGAGCGTCCATCCCCCGCCCCGCATCGACGATCCGGGGCGGGGCTTGCGTCGCGCGATGATTCGAATGGCCCGCTGCCTCACTTGGCTCTTCGGTTGTGCGCTGTCGTCAATCCTCATGACCTCGCCCGCGACAGCCGATCCCGAGACGGTGTTCTTTCCGAGCGCCGACGGCACGACCGAGCTTGTCGGCTATCTGTTCGCGCCGGCCGCGGCAGCCCCCACCCGGCCGTCGTGATGCTGCATGGGCGGAGCGGTCCCTATTCGTCGAATGTGAACGCCCCCTGCACGCTGGTGTCGCGATCGGAGCCCTCGCCCTGCAATGCGGCCGGGCTGTCGAAGCGTCACATGATGTGGGGACGGTACTGGGCCCAGCATGGCTATCTCGCTTTGCTGCCGGACAGTTTTGGTCCACGCGGCAAGGCCCATGGCTTTGGCCGCCACACCCATGACGACCCGGCGCGCGACGACGTCAACGAGAAGACGGTGCGCCCGCTCGACGCCGAGGGCGCGCTCAGCTATCTGCGCGGCCGCAGGGATATCGATCCCCGTCGCATTTTCCTGCAGGGCTGGTCCAACGGGGCCAGCACGGCCCTCAACGTGATGGCGCGCCAGGGCCAGCAGACCGGCTATCGCGCGGCGCTGGCGTTTTATCCGGGCTGCGGCACCGCAGCCCTGCTCGGCCCCGTGCTGTCGACCGCAGCCCCGATCACGCTGTTCCTCGCCTCCGATGACGAGGAGGTGTCGCCCAACAACTGCATGCATGTCGTCGATCGGTCGCGCGGCGCCGGCACGGGATCGAGGTCGTCACCTATCAGGGCGCCACGCATGATTTCGACGAACCATCGAAGAGCCGGCAATCCGTCGCCGGCAATCGCGCAGCCCTGGCCGACGCCCTGACGCGCGCCATCGACGCGATCGAGGCCGTGCGGGATTGACGGCAGTCCTCACCTCGCCAATCAGTTGCGCAGGCCCGGTGCTTCCTTGCCGGTGCGCGCGACGTATTCGGTGTAGCCGCCGCCATATTGGTGGATGCCGTCAGGCGAAAGCTCCAGCACACGGTTGGACAGCGCGGCGAGAAAGTGCCGGTCGTGGGAGACGAACAGCATCGTGCCCTCGAACTCCGACAGCGCCGCGATCAGCATCTGCTTGGTCGCCAGATCGAGATGGTTGGTCGGCTCGTCCAGCACCAGGAAATTGGGCGGGTCATAGAGCATTTTTGCCATCACCAGCCGCGCCTTCTCGCCGCCGGACAGCACGCGGCACCGCTTCTCGACGTCATCGCCGGAAAAGCCGAAACAGCCGGCGAGCGCCCGCAGCGAGCCCTGCCCGGCCTGCGGAAACGCGTCCTCCAGCGACTGGAATACCGTGCGTTCGCCGTCGAGCAGGTCCATCGCGTGCTGCGCGAAGTAGCCCATCTTGACGCTGCCGCCGACCGACACCGCGCCGTCGTCCGGCTCGGTCGCGCCCGCCACCAGTTTCAGCAGCGTCGACTTGCCGGCGCCGTTGATGCCCATCACGCACCAGCGCTCCCTGCGGCGGATCATGAAATCAAAACCCTGGTAGATCGTCCGCGTGCCAAAACCCTTGTGGACGTTCTTCAGGCTGACGACGTCCTCGCCGGAGCGCGGCGCCGGCAGAAATTCGAAGGCGACGGTCTGGCGCCGCCGCGGCGGCTCGACGCGCTCGATCTTGTCGAGCTTCTTGACCCGGCTCTGCACCTGGGCTGCATGCGAGGCACGCGCCTTGAAGCGCTCGATGAACTTGATCTCCTTGGCGAGCATCGCCTGCTGGCGCTCGAACTGCGCCTGCTGCTGCTTGTCGCTCAGCGCTCGCTGCTGCTCGTAGAACTCGTAGTCGCCCGCGTAGGAGGTGAGCTGGCCGCCATCGATCTCCACCACCTTGGTGATGACGCGATTGATGAAGGCGCGATCATGCGAGGTCATCAGCAGCGCGCCGTCGTACCCCTTCAAGAACTGCTCCAGCCAGATCAGGCTTTCGAGATCGAGATGGTTGCTCGGCTCGTCCAGCAGCATGACGTCGGGCCGCATCAACAGGATGCGCGCCAGCGCCACGCGCATCTTCCAGCCGCCCGAGAGCGCGCCGACATCGCCGTCCATCATCTCCGGGCTGAAACCGAGCCCCGCCAGGGCTTCCCGCGCGCGCCCGTCCAGGGCATAGCCGTCGAGCTCCTCGAAACGCGCCTGCACCTCGCCATAGCGGGCGATGATGTCATCCATCTCGTCCGCGCGATCAGGATCGGCCATGGCCGATTCGAGCTCCTTGAGCTCGGAGGCAACCGCGCTGACCGGACCCGCACCGTCCATGACCTCGGCGACGGCGCTGCGGCCCGCCATCTCGCCGACGTCCTGGCTGAAATAGCCGATGGATATGCCGCGATCGACTGCGACCTGGCCCTCGTCGGGCTGCTCCTGCCCCGCGATCATGCGGAACAGCGTGGTCTTGCCGGCGCCGTTCGGACCGACCAAGCCGATCTTTTCGCCCCTTTGCAGGGCGGCGGACGCTTCGATGAAGAGGATCTGGTGGCCGACTTGCTTGCTGACGTTATCGAGACGGATCATTGCGCAGGTTGATTGGACATGAGAGACGGGCCGCTCTTAGTCGATCCGAGGCGGCGTTGGAAGCCTCTCCTGATCCCGAAAACTGCGGGACTTAGTGCCGCTTGAAATACTGCACCTCGCGTTCGTGCTTCTCCGCGGCGGCGCGCGACTTGAAGGTGCCGAGATTGCGGCGCTTGCCGGTCCTGGGATCGATCTTGCGCGAATAGAGCCGGTATTCACCCGATCGGAGTTTGCGGATCATGACAGCGCGACCTCCAAAACGCCCACTGGATGGAAAACTGCGGCGGGCGCGCCGCGGTTCCGACCCCGCAGATGTTTAGAAGCACAGATTGGTGACGAAGTTGCCGCGCTTGTCCTTGATCGTCATCGGACAATCCAGGCGCTTCAGCGCCTTTTTGGCGTCGTCGTCGCCGAGATCGGCGGCGCGCTGATAATAGGCCTTGGCCGCGGCGGCATCCTTTGGCCCCCCGCGGCCGGCTTCAGTGAACGCTCCCATCTGGAGCAGCGCGCCCGGATGATTCTGCGCCGCCGCCTTCTCGAACAGGGCGCGCGCTGCGACCTCGTCCTTCTCGCCTCCGGTGCCATCGGCCAGCATCAGGCCGAGCTGATACTGCGCCTCGGCATTGGTCGCGGCGGCCTTCGCCAGCAGTTCCCTCGCCCGCGCCGGGTCCGATGGCACCGCGCCGCCGCCAAGCGCGGCCAGATTGGTGACGCCGCGCGGATTGCCAGCCTCGGCCGCGCGCTCGAACAGTTTTCGCGCCTGCGCTTCGTCCCTGGAAATGCCGGCGCCCGTTCCATAGACCACGCCGAGCTCCACCATCGCCGACGTCGAGCCCTTGTCGGCCGCCTTGCGCCACGCGGCGATTGCCTGCGCGGTCTGCCGGTCCGCTGCATAGGCGCGGCCGAGCGCGTACATTGCCCGCCGCGAGGCACGGGATGCTTGCCCGCAGAATCTGATCGCGGTCGCGACGTCGGCGGGTGCGATCTCGGCGACGCCCTTGACGTCGGCCGGCTTGTCCGGATCGGCAGGGTCGGCGGCAATGCGGTCGCACAGCACGAGATCGGCGGATTGCGCACGCGCCAATGACGGCGTCAGCGCGAACAGCGCAGCAGCGATCGCAAGGCGATGTAGCCATCCATTCATGGCCGGAGGTTGCGTCGTTGCACCGGCAAATTCAAGCCGGATCAGGCTTCGATGCAGGGTTCGAGTCCCGCCTCCCGCAACGCGGGCATGACCTCCGGCGAAGCGAGATGGCGCAGCAGGCGCGCGGCATCTGGCGCACGCGGCGATGCCGCCATGACGGCTGCGGAGAAAATGGCAGGTGTCTGCAGATGAAGCGGGATCGGCCCGAGCACATCGATGCCGGCGACCTGCTTCAATTCGCTGATCTGCTGCACGGCAAGGTCAGCCTCGCCGGAGACGAGCCGTTCCGCGGTCAGCCCCATCGGCACGACGACGGCCTTGGCGTTGACCTCGGCCGCAATTCCCATTCGTTCGATCAGCGCCGCGAACAGGATGCCGCTCGCGCCGATGCGCGAATAGGCCACGGACCGGGCGGCCAGCAGGGTCGCACGCAACGCCGCTTCGGTTGCGATGTCAGGACGATCAGCGCCCGCCCTCACCGCGAGGCCGACGTGGGACCGGACCAGATCGATGCAGGTGTCGGCGGACAGGCGCGCCTCCGCTGCGAGCTGGTCGACGCCCTCGCGGGTCAGAATGACGAGATCGGCCGTCTCGCCTGCGCGCAGGCGATCGAGCAGCGCCAGCGTCGGCGCAAAATCGGCAACGATCCGCAGTCCCGCCGCCGCCCCAAATTGCCCGGCCAGGCGCTGCACCGCGCCCCTCACGGCGAGCGTCGACAATAGCCGCAGTTCAGCGCTTGTTGCCATTCACGCCCGCCGCATCAGCTTGAGTACCGCGTGCAGACGCAGGCTGCGCTTGCCGGCGAGCGCGGTTGCCTCGAGCTGCGCGCCATGCTCATCGCAGCTGCCTGAGAAACCGATACCGACTTCGTGACCGCCGAAAATCGGCTGATCGTCCTTGGCCGGGGTGTGCTCCTGGTTGAGGATCTGCCCCTTCCAGCGGCCGTTTTCCGAGGTGTAGCTGCCGAGATAATAGAAGAAGGCATCGCCGCCGAGGATCCGCCCGTCGTTGAGCAGCATCACCCCGGTCAGTCCGCCTTCAACCCCGTCGAGCAGGCGGAAATGGATGGAATAGAGGCCGTTGACGATGCCTCCCTCCCCGACGCCGCCAGCAATTGGAACAGGCTGCTCCTGGACCGGCGTCATCACGGACTTGAAGACAGCGCCAGGCAGCTCGTCCAGGCTCCCCTCGAACCGATACCGGTTTCCGTCAGGCCGGCCCCGCGCGCGCAGGGTCGCATCATCAGTGCCGACCATCGCCCGATAGTTCGGATCCGGATTATGCCGCACGGTCTTGATGACGATCGCGACTTCGTCGCCGACCTCTTCATAGCTGCCGATATGCGCAAAGGCCGAGTTGCCGCCGAGCATCTTGCCGGCGTGCGCATACATCACGCTGCGCCCGACCGTCTCGTTGACCTGGAACCTGACGGTATAGAAACCCCCGAACACAGCCGCGTCCCCTGTCGGCCACACACCTGTGGGTTGGTTATAGCTGTTTCGCGTGACGTGGATACGGATGGGCTCGCATGTCAGGGCGACAAATTGATGGCCGGCCTCTTGGTGCCAAAATGCAATGATCCGCCAAAGCCTTACAGCCTTGGCGGATCATGACTGGAGCCGCAGCCTCAGGCGCTGCGGCGGCAACGTCTCAAGCCGCAGCCTTGGCGTTGGTCGGAACCGTCGCGATCGTCTTCAGGACCTGCGAAGCGATCTGGTATGGGTCGCCCTGGGAGTTCGGACGGCGGTCTTCCAGATAGCCCTTGTAGCCGTTGTTGACGAAGGAGTGCGGCAC
>Ga0070710_10000480_pt1 | contig 18749 bp, 20 predicted proteins | sample LARL52metaG_FD_65454 | JGI IMG/M metagenome (GOLD analysis project Ga0070710, IMG submission 65454) | Corn, switchgrass and miscanthus rhizosphere microbial communities from Kellogg Biological Station, Michigan, USA - LAR L5-2 metaG | ecosystem: Host-associated > Plants > Roots > Rhizosphere ... | reverse complement strand
AAGATATTGCTGGCGCTCCGCCACCAGCTTCTTAGGTCCCTGCGGCGATCGGTCTTCTCGGATCTCGAACACTGCAACCCCTGAACAACTCAGGTGTTGCAACGACCCCTAGAACCCAAGGGCGGTCACGCCGGGGGCTTTCAGGTGTGACTCACGCCTCCAGGCGTTCGCCCGACTCGGGGTGGAACAGGTGAATCTCGGTGTGGTCGCGGACAGCGACCTTGACCTGCTGCCCCAGGGTCGGCGGCGTGCGGCCGTCGACGCGGACCACGAAGCGCTGCGACGAGTCGCCGATCTTCACGGCACCGTGCACGAGCGCGTCGGCACCGAGCTCCTCGACCAGCTCGACCGTCATCTCCATGCCCTCTTCACCCGACGGCACGATGCCGAGCGCCTCCGGCCGGATGCCGAAGGTGACCTCGTCCAGGCCACCGGCGGCGTCCAGCGCGGCACGGGACAGCGGCACGATGACGCCGTCGAGCTTCGCGCCCTCGGACGTGATCGGCACGGTCTTGAGGTTCATGGCCGGCGAACCGATGAACCCGGCGACGAACGCGTTGGCCGGGCGGTCGTACAGCGCGCGAGGCGTGTCGCACTGCTGCAGCAGACCGTCCTTGAGCACCGCCACGCGGTGACCCATCGTCATGGCCTCGACCTGGTCGTGCGTGACGTAGATCGTCGTGGTGCCGAGCCGCTGCTGCAGCGCCGCGATGTTCGCACGGGTCTCGACGCGCAGCTTCGCGTCCAGGTTGGACAGCGGCTCGTCCATGAGGAACACGCTGGGCTCACGCACGATGGCGCGCCCCATGGCGACACGCTGCCGCTGACCACCGGACAGCGCCTTCGGCTTGCGGTCCAGGTACTTGGTCAGGTCGAGCATCTTGGCGGCCTCGTCGACCTTGGCCTTGATCTCGGTCTTGTTGACACCGCGCAGCTTGAGCGCGAAGCCCATGTTCTCCGCGACCGTCATGTGCGGGTAGAGCGCGTACGACTGGAACACCATGGCGATGTCCCGGCCCTTCGGCGGCACGTTCGTGACGTCCTTGCCACCGATGTGGATGGCGCCCTCGTCGACGTCCTCAAGCCCCGCGAGCATGCGCAGCGCGGTCGACTTGCCGGAACCCGACGGACCGACCAGCACCAGGAACTCGCCGTCACTCACCTCAAGAGAGAGCTCGTCGACGGCACGGACCGGCGGGTTGCCCGGGAAGACCCGCGACGCCTTGACGTAGGACACCTCAGCCATTTGACGCACCTTTCACCCTTGTCTGGGCGCGACGTTAGGCATTGCAAGCGCTTACGGGAACAGACGTAAGCGCTTACGTTTCAGAAGCCCAGTGCAAGGTGAACCCAGGCGGACCTAGAGCGAAGCAGCTCTGCGCCCACCGGGCGGACCCAGATGAACCTAGATGGACACAGACGGACCTGGGCTGGCATAGTTGAGGACAGAGACCTGATCTCATGGCGCCTAGGCTTCGGCCGAACGCCACATCCTAAGGCCGCTCTTTCGTGGAGCGGCCTTAGCGCTATCTTCGGCTCGGTGCACCTCTGCTATCTCGATGAATCCGGTGGTTCCGAGCCACCGGACCAAGGCCCGAGCGCAACGCCCGTGATGGTGATCTTGGGCCTCGTCATCGACTCGAACCTGGTTCCGGCGATCACCCGTGACTTCCTTGCGCTGAAGCGTCAGCACTTCCCAGGCCGGTTCCCCACTGGGCCAGCCCTGAGCCACGTGCTGACTGAGATCAAAGGGAGCGAACTTCTGCAGATGACCCGCAGCAACTCGCGCAACAAGCGTCGCCAGGCGCACATGTTCCGCACGAAACTGCTCGACCTGGTCAAGCGGTACGACTGCCGGGTCGTCGGTCGTGTATGGGTCAAGGAGAACGGCAAGAGCCTCAAGGTGACCGCCAGCTACTGCTATGCGGTGCAAGACATCTCGCTCCACTTCAGCCAGTTCCTGCTTGCAAACCAATCTCAGGGTCTGCTCATCGCGGATGGCCGCACACGAGCCCAGAACATCGAGGTCGCACACTCGATCTTCACGCAGAAGTGGCGAACCGGTGGAGATCCCTACCCGCTGATGCAGGAGGTGCCGTTGTTCGCACACAGCGACAACCATGTGGGTTTGCAGATCGCCGACCTGATCGCCAGCACGCTCGTCTTCCCGATGGCCGCTGCTGGGTACTGCATTCCCGCAAGAACATTGGCGCACTCCTCCTCCCGGTACAAAGAAGTCACCAAGGCACATGGTGAAGCACTGAAGGATCTGCAGTTCCGCTACCGCGACGAGACCGGCCGCTGGCGTGGCGGTCTCGTCGTGAGCGACCCCGTCGGCAAACGCCCAGGTTCAGCCCTCTTCGGTGACTGAGCGGAGCTTCACTTGAAGGCGTGCGCGTTGCGGGCGGCCCAGTCCGCGAACCGGGTGGCCGCGCGTCCGGTCACCTGCTCCACATGGCCGCTGACCTGCTGCTCCTCCAACGTGGGCGCACCGAGAAGCGTCAGCGTCCCATCCACCACGGGCGGCGGCATGAACCGCAGCATCTGCTCGCGAGCCTCCTCAACGGACAGCTCGACGAACGGCAGCGAAAGCGCCGAAGCCCGTTCCCGCGGCGTCATCGTCTCCGGACCGGTCAGCACGTACGTCCGCCCCTCGTGGCCACCCTGCAGCGCCACCGCCGCAACGGCAGCGACGTCCGCGGGATCGACGAAGGGCAGCGCCACGTCCGCGAACGGCGCCGCGGCCATCCCACCTGCCCACGCGTAGGTGTTGGTGAAGAAGCCGCTCGGCCGCAGGATCGTCCACTCCAGACTCGACTGACGCACGGCCTCCTCGAACGACGCCATCCGCGAGTGCGGCACCATGTCCGGTCGCGTGCCGGCGCCCTGCGACGACAGCAGCACCACCCGCCGCACGCCCGCGGACTTCGCGACGTCGAGCACGCCGAAGACATCCGTGTCCGGCCCCAAGAGGTCACCGCCGAACAGCAGGAACAACGCGTCAGCGCCGTCCAGCACCGGCTCCAGCGAAGCGGGACGCAACAGGTCCACCTGCGGCCGCGACACGCCGACAGCCTTGTCCCCCAACAACTCCATCAACGGACGGCCGACGTTTCCGGTCGCCCCGGTCACCACGATCACGAGCTTCTCCTCAGTCGTTGCTTCGGTATCCCAAGGAAAGCTAACATCGTGAAGTTAGTAGGTACCTACAGGAAAGTGACTATCCATGGAGCCGGAGCTGGCCTGCCCGATCGCCCCGGTCGTCGACCTGGTCTTCAGCCGCTGGACGACGCCGATCCTCTGGACGCTGAACGAATACGGCCGCCAACGGTTCGTGGAGCTGGAACGCCGGATCGGCACCATCACGCCGAAGGTGCTCACGCAACGGTTGCGGCAGCTTGAGAGAGACGGCCTGATCACCAGGACGTACCACCCGGAGGTTCCTCCACGGGTGGAGTACGAGATCAGCGAGCTGGGGCGCAGCCTCGCGCCGATCTTCCACAACCTCGCCGAGTGGTCGAAGCGCAACCTGGCCGAGGTGGACAGGGCCAGGCTGCGCTACGACGGGAACTAACCCTTCACGGCACCGGACGACAGGCCGGTCACCAGGAACCGCTGCACCAGGTAGAACACGATCACCGCGGGGATCGCGACCAGGATGGACGCCGCCGCGAGGTGACCCCACTCGGTCCGGTTCTGCTGCACGAACACCTGCAGGCCGACCGCGAGCGTCTTCGAGTCGTCCGCCGCCGACAGGAAGGCGGACGCGAACGCCACCTCGCCCCACGCCGTCAGGAACGCGTAGAACGACGTGACCGCGAGGCCCGGCTTGGCCAGCGGCATGACCAGCCGCCAGAACACGCCGAAAGGCGAAAGCCCGTCCACGCGACCGGCTTCGTCGATGTCCGTCGGGATCGTGTCGAAGTAGCCCTTGAGCATGTACGTGCAGAACGGCACCGCGGTCGTGCAGTACACGAGCACGAGGCCGATCGGCGTTCCCTGCAGCCCCAACGCGATGAGGATGTTGTACAGCGGCACGATCAGCACCGCGAACGGGAACATCTGCACGACGAGGAACGACATCAGCAGCGATCGCTTGCCGGGGAACCGGAAGCGCGACGCCGCGTAGCCCGTCGTCGCGGACAGGAACACCGCGATGACCGTCGTCAGCAGCGCGATCAGCACCGAGTTGCCGAACCAGGTCAGGAACGCGCCCTTCTCGCCGCCCAGGATTCGCGTGTAGTTATCCAAAGAGGACTCGTTGAACAGCTTCGGCGTGGTCTCCACGGCGCGGGCGTCCGGCTTGAAGGACGTGACCAGCACCCAGAAGACCGGGAACACCGCGATCACGGACGCGACGATCAACGCCGCGTGCAGGCCCACGGACGCCAGGACCGAGCGGTCGCTGCGCTTCAGCCGCTTGTCCGAAGTCCGTACCACCTGCAAAGAGGAAGCGTCGAGCGTCATCACCACACCTCGCCTTGCTTGCGCAGCGCACGGCGGTAGACCGTGGCGAAGACCAACAACACGGAGAGGATGAGCACGCCGTAGGTCGACGCGACCGCGTAGTCACGTGAGGCGCCGGAGAAGAAGCGCTCGAACGCGTACGTGACGAGGATGCGGGTGTTCGGGTTCGGGCCGGCGATCAGGTAGATCACCGGGAACATGTTGAACGTCCAGATGATGCCCAGCAGGACCACCGTCGACGACACCGAGCGCAGGCCCGGCAGCGTCACGTGCCGGAACCGCTGCCACGGCGTGGCGCCGTCCATCTCGGCGGCTTCGTAGAGGTCGCCAGGGATCGACTGCAGGCCGCCGAGCAGCGCCACCATCATGAACGGCACGCCCAGCCAGACGTTGACGACGATCACGGCGAACAGCGCCCAGTCGGACTGGCCCAGCCACACCGGGTCGGGCAGGCCCACCGCTCGCAGCAGCTGGTTGATGATCCCGTACTGCGCGTTGAACATGTACTTCCACGCGAACGCGCTGATGAACGCGGGCACCGCCCACGGCAGGATCAGCAGGACGCGGTAGAGCGTGCGGCCCCTGACCTCGCGGTTGAGCAGCAGCGCCAGCCCGAGGCCGATCGTGTAGTGGAAGAACACGCACCCGAAGGTCCAGATCAACGTCCGGACCAGCGTGCTCCAGAACGCTCCGTACGAGGAGTCGCCGGACAGCACGTTCAGGTAGTTCTTGAAACCAACGCCCACGTACGTCGCCGGCCGGTCGAGCACCGGGTTCGCGATGTTGGCCTCGTTGATGTTGGTGAAGGTGAAGAACACGCCCTGGGCGAGCGGGTAGAGCACCAACACTGCGATGACCACCACTACCGGCAGCACCATCGCGTACGCGTACCAGTGCCGTTCCAAGAACCGGCGCACCGATCTCTCCCCTCCGACTAAGGGGTGGCCGGAGGGCCGGCCACCCCGGTCAGGAATCAGCCGATCGAGTACTCGGGAACGACGGTGTCCTTGTAGGCCTTGGCAACCTCGTCGAGCGCCGCCTTGGCCTCCTTCTTGCCGGCGAGGACGTCGGCGTAGGCGATCTTCAGCGGGTCGAACAGCTGGCCGCCCTCGGGGATCCACGGACGGGCGTGCGCGGCCTTGGCGACCGGCTCGAACGCGGACACGACGGCGTTGGCCTTCACGTCGGCGTTGGAGTACGCGGACTTGCGGGTCGGCAGCAGGCCGAGCTCCTTCGCGACCTGGGCCTGCGACTCGGCCGAGCTCATGCACTGGATGAACTTGATCGAGGACTGCTTGGCCTTGGTGCCCTGGCGGATCACGTAGTCGTGGCCACCGACCGGCGCGCTGCCCTTGCCCGCGGAGTCGCCGGGAACCGGCGCGATGCCGAGGTTCGCCTTGTCGGTGAACGCCGTGCCCTTGAGGTAGTCGGCGACGGCCCACGGACCGTTGATGACCATCGCGGCGTCACCGGACGAGAACGCGGCCTGCATGTTCGCGTAGGAGTTCGTCGGGTCGAGCGCGGTCGTCGCGGCCTTGGCGTCGAGCAGGCCCTTGGCGGTCTGCAGCGCCTTCACGTTGTCCGCGGAGTTGACCACGATCTTCTTGGCGCTCGCGTCGACCAGGTCGCCGCCCGCGCCGTAGATGAACGGCAGCGCGTAGTACGCGTCGTTGTTGAGGAAGAACGACTTCTCGCCGCCCAGCTTGGCGGCCGCGGCCTTGACCTCGTCCCACGTCTTCGGCGGCTCGACGCCGGCGTCGGCGAGCTTCTTCTTGTTGTAGAGCAGGGCCAGCGAGTCGGTGACCTGCGGGACGCCGTACGACTTGCCCTCGTACTTCGTCGAGCCCAGCGGAACGTCGAGGAAGTCGCTGGTGTCCTTGGCGAGGTCGGTGTCGCTCAGGTCGGCGACGAGGCCGTTCTTCGCGAGCTGGGCAACCCAGGCGACCTCGGACCGGAAGACGTCCGGCCCCTGACCGCCCTGCGCGGCGGTCTTGTAGTTGTTGAGCGCCTGGTCGAACGCGACGGTCTCGGTCTTGACCTGGTAACCGCCCTTCGAGGCGCAGTCGTTCGCGATCTTGGTGAACACAGGGCTCTCGTTGGGGCCGCTGGTGTCCCAGAAGGTCACTTCGCCCGAGTCGGATCCGCTGCCGCTCGATCCACCGCCGCCACAGGCAGTGAGCACGAGGGCGACACCCGTCGCCATGGCGGTCACGAGGGTTGTCCGTCGCATCGTTGCTGCCGTTCCCTCCAGCTGGGCCTCATCTCCCAGCGAGATGAGGGGTGTTGCAAGTTTTTGCGAGAATGTTGCGGGCGATTTCACTACCCGAACCATGGTCAGGTCAAGACGTGGACCGTAACCAAGCCGTAACGGCACCGTCTTGCAAACGCTCGTTGCAAAATTTTTCTAAGCGCGGCAAGCTTGCGCCGAACCGAGGTGACCAGGGAGGCAACGTGTCCGGACTGTCCGAGATCGCCAGGGCAGCCGGGGTGTCCATCTCGACCGTCAGCCGCGTGCTCAACAGGCGCGCGGGCGTGAACGAGGAGACCCGGCAGCGGGTGCTGTCGGTGCTCGCGGAGATGCCGTACACCCCGCGCGGCCTCGGTGCACTGCAACGCACCGGCGTGATCGGCCTGCTCGTGCCGGAGCTCTCGAACCCGGTGTTCCCCGCGTTCGCCGAAGCGCTGGAGACGCGGGCCGCCCGGCTCGGCTACTCGTCGTTGCTGTGCAACACCCGCAGCGGCGCGCCGATGGGCGAGGAGGAGTACGTCCGGATGCTCCTGGCCCGCGGGGTCGAGGGCATGGTGTTCGTGTCACCGGAGATCACCAACGTCGAGGTGCCGCTCGGTCAGGCGCCGCAGCCGAGCTACTACGCGAAGCTCCTCGCGGACGGCGTCCACATGGTCTTCCTGAACGGTGCCACGCCCGCGCTGGACGTGCCCGACGTGACGGTGGACGAGCAGCTCGCGGGCTACATGGCCACCAAGCACCTGATCGAGCTGGGGCACGCGCGGATCGGGTTCGTCTCGGGTCCGGCGCGATCTCTCCCCTCGCGGCTGAAGCGCGCCGGTTGGGCCGCCGCTCTTGAGGAGAACCATCTGCCGGCAGGCTCGGAGTACGTCGCGCACGCGCCGTTCAGCGCTGAGGGCGGCGGCATTGCGGTGGGGCAGCTGCTCGACACGGTCCGGCCGACCGCGGTGATCTGCTCGTCCGACCACATGGCGCTGGGCGTCATGCGCGAGGCACACCAACGGGGGATTTCCGTACCGGACGAACTGTCCGTCGTGGGATTCGACGACATTCCTTTGGCCGCCTATTCATCGCCCGCCCTGACGACGCTGGCGCAGCCGATCGACGAGATGGCGGCGGCGGCGATCGAGGAGCTCGTACTGCGCCTCGATCCGGATCGCCGCAGGCAGGGCACCGACAACTACACGCGCGTGTTCCGGCCGCGGCTGGTCGTGCGGGAGTCGACGGCCCCACCCAAGTGAGACATCGGCTGGTCTAGACCATATTCTGAACAAGGCAGATGGGTCAACCAGCGGTGATGCGTCATTTGAGGGACACAGGTCACCCTCGCTTCACGAATTGGTTCTGAACCGTTACGGTCCTTTCATGGCGCGGTCGATGCATGTGCGACGTCCGGCGACGCTGGCCTCTCTGGCCGCTGAGCTGGGCGTTTCCCGGACAACGGTGTCCAACGCGTACAACCGGCCCGACCAGCTCTCGCCCGAGCTGCGTCGGCGGGTGTTGGACACGGCCCGAAGGCTGGGTTATCCCGGCCCGGACCCTGTGGCGCGCTCGTTGCGCACGCGCAAGGCCGGTGCGGTGGGCCTGTTGCTCACCGAGAACCTCTCCTACGCGTTCCGCGACCCGGCCGCGATCGGCTTCCTGGAGGGCCTCGCGCTGGCGTGCGAGGACGCCGGAACCGGTCTGCTGCTCGTCCCGGCCAACCCCGAACGCGAGGACGTCGCGTCCGTGCACCGCGCCGGTGTCGACGGCTTCGTCGTCTACTCGGTGCCCGACGACGACCCGCACCTCGCCGCGGTGCTGGAGCGTCCTGTCCCGACGGTCGTCTGCGACCAGCCCGACCTCGGCACCGTCGACCGGGTCGGCATCGACGACCGCGGCGCGATGTACGAGCTCGCCAAGCACCTGATCTCGTTGGGGCACAGGCGAGTCGGCGTCGTGTGCATGCGCCTCGCGCGCGATCGCAACGACGGCTTCGTGACCCCCGAACGCCAGCACGCCGCGCACTTCCACGTGCAGCGCAACCGCCTGACCGGCCTGGCCGAGGCGTTCAGCGAGGCGGGCGTCGACTGGTCCCAGGTCCCGGTCGTCGAGCGCTTCGACCACAACATGGCCTCCGGCGCGTCCGGTGCCGCCCAGGTCCTCGACCGCGACCCGCAGATCACCGCGTTGATCTGCACCTCGGACGTGCTGGCGCTCGGCGCGCTCACCGAGGCCGCCCGGCGCGGCCTGCGCGTGCCGCACGACATCACCGTGACCGGGTTCGACGGCATCCGCGCCGGCGAGGAGGCCGCGCTCACCACGGTGCGCCAGCCGGTGCTGGAGAAGGGCCGCGCGGCGGGCAAGCTGCTGCTCGACACGAACGAGCGGGCACGGCCGCGGTCGGTCAACCTCGCGACCGAGCTGATCATCGGCAAGACGTCGGCGGCGCCGCGCGGTGGTGCCGAAGAGCGCTGGTTCGGACCCTAGTACTCCAGCCTGAAGACCACGGGTGAGCTGGCCTTGCCGGCCAGCTTCGCCACCAGCAGGTAGTCACCGGGCCCGACGCGGGTGTGCGCACCGCACCCCGGCTGCGAGGTCGAGCCCACCCACTTCGTGCCGAAGTTGAAGACTTCCTTCGGCTGCATGACCCGCACCTCGGACCCCGCCGTCGACAGGCAGTGGTTGCTCGACCACAGCTGCGTCGCGCCGTCCGCGGTCAGCACGACCAGCTCGCGGTGCTGGCGGCCGATGTCCTTGATGCACGGCACCGGGCCGTTGTTCGCCACGTCCATCGACAGTTCCGGCTGGTCACCGATGGTGTAGAAGGGCTTGTTCGTCTTCGCCACGACCCCGAGCACGTCGTCCGCGCACGGCTGCGGCGGTCCGGGCGGCGGAGGCGGCGGCACGGGCTGCGTCGGCGACGGCGGCGGTGGAGGCGTCGTCGACGAGGACGACGCGACCGGCGACTCGGACAGGCTCGGCGGCGGGTCCGAGGACGACGCCGCGGCCGCGTTGGTGGGCAGCGCGGGCTGCTCGTCGGACGAGAACAGCCCGACGATCCAGATCAGGAGCAGGAGCGTGACGAGCGCGGCACCGATCGCGGCGATGCGGCGGCGCCAGTACACGGCGGGCGGCAACGGTCCTGTGGGCTCGATCACGGCCCGAACGTAGCCGGACCAGGTGGAATCCAGCGGTAGGCCAGCATCGCTCGATCGGTTGAACGTGACATTGACCGGAAACCCCTTGTGAACGGGCGCTAACCCGGTTCCAATCGATGTCGCGAGGTCCGCCGGTAGGCCATGGAGGGTGTCATGACCGCGATCGACGAACTGCTCAAGCGGAACTACGAGCTCGGGAACGTGGTTCCCGGAGACCGTTCGTCCCCCAAGCCGTCCCTGCAGGTGGCGATCCTGACCTGCATGGACTCGCGCATCCGGGTGTTCGAGATCTTCGGGTTGAAGCAGGGTGAGGCGCACGTGCTGCGCAACGCGGGCGGGGTCGTCACCGACGACATGATCCGTTCCCTGGCGCTGAGCCAGCGCAAGCTCGGCACGCGCGAGGTGCTGCTGGTGCACCACACGAACTGCGGCCTCGAGATGGTGACCGAGGACGACTTCAAGGACGAGCTGGAGACCGACACCGGCCTGCGCCCGACCTGGGCCGTCGAGGCGTTCAAGGTCGTCGAGCAGAGCGTGCGCGGATCGATGGCCCGGCTGCGCCGCAGCCCGTTCATCCCGCACACGGACAAGATCCGGGGGTTCGTCTACGACGTGCACACCGGCGAGCTCCGCGAGGTCGACGCCGTGGACACCGCCGCCGCCTGACTTCTCCGCACGCGGGGACCTTTCGTACTGCACGAGAGTACGAAAGCTCCCCGCGTGCGTTTGCGAGAATGGCGCGCGATGAATCACGAGTTGCTGCTGGGCTGGTGGGACACCGCCGCCCGCGACCTGCCGTGGCGCCGTCCCGACTGCACCGCCTGGGGTGTGCTGGTCAGCGAGATCATGCTGCAGCAGACGCCGGTCGCCCGCGTCGAACCGATCTGGCACGAATGGCTGGCGAAGTGGCCGGTGCCTTCCGCGATGGCGGCGGCGTCGCAGGGTGAAGTGCTGCGGATGTGGGGCAAGCTCGGCTACCCCCGGCGGGCGCTGCGGTTGCACGAGGCCGCCACGGCCATCGCCCGCGATCACGGCGACGTGGTGCCGTCGGACGTGGAGACGCTGGAGTCGCTGCCGGGCATCGGCAGCTACACGGCCCGTGCGGTGGCCACGTTCGCGTACGGGCAGAAGTGCGCTGTCGTCGACACGAACGTCCGACGGGTCGTGGCACGCGCGGTGCACGGTGCGGGCGATGCCGGTCCGCCGTCGACCAAGCGCGACCTGCGGGACGTCGAGGCGATCCTGCCCGAGGCCCGGGACGACGCGGCGGTGTTCTCCGCGGCGTTGATGGAGCTCGGCGCGTTGATCTGCACGGCCAAGAACCAGAAGTGCGCCGACTGCCCGCTCTACGCCGAGTGCGCCTGGCAGCTGGCCGGTCGCCCGGCCTACGCGGGGCCGGAGAAGAAGATCCAGAAGTTCGCGGGCACGGACCGGCAGGTGCGCGGCAAGCTGCTGGACGTGCTGCGCGGCGCGCCCGGTCCGGTGCCCAAGGCGCAGTTGGACATCGTCTGGCACGACGTGACGCAGCGGGAGAAGTGCCTTGTCTCCTTGTTGACCGATGGACTTGTTGAACAATCCCACGACGGCCTCTTCCACCTGCCCGGCGAGGGGATTGTTGAACAATCCCACGACGCCCCCTTCCGTCTGGCCGGCGAGAGGATTGTTGAACAACCCGACAAGGGAGCAAGCTGATGCACGCCCTGGTCGCCTTCTTCGACGCCGACGCCGAACGTAGAATCGTCGGATTGTTGAACAATCTGGGTGTTGAACAATCCCTCGCGCCCCACCTGACCTACGCCGTCGCGGGCACCATCGGCCCCAAGGTGCGCAAGGAGCTTCGCGAGGACCTCGAACGGTTGTGGCTGCCGGACCTCTACCTGCACACCCTCGGGACGTTCTCGACCTCGGAGAACGTGCTGATGCTCGGCGCCGTCGTCGACACCGAGCTGCTGGCGGTCCACTCGGCCATCCACGACGTGCTGGCGAACAAGGTCAAGAACCCGAGCGCCTACTACCTGCCGGGCAACTGGGTACCGCACTGCACGCTCGTGCACGACGTCGACGACGACGCGATGAAGGCCGCGTTCGCCGCCGTCTTCCCGGTCGAGCCGATCCGCGCGAAGGTCCGCGAGGTGTCGATCGTCGACACTCAGACCGGCGAGATCGACGTGCTCAAGAAGGCCTCCACGGCACCCCGGTAGACCCACGGCGCGGTGGCGTGCACGACGTGGCCCGCCTCCGGCACGTGCAGGTACCGGCCGTTCGACCGGCGTGCGGCCTCTTCCATCTGGTTGGGCAGCTGGCCGCCCTGACCTGCCTCGATCACCAGTGACGGGCACTTCACCCGGTCGATGAACTCCCAGTACGCCCGCGTGCCCCAATGGCCGGCGATCTCGTACAGGTCGTCCATCGACGCGATCAGGTGCCAGCCGTCCTCGCGTTCCTCGAAGTACTCGGCGAACACCGGCGCGCCGAAGAACGTGGTCACGTGCGCGACCGACTGGAACGGCACCGGCCACGCGTCGAAGAACCACTTCCACTCGTCGACCGTCCTGCCCCTGTTGTCCGGGGCGAAGTCCTCGACCACAATCGCCCGGACCAGGTCGGGACGGGTGGCCGCGAGACACCACGCGTGCAGCCCGCCCATGGAGTGCCCGATCACGACGGCGGGCCCGAGGCCGAGCTCCTCGACGGCGGCAGCGGCATCGGCGACGAAGTCCTCGGTGCGGAACGGTCCGCGCTGCGGGTTGCGGCCGTGTCCGCGCTGGTCGATGCCCACGACCCGGCCGAAAGGTGTGAGCCACTGCGCGACCGGCCACCAGGCGGTGGCCCTGCTCATCAGGCCGTGCAGCAGCAGCACGCCCTGACCCGTTCCACCGAACTCCACCACCGACACAGGGATGATTAACGCATGAAGGCCCGCCCGTACCTGATCGCCCTGGTGTTGGTCGTGCTCGTCGCCGGGCTGCTCGTCGTGTTCCGCACGCCGGGCAGCGACCCTGCGCGGCAACGCCGGGAGACGTCACCGCAGGCCGCCGTGGAGGCCGGTGCGGGTGCGGGCGACGCGTACTACCCGACGGACGGCAACAGCGGCTACGACGTCACCCTCTACGACCTGGCGATCACCTACGACCCGGCGTCGAAGCAGCTCGACGGCGTCGCCTCCGTCACCGCGACCGCCACCGACGACCTCTCGCGCTTCAACCTCGACCTGGAGGGACTGAAGGTCAGCGACGTGAAGGTGGACGGCCGGCCCGCGAAGTTCGCGCAGGAGGGCGACCACGAGCTGGTGATCACGCCGACGGCGCCGATCGCGAAGGGCAAGCCGTTCACCGCGGTCGTCACCTACGCCGGCAAGCCCACGACGGTCAACGACGCCTCGCTGGGTCGCAGCGGCTGGCAGATCTCGACCACCGGCGGTGCCTTCGCCGCGGGTGAGCCGCACTCCGCGACGACGTGGTTCCCGGCCAACGACACCCCGCGCGACAAGGCCGCGTTCAAGCTCGCGGCCCGCGTGCCGGACGGCTGGACGGCGGTGTCCAACGGCCTCGAAGGCCCGGTGACGCACGACGGCGGCTGGACGACGTTCAACTGGTCCGAGGAGACCCCGCTCGCGACGTACCTGGCCACCGTGGCGATCGACAAGTTCGAGATCGCGCGCGGCAAGCTGCCCAGCGGCGCCCCGATCCTGGACGCCTACGCGCCCGGCACCGCCGGCTCCAAGAAGCCGATCCAGGCACGGCTGCCGGAGATCCTCGGCTACCTGGAGACGAAGTTCGGCCCGTACCCGCAGCGCGCGGCCGGCAGCATCTGGGTGGCCGACCAGATCGGGTTCTCGCTGGAGACCCAGACCCGGCCGACCTACGCGTCGTGGGCGGACCTGGAGACGGTCGTGCACGAGAACGCGCACCAGTGGTTCGGCGACTCGGTGACCATCGAGAACTGGGCGGACATCTGCCTGAACGAGTGCCTGGCGTCGTACTCGCAGTGGCTGTGGCTGGAGAAGGACGGCACGAACCTCGACCAGCGCTACCGCGACCGCGTCCAGGAGCTGCGCGGCCGGTCGTCGTTCTGGGCGCCGAAGCTCTACGACATGGGCAGGGGCAACGAGTTCCGCGGTGTCTACGACAAGGGCATCCTGGCGATGCACGCGCTGCGCAAGCAGGTCGGTGACGACGTGTTCTTCAAGGCCCTGCAGTCGTGGACGGCCGAGCACCGCGACGGCAACGCCTCGTGGCCGGACTTCGAGAACCACTTCAAGCAGGCCTCGGGTCAGCAGCTGGACGGGTTCTTCGCCGCCTGGTTCCGCTCTTCCGGCATTCCGGATGATCAGTACCTGCTGCCTGTCGGTGTGCGCCGCTAGAGTCGGTGCCATGGCAGTCGTGAAGATCAACGCGATCAAGGTCCCCGAGGGCGCCGGCCCCGAGCTGGAGAAGCGGTTCGCCGCCCGCCTCGGCGCGGTCGACGGTCAGCCGGGCTTCCTCGGCTTCGAGCTCCTGCGCCCGGTCGCGGGCGAGGACCGCTACTTCGTCGTGACGCACTGGGAGACCCACGAGGACTTCGTGGCGTGGCGCGACGGTCAGGCCGGTGCGGCCGCGCACTCCGGTGAGCGCGCGAAGCCGGTGTCGACCGGTGCGGACCTGCTGGAGTTCGAGGTCGTGCTTGCGAGCTTGCCCCAGCAGTGATCGACGAGGCCTACGCCAGGGCCGCCGAGCTGATCGCCGGCGCGGACGCGGTGCTCGTCTGCGCCGGTGCCGGCATCGGGGTCGACTCCGGTCTGCCGGACTTCCGCGGCACCGAGGGCTTCTGGCGGGCCTACCCGCCCTACCAGCGGCTCGGGCTGAAGTTCGAGGAGATCGCCGACCCGGTGCACTTCGTCGACGATCCCGCGCTGGCGTGGGGCTTCTACGGCCACCGGCTCGGGCTTTACCGCGCGACCGTGCCGCACGAGGGGTTCGCGATCCTGCGCTCGTGGGGTGCCCGCGTGTTCACGTCCAATGTGGACGGCCAGTTCCAGAAGGCGGGGTTCACCGGCGTCGCCGAGGTCCACGGTTCGATCCACCACGTCCAGTGCGTCGAACCGTGCACCGACGAGATCTGGGAGTGCTCGTTCGATGTCGTCGTCGACCCCGATTCCATGCGCGCGGTGGGCGAGCTGCCGTCGTGCCCGTCGTGCGGCGGCCTGGCACGACCCAACATCCTGATGTTCGGCGACTGGGGCTGGATCCCGCACCGCAGCCAGGCGCAGCTCGACGCGCTGAACGAGTGGCGGCGTGCGCAGCGGAACCTCGTGGTGATCGAGATCGGTGCCGGTACCGCGGTGCCGACCGTGCGGCGTCTCGGGTCTCGCTTGGCGCTGGCTTCGGCCGCCAACGGCTCGCTGATCCGGATCAACGTCCGCGAACCGGAGATCCGGCACGACCGCGGCGTCTCGCTGCCGGTCGGCGCCCTGGAAGCGCTCAGAACCTTGGCACGACGAACTGCGTGACCACGGCCCGATGATCACTGCCGGGCAGGTCGAACACGTCCAGCGTGTCGACCGGGCAGCGCGTGTCGACCAGCACGTGGTCGATGGTGACCGGCGGCGGCCAGATCCCGGCGTGGCTCGGCCAGGTGTGGATCAGGCCCTTGCCGACCTGGTCGGCGGCGTCCACGTAGCCCTTGTTGAGCAGCCGCCTGATGCCGACGTGGTCGAGCGTCGCGTTGAAGTCGCCCGCGAGCACCCTGATCGCGCCGGTGGAGTCGGGAGCGGGCAGTCCGGCCAGCTCGCGTTGCCACGCCTCCGGGCCTTCCGGCACGACCGGCGGCAACGGGTGCACCGAGACGACCTCGATGTCCTTGCCCGGCAGGTCGACGAGCGCTCCCGCCTGCTGCAACGTGCCCGGCGGGGTGAGGTCGCGCCGGGTGAGCGGGTACTTCGACGCGATGCCGCTGCCGGAGCCGCCCGGTTCGGCCAGGAAGACCCGGTTGGGCAGCACCTCGTCCAGACCGGCCCGTTCGAGGTCGCGCACTATGTCCGGTGACAGCTCCTGCATGGTCAGTAGGTCGACGTTGCGCGCCTTGACCTCGCGAACGAGCGCCTCTGCGTCCGCCATGCCGACGAGGAGGTTCGCGGTCATCAACCGGACCGGCTGGCCGACTCCGTTCGGCCGCGCGTCGGGGAACGCCCGCGGCGCCACGTTCGCCACCAGCACGATCGCCACCAGGGTCATCGTCAGCCCGACGACCCATCTTCTGCGGAACAGCGCCAACAAGCCGATGAGCAGGCCCGCGACGGTGATGTACGGCGTCAGCGACGTCGCGGCGATCATGTACCGGGTGCCGTCGATGCCGAGCAGCCTGACCAGTGCTGCCGTGACGAACGCCATCGCGCACACGACCAGCAGGAACGTGGCGAACCCGCTCTTGGGCGGCTTCACCTCGGTGGTGACCACGTCGTGCAGTGTCGCCGAGTGCTCGTCAGTCTCCGGTGTGGTGCCCACGATGGAAGGACGGCCAGCGGCGACGTCCCGTTGCGTCGCGAAAACTGTCAGACCCTCCGCCATGCTGAGGCCATGGGAGCCAAGGACTGGATGCTCTGCTACGCGTCCGACGACGTCAGCAAGGCGCCGGAGGGCGAGGTCTACGCCGCGGTCTTCCCCGGCCTGTCGATCGTCTGCACCTGCGACGCCGCCGGCGACGCCCCGACCCAGCTCGACGAGCGCTTCGTCCGCGAGGCCGCCGGCGCATCCTCTACCTGCACGCCATGCACAGCGTCGTGGATTTCTTCGCGTACGCGATCTGGTCGCCGGACGGCACGGTGCGCCGCGCGTTCAGCCTCTCCCCCGACAGCGTCTACGAGGACGACGACCCCGATCTGGGGCAGATCGTGCTGGCCGGCTACGCGGTGACGCCGCGCTGACCGGTCAGACGACCGCGGAGGGATCCCTCGGTGCCACGCCGAACGTGCCGTCGAGCGTCTCCAGGATCATGTCGACCACGACGACGAGCTCGTCCGGCCGGATCGGCCCATCGTCGACGACGTGCACGAAACCGTCCTCGAAGGACAGTTCGAGGAACTCCTGCCGGACCTTCCTCGGCGGCACGGGCATCGTCGCCACCTCGATCCAGTGCTCGCGCACCGCGGAATCGTCCGCGGCCTCGGTCACGCGGACGTGCCACGGCCCGCGCCGGAAGGTCAGCGACAGCTCGGCCTGAAGCTCCGAGCGCCGCAGCCGGGGCGTCCACGCGACCGCCTGACCGAGACCGGACACGCAACCGCCCAGCTTCGAGGCCAGCTCGGCGAGGTCCGGGGTCTGCTCGGCGCGGACACGGGCGCGGCGCTGGGGAAGCAGCGCGAGCATCACGACCATGATCACGACATACGGCTGCAGCAGGATCAGCAGGAATTCCATGGCCCCTCCAGCGAAGACGTGTCACGTCATCAAGGCGCCGCGAGCCGGGATTGTTGAAGCAGGACGAGAACAGCCCCCAGGCGGGTGCCTGGGGGCTGTTTCACGGACCTGCCGGATCTACTCGGTCTCGGTCGCCGGAGCGTCCTGCGGCTCGGCGGCCGCGGGGGCTGCCAGGTCGACCGGCGGAGCGTCCGGGACGCGGTTCGGCTTGGCCTCGCCGCGGAAGACGAACTTCGCCTTGTCGTGCTGGTCCGACTCGCCGTCCCAGCCCTCGACGTCGGTGATGATGATCTGGCCCGGCTGCAGTTCGCCGAACAGGATCTTCTCCGACAGCTGGTCCTCGATCTCGCGCTGGATCGTCCGGCGCAGCGGGCGGGCGCCCAGCACCGGGTCGAAGCCGCGCTTGGCCAGCAGGGCCTTGGCCCTGTCGGTCAGCTCGAGAGCCATGTCCTTGTTCTTCAGCTGCGTCTCGACGCGGGCGATCATCAGGTCCACCATCTTGATGATCTCGTCCTGAGTCAGCTGGTGGAAGACGATGATGTCGTCGATGCGGTTGAGGAACTCGGGGCGGAAGTGCTTCTTCAGCTCGTCGTTGACCTTGTTCTTCATCCGCTCGTAGTTGGACGCGGTGTCCTGACCCGAGGTGAAGCCGAGGCCGACGGCCTTGCTGATGTCGGACGTGCCCAGGTTCGACGTGAAGATGATGACGGTGTTCTTGAAGTCCACCGTCCGGCCCTGACCGTCGGTCAGGCGGCCGTCCTCGAGCACCTGGAGCAGCGTGTTGTAGACCTCCTGGTGGGCCTTCTCGATCTCGTCGAAGAGCACGACGGAGAACGGCTTGCGGCGCACCTTCTCGGTGAGCTGGCCGCCCTCTTCGTAGCCGACGTAACCGGGAGGGGCACCGAAGAGCCGCGACGCGGTGTACCGGTCGTGGAACTCGCCCATGTCGATCTGGATGAGCGCGTCGTCCTCGCCGAACAGGAAGTTCGCCAGCGCCTTCGAGAGCTCGGTCTTACCGACACCGGACGGGCCGGCGAAGATGAACGAGCCGGAGGGGCGCTTCGGGTCCTTCAGGCCGGCGCGGGTGCGGCGGATCGCCTGCGACACGGCCTTGACCGCGTCGACCTGGCCGATGATCCGCTTGTGCAGCTCGTCCTCCATGCGGAGCAGACGCGTGGTCTCCTCCTCGGTGAGCTTGAACACCGGGATGCCGGTCCAGTTGGCGAGGACCTCGGCGATCTGCTCGTCGTCGACCTCCGCGACGACGTCCAGGTCACCGTCCTTCCACTGCTTCTCCCGCTCGGCCTTCTGGCCCAGGAGCTGCTTCTCCGCGTCACGCAGCTTGGCCGCGCGCTCGAAGTCCTGCGCGTCGATCGCGGACTCCTTGTCGCGACGCACGTCCGCGATCTTCTCGTCGAACTCGCGCAGGTCCGGCGGCGCGGTCATCCGGCGGATGCGCATGCGCGCGCCCGCCTCGTCGATGAGGTCGATCGCCTTGTC
>Ga0070710_10000478_pt1 | contig 18756 bp, 14 predicted proteins | sample LARL52metaG_FD_65454 | JGI IMG/M metagenome (GOLD analysis project Ga0070710, IMG submission 65454) | Corn, switchgrass and miscanthus rhizosphere microbial communities from Kellogg Biological Station, Michigan, USA - LAR L5-2 metaG | ecosystem: Host-associated > Plants > Roots > Rhizosphere ... | reverse complement strand
TCCGTCCATCCGGCATCGTCACGGTCGCGGTTGTTGCCGGCGGGACGGTGACGGACAGGTGGAACTGGCCCTCTGCAATCCGCCAGTGCGTCGCGATCTGCCCGTGCACGGAGTCGAACTCGGCCGCTGCCCACGTGAGGCCGCCACCCGGCTGTGGACGCACCTCGAAGTGGCGGTATCCCGGTGAGTCCTCGCGCAGCCGGATTCCCGCGGTGCGGCGGTGCAGGAACGAGATGACCGCGCCCTTGCTGTAGTGGTTGAGCGAGGCATGCGGGGTGCCGTGCTCGTCAAGGCCGTCCCAGTGTTCCCAGATCGTGGTCGCCCCGCGGTCGATCATGGTCAGCCACGATGGCGCGGTGTCCTGGAACAGCAACTCATAAGCCACGTCGAGGTGCCCTGTGTCCGCGAGCACGGGCAGGAGATACGGCGTGGCGAGGAACCCGGTGCCCAGGTGGGTGGCTGCGGCGCGGATCAGCTCGACGAGCCGGTCTGCGGTGGCCGCGCGCAGATCATCGGGAACCAGGCCGAAAGCGAGTGCCCGTACGTACGTCGCCTGGGTGTTCGGGATCAACGAGCCGTCATCGGCGATGAACTCCGTGCGCCAGGCGTTGAGCGTGTTCGCCGCGAGGAGCGCGTAGCGGTCGGCGTCGCGGTGGTGTCCGGTGAGGGCGCAGATCCGGGAAAGCAGCGATGCCGAGCGGTACAGGTAGGCGGTTGCCACCGCGCCGTGGTCCGCGGTGCGGAAGGCCTCTTCGTCGACGTCCGGCTCGCACCATTCGCCCCAGTGGAAGCCGCCGTCCCAGACGAATTCATGGTGTGGCGCGTGGGTCGTGCGGTTCGGGTGCCTTCGGGTGCGGGCGCGTTCAGCGGCGAAGTCGACCCAGCGGGTCATCATCGGCCGGAACTCCTCGAGCACGTCGAGATCGTCGTAGGCCAGGTACAGCTCCCACGGCACGATCACCGACGCGTCGCCCCACCCGGAGGAGCCGGCGAACTGGTCCAGGATCTCCGGTGGCAGGTGCTGGACGGCGCGTCCGCCGGGGTCGGGTGCGAAGTTGGTGAGGCAGCCGTCGTCCCACTGGTCGACCGCGAGGTCGCGCAGCCATTTGACCGAGAATCCCGCTACGTCGTAGAGGAACGCGGCTGAGGGCACGTACAGCATCCAGTCGCCGGTCCAGCCGGCTCGCTCGCGTTGGGGACAATCGGTCGGGATGTCGCAGGCGTTGTCGCGGAAGCTCCACACTGCGGCCTCGTGCAGCTTGTTGATCCGTTCGTCGCTGCAACGGAATCGGCCGGTACGCCGGAGGTCGGTGTGCACGACGACGCCTCGCGCGTCGTCCGGTGTGAGCGGACGCGACGCGCCTTCCACGCTGATGTACTGGAATCCGTGCGTGGTGTGCCGCGGCTCGAAAACCTCGTTCGCCTGTCCGCCGGAGGTCACCTGGTCGACCTGACCGGCCGAGAGCGGTTCACGGCTCTGCCAGTCGACACCGCGCAGATGATCGACGGTCACGTCACCGTCCGGGCCGATCGCTTCGCCGTGGGTGAGAAGGAGCTGGTCTCCAGCGGGAACGTCGAGCTTCAGCCAGCCGTTGATGTTCTGCCCGAGGTCGATGACCTGCCGTCCGGACGGCAGCTCGGTGACCGACACCGGCGTCAGTTCCTCGATTCGCCGTACGGGCGGCGCCGGTGATGCGGTGAGCCGGGCGAAGTCGTCGTAGATGCCACCGCTCACGACCGCGGCCTTGGGCCAGGACTCGTCCGGGTAGCCGGGAGCAGACCAACCGGGCATCTCCCGCCGCAGGTCTGTGGTCTGGCCGTCCATGAGATCCGCCGTGATCCACGCCGGTGTGGTCGTCCACGAGGAATCGGTGCCCAACACAGTCGTGGACTCGTCCTCGTGCACGACGTGCAACTGGCACAACAGGGCGGTGCGGTCGCCGAACGAGTTGGCGATGCGCATCGCACCGGTGCGGCCGCGGAACCAGCCGTCGGACACGATGGCGCCCAGCGTGTTCTCTCCCGTGCGGAGCAGGTCGGTGACGTCGTAGGTCTGGACGTGCAGCACATCTCGGTACGCGGTGTAGCCGGGTGTCAGTTCCAGGTCGCCGACTCGCTCCCCGTTGAGGAACGCTTCGTAGATGCCGTGGGCCGTGGCGTACAGCCGTGCACGGACGACGGGTTGTGCGACCAGGAAATCGCGTCGGAACAGGTGTGCGGGCCGATGCCCCGGCTCGGGAAGTTCCTGCTCGTGAGGTTCGACCCAGGCGGCCGTCCAGTCCCCGGCGTCGAGCCCGGCCTCCCAGAACGCGGGCTGCGACCAGTCGCTCTCGCCGAGGTCGGTCCACACCTTGACCTGCCAGGTCACTCGCCGCCCGGAACCGGGCGCCGGGCCGGTGTACCGGACCAGCACGTGCTGATCACCGTCCAGGCGCCCGGAATCCCAGTCGTGCGTGCGGATCCGGTAGGCCGACTGCGCCGTGGCTCCGGTGGGCAGCCACCAGGACAACCGCGGCCGGGCGACGTCGATGCCCAGCGGGTTGTCCAGATGTTCGGCACGCAGACGTGTCGGTGCGGTCACTGATGATCCTTCCGGATTGGTCACGGAATCGCCGGCCCGGTGGAGAGGGCCGCGCCGTCGACGAACCGGCCTTCGGCCACGCGGTTCACGAACGCCGCGAGGCGGGTCGCCGCCTCGGTCGCCTCGGGGAGGAATCCTGCGGCGATCTGCCAGCAGTGGAACATGTGGGGCCAGACGTCGAGCTCGACGTGCACGCCGGCACGGGCGGCCGCGGTGGCCAGGTTCAGCGAGTCGTCGAGCAGGCGTTCGGCACTCGACACCTGGATGAGCAGTGGAGGCAGGCCGCGCAGGTCGGCGAGCACCGGTGAGACCAGTGGATCGTCAGCGGGACGGGTGCCCAGGTAGTCGATGCGCATCTGCGGTCCGAGGTGTGCCTTGAGGAGGTGTTCCGTGTCGGCACGCTCCACCCAGCTGCCGGTGTGGAACCGATCCTCCCGCAGGTCGAACACGCCGCAGAGGAGCACGCCCGCCAGGGCTTGCTCACGGCGTTGCAGCAGCACGGCCGCGGCGAGGTTGGCACCCGCGGACTCGCCGATCACCACCACGTTCGGCGCCAGCGTCGCGGCGTGGTCGAAGGCGTCGAGACAGTCGGTGACCGCGGCCGGATACGGGTTCTCGGGAGCCAGCCGGTACTCGGGCAGGATCACGCGAGCGCGGGTGCCCGAGGCGAGGGCGGCGCCGAGCGGGCGCACCATGGCCGCGTTGCCCGATCGGAACCCACCGCCGTGCATGAGCACGATCACCAGATCCTCTCGTGGCTCCTCCGGGGTCATCAGGTAGGAACCGGCGCGCAGCTCCGCCATGAGCTCGTCGGTCACGCCGGGGACAGCCTGGTACAGGGCGCCGACCGTGGCGGCGTTGGCGCGTTCGGCCGCGAGGTCGACTGGTTCGTCGGAACCGTGGAACAAGCCGACGATCTGGTCGAAAGTGTTGCTGGGCATCGGCTTTTCTCGTTACTGGTGGGTTCCGCCGTCGACGCGGACCTCGGTCCCGGTGATGAACGCACCGTCCTCGGAGGCGAGCATGGCGATGACGCCGGCGACGGTCTCCGGCGGCGCGAATCCCTCGCCGAGCGCGGGCTGGAGCTTTCCGAACAGCTGCCAGTCGACGTCCTGCGGCAGGTGCTGGACCGTCGTCTCGGTGATGCCGCTGCGGATGCTGCCGGGAGCGACGCACACCGCCCGCAGGCCCTGCTTCGAATACTCCTGCGCGATGCAGTGCGTGAACGACTGGATGCCGCCCTTGCTCGCGGAATAAGCCGCCATGTACGGGTGGGCGAAGGACGCGGACGTCGAGCTGAAGTTGACGATCACGCCGTTGCCGGTCTCGAGCAGAGCCGGCAACGCGGCGCGGGTGACCAGAAACGTGCCGGTGAGGTTGACCGCGATGATCCTGTTCCAGGTGTCGAGCGTGCACTCGTGCGTGTGCGCGCCACGCAACATGCCGGCCGCGTTGACGAGCACGTCGAGGCCGCCGAGAGACCTCACGCTCTCCGGGACGACGTTGCCGACCGCTTCCTCGTTCGAGATGTCCAGCACACTGGTGCTGAGGCGGTCGGTGTCGGCGCGCTCGGCGGTCTCCTTGAGACCGGCTTCGTCCACGTCGACGGTGACGACGTGCGCGCCCTCGGAGAGGAGCCGCAGGACCGTCGCCTGGCCGATGCCGGACGCACCTCCGGTGACGAGGACGCGCTTGCCGGTGAATCGCTGCACTTGTCGTTTCCCTTCTGCTGTCAGCTCTTGCTGAGTTCGATCATTCCGGCGAGTGTGTCCGGCGGCAGGTGCATCCCGCTCTGGGACAGGAAGTGGGTGAACTGCTTCATCGGCAGTGACGCGACCATGCGCATCGAGTCAGGGGTGTCCGCGGCCTGCCGCGCCTGCTCGGCGGTCATCCCCGCTTCGAGCGTGCGGATGATGACCGGGCCGACGGCCGGGTGGCTGAACCAGTCCTGGACCGGGGAGTCGAGGCTCAGCTCGCGCTTGATCACGTCTCCGGTGAGGGCGATCCGTTCCTCGGCGATGACGACCGCGGCGTTCTCTCCGATTTGGACGGTGTAGTCGCCGGGAGCGACGACCCAGCGGCTGAGCTCGATGTCGTAGTACGCGAAGGCGCGGCGGCCCAGCTCCAGTTCGACGGTGCGCGACTCTCCTGGCGAGAGCGCGATTTTGGTGAACGCGCGGAGCTCACGGGCGGGGCGGCGGACGGGGCCCGCGTCGGTCGCGACGTAGGCCTGCACGACGTGCTTGCCGGCGACGGGCCCGGTGTTGGTGACGGTCACCGACACGAGTGCGCTGTCGTCACCGGTTGCCGTGACGGAGAGGTCACTGGTCTCGAAGCTGGTGTAGGACAGGCCGTGGCCGAACGGGTAGCGGACCTCGACCTCAGCGGTCTCGTAGTAGCGGTAGCCCACCAGCACGCCCTCGCCGTAGCGGACGTGCCCCTGTTCGCCGGGGAAGTTGAAGTAGCTCGGGTTGTCCTGCAGGCGGAGCGGAATCGTCTCGGCGAGGCGCCCGGACGGGTTGGCGACCCCGTAGAGCAGGTCCGCGATCGCGGCGCCACCGGCCTGGCCGAGCAGCCAGCCGTCGAGGATCGCGTCGACCTCGTCGTGCCAGCCCTCGAGCGAGACGACTCCACCGTGCGACAGCACGACCACGGTCCGGCGGCTCACTGCTGCGACGCGACGGATCAGATCCACCTGCGCGGCAGGCAGATCGATGGTCTCGCGGTCGTAACCCTCGGACTCGTCGATCTCCTTCAACCCGACGAAGACGACGGTCACCTCCGCCTCGCGGGCGATCTCCACGGCGTTGTCGTCAAGGCCTCGCGCGTAGGCCACTGATGTGCCCAACGCCCGGATCGCGTCGAGCGGGGTGTCGACGCGGGTCGGGTTCACGTGGGAGCTGCCGCCGCCCTGGAACCGTGCCTCCGCGGCGAACTCGCCGATGACCGCGACGTGGGCGTCGCGTGTTATGGGCAGTGCGGCCTGATCGTTCTTGAGCAGCACGGCGCAGTCGGCGGCAAGTCGTTCCGCCAGCTCGTGGTGCGCGTCGACGTCGACTGCGCCGGTCGCCGGAGCGGTCGGCTGAGCGAGCTCGACGACCCGTCGCACGCTCTGGTCGACGACAGCCTCGTCGAGTTCGCCACGCCGCACCGCGGCCACGATCTCGGCGTCGGAGATGCCGTTGTTGCCCGGCATCTCCAGGTCCAGTCCGGCGGCGAGCGCCGCGACGCGGTCGGCCACCGCGCCCCAGTCGGAGACGACCACGCCGTCGAACCCCCACTCGTCGCGCAGGACGTCGGTGAGGAGCCAGCGGTTTTGCGACGCGAGGACGCCGTTGATCCGGTTGTAGGAGCACATGACCGTGGCCGGACGTGCTTCGGTCACGACCTTCTCGAAGGCCGGGAAGTAGATCTCGCGCAGCGTGCGTTCGTCGACGTCCGCGCTGACCCGCATCCGGTCGGTTTCCTGGTTGTTGGCGGCGAAGTGCTTGACCGACGCACCCACGCCCTGCTCCTGTAGGCCGCGCACGTGCGCGGCTCCCAGGACTCCGCTCAGCAGCGGGTCTTCGGAGTAGTACTCGAAGTTGCGGCCGCACAACGGTGATCGTTTGATGTTCACGCCTGGGCCGAGGTTGACCGTGACACCGGCGGCACGAGCCTCGCGGCCGATGGCGGCGCCGATCTCCGCGGCCACCTCGGGGTCCCAGCTGCTGCCGACGGCCGCCGCGGTGGGGAAGCAGGTGGCCGGTCGGCTGTCGTGCACGCCCAGATGATCGGCCTCTGCGTCCTGATGACGCAGTCCGTGCGGTCCGTCGACCAGGAGCATGGAAGGCACGCCGGCGATCGCTTTGGTGGTCCAGAAGTCGTTCCCGGACAGCAGCGACGCCTTCTCCTCCAGCGTGAGGTCGGCGGGATCGTGTTGCGGCATTACCGATGTCCTTCCTGGCCGACGGCGGCCATGAGATCGTTCGCGAGTTCCGGCGAAGCGCCGGGCACGTGTTCGAGAACGATGTTGAGCGAGATGCTCGCCGCCTCCGGAGCGGAGGCATCGAGAGGAATGCTGGGGAAGTGCTTGCCGAACGCCTCGGTGACGGCACGCCACACCTTGAGGTCCTTCGACAGAGCACGCAGCGGAGTGTCCATTGTGTACTTGTCAGGGGCGGCGCCTTGACCTGCGACGTCGTACTGCCAGCTGTGCTCACCGCCCTCGATCTCGACGACGAGGCCGTCCGGGTGGAGCGGGAGGACGACGGTCGCGGAGGTTCCTTCCGGAATCCCCACGTCGAGGCGCAGCTTGTTCTCGCTGATGCGCCAGGCAACGGACGCGGGTCCGTGCACCGTGTCGTGGGTGACGGTGGCATGGGTGAGATCACCGCCTGGCCGCGGTGCGATGCGAATCCGGAGGTAGCCGGGTTCGGCGGGCGACAGGCCGCCGACCACCTTGTGCAGCCAGTCGGCGACCGCGCCGAGCGCGTAGTGGTTGAGCGAGGTCATCCCGGACGGGTTGATCGTGCCGTCCGGCCGGATCGAGTCCCAGCGCTCCCAGATCGTCGTCGCCCCCATGGTGACCGGGTAGAGGAACGACGGGCAGCCGGTCTCCAGCAGCAGAAGATAGGCCGCGTCCAGATGCCCGGTCCGGCCCAGCGCCTCCGTGACGAACGGGGTCCCGGCGAAGCCGGTGGAGATCCGGTAGCCGGCCTTGGCCACCAGCGCCGCCAGCTGCTCGCCTGCCCTGACCTCCTGCCGCTCGTCGAGGATGTCGAAGCAGATCGCGAGAGCGAGCGCCGTGGCGGACTCGCCTGCCAGGCGGCCGGACGGGGTGACGTACTCGTGGCGGAAGGCGGTCCGCACCCGATCGGCGAGTGCCGCGAAGTGCTCGGCGTCGCCGGGTTCGCCCACCAGTCGCGCGGCCTTCGTGATCTCCGCGGTGGTCCGGCACAAGAAGGCCGACGCCACGAGGTGGCGGTCGGTCTTGCCTCCGGCCGGGTTGTCCATCGGTGCGTCCGGGTCGAGCCAATCGCCGAACTGGAATCCCTTGTCCCACAAGCCGTTCTCGTTCAGCCGGGTCTCGACGTCCCTGATGAACGCGGACATGGACGCGTAGCTCCGCCGCAGGATCTCGACGTCGCCGTACTCGGTGTACAGAGTCCACGGCAGGCTGACCGCGACATCGCTCCACAGTGCGGTGGGGGAGCACGGCGTCGACAGCACGTCCGGGACCACCCAGGGGACGTAGCCCTTCTCGCGTTGCTCAGCAGCGAGATCGGCCAGCCAGGAGCCGAGAACTCCGCGCACGTCGTAGAGGAAGGCCGCGGTGGGGGCGAAGGCGTTGAGGTCCCCGGTCCAGCCCAGGCGTTCGTCGCGTTGCGGGCAGTCGGTGGGGACGCCGACGAAGTTGTCCCGCATGGACCACACGACGTTGGCGTGCAGCTGGTTGAGCAGCTCGTTGGAGCACTCGAACCAGCCGGTGCGGGTCATGTCGCTGTGCACGACGACCGCGGTGATGTCGTCGGCGGTCAGTGTGCCCGGATACCCGTCGACCTCGACGAAGCGAAAGCCGTGGAAGGTGAACCTCGGTTCCCACGTCTCCTCGCCGTTACCGCGCAACGTGTACCGGTCTGTCGCCGCGGCGGAGCGCAACGTCTCGGTGTTCAGTTCGCCATCGGTGAGCACTTCCGCGTGGCGGAGGGTCACGGTCTGCCCAGCCTCGCCGCGAACGGTCAGCCTGACCCAGCCGGAGATGTTCTGTCCGAAGTCGACGATCGGGTTTCCGTTGCGGTTCAGGTGAATCGAGATCGGCTCCAGCTCCTGGATCCGGCGGATCGGCGGCGCGCCCGTGGTGACGAGGGTGGCGAGATCCCAGTCGAACGGCTCCGCCGGGGTCCAAGCGCCGTCGTCGAAGCCTGGGAGGTTCCAGCCGACGGGTTCGAGGCGCGCGTCGTGCTCTTCGCCGTCGTACAGGCTGTTGGCGAGCACGGATCCGGTTCCGGCGGTGAACGACTCGTCCGTGCCGACGATCTCGACACGATCGTCGTATTCCAGGTCGAGCTGCAGGAACAACCCTGGGCGGTCGGCGTAGTGGTTGCGCCTGCCTTCGTACCCGATCCTGCCGATCGCCCACCCCTCACCGACGACGGCGCCGACGGCGTTGGTCCCGGACATGATCTGGTCGGTGACGTCGTAGCTGCTCACCGCCAGCCGGTGGCGGTAGGCCGTCCAGCCGGGCGTCAGCACGTCGTCGCCTACACGGGTGCCGTTGAGATGGGCCTCGACCAACCCGAGCGCGGTGACGTGCAACGTCGCGCGGCGAGGGACCTCGCCGACGGTGAACGCGCGCCGGAAGTACGCCGCGGGCTCGCCGGGTTCGGTCCAGGACGTGGACGCGGGCGTGATGAACCTGGCCTGCCAGGTGTGTGACACGGTGATCTCCTCAGCGGACGGACTTGACGCGCAGCACCATGAGTCCACTCAGGACGGTGCAGGCGGCGGCGACGAAGAACAGCAGGCTGTAGTTCTTCTCGGTGGCGGTCGCGCCGATGGCCAGGAACGCCGGCGCGACCAGGGGAGCGACTGATTGGGGGACGCTGGTCGCGAAGCCGATGATGCCCATGAACCGGCCCGCTTCGGTCTCCCGCTCCGGCAGGACGTCCAGCACCAGCGCCTGGTCGACCGCGGAGAACATGCCGAGTGCGATCGACGTGATGAGCGATCCGGCGAACAGCACGGGGAGGTTGGAGGAGAGGGCCATCACGACCGCGCCGAGTGCGTAGATGATGCCCGCGACGAGCACGAACACGCGGCGCCTGCGCAACTTGTCGGAGAGGAAACCGCCGCTCAGCGCTCCGGCGGAGGTGGCGAGAACACCGAGCCCGGACAGGGCGGCCATGGTGCCGGCCACCTCCTGCACGCCGACTCCCAGGCGCGAGGCGAGGAAGAACGCGATGAACGTCGTGTTGAGCGTCAGCCCGAAGTAGAACAGGAAGCGGCTGACCCAGGCCGTGGAGTAGTCCGGGTACCTGCGCGGGTCGAACACGTACTTGCGGCCGAGGGTGCGGATCGTCAGCGGATCGCTGAACGTCATCCCACGGCTGTCGGGCTCGTGCACCAGGAACACGAAGAGAGCCACCAGAACGGCACCGATCGAACCGGGCACCAGGAACAGCAGCAGCGGATCACCCACGAAGCCGCTGGCGAGCGTGACGCCGAGCACCGGTGCGACGAGGGTGCCGAACCCCGCGAGACCGGCGACCTTGCCGCGCTGGGACTCCGGCAGGCGGTCGGCCTGCGAGTTCGTCAGGGCGCCGAGGGCCTGACCCCAGCTGAGCTGGGCCAGGACCCAGCCGGCCCCGAGCAGGAGCACGCTGGGGGCGGTCGCCATCACCACCAGTGACACGATGCCGACGAGCGTGCCGACGATCATGAACGGGCGGCGGCGGCCCAGTCGGGTGCGGGTGCGGTCACTGAGCACTCCCAGCAATGGCCCCGCGACCACGACCGCGGCGGCGCCGGCACCCGTGATGTAGCCGAGGTACTGCTCATGTCCTGGCGCGAGTGCGGCGACGCGGACCGACAGCGAGATCGCCAGGGGCGTGATGAACGCCGTGAACACGCCGAACTGGGCGAGCACCATCAACCAGATGTAACGGGCGGAGACCAAGGGCTGCTCCGCGCCCGGCGAGGGCTCGAGCGGGGTTGTCCCCGGAGGCTGCGGGACGGCGGACGCTTGGCTGTCGATCATGGCAGACTCCGTTGTCCGAAAGGCGAGGCCAAGTCTGTTAGCACGTGCTAGCGGATTGTGCGGTGACGGTAGTCTCGTTCAGCTAGCACGTGCAAGCATCGTTCACGTTAAAACGTTTCAATACTGTGGGAGATCGGCCGACGTGCCTGGCTCGGCGGACGTGGCCCACCTGCGCAGGCGGGCGTGGATCAGTGGGTCGAAGGTGCGCGCGGGCCGAGAAGTCTGTGGGTGGTCAGTCAGGACTCGGTGGACTCGCGGGCGACCACGGCTGTCGCGGCGTCGACACCGTCGGTGGGCAGCGGCCGCCCGGTGGCCGCCTGCAGTGCCAGCGTGGCCAGGTGCCGTCCGAGGCCGGCGTAGTCGATCCGGACGCTGGAGATCGAGGGGAGGAACAGCGCGGAGTACGGGTTGTCGTCGTGCCCGATGACGGCGAGATCGCCTGGAACCTCGTGGCCCGCGCGAACGGCGGCCCTGATCGTCCCGGCGGCGCTGTCGTCGTTGTACGCGACCACGCCCGTGATGTTCTTCTGCAGCCAGTCGTGCACAGCCTGTCCGGCCGTGTCCGGGGTGTCGACCGAGCGGACGACCAGCGGTGGCAGTCCGAGGGATGCGACGGCTTCCCGGGCAGCTGTCAGGCGCGACTCGACCAGGGTGGACAGGCGCGGATCGGTCGTCGCGGCGAAGCCGAGGCGCTCGTGGCCGCGTGCGTGGAGGTGCTCGACCTGCAGGCGAGGACCGTCGTGGAGGCCGAGCGGGTCCGGCGGTGACGCGCTGTGCCCAGGTCCCGGGATGATCTTCGTGATGCCACAGCCCCGCATCGCCGCCAGTTCGTCCTGGCTGAACGGCGCGAATCCCACGACCACTTCCGGATCGAGGAGCTCCCAGAGCGGGCGGGCCGTCCCCACGGGGTAGTGGGTCTGGGTGACGAGCGAGTACCCCTCTGCCTCCAGCGTGCGCGAGGCCTCCTCGACGCACTCGCTGATGCTGAAGCCCACCGGCCAGTCGGGGATGATCAGCAGGACCAGCTTGCTGCTGCCGCGCCGGAGTGCCTGAGCGGCAGTGTGCGGCCGGTACCCCAGACGCGCCGCCTCGGCGAGGACGCGGTCGCGGGTCGCCTCGGAGATCCGTTGCTCGGTCGTCCCGTTGAGCACGAATCCCACCGTCGCCCGGGAAAGGCCCAGTGACCGCGCGACATCCGCAGCTGTCACGCGCTTGCCCGCTTTCGCCCCCACGTCCACCTCGCCCGGTCGCTTGCACGTGCTAGCGCCGAGGCTAGCACCTGCCGTGTTCGTCGGCCGCTCACCGGTGGCCACCAGCTGCGTGACCACCGGCGAGGACCGCGGAGATCAATGACCGTTGGCGGCGATGGCGACGTTCTTCCACTGCTCCCAGGTGTCCAACCGGGACTGGTAGAGCCCTGGGACGATCATGGTGGGCACCGTGCCGAAGAAGACGCGCAGGGGCGGCTGTTCGGCGTCGACGACGTCCAGCAGGGCCGGTCCGGCGGCGGCCGGGTCACCGATCAGCTCGGGCGGCGTCTGCTTGCCGCGTTCGGCCATGGCCTGACGGATCGGGTCGTACTGGGACTGCGGTTCGGCGCGCACCGCGCTGGAGCCGGACCAGTCGGTGGCGAAGCCGCCGGGCTCGACGAGGGTGACTTTGATGCCGAACGGCGCGACCTCCTGGGCGAGTGATTCGCTCATGCCCTCGAGGGCCCACTTGGAGGCGTGGTAGCCGCCGAGGTTGGGGAACGCGGCGACGCCGCCGACGGTGGAGATCTGCACGATGTGGCCGCTGCCTTGCTTTCGCAGCAGCGGAAGGACGGCCTGGGTTACGTGCAGGACGCCGAACAGGTTGACCTCGAGCTGGTCGCGCAGCTGTTGCTCGGTGATCTCTTCGATCGCGCCGAAGAGTCCGTAGCCGGCGTTGTTGACCACGACGTCGAGGCGTCCGAAGTGGGTGCTGGCCTGCTCGACCGCGGCGAAGACGCCGACGCGGTCGGTGACATCGAGCTGGAGCGGCAGGACGGCTTCGCCGAACTCCTCGACGAGGTCGTCGACGTCGCCGAGCTTCCGCACGGTCGCGGTCACCTTGTCGCCGCGGCCCAGGGCCGCCCTGGCGAACTCCTTGCCGAATCCGCGCCCGGCGCCGGTGATGAACCAGATCTTGGTCATGAATGCCTCCTTGATGGCTGACGTCACCGTACGCCAAATCTGACACTAGGTGTCAAGAGTGGCGTGTGATGTTAGACTTGGGAAGTGGAGTCACTGTCGCTGCGGGAGCGCACCCGCCTGGCCGTGCGCCAGCAGCTGCTCGATACGGCCCTGGCGCTGTTCCTCAAGCAGGGCTACGAGGCGACGACGGTGGACGAGATCGCGGCGGCGGCCGGGATGTCCAAGCGCAGCTTCTTCCGCTACTTCGGCAGCAAGGAAGACGTGATCCTCGGCAAGCACGAACGCCTGGGGGAACAGTTCGTCGACGCCCTGCGCGCTCGCCCGCTCGACGAGCCGCTGTGGACGTCGCTGCGGCGGATGTTCGACGACGTCGTCGACTACATGACGGATCCGGCGCAGGCCGCCGGCGCGGCGGAGCTCCAGCGGGTGATCAACGGTTCGGCGTCACTGCGCGCGGCGTACCTGGACCGGATGCTCGGGAACCAGTCCCGCATCGCCGCCGCCGCCCGGGAACGTGCCCACGAAGCGGGCCGCGGCTGGGACGACGCGGATCCGGCTCCGCTCGCGCTGGTGGGCGCGGCATTCGCCTGCCTCACCGCGGCGAACGCCTCAGCCGCGGCCGGTGGTGGGCCGTTGCACGAGGCTCTTGACCGGGCCATGGCCGCAGTCGGCCCACTCGCCTGAGCCGTGAGAGGCGCGCCGGTGCCGGCCCGGTCTTCGCGACCGTCACGTCAGTTGTTCGCGGGCACGTAATTCGCGGGCACGCCGGTGGCGCGGCGCATGAACGCGTCGAAGGTGCGGTTGGACAGCGTGTTGTGCAGGAAGATCATGGGCTTGGCGCCGAAGCCGACGGCGTAACGGGTCTTGGGCCGGCGTGCCCGGACGGACTTGACGATGGTCTTGGCGATCAAGTCCGGCGAGGACATGTGGCGTTCGTTGGCCGCCGAGGTGAGCGAGTCGGCCACGGCGTTGGCCTGCGGGGCGTACGGGCCGGTGCCGGAGGCGGCGCGGACCTTCTGCGCGGCGATGCCGCCCCACTCGGTCTTGATCCCGCCCGGTTCGATCACCACGACGTCGATCCCGAAGGGCTTGAGTTCCATGCGCAGGCAGTCGCTGAGCGCTTCCAGCGCGAACTTCGTGGCGTGGTACCAGGCTCCCAGCGAGGTGCAGGTGCGGCCGCCCACCGAGGTGATGTTGACGATGGTTCCCGAGCGCTGCGCCCGCAGGTGCGGCAGGACCAGCTGGGTCAGGCGCGCCGCGCCGAAAACGTTGACCTCGAACTGTTCCCTGGCCTCCTGCAGGGATACCTCCTCGACGGCGCCGTAGGAACCGTAGCCGGCGGTGTTGACGAGGACGTCGAGCCGGCCGGTGTCGGCGATGATCTTCTCGACGCCGTCCCGCATGGAGGTGTCGTCGGTGACGTCCATGGCCAGCAACCGGATCCCCTGCTTGGCCAGGTGTTGCATGCGCTCCACACGCCGCGCCGCGCCGTAGACGGTGTAGCCGGCCTCGCGCAGCTTGAGCGCGGTGGCCTCGCCGATGCCCCAGAGGCTCCGGTGACGAGTGCGACCTTGGTGGTCATGGTGGTGATCCCTTCGGCGGGCGTGGTGACCCTTCGCCGTGAACGCTAGAAGTGGATCTGCGGCCTGGCACTAGCGTGGCGCGCCAACTCACTTGCATATGACGCCGGCTTTCGATGGCGCGCTTGGCGAGAGGAATGGCGCCATCTGTTGGTGACCGGCATGCTGACGGCCTTTACGCTCGCGTCGTGAGCACCGGACGGTTCGCCCTGGATCCCAGCATCAAAGCCCTGCTGAAGGACCTCGGCTTGTCACCCACTCAGGTGCTCCGGCGCGCCCGGCTGCCTGCCGACCTGTTCGGCCGCGGCCCGGTCGAACTCCCACTCGAGGAGTACTTCCGGCTGTGGGAGGCGCTCGACGCCGAAAGCGGCGATCCGGACCTGGCCGTCGCGATCGGCCGGTCGATCTCGGTCGAGATGTTCAACCCGCCGATCTTCGCCGCCCTGTGCAGCCCCGACCTGCGGACCGCACTGCACGAAACACTTCCCGCCGGCGGAAGCTCCATGACCGCGGTCACCCGTCACCTCGCCGTCAGCAACCGCACCCTGCAACGACAACTGAAGCTCGAAGGAACCAGCTTCCAGGAAATCCTCGCCACGACCCGCGAAACCCTGGCCCGCCACTACCTCGGCAACAGCACCATGCGCATCGCCGAAATCGCCTATCTGCTCGGCTACGACGACACCAACTCCTTCTACCGCGCCTTTCGCACCTGGACCGGAACCACCCCCGACGCCCTCCGAACCGCAGCCGTCGCCCGAGGCTGAACGGGCATGCCGCGCGAGGTGAGGCGATGACTTTTCGAGCGGCACCTGATCGGGCGCCCTCGGCCACCTTCCGGGAGGGGGCCATCCTGACCTGTCACTCAGCGGGGCTCGGAGCCTCCGGTGCCGGGAGCAGGCGTCGCAGCAAGGACTCCTCCATCTCGATCAGGATGGTTTCGTTGCCGGCGACGGCGCTCGGCAGGGTGTGCCACAGGACGAGCTGGCCGTGCAGGGCGGTCCACAGGTGGACACCCAGGTCCTGTGCCTCCGCTCGTCGGCTGGGGGCCACTTCGGCGAGGTAGGCGTCAGTCGTGTCGGTCCACGCCTGGAGCATGGTGGCGATGGGGTGGCCCGTGGTCGGTGGCCGGTCGGGCTCGTACTCCAGGCTGAACATCAGCCGGTAGCGGCGGGGCTTGTCGATGGCGAACCTGCGATAGGCGGTGACGATGGCCCGCACGCGCTCCCACGGGTCCGCGCCTGCCGCGGCGGCCGACTCTCCCGCCTCGCTCATCGCGACGGCCAGTGCTCGGTAGGTGACTTCGAGGACGGTGGTCACCAGGTCGGCCTTGTTCTTGAAGTGCCGGTAGACGCTGGGTGCGGCAATACCCACCTCGCGGGCGACCCCGCGAAGGGAGAGCGCGTCCTCGCGCCCCGTCTCCTCAAGGATGCGGGTCGCCGCGCCGAGGATCTCCTGCCGCAGCCGCTCGCCTTCACCCCGCACGTTGGGAACTCGCTTGATCTGCGACTTCATCGCCTCCTCCTCACCGTCCGCAGCCTACGACCCTCGGTGCACCCCGCCTCCGACGGTCGACGCTTCGTCCCGGTCGAGCACAGGGGCCTTCCCACTCATCGGCTAACACTGTTAGTCTAACTTCTGTTCGACTAACAGTGTTAGCCGATGAATGAAAGGCACAGTCATGACCTCGTCTCCCACCGTTCCCGCGTTCACGCTCGTCCGCCCGCAGGGCGCCCTCCTGGATCCCCCGCCGCTGTACGCCGAACTCCGTGCGACACAGCCCATCTCCCGTGTCTCCCTGTGGGAGGGGCAGCTCAGCCCCTGGTTGGTGACCCGGTGGGAGGACGCCCGCACCGTGCTGGGCAGCCCTGCGTTCAGCACCGATCCGACCCATCCCGGCGCACCCTCCTTCAGGAAAGACACCCCGCAAGGCCGACGGGGCTTCTTCGTCGGCCACGACGACCCCGTCCACGCGATGATGCGGCGCACCCTGACCCGGGAGTTCATGGTCAAGCGCATCAACGAGCTGCGCCCGGCCATCGCCCGCCTGACCGACGAGCTCCTCACCGGCCTGACCGAGCAGAACGGTCCCGTCGACTTAGTGGAGCACTTCGCGCTGCCGCTGCCGTCCCTGGTCATCTGCGAGCTGCTGGGTGTGCCGTACGAGGACCACGCGTTCTTCCAGGAGCACTCGAAGGCCATCGTCGACTTCAACGCCACGGCGCAGAAGGCCGCACAGGCGTTGGCGAGCCTCTCCGCGTATCTGCTGGCACTCGTGGAGACCAAGCGCGCCAAGCCGGGAAACGACCTGATCACCCGGCTCGCCATGCGGGCGGACGAGGGTGTCATCACCGATCAGGACGCCGCCGACCTGGGTGCCTTCCTGTTGCTCGCCGGGCACGAGACGACCGCGAACATGATCTCGCTGAGCACCGTCACCCTCCTCAGCCATCCCGACCAGATTCCGCACATCCTCGGCGGGGAAGAACAGGTCGCGGGCGCGGTCGAGGAGCTTCTGCGCTACCTCTCGATCGTGCACGGCGGGCTGCGCCGAACCGCCGTCGAGGACGTCACCATCGACGGCGTCACCATCCGCGCGGGAGAGGGCGTGATCATTCCCGTCCACGTCGCCAACCGTGACCCGGAGTTCTTCACCGCTCCCGACGACCTCGATCTGGGCCGCGCCAACGCCCGCCAGCACCTCGCCTTCGGCTACGGCATCCACCAGTGCCTCGGTCAGCCGCTCGCCCGCGCCGAACTCCAGATCGTGCTGCCCGAGATCTTCCGCCGGCTGCCCGAGCTGAAGATCGCCGTACCGATGGACGAGATCGCCTTCAAGCAGGACACCGTCGTCTACGGCGTCGTCGAGCTGCCCGTCACCTGGTGACCGCAACCACCTGATCCCACCACCGAGAACAGGGAAGAATCGTCATGCACGTAGAAGTCGACGTCCCCAGGTGCGTCGCCTCGGGCCAGTGCGTACTGCTCGCCCCCGACGTCTTCGACCAGCGCGACGAGGACGGCCTGGTCGTCCTCCTCAACGAGAACCCGCCGGCCGAACTCCACGACGCGGTTCGCGAATCCGCCACCGTCTGCCCCGCGGCCGCCATCCGCCTGGAGGAGTCGTGAGCGTGACCCCGACCGGCCGCGTGGTCGTCGTCGGCGCCTCCGCCGCCGGCCTCGCCGCCGCCGAAACCCTCCGCGGGGAGGGCCACACCGGCACCATCACCCTCATCGGCGACGAACCCGCCGCCCCCTACGACCGCCCGCCCCTGTCGAAGGAGATCCTCTCCGGCTGGAGCCCCGACCGGCTGCCCCTGCGCGCTCCGGCCGATCTCGACGTCCTCGACCTGGACGCCCGTTACGGCTGCGAGGCCACCGGCGTCGACATCTCCGAGAGCACCGTGCTGCTCGCCGACGGTACGGAGGTGCCGTACGACGGACTGATCGTGGCCACCGGGGTCCGTCCCCGCCTGCTGCCCGGCACGCCGGCCCACGTCCTGCGCACCCTGGACGACGCCCTCGCCCTCAAGGACCGCCTGGGCCCTGGCCGCACACTGGCCGTCGTCGGCGCCGGATTCCTCGGCGCCGAGGTCGCGTCGGTGGCGGCCGACCTGGGCACCCGCGTGACCCTCCTCGAACCCGCGCCCGTCCCGCTGGCCCACGCGGTCGGCGAGGACGTCGGCCGCGTCCTCGCCCAGGTCCACCTCGACCACGGCGTGGACCTGCGCAGCGGCACCGGGGTCAGCGAGGTCGTGCCCGGTGGCGTCCGCCTCGACGACGGCAGTGTGGTCGAGGCGGACACGGTGCTGGTGGCCGTCGGCTCCCGGCCCAACACCGAATGGCTGAACGGCAGCGGCCTCACCCTCGAAGACGGGCTGGTCTGCGACGAGTTCTGCGCCGCCGCACCCAGGGTGTACGGCGCAGGTGACGTGGCCCGCTGGCACAACCCGCTGTTCGGCACGTCGATGCGGATCGAGCACCGCACGAACGCCACCGAGCAGGGCGTGGCCGCCGCCCGCAACCTCCTGGGCGCCCAGCGGCCGTTCGCGCCCGTTCCCTACTTCTGGTCCGACCAGTACGACCTGAAGATCCGCGCCTACGGCCACCTGCGCGGCCACGACGAGATGCGGATCGCCGAAGGCAGCCTGGAAGAACACAAGTTCACCGCCGTCTACCGCATAGAGGACCGACTCACCGGCGTCCTGTCCGTCGGCATGTCACCCAAGAGCGTTCTGGCCTGGCGGCAGTCCATCGCCCTGCGTGCCCGCTGGCAGGACGCCGTACCCGCATCCTCCGCAGGAATGGCGCGATGAAGTAGCGGCGCACCGCAGCGCAGTTCGACGATCCCGATTCGGTGCAGACCTGCAAATTCGGTTGGGGTGCCGCGGCCATGCACACCGCCGCGCCGGACAACGGACATCTGCCATGAGTTCGGCGAATGGGGGAGTGGTTCGTGCGGCGCCTGGGCACCGTCGCCGTTCCTGGTACCCGAACCCGGTGTCCTGGACCTGTTCTGGAAGGCGGCCGGGCACCTGATGGAACTGACCTGTGTCGAGACCCCAGTACGCCACATAACGCCGAGGAGGACCTTGTGGTCGTCACCAGCATCGATCCCGTACTCGATGCTCAGCATCCAGTACCGCCGGGCGAATTCTTCGACCCACCGCCCAGCGCGGGCCA
>Ga0070710_10000475_pt1 | contig 18824 bp, 20 predicted proteins | sample LARL52metaG_FD_65454 | JGI IMG/M metagenome (GOLD analysis project Ga0070710, IMG submission 65454) | Corn, switchgrass and miscanthus rhizosphere microbial communities from Kellogg Biological Station, Michigan, USA - LAR L5-2 metaG | ecosystem: Host-associated > Plants > Roots > Rhizosphere ... | reverse complement strand
AAGGGAATTCGCGTGAATGCGCTCGCGCCCGGCTATTTCGAATCCGAGATGACGGATCAGTTCGAAGGCGATTACGTCGCCCGCACGGTCATTCCGCGCACGCTTCACGGACGTCTCGGCCGCGCTGAAGAACTCAACACCGCGCTCATCTTCTTGGCCAGCGACGCCAGCAGCTACGTCACCGGTATAACGCTACCGGTCGATGGCGGCATGCTCGCCACGTGAGCTCTTGCGTCAACGTTGGCGCGGCGCTACGGCTGCTTGCCGGGAAGGAATCGATATGGCGGACAACACTATTCCCGCTACCGTTATTGATGACGCCCTGAGCGCTCATGGTGGACGCGATCGTTGGCTAGCCGTCACATCGTTGAGCGCGCCGGTCTCGATCGGAGGTAGCCTTTGGTCCGGCAAGGGGCACGACGGGGTGTTTGCCGACGCCGCCGTCGTCATCGATCCGCATCGCCAGCACGTGGAATTTCGCGGGGTCGGACCCCGAAGATTGCATACCTGGTTCGAACCTGGTCTGGTGATCGCGCGCACTGAAGACGGCACCGAGATAGAACGGCGCCGCGACCCCCGGGCGTCGTTTCCGCAGGACGCTGCGGCGGCATGGGACAACATCCACGTTGCCTACTTCGCCAGCTATGCGATCTGGAACTACCTCACACTGCCTTATCTGCTGACAACGCCGGGCATTCAGACCGCCGAGGTGGAACCGTGGCCTGGCGCCGAATCCTCATGGCGAAGGGCGAGTGCCAACTTCGCCGAAGCCCCAGTCGAGACCCACAATCGACTGCAGTACTACAGCTTTGACTCCGATAACCTGTTGGTCCGACACGACTACGACGCCGACGTGCTCGGCGGGGCGCCCGCCTCGAATCAAGCGGAGGCGTATCGCGAATTCGGCGGCCTACTGTTTCCGACGCGTCGGCGTGTCACTGCCCGCGGGGCGGATGGCGCCGCAGGCATCGGCCCCATTCTGGTGTCCATCGATTTCGGTGAAATCACTGTCCGTTGACAAGGTTGTCATGCGATTTCACCTTGTTCACGCAGGACATTCGCGAGTTGCACGCGCGACTGCACATCGAGTTTGGCGTAGATCGACCGCAGATGGGTGCCGACCGTGTTGATCGATATACCAAGCGATTTCGCGGTCGACTTGTTGGTGTGTCCGTTTGCGATGAGATAAGCCACCTTGCGCTCGGCCTCGGTGAGCGCCACCTTCTCGACCTCGGTGTGATCGCCGACCCACTTCGCGCGCCGGGCACCGGCCTCCCTCATCAGTCGCTGCACTCGTGCGCGTGGCGCCAGTGCCCCCATACGGTCGTACACATCCCACGCCGCGTCGAGATGGTCGAGCGCGGCCTCACGTTCGCCGGCCGACAGCAACATCCGGCCGTAGCCTTCTGAGCCGGCGGCCCGTAAGACCGGTCGGGGGCTGTGCTGCAGGATCTTCACCGACTCCGCCACCACGCCGAGATCGCCGCGGAACAACCCACGTAGATTCAACGCCAAGCCGTTGAGTGTGGCGACCTCGGGATTACGGCGCGCACCCTCCTCGGTGAACTCGACGGTGCGTTCGGTGATATTTGTTGCGCCGCTGATCAATCCGATGCTGAACAGGACGGTCGCAAAGCAGGGCCACCACGCCCAATAGCTGTGCGTGCGCTGGGACGTTTCCAACATCTGCGACAGCATTCGCCGCCCACGGTCCACGTCGCCCTGCTCGGTACTCAGCCATCCCGACAACAGGGACATGCCGGGATGGCGAATTGCGTCATCGCCCTCGAGGCGAAACGCGGGCCGCAACCGTTGTGCAGCCAACTCTGGCTCGCCGCGCAACAATGCCACCGTTGTGCGCATCAGGATGCCCTCGATGACATGGACCGTGGTGCCGGTTACCCGTCCGAGTTCGATGAGCATGGACGCGGTTTGGTCGGCCTCCCGAAGCCGACCGAGGTTGTAGTGCTGCTTGAGTTGGGCGAACAGTAGGTCAGGCAGCACCGATCCGTCCTTGGCGCTGCTGTCACCGGTCGCGCCGTCGAGGAGCATCTGGGCGTCGTCGTAGCGATCCAACAGCTGCAGTTCCATGATCTCCTCGGCCAGATACGGCACTCCTGTCACCGATCGCAGCTCACGGAAATACTTCAACGCCACCTGATGTCGGCGTTCGTTGTGGGCCGATTCGCCCGCGGCCTGTAGCGCCAAGGCGAGTGCATCCTTGTCGTGTGATGCTCTCGCTTCGGCCAGTGCTACCTCGGCCTCAGCGGTCGCCTGATCAGCCGTGAGGATCCGAGTGTGGGCCAAGGCTCGCGCGGCGCGGAAGCGGGCGACGAGGTCGTACCGCGTTCCAGCCCGGTCGATGGCCCGGTCGGCACGCTCGACGAGCGCGACGGAATGGCCGGAGAGCCACATCGGCTTGACGGTATGTGTCTCGATGCGGCTCACGACATCAGCGTCGTCGACGGTCGCGAGGAGTGCATCGGCCACTGCGATGGTGTCGGCCGCGCGCTGGGTGCGCGACAGGACCGACACCGCTCGTTCACCCAGTTCGAGCCACTGCGGCTGACCGGGGTGCAGAGTCCGAAACGCTTGCAGCGCAAGGTCGGCGGCATCAACTGCGCTCGTGTTGATCAAGACCTCCGCGGCGTCGAGCATGATTCGGGCACTGTCGTCATCGCCGACGGACACCGCAACGCGGGCGTGTGCGGCGGCCAGCACGCGGTCGCCGACATTCTCGACGAAATGATGCGCGAACCGCGTATGTAGCTGACGCCGGACGTCGGGGGCGATCAGCTCGTAGACCGCGTCCTTCACCAGATCGTGGGCGAAACTCAGCTCGGCGCCAGTCGAATTGACCAGAGCAGAAGCCACCGCATCTTCGACGGCTCTGTCATAGGCGGAACTCTCATTCATGTCGGACAACTCCGCCAAGTCGATGATCGACATCGGACGGCCGGCGACCGCCACTGCTTCGACCACCCAACGGGCCGCAACCGGTAGACCGGACAGCCGCTGACGCACGGCGGACCTGAACTGCGCCGGAATGCCATCCACGACTCCGGTTTCGCCCTGGTGTGCCAACCCGTCGATGATCTGGACGGCCAGGAATGCATTGCCGCCTGCCGCGTCGAGCATTTCCTCAATGCGCGCATCGACCTTGGGGCCGAGGCGGTCCCACGCGATATCGGCAAGCGCCGGGTCGGCCAACGGGCCCAGTCGGATGTGCTCGACTCCAACACTGTCGGCGGCACTGACGGCAAGACCGACGTCGTCGGATCGGCTTGCCATCACCCACGCGACGGGGATGCCGACGAGTCGAGAGATCAATGCCCGCAGGGCATATCGGCTGACGCGATCCGCCCACTGCACATCGTCGACGGCGATCAACAGTCGCTGCCCATCAGCCAGCCGGGCGAGATGATCTGCAATACGGTCGACGAGCACCAGCGGCTCGGCGGTCAGCCCGCTGATCTCCTCGAACTCGGATGCCGACAAGAGAGGATCGCGCCCCGTGCGCAGGAGTCCGACCATCGGCGCCCCCGGCCAGGCCTGCTCGATCTCGTCGCACTTGCTTCGGGCGACACGGACGTTCATGTGCGTGGTCTGACGACAAATCTCAGAGAGCAGCGCGGTCTTTCCGACTCCGGCGTTGCCCGAGACCAGTACCACACCGCTGGCACCATGTGTTCGTGTCCTGCGGATCACGGCGAGCGCCGTGGCCAGTTCGTGCTCCCGACCGCGAAGCGGCCCGTAGGGCCTCACGCCGCGTCGCCGTCTACCGGCAGGAAATCAAGGAGGCGGTGCTTGCGCCGCAACCCGAGCGCGACGGGGTCGGTTCGCGCGGTGAATTCACCCAGCGGTGTCACGAAGACCTGATCGGGCGCTGGTAGGACCCCGCACGTCTCGCATCGCGCCGTGGGGTCCAGTGGTGTGCCACACACAGCGTGCGTGAACTCCCTTGGTCGCCGACCGGATTGCCGTTCGCCCCATGAGCGCAGCGCGTACAACGCCGGCCACAACGCCAACCCGTCGTCGGTCAGCTCGTACAGCCGCCGCCCTGAATGGCCTGGATCGGGAACCTTCGTCATCACGCCGCAGTCGACGAGCGATCGCAGCCGGTTGCTCAACACCGTGCGAGGCATGTCCAGGTGCGCGAGGAAATCGTTGAAACGCCGGACTCCGTAGAACGCGTCACGTAGAACGAGCAGCGTCCAGCGCTCACCCACGATCTCGAGTGCGCGCGCCAGCGAGCAATCCTGCCTGTCGTACGAACTCGGCAGCATGTCGCCATCAAACCAGAATTCTGGAAGTGAGTCCAGTGAATGGACTCGTCTAGTCACCGATGCCGAGATGGATGTTGAGCCCCGAGCCAGCGCAGTGACGGTCGGGGCGTGCGTTCGAAGCTGCTCCGGTCAACGGCGACCAGGCCGAAAGTCGGTCTGTAGTCTCCCCGTTCGTAGTTGTCGACCACGCTCCAGTGCAGGTAGCCGCGAACGTCGATGCCGTCGCCGATCGCTTCCTGCATTGACGCGAGCGCCGCACGCCTGTACTCGATGCGCTGGTGATCGTCGTCGGTGGCGATGCCGTTCTCGGTGACGATGATGGGTGTTTCACCGACCACGCCGGCGATGCGGCGCAACGCACCACCTAGGGCGTCTGGGTAGTACTCCCAGCCGGTGAGTGTCTTTGGGCCGTCGCCGGCGATCTCGACAGGCCGACCGTCCGCGATGCCGACCCGGATGCGCGTGTAGGTTTGCACCCCCACCCAGTGACTACCGCGAGCCGCTTCCGCAAAGACCTCGTCACGCGGATGCACATACGTCGCGAAGACCGACTCCGCGCCCGGTTCCGGTTGGCAGTCCTGCACAGAGATGCCCCAGCCGACCCGCAGGTGAGGGTGAGCGGCTTTGAGCTTGGCCCTCGTCGTGTGATGCACATCGATCAGGGCATCGGTCACGCGCGGGTCCGGCAACGGCAGGCCGCGTGACAGTCCGGGCGCCTCGCCTTCCTTTCGCCTGGCAAGCATCGCGACGATGTTCGGTTCGTTGATGGTGCCGACATGCTCGACGCTGTCGGTCGGAACCGGTTCGATCGCCTCGACGTAGCGGAGATACTTTTCCGTCGCGTCCGTTCGAAACCAGCCCCCAGTCGCAGCGAACCACAGCGGCACCGTGAAGTGATGCAGCGTCACAAAGGGCCGCAGTCCGCGGGCGCGCGCACCCTCGACCATGCGGCGGTAGTGGTCGATTGCGGCTCGCGAGAAGAATCCCTCGACGGGTTCGACACGGGACCATTCGACGCCGAATCGGTAGTCGGTAAATCCGGCGCCTGCCGCCAGATCCATGTCCTCGCGCCACCGGTGAAAGGAGTCGACGGCGTCGCCCGAGGGCTCTTTGACGAAGGAGCCGGGCTCGTGTTCGATTGCCCACCAGTCCGACGCGAGATTGTTGCCCTCGGTTTGGTGAGCGCCCGTGGCCACGCCCCACAAGAAGGCGGACACGTCGATAACCCTTCCCCGAATTTCGACTGCACTAGTGGCCAATGGCCACAGAATCTGAAGTCTGGCCACCGCGAGCGCGATGCACCGTCAGCGCCCCGCCGTGTAGTTCTGTCGGTATCTCTGCGGCGACACTCCTGCGGTGCGGAGGAAGTGATACCGCAGCGAGGCATAGCAGCCGAACCCGGACTGCGCGGCGACGCGGTCCACAGTCAACTCCGTGGACTCCAGCAGACGCCGCGCGCGGTCGACGCGCATCCTGGCGAGCAATTCCAAAGGGGTGGCGCCGAAATGTTCGCGGAATTGGCGATTGAGCGTTCGTACGCTCACCGAGGCGTGGTTCGCGATGGCCTCCAGGTCGAGTGCGTCGAGTGCGTGCTCTTCCATCCAGGCGATCGTCGGCTGCAACGGGTGGTCGGCGGCCGCGGGCCCTGCATGTTCGATGTACTGTGCCTGGCCCCCGTCACGCCACGCCGGTACTACCACGCGCCGCGCGGTGCGCCCTGCGAGGTCGGCGCCGGCGTGTTGACGAATCAGATGCAGGCACAGGTCAATACCCGATGCCACTCCTGCCGACGTCAGAACGGATCCTTCGTCCACGAACAAAACGCTGGGGTCGACGTCGATGTCCGGATGCCGTCGCGCCAATTCGCCCGCGAACTGCCAGTGCGTGGTGGCTCGTCTGCCGTCCAGCAGTCCGGTGGCCGCCAATGTGAAGGCCCCTACGCACATCGCTGCCGCCCGCGCACCGTTGTCGACGGCGTCTCGCAGCGCAGAAATCACCCGCGGTTCGGGCTCTTCCAGGAATCGGTGAGTTCCTGGCACCACCACAAGGTCGGCTTCCACGAGGGCGTCCAACCCGTACGACGCGCGAATCTCGACCAGACCCCATTCCGCGGTCGTGCTGATCGACCGGCGTTGCCCGCATACCCGGACCTCATATTCCGGATATTCCGGTGGTTCCCGTACATCGGCGTCTGCTCGAAGCTCTGCCGCTGCCAGGTTGGCCATGCCGAAGACCTGGCCAGGGATCATCAGCTCGAAACCCATGACCTGGTCCAACGCCAGCACTGCAACGATCATCGTGGCTAGATTCTAGCGATACTTGGCCATCTGGCCACTGGTAAACCCACGCGCTATTCCGGCACTCTTGGGGGTATGTCACTCGCTGTCGGTCGGTTGGATCTCCCAGATTCCGATATCGCCTGCGCGGCAATACAGCTGGTGTTCGACGTCTCGCCAGAGTTCGTCGCAAATCACAGCCTGCGCAGCTACCTGTTCGCTCGCGAACTTGCGACAGCTAAGGGCCTACAGCCTGATGTCGACTACGACGACGAACTGGTATTTCTGAGCTGCATCCTGCACGACCTGGGCGCCACCGACTACGCGGACGGCGATCAGCGGTTCGAGGTCGACGGCGCTGACGCCGCGGCGCGTTTTCTGCATGACCACGGGGTGGACCAGGCGCGGGTCGCCACGGTCTGGCAGGCGATCGCCCTACACACCAGCGTCGGCTTGGCGCACAGGTTCGGTGCGGAACAGGCCATCGCCCAGATGGGTATCTCGGCCGACATCGTGGGTGCTGACAGCCACTTGCTCCCGCCGGATTTCGCCGATCGGGCGCACGCGTCTTGGCCACGCCACGCCGTCGGCTACGCGTTGGCCGAAGTCATCGCGCGTCAAGTGGAGGACAACCCGCTAAAGGGTCCTCCTCTGACCTTCCCTGACCACCTGCATCAGCTGATGTACCGCACGCAGCCGCCGGCGACATGGTTCGATCTCGTCCGCGCCGCGGGCTGGGATGACCAACCGAATGCGACCCGCATGGCCGAGGTCCCGCCGCCGCCACATGAAACGCGAGCCACTGAAACATCGGTCGTGGCCGGCTCAGCATCACCACCGTCATGCCGATGCGGAACGGTTCCAGACTCACGGTGACGGCCATCATCGGAATGGTGATCATCCACAATGGCGAAACGGCGCCGGGCGCCTAGTCCAGGCGGGTGAACTGGGCTTGCCGGTACTGCTCGACGCAGGCAGCGCGTCTGACCTTGCCGCTCGTCGTGATCGGGATCGAGCCGGGGGAGACGAGAACGAGGTCGGCGACGGCCAGTCCATGCGACTTGGAGATCGCCGACGTCACGTCGTTCTTGACGACGCCGAACCGCTGGGCGACCTCCTCCTCGGTGCCGCCGCGCTTCTTCAGCTCGATGATGGTGACGAGATTCTCGGTCTGATCGACGGCTACCGAGATGGCCGCGACCCGGCCGCCGGTGATCTCCTGCACCGTGGCTTCGATGTCCTCGGCGTAGTGGTTGCGCCCGTACACGATCAGCAGGTCCTTGATGCGGCCCACGATGAAGAGTTCGGCGTCGGACATGAAGCCCAGATCACCGGTGCGCAGCCAGGGCCCCTCGGCAGTGCCAGGTGACGCGTCGACGATCTGGCCGCCGAACGTGCGCTCGGTCTCCGCCGGCTTGTTCCAGTAACCCGCGGACACGTTGTCGCCGGACACCCAGATCTCGCCGATGGCACCGGCCGGGCACTCCTTACAGGCGTCGGGGACCACGATCCGCACTGCGGGCGAATGGGGTACGCCGTAGCTGATCAGCGGGCTGCCGGCGTCGGGAGCGCACCGCTCGGCGGTGCCGACGGCGAGTTTGTCCAAGTCGAAGTCGACGATCACCGGGGCGCCGCCGGCAGCCCGGTTCGCCACGTAGACAGTGGCCTCCGCCATGCCGTAGGAGGGCCTGATCATGTGTTCGCGGAATCCATGGGGCGCGAACCGAGTGACGAACCGTTTCAGGGTGGCCGGATGGACCCGTTCGCTGCCGGTGACGATTGTCAGCACGCTCCCGAGGTCCAGCCCCGCCATGTCCTCCTCGGTCGTTTTTCGCACGGCCAGTTCGAAGGCGAAGTTCGGGCCCGCCGAGAACGCGCGACTCTTGGTGGCCAGCCACTGCACCCACCGGGCCGGACGCGCCAGGAACGCAAACGGGCTCATGATCTCGGCCTGATAGCCACCCAGGATGGGAGCAATGATGCCGAGTATCAGGCCCATGTCGTGGTAGAAGGGCAGCCACGCCACGATGGTGGTGTCGGGCGGAGCGACGCCTCCGAGGCTCGGGAAGTAGTCCGTCATCAGCTGTTCGAAGTTGGCGGCAAGGTTGCGTTCCGAGATCATCACGCCGGCTGGGACCCGCGTCGACCCCGAGGTGTACTGCAGGTAGGCGGTGGCGGGCGCGTCCTTGATCCGGGGGCCGCTGCCGTTGCGGCCGTCCAGGTCCAGGTCGTCGACCACGATGACGGCAGCTTCGGAGTTCAATTCCGCCGCGTACTCCGCGATGCTGGGCGCCACAGCCGCGGTGGTCAGGATCACCGTTGGGGTGGTGTCGGCGAAGACGGCGCTCACCCGCTCATCATGGGTATCGACCGACGGCACCGACAGCGGGACTGCGATCAGGCCGGCCTGCATTGCGCCCAGGAACGCGACGATGTACTCCAGTCCCTGCGGGGCCAGGATGACGGCGCGGTCGCCGACCGCACCGTGCTGCGCCACCGCGATCGCCACGTTGAGCGACCTGCGATACGCCTCCGCCCACGTCAGACGCGCGGTCACGCCTGCCCAGTCCTGCTCGAAGTCGGTGAACGTGAATGCAGGGTCGTTTGGCTGCAGGCTGGCGCGTTCGCGCAACATTGACAGGCAGGACACCTGAGGCATGGGCGCCACGCTACAGCCTCGTGTCGGGCGGTGTGCTCGCGAGATCGGGCCTCGCGCGGTGACGTAAACCGTCTCAGTCAGCCGGAATCCTTGGGGGACCGGCCGGTATGGTGGGCGACCATGAGCGCTCCGGGGTCGGCCGCGCCGACTCCTAAGCGGTCACAGGTCTTTTCCTGGGCGCTCTGGGACTTCGGCTCGTTGGGTGTGAGCTCGGTCGTGGGGACGTTCGTGTTCTCGGTCTACCTGACCAGGGGCGTCGGCGATGACCTGCCGGGCGACACCAGTCCTGCCAGCTGGCTGGGGCGTGCGTTGGCGATCGCAGGTCTGCTGGTGGCCGTATTGGCGCCCGTAATCGGTGTGTGGGTCGACGCCCCATGGCGGCGCCGCCGCGTGCTCGCCCTGCTGACCGGTGCGGTGGTGCTCACCACGGCGGCCATGGCCTTTATTCGCGACGACTACCACTACTTGTGGCTCGGCCTCGTGCTGGTGGCCTGCGCCGCCGCCTGTAATGACCTGGCGGCGGTCCCGTACAACGCGATGTTGCGACAGGTCTCGACGGTGGAGAGCCCCGGTCGAATATCCGGATTCGGTTTGGCCATGGGCTTTTTCGGCAGTGTCGTGCTGTTGCTGGTCGTTTACTTCGGCTTCATTTTCGGCAACGGTGATGTCCGCGGACTGCTTCAGTTGCCCAGCGCCGACGGCCAGAACGTCCGCGCGGCCATGCTGCTGGTGGCCGTATGGTTTGCGCTGTTCGCCGTGCCACTGTTCGTCGCCGTGCCTGCACCGGCTGTCGAACCCGGACAGATGACGAAACCGGTCGGGCTTCTCGGCGCCTACCGCAGGCTGTGGTCGGAGATCACCGGCGAATGGCGGCGCGACCGCAACGTCGTCTACTACCTGATCGCCAGTGCTGTGTTCCGGGACGGAGTGACCGGGGTGGTGACATTCGGCGCGGTGCTGGGCGTCAACGTCTACGGCATCTCGGAGGCGAACGTCCTGTTGTTCGGCGTCGGCGCCAGCGTCATCGCTGCCGTGGGTGCAGCGCTCGGGGGTCTGCTCGATGACCGAGTCGGGTCCAAACCGGTCATCGTCGGCTCATTGATCGCGATGATCGGCGTCGCCGTAACGCTGATGGCACTGTCCGGCGCGCCGGCGTTCTGGGCGTGCGGGCTGCTGCTATGCCTGTTCATCGGGCCGATCGTGTCCTCGGCCAGGACGCTGATGCTGCGTATGTCCGTCGACGGCAAGGAGGGCGTCGCCTTCGGCCTGTTCGCCACGACCGGTCGCGCGGTGTCATTCCTCGCACCGTGGTTGTTCTCGGCGTTCATCGACATCTTCGGCACAGACCGCGCGGGAATGGGCGGGCTGGTCGTCGTCCTCGCGCTCGGCCTCGCGGGAATACTCGCGGTGCGCGTGCCGGGGCGGTGGTCGACGGATGCCGCGCCGCCTATCACGTCGCGGCGCTGACGCGTTGTCGCGCAGCAGATCCCGTCCGCCCATGCGCGGCTGTGACCACCACGAGGACAACGGTCACGATTTCGGCGATCACACTGATCACGGCGTACGGCGCTGGCTGCCAACCGGTTTCGGTGAAGCCGAAGAGACCGACGGTCCGTGACAGCGCGAACGCGACTAGCGAGGCCGCTGCTCCCGCCGCAGCGACCAGCCGCAGCCACGCCGGGCCGCCGGCCAGGATCAGCGCAGCAAGCGCACAGAATACGCTACTCTGCAACAAGAATGCGGTCCCGACCGTGGGAATGTCACGGTAGCCATCGGCATATAGGTAGGCGTGCACGACGCCGCTGACCGCCACCGAAGCGCCGATGGCGGCTCTGACGGTGAGATTGACGATTGTCATGTCAGCTTCTGATCCTTCAGGGCGAGGGCCTGTTGGCCCTTGGTGTACATCACTTCGCGGATGCCCAGGGCATCGCGCAGCTTTCCTGCGGGCAGCGTGAGCGGTTTGGGCGCGGGGCCCTGCCCCGGCGCCGGCAGTGGATAGGCGGTGGTGGTACCGCTGTAGAAGGTCACATTCCCTTCAGTCTTGGAAAACAGTTGGTGGACATGACCGTTGAGGCATGTCACGGACGAGAAGCGCTTGAGATAGCTCAACGCCTGCGCGGCGTCGTCGGTGCCCCATCCCCAATCCGGGTACATGGCGAACAGCGGGATGTGGCTGAACACGATGATCGGGGTATCGCTGGAGAGACCCGCGACATCCTTCTCGACGAACTCAAGCTGGTCGGTGCCCAGATGCCCGAGCTTCTGCAGGTGCAGGGTGTTCACGAGGCCGATGACGTGCACGCCTGCGACATCGAAGCTGTACCAGCCGTCGCCGCGGGTGCCCGCACCGAACGCTTGCCGATACTTCTGCCCCGCGTCGTCCGTCGAGTCGTGTTCGCCGGGCACGGTGAACACGTGCGGCGTGTTCAGCTCGGTCAGCATCTGTTTGACCTGATCGAACTGTACAGGCGTGGCCAGGTGGGTGAGATCGCCGGTGTGGATCACGAAATCCGGCGTGTAGCCCAGACTGTTGATCTGGCCGATGGCGTGGCTGAACGTGTCGGCAACGTTGGGGTTCGCAGGGCCGTTGAATCCGATGTGGCTGTCGCTGATCTGAGCGAACCGCAGTGTGGGCCTTGCCGGCTGGGTGGCGTCGGCCGACCCCGCGACGTGTGAGATCACTTCGCCGCCGGCCACCGTCAGCGCCACGGCAGCGCCGAACCAGGCGCTGTGGCGGATCAACTGGCGACGGGTCATGCCTTGCGGGTCGACGCTCATTTGGTCACCACCACGGTGCCGGTCATGAAGGGATGGATCGAACAGACATAGTCGTACGAGCCCGGTGCGGTGAACGTAAAACTGTAGGTGCCGTGGGTGTCCATTCCTGGAGAGTGAAAAGAGCCGTCCTTGGCGGCGACGGTGTGCGGCTCCTCGTCCTGGTTGGTCCAGGTGACCGTCGTGCCGACGGGGACTGTCAGCGTCGCCGGGTTGAACTTGAAGTCGCTGATGCTGATCGCCGTCCCGCCTTGCGGTGCCGGCGAGTCGGCCGCCGTCGCCGATGCCGAAGCGGGCGGTGACTGCATGTCCGGCATGACGCCGGGCATGGCGCTGCCGGACATCCCTGGCGTCATGCCGGACTGAAACGTGATCGAGGGCGCGGTGGGGCTGGTGGATGCATGGCTGGCGCAGGCCGCGGTGAACAGGACGCCCGCGGCGGCGACGGGGAGTATGACCTTCACGCCCTAGTAATAGGTGGGCGGGTTACACGCACGGGTTCGCCGTTCACGGTGTCGCTGAGCGCGGCGGCTCGTCGGAGGGCCCGGTGTTGCAGGACCTTGGCGTTGGCGACGCTGATGCCCATCATCGTGGCCGAGTCCCTGATCGAATGGCCCTGCAGGTACCGCAGTTCGAGAATGCGCCGATAGTTGTGCGGCAAGGCCGCCAGCACGTCATGCGCTTGTCGACGTGCGGCGTCGAATGACTGGCCGGTGTCGTCGGGCAGATCGGGGACATCATCGATCGATGTGATGTCACGCCTCGTGATCTCGCGCCAGTGCGCGGCCAGAACCGTGCGTGTGATGGCCCGCAGGTATCCGCGAACCTGGGCGATCGTCGCGGTCATCCGGAGGGGTTTCAGGGCAGTGAGGAATACATCGGCGGTCAGGTCCTCGGCGTCCGCGCCGTTGCCGACGCGCGTGAACAGCATGCGGTACACCCAGTTAACGTTGTCCGCATACACCGCCTCCCAACTCGGGTAGTGGTCCGTGGTATCGGTGTGGCGGAAGCGCACGAAAGCTGTTGAGGTGGAGGTTATTACGGGGATTCCGTCAGTGGCTCATCCACCCCTGCAAGATATGTCGACGTAGACGGTATCGAACTTCGTCGGGTCGATCCGCGATCCTGCCGAGTCGATGTTGGAGTTGTTGAGACCCTCGACACCGATGACCTTGCATGAGGAGAGCGGATACACCGAAGCGCCGTTGAGTATTACGTTGTAGCCCTTGGCCTGCAAGGCATTCACGGTGTCCTGGGCGTTGCCGAAATTGGAGAAGCCCGACGGCGCCGCGGCGGCCGTATCTGACAGGCCGAGGGTTGTGGTCGTCGCGGCACCGACGCAGGCGACAGCGAGAATGAACGTCTTCAACATCGAACCCTTCGCTCGACCGCGCAGCTGCCGCTGGCGGGCATTGTCGATAGGGGAGCCCGTGACTAGCTCCTACACAGAGGTAGGGCCAAGAGTTACATCGAGCGCTGAAAGATACTGGTGTGCAGGGACAGTGGCGTGACGTCTACACGGCCGGGACCGGGCGCGGCCACTTCGGTCGGGGGAGTTCGGTCCCCGGTGGAGGGCGCATCCGGTCCAGTATCGTGCGCAGCGGCGGCCACGTCGCCCGGCCTCGGCGCGTGACGGCGTACGCGGTCATGGTGACCTTCGGTTCGGTCAGCGGAAGCACCTTGACACCGGCGGTGGTTGGGCGTCCGGTCGGCAGCAGCCCCACGCCGTAGCCGGCAATGATCAGATCCTCGACCAGTTCCAGGCTGTCGATCTCGTGCGCGATGCGCGGGACGAAACCGGCCAGTGATGCCAGCGTGCGCACCGCATCCTCGTCAGCGGTATTGCGGGAGTTGACGATCCACGTTCGACTGGCGTAGTCAGCGATCTCGGCGGGCCCGTCCGGAGTGTCGGCAGGCACGCCGAGCCCCCACGGAACCGACCACAATGCAACCGTTTCCAGCACCGGGCCCGGCGAGGCGGGCGCGAGGTTGTAGTCATAGGTCAGGGCAAGGTCGAGGTCGTCGTCGGTCAACAGAGCGAAGGCCTCGATGGGCTCGTACTCGCTGATCACGCAGTGGACCATCGGAAACTCCTGTGCGAGCTCGGCCGCGATCGACAGCAGCGAGAGCCGGATTCCCGTCGCGAAGCCACCGACCCGCACCGTGCCCGCCGGTTCGGCATCCGGGTCGAGGTCGAGGCGTGCGCTGTCGACAGCGGCCAGGATCGTGACGGCGTGCTCAGCAAGGCGCTGGCCCGCGGGCGTGAGCCTTACCCGTCGCCCCTCGGGTTCGATCAGCTGTGCACCGGTTTCCCTTGCCAGAGCGGCGATCTGCTGCGACACACTCGACGTGGTGAGGTGGTGCGTCTCCGCGACGGCCCGCATCGACCCGAGCCGGGACAGCGCGAGCAACAGCTCAAGGCGGCGGGTGTCCATGGATCAAGTGTCCTGGATCTCTAAAGAATGGAGTCCCAAATTTCGGGGATTGTTGAACGATTAATCCAGTGGATCGGCGGCCGGTGCCACCGCAAACCCCGGCGGCGCGCATGCCCGCCAGGTCGTACGACTGATCCAGGACCGCAAGCATGCGACGACTCTCACGACAGGCCACTCCGGACGGTGCGCTGCTCGGTGCATCGGCCGGGGACGCCACGGGCATCGTTCACCTGGGCCTGGGCAACTTTCACCGCGCGCATGCGGCTGTGTATCGGCGCATGCCCTGGCCGCCGAACCTGGCGAATGGGGTGATTGTGGTGTCTATGGATTCGCCAACCGCTCACACGACGTCGTCTCGGCGATGCGAGCCCAGGACGGCCGCTACTCGATTCTCGAGTTATCCGACCAGGGCCGCCGCGCCGGCGTCATCGACGTCCATCGCAGCCTCGGTGTGCTCGCGGACGATCCCGAAGGCTTCGTCGCGGCCATCGCCGACCCGGCACACCGCATCCTGACGCTCACCGTCAGTGAAGTCGGCTACTGCCGATCCGCTCGCACCGGCACCCTCGACGTCGAACGCGACGATGTCCGTTCCGATATCGCCGACCCCACGCACCCCCGCAGCACGATCGGACTCATCGCCCGAGGGCTGGCCGTCCGTGCCGCGAGCGGCGCTCCGATCACGGTGCTCTCGTGTGACAATCTGCAATCCAACGGGCGGGCCACCCGTGCCGTGCTCACCGAGTTCCTGCACGCCAGTGCGGCTTCCGGCGACGTGCTGAACTTCGTCGACAACCACGTCACCTTCCCGAACTCGATGGTGGATCGGCTCGTGCCGGGCACCACCGCGCAGACCGTCGCCGACGTCGCCGGGTTGATGCACGTCGACGACCGCTGCCCGGTGCCCGCCGAGGACTTCACCATGTGGGTGCTCGAGGATCACTTCGCCGCCGGGCGGCCCGCCTGGGACCGGGCGGGGGCGATCATGAGCGACGAGGTCGAAGCGTACGAGCTGGTCAAACTGCGCCTGCTCAACGGATCGCATTCCCTGATCGCGTATCTGGGGCTCCTGGATGGCCACCCCACCATCGCCGACGCGTGGGCGCAGGGATTCGTCCGCGACGCCGTGCGGACCTGCATTGCCAACGAGTACCTGCCGTCCATCACGCTGCCGAGGGGGTTCGACGTCGACGTGTACGTCGACTCGTTGTCCCATCGCTGGGCCAACTCCGCGCTGGGCCACCGGACGTCGCAGGTCTGCACCGATGGTTCGGTCGGTTAACAATGTGGGCAGTGGCATACGAGGTGCCACCTTGATGGATGTGGTGGCGGCCAGGTCGAGGAGAGTGCGTCAGCCTCGTCAGAACGGCAAATACTTTGTGATTCCTTCTCCGACAGGACCGGCAGGGTCGGGGCGACGTAGAGGTATCCGCCAAGGGCAGGTCGGTGGGCTCAAAACGGACCTGCAGCCGAGGCCAGGCACAGCTCAACGCCTGTCGACGAAAGGTTCGGGTCGCATGATCAGTCCCCTCTGTGGCGCACGCCGGCCGAGTATCGGCCAGTTCCTCTCGGGAGCGCGCAGTGAACGGTCGCTTCTCCACAGCGGAGGGCAAGCTGTGTCGGGTGCTCATGCGGACTTCACCAGGCAAGAGGTCTGGGCATGGTATCCGTCAACCGAATGCTCTCGCGCACTTGACCATTGACCGTTATATGGCAACCTATGGTGTCGCTGTTGCCCTGCGCCACCACGTTTGCAGCCACCGCCGTCAGCGTCGTGACGAGCTCGAACGACCATGGCAACGTCGCCCCATCAACACGCTGTGGCTGAGCATCCGCATCCAAATAGTTGATGTCGGCGACTGTCCCCGGCGGGCCGAAGATCTCATACAACACCCGCTTGGGGTTGAACTGGACGATTGCATCGGCGTTGCCGACATCCGGACGGTACATGTTCGAGCCGAAGATCCCGTGCAGCCGCGACACCGTGAACGATGCAATGGCGACCACGATCACCATGACCAGGGGTACCCATGTGCGCTTGAAAAGGCGAATCATTGCACTCCTTCGCTCAGGCTCTATGCGCGCCCTACATCGCTGACTGACAAATAACGTAAAATATCAGAAGTCGGTGTCTACCGGCGGTCGGCACGTGTCAAGTTGGTCGCAATCGGATAACACGCAGGCAAAGATCATCGGACATCCGACGTAACATGTAACATCAGATTCATGCCTCGAGGATCCCGCACCCCGTCAGCCGAATCCGCGAGTACAGACGATGCACACGAGCGCATCCTGACCGCCGCTGAACGCTGCATCGATCGTCACGGAATCCGCAAGACCACGATGGACGATGTTGCGTCCGAGGTTGGGCTGTCGCGGCCCAGCGTCTATCGCTACTTCGCTGATCGCGACGACCTGCTCGTCGAACTGATCGCACGGCACGCGCGAGTGCTAAACGAGCGGGCACAGAAGGCCATCTCCCGACAGAGCAGCCTTCCCGATCAGGTCATCGAGGGTGTGCTCAACATTGCCGACAACGCCCGCCGCGACCCGCTGACGCGGTACGCGATCGACACCGATGGCTCGAGCCTCAGTCAACGAATGAGAACTTCAGGGATATCGGAGACGATCAGGGCCGAGATCTGGGATCCGTACCTCGACACCGCCATCGCGAACAATGAACTGCCCGCCGGGCTGCCCCGATCGGACATCCACCTGTGGTTGGGCAACCTCACGAAGATGGTGATGCGCGGAATGGAGGAAGGTGACGGCGACCTCAAGCGCTACCGCTCGATACTGCGTCGCTTCGTCGCGCCTGCATTCGCCTCGACCGTCCCGTGAATCCGGCAACCTGGCTCGACCCCGCCTGATCGCTGACCCCTCACCAGCGCCGCTGGCCACCGTTGGCCAGACGCGCGCCAGATCGCTGATGATGAGGTCGGTGATGAACGCCTTCGTCGAACGACCAACCTGCCGGCATCCGCTGGATTGTCTGGGACCTCGCGTCGCCAGGCGAGGTGCGATGACATACGGCACTTTTCGTCAGATGTTTAACATTGCAATGAGCAGCGACCGCAACTCTTGACAGCCAGACCGAGCAGGTGCAGACTGACGAAAAACGTTATTCGTCAGTCCTTACTCAGTTTCGAGAGCTTAAGGCAAGCGATACCGCAGTCGGTGTGGATCGACTAGAAGGTCGAGGAGTGTGATGACCGGACCCGGCAGACAGCATCAGCCGGCTCAATTGGCCGGCGGTCCACTTCGACGCGCCTGCGCGTAAACGTCAGCGATCAGTCTGGCCGATCGGTCTCGGTGGACACCCTGTGAACGTACTGCGCCGATCTCAAAGGCCGTCGCCCGCATACACCAGATATCCAATCCGGGCGGTAGTCGTCCGCTCAAGTAACAAATCATCTGTGGAGAAAGTGCTCTCATGAACATAACAAGGCTCACCGAAGATCTGATCGTCGCAACCGTGTTGGCCGTCCCAGCACACCCCGGTGCCGATCCGGACTTCACTAATGAGCTGTACGCATACGGCCGTAGCGATGTGGATGCTCACCACTAGTGACGGACGGCGACTAGCCGATATCCGTTCGGAGATGGATGCCCGCCGCATCGTGCACACGCTGGGCATTACACAGTTGCGCGGTCCCTACTCCTGGGACGTTGTCGACAACCAAGGGCGATTGTTCGTCGCTGAAATCAGGCGCCGATCGGGAGGTGGCCGATGATTGTCGGGCGCAATCCGCGCAATCCCGTTATCGGCGATACCGTGCTGCTACGGGCCGACAACAGGCGGGGTGTCGGCACAATCGTCGACACGGACGCGATTAGGTACAAAGTCTACTGGCGCAACGGAAGAGGCCAACTGTCTTGGCATCCGCGCGGCGAGTTGGCCATCCCTCGACTCGATTTCGGACGGCGATGGCCGTGACCTTCCTGCAGGCGCAAGAACCCATGATGGCAATGGTTTTGGAGACCCCGGAGTTATGCAAGTGAAACTTCACGTCGGTGACAAGGTACGAGTGGGGACTCGTGTCGGCACGATCACAGACATCGGCACAATCCTCATCCAGGTCAAGACAACCGAGGGTCGGGTGCGTGTGGTCTGCCCGTGGGAACTCGTAAAGGTTCTTGGCTGACATGACAGTCGCGATTGAACATTGGATGATCGTCACTCGCATTTGCGGATTACGAAAATCAATGCACGGCTCCCGGATTGCGGCGGCGTTGGGCTCCATCGTTGGGCCAGTGCGAAATACGAGCGGGCGATGACCATGGCGATATTCGTGCAAGAAACCGCCTTGGCATGGGCGCTCGCTGAAGCCGTCAAGCCGCACCTGAGCGCGATTGAACGCAACCATGTCTTTATGGCAATCGGCGCCGG
>Ga0070710_10000474_pt1 | contig 18886 bp, 17 predicted proteins | sample LARL52metaG_FD_65454 | JGI IMG/M metagenome (GOLD analysis project Ga0070710, IMG submission 65454) | Corn, switchgrass and miscanthus rhizosphere microbial communities from Kellogg Biological Station, Michigan, USA - LAR L5-2 metaG | ecosystem: Host-associated > Plants > Roots > Rhizosphere ... | reverse complement strand
TCTACTGAGGACAGTGGGATGACCATGACCAGTGCGGACTCGCAGTACCCAGCGTTGATTCGGGCACTTGAGGAAGCGTTCAAACTGGTTTACGAGGCGGTGAAACTCCTCATCGACAACTTCAACAAGGGTATTCACAACGTCAACACCAACCCGCTCATCTACCTGGCGCCGGACCTCTTCGGAGAACTGGACCGGGGCGTGAACACCCTGCGGGATTGGGTGGACAAGTTCGCGAAGGCGACAGAGCGGTTCTTCGAGCATCAGGCTCCCGTCATCGCACTGATCAAAGCGAGCTTCGCCTGGCTCACCCAGATGCAGAAGCCGGTATCGGACATCGCCTCGCGAGTAGGCGACTTCGAACAGAACAAGAACTACGGCGAGTGGACCGGCAAGGCCGCCACCTACTACAGCGTGCAGGTGGTCGCGCGGCAGCAGAAGGCGCTTGACGCGCTGAGCCCGAAAGCGGAAGCGATCAGCAAGTGGCTCACCCAGGTGGCGCAAGCGAACATCAAGTTCCTCAACACCTATGCCGCTCGGATCGGTGACATCGCCTCCAGCGCGGTCGCCGCTCTCATCTCCGCCGGCACGATCATCGGCGCGCTGGAGGCGATCGGCGACGCTGCGGAGGTGTGCGGGAAGTTGGTCGACAGCGCTGTCACCGTGTTCGGCGACAGCGTGGAGTACTACAGCCAGGCGATGAGCTTCATGCGTGATGCGGTGAGCACGCGCAGCAGCACCGGAGCGTTCCCCAGGGACGCATGGCCGCAGGCGGTGAGCTGATGACCGACTTGAGCGCGTTGGCTGACGAGCTGCGCAACATGAAGCTGGCCGAGGTACGGCTGCCGCGGATTCCCCTCGGTCCGCAGCGACCGTCGCCGGAGCTACCCGCAGGGCCCGCCGACGAGTACACGGCGGCCGATGCCTCGCGGTCGTTGCGGGTGACTGTCGATCCCGAGGGCAAGGTGCTGCGCTTCGACGTGGCCGGTTCCTGGCTCTCGCGACTGCCCGCCGCCGAATTCGGGTCGGCGTTGATGGCGACCTATCAGGACGCGTTGGGGATCGACGCTGCCGTCGAACGCCAGGCGCGCCGCAACCATCCAGAGCCGGAAGCGCCGGTCAGCTTCGAGAGCTGGTCCGGTGCCGAGGATCTGGAGACGTTCCTGGCGAAGGCCAGGGCCGAGCAGGCTGCGATCGGCCAGAAGTTGAGTGAGGCCAGGGAGAGCGCGGCCAGGGTGTCGTACGACGTGACCGAGCTGCGCAGCCCCTACGGGTTCGTGACGCTGCAGCTGCGCACCGGCGCGCTGGTCGGTTTGACGGCGAACGCCGACGCGATCTCCCGCGCGAACCCCGGCCAGGTGCAGCGGGACCTGTGGGAGGTGTTCGGCGCCGCGGGCCTCAGGTCGAACCGCGCCTCGGCGCCGGTGAGCAAGCCGTCGCGCAGACGGCCGCAGGTCGGGGAAGGTCCGGAAGAGGACCTGTGGAAAGGGCTGGGAAGCAGGTGAATCGGTCAGTGAAGATCGCGGGCGTGCTGCTGTTCGCGCTGAGTGCGGGCGCGTGCGGAGGCACGAACGTGCGGCCGATCGAGCAGCCGACGTTCACCACACCGACCACCCCCGCGGCCGCCAAGTACAAGGCGGTGCCGACCTGCGAGCAGATTGAGCAGAAGGTGCCGGGGTTGCCGAAGTTCCGGTGGGGCAACGAGAGCCCGTCGCCGTTCGTGGACATGTTCACCGGGTGCGAGTTCCAGAACATTCCGGATTTCCCGCGTATCGGGCTGGACATCTCGGTGTGGCGCGATGAGCCGGGCAGAGCGAAGGCGCGTCAGCGGTTCGACGACTTCACGGATCCGGTTGACGACGGGCCCGCCGACGTGGGCGTTGGTGAACAGGCCAAATGGCAGAACGCCAAGGACAACGACAGCTGTTACCTGATCATCCTCGACGCCAACGCCGTGCTGTTGCTCAACAACAAGCCGTCCGACAAGACGAATCCGAGATCGGAGGAGTGCCGGAGCAGGCTGAAGGAGTTGGCCACGGCTTTTTACGCCGCGGTCCAGCCGAGCTGACTCGGTGACACGACTGGGAGGGGCTCTTGGGCCGCGCGGCGATGCGGTTGGATGTGCCGGTGGCTGTCAAGCTTGATGCGGAGTCCTTGCTGAACGCGGTTGGTCAGGATCTGGCGGCACGGGGCAGGGAGCTGCTGGTGCGCGAGGTGGTGGCCGATGACGGTGGCGCCGCAGGGGTTGCCGAAGGTCGTCACGTGTGGGTCGGTGTGGTGAACGGCGAGCTGGTCGGTGAATGTGACTGCCTGGCCGGCGAGCTGTGTGCGCACGGTGTTGCGGTGGCGCTCGCCGCGGTGGAGGCCGGGGTGGTGTTCGAGTCGCTGCCACCGGTGGAGAAGGCGAGCCCGGAGAAGCAGCGGTTCGTCGACGTGGCGGCTCGGCTCGGCAGGCGTGAACTCGTGGAGGTGGTCGCTGAGCACGCGGTGGTCGATCGGCGGTTGGCCACGCGGCTGCTGGTGGCGGCGGGTGAGCTCGGTGCGCCCTCGGATGAGGAGATCGCCGTGGTGCACCGGGCGTTCGTGGATGCCGGGCGGATCCCGGACGGTTACGAGCGGTGGGAGCTGCGGGATCTGCTGGACGCGGGGCACGACATGGTCGCCGAGCTGGAGGTGCTCGCGTTGCGGCCGGTCAACGACGGTGTGCTCGACCTCGCGGACGAGGCTGCCCGCGTGTGGTGCAAGTTCCTGGAGACCCTGCGTGAGGCCTGGGACGTCGACCCGCAGCCGATCAGTGACGAGCTGGCCGCGGTCCACGTCCAGCTCTACGAGGCGAGTGGGCTTGCGCCGGAGGACCTCGTGGGTCGTCTCGTCGAGCTGTACGCCGACCTCACCGACGAGCCGTTCCTCGACGTGCCGGACGGCTATGCGCACGTACTCGGTGACGAGGGGATCGAAGAGTTCTGGGACCAGGCCGGGGAGTAGACGGGTTGATGGCGGAACAGGACAAGGTGCCGGCGGCGATGCGGCCGGTGTCCGAGGAGATCACCGCGATCAGCGACGCGTTCTGCGCCGATCATCTCGACGAGGAGTACGCGCGGCTCGCGCGAGCCCTGACCGCCAAACTGGCGAGGAAACGGCCTTCGCCGCTGGCGCGTGGGGACCGGCGGATCTGGGCGGCGGGCATCGTGCACACGATCGGGCGGGTCAACTTCCTTCACGATCCGGAGCAACGACCGCACCTGCGCACGGACGACCTCGCCGCCAGGTTCGGAGTGAAGGCGCAGACCATGGGCAACAAGGCGCGGCTGATCGAGGACACGCTGCGGATCGGCACCATGGACCTGGAGTGGTGCCGGCAGGACATGATCGAGAAGAACCCGTTCGCGTGGCTCGTCGAGATCAACGGGTGCCTGGCCGACGCACGTCAGCTGCCAGAGGAGATCCAGGTGTATCTGGCCGAGCGCGGAGTCATTCCGTTCGTCCCCTCTGGGGGAGATGGTGCGTGACCCGGAGTTGGCCGGGTCTATCCGAAGGGTGCCACGAAATCGAAGTTGCCCGCCCCGGCGGTGCGTTCGAGGGTGCGGATGATCGACTGCGGGTTGTCGTAGGGGCCCGAGACGTACAAAGGTTTGCCGTCCCTGCCGAAGGTGATGGTGCTGGGCGGGGTCCACGGCCCGAGGTGCCCTGCGGCGGCGGCGAAGTCAGGATGGGGGTCGAAGCCCAGGCCGCGCGCGTGGTCCACGGCACCGAACACCAGCTGACGCGCGAGCTCGATGGGTGCCGCCAGCGGGTCGCCGCCGTAGCTGGAGAAGTACTGCCGGACGAACTCGCGCAGAGCGAGCTCGTCCATGATCCGAGGGCCCAGCGCGTTCTTCACCCCGAGGCAGTAGACGTCGGCGAGATAGCCGCAGACCGAGACCTTGTCGTGCCGGTGCCGGCGGGCGACCAGTACCGTGACCATGCCATCCGGCCCGGTCGCCGGGTCCTCGTGCACCGGCCAGTCCGGATGATCGTCGAAGGTCAGGCCGGCGCTCCAGTTCGGGCTGACCCAGCAGCCGACCACTGGCGGCTCGGGCGCGTCGGCCTGCGCGAGGATCGCGGCTGAGCGGACGAGGCGAGAGGCCTCGGACGGCTTGATCCCCAGTGTGCGGGCGATCTCTTTGGGGGTGTGTCCCTGTTCCCTCAGTGCCCGTACACGTTCCAGACGCTCATCAGACTGCACCCGATCGATCGTAGGGGGCACACGGCGTCGGGCTTCCGCGGGTGTCCGCTTGGATAGGGCCGTACGACCGAGGTGATGGACCTTGCGCGGCGGATTTCCGATTGGGTCGGCGACGGCAAGCCGGTCACGCCGAAGGGCGTGCTCAAGCGTGGTGATCTGCGTGAGGCGGCCGTTGCGCTCGGGGTGACGCTGCCGGAGAGGTTCCGGTCCGGGGCCGACGTACCGGGCTGGCACGTGCCGTGGTCGGCGGCGCTCGGTGCCGGGATGCCGGTGATCGAGCGAGGCCGCGCGGTGGTCCGGCCCGTCGAGGTCACGCGGGACGTGTGGCTGGCAGGGTTCGTGGCGGCGCTGGCGGCGTTGTGCCAGGACGACGAACTGATCGAGGCCACCCGGATCGGCGAACGGGCGCTGGCGTTTCTCTCGGACCACGGACCGTGTACCGGTCATGAGCTGTACCAGAACCTTTTCCACAGCCGGGATCTCGGCCACGGTCACTGGCAGGTGCTGTACGCGGCGGGCCACGAGAAGTCGGGTGATGCCCTGCTTGACCTGTTCCGGGGCTTCGGGGTGGTGAGCGGATCTGCCGAGCTCACCGAACTGGGTGAATGGGCGCTGGCCGAGATGGGCAGGCGTGGTGACGACATCGTGCGCAGGGAGGTCATCCCCGCCGAACGGATCTGCCAGCTCAAGATCTCGCTGGAACGCATGTCGCCGCCGTGCTGGCGGCGCGTGCTGGTTCCGGCGGGTGACCATCTGGGCGAGCTGCACCGGGTGATCCAGGCGGCGATGCGGTGGGACGACGACCACCTGCACGCCTTCTACGTCGGGTCGCATCAGTACGGCGATCCCGGCTTCGACCTGGAGGACGAGTACGAGGTCGCGGTGGGTGAGGTGTTCACCAGGACGCGGAAGACCATCCGGTACGTCTACGACTTCGGGGACGACTGGCGGCACGAGATCACGCTCGAACGGGCGCTCGACACCGAGCCCGGCGTGACCTACCCGGTCTGCGTCGCCGGTGCCGGAGCTGTGCCGGTCGAGGACAGCAGGCACCGGATGATCAAGTTCGATCAGGAGGACGTCAACCGGCGGCTTGCCGGGCTTCCGGTGGAGGAAGAGGATTCGATGCTGGAGAAGGTCATCGAGATGGTTGTCGTCGACGCGTACGACGAGGACGAGCAACTGGGCGCGTTCCGGACCGTGTTCGAGGACGCGGTCGAGGTTCCGATCAAGGCGACTGTGCTCGGCCACCCCGTCGAAGTGCTGGAGTTCGACTACGCCGAACCGTTGCCGGGTGTATTCGTGAAATGTCGTGAGGGCGAGGTCTCCCTCGTCGACGTCCGCTTCCCGCCGGACACGGTGGCGGCCTGGATTCATGCCGCCTACCGAGAGTTTCTCGGGCTCGAGCCGTTCCCCGCCACCCCGCGGCCGGACTGGGCCTGGCCGAGCTGAGCGTGCAGGTCGCTGCGGATGTGTCGGACCGGATCGCTACTGTGCGAAGACGGCGAGACCACGACTACCGCGGGGAGAGCCGGGGTGGGCAAGCGCAACCGCGAGAAGCGGGCGGCGAAGAAGAAGGCCAGGGCGAACCGTGGTCCGACCCCACCCCAGTACGGCTTTGACGGTTACGAGGAGCCGGCGCCGCCTCCGGTCGTGTCGGCGGAGATGGTGGCCGAGGGGTTGAAAGAGGCTGCCTTCGCCCGCGCGTTCGACACGGACTTCGTGGACAGATGCATGGCGGATCTCGCTGGTCGTAGGCCTGTCGCCAACCCCAGGACGGTGGCCATCGGCGCCGGGATCGTGCTGGCCGCGGTGATCGACCTGGCATGGAGGAAGGGCTGGATGCCGGTCGACGTCCGCGAGCACATCCGCCGGACCGCCGACGCCGCGGCGAGCAGTCTGCTGGTCGATGTGATCGCCGCGGACACCACGAAGCACTCTTCATCCACTGTGGACGAGCGGTGGGCGGCGCAGGTGCGTGAGCTCGGGGCCGAGGTCTGGTGGGAGGCCGGTGCGCCACAGCTGGTGCAGTGGGTGGACCGGCACGGGACGGATCTCGAGTCCGCGCTGCGGACCACGATCTTGTTGGTCGACGAGTTGATGAGGCTGCCTGAGCTGCCGCTCATCGTTGCGAGCCCGGGTTCGGCGGCGGCGCGCTCATCCGCGTCGGTGAGCGGGGTGGACCAGAAGGTCCTGGCGCGCGTGCGTGCCTTGCTGGCGAAGGCGGAGTCCACGCAGTTCCCCGACGAGGCGGAGAGCCTTTCCGTCAAGGCACAAGAGCTGATGAACCGGCACGCCTTCGAACGCGCCGTTCTCGACGGTGAGGAACAGCGGAAGCAGACGGCGGCCTCGACCCGGTTGTGGCTCGACGCGCCATATGTGGATGCCAAGTCGCATCTGGTCAGCGCGATCGCCGAAACGAACCGATGCAGGGCGGTGTTCTACCCCCGCTTCGGGTTCGTCGCGCTGGTCGGGGAGCCGATGGACCTGGAGATCACCGAACTCCTGACGACCTCACTGCTGGTCCAGGCCACCCGTGCGGTGGTCGCGGAAGGCAGTCACAGCACCCGGACCGGGACGTCGCGGACGCGGTCGTTCCGGCAGTCGTTCCTGGTCTCGTATGCCAGGCGCATCGGAGAACGGCTTGAGGAGGCCGGTGCTCGGGCGCACGATCCGGTCGAGGACGAGCGGCTGCTGCCGGTGCTGGCCGCGCGGTCCCAGGTGGTCGAGGAGACTTTCAAGAAGATGTTCAGCGATCTCACCCAGAAAGCGACAGCGGTCAGCAACGGCGCGGGGTGGGAAGCGGGGCGGGCGGCCGCCGATCGCGCGGACATCACCGTCGGACGGCAGGCCGTCGATGCCTGATCGCACACCGGACGAGACCGGTCGGCGCGAGGACGCGATCTTCGTCGTGGATGAAGGGAACTTTCATCCACCTGGGGTGGATGAAGGTTCCCTTCATCGCGAGTGATCTCGATGGGGTGATCCGCGTGGTGGCGTGGATCAAGAAAGGCGTCGCGTTGCGCCGATCGGACTAACCTGCCGCGCGTGCGGACGAGGCTGACCCCCATGCAGCAGGCGGTGGTGGACGCCGGGCGGCCGTTGCCGCAGCTCACCGATCCGCTGGAGGTCGAGCTCCAGGTCAGTGCGTTCGTGGGGCCGTTCGCCGACAACGAGGAGTTGTGGGAGGTCGTCGTCCGGCATCTGCGGGAGGTGCCCAGCCGGCGTAGCGCGGCGCTGCTCACCGCGCTCGCGCGCCTCTTGCCCGGCCGGCCTGGGCAGTGGGCCGGGGAGGCGGCCAAGGAGCAGCGGGAGCCGCGGTGGGATCTCGACCAGCTGCGGTTCGGAGAGTGTTGGATCGGGGACCGGTCGATCGACGCGGGATATCTGGCGCTGTTGTGCAGTTATGCGTATGGCGATGAGTCGCACGCCATGGTTTTCATGATCGACGAAATCAGCGGGAGCCTCACTCGGCACGCGTTCCTGACGCGGCGGGTCGACGAGGCGCTGGAGCGGCTCAAGCAGCAGATGCGGTTGGAGTTGATCAGTGCGGAGGCGGCGCACTGGCTGCTCAGCCGCAGTTACGACCGGTTCGAGCGGCGGCCTGGGCTCGGTGCGAGCATCGATGTGCACCACACTCGGCTGGTGGCGCGGCGGCGGATTGGGCTGGCGTTGAATTAGGTGGCCTGTGCGAATCGCAACGTGATGATTCGTCCGACAGTGCACATTGTCTGTAGCTCGATGGTGAGTCGGCGATTACTGTCCGGGTTGTCGATCACGGAGCGGAGGGACGAGAGTGGCCGCTCTTCTCGGGCATGACGATCAGGCCCTCACCCGTGTCCCCGACCAGGCGCGGCACCCGTGGTTGTCGGTCGCGACCCAGCGGTTCGGGCAGACGACCGCGCTGAGCCAGCTGTTGCTGGGCGCGACGCTCGGCTTCGGCATGACGTTCTGGGACGCCTTCCTCGCGCTCACGATCGGGGCGGTGGTGCTCAACGCCGTGGCCGTCACGGTCGGCGTGATCGGGCAGCGCGAAGGGCTCTCCACCGCGATCCTGACCAGGTGGACCGGGTTCGGGCACGCCGGGAGCGCGATGCTCGGGCTGATCATCGCGTTGTCCGCGACCGGGTGGTTCGGGGTGCAGACCGGGCTGGCCGGCGTCACGCTCGCGGACGTCGCGGGGGTGCTGCCGGCGCCCGTGTGGTCGTTGCTCTTCGGCATCGTCGTCACGGTCATCGCCGCGTATGGCGTGCGGTGGATGGCGTGGACGGCGTACGTGGCGGTGCCGGCGTTTCTCGTGCTCCTCGTCTGGCTCGTGTTGACGAACGTCCACGACATCCCGGCCGCGCTCGGCAGCCCGGCGCCGGGCGCGCCCATCGGCATGTTGACCGCGGTGACGCTGGTGACCGGCAGCTTCATCGTCGGGGCCGCCATCGCGCCGGACATGACGCGGTTCAACCGCAACGAGTGGGACGTCGTCAAGCAGACGGTCCTCGGCATCACGCTGGGCGAGTGGGTCATCAGCCTGGCGGGCGTGATCATCGCGCACGGGCTGGGCACCACGGACATCATGGGCGTCATCAGCCGGTCGAGCGGGTGGATCGGGGCGCTGGTCGTCGTCACGGCCGTGTTGAAGATCAACGACTGGAACCTCTACTCGGCCTCGCTCGGGCTGGTGAACTTCTTCGACGCCGTGTTCGCGGTGCGGATCAGCCGGGCGCAGGTGACCGTCATGGTCGGGTGCGCGGGCAGCTTCCTCGCGGCCGCCGGGATCGTGAGCCAGTTCAGCCACTTCCTGGTGCTGCTGGGCGTGGTGTTCCCGCCCGTCACCGGGATCATGATCGCCGAGTACTACGTCGTGCGGCGCTGGCGCAAGGAGATCATCTCGACTCGGCCGCGCGTACCGAGATCGGCGCCCTCGTGGGTGCCCGCCACCGTGGTCATCTGGCCGGTCGCCGCCGGCATCGGTGAGCTGCTGCCTTTCGGGCAGTCCAGTGTGAACTCGCTCGTCCTCGCGTTCGTCCTCTACGTCTCAGCCGGTAGATTCGACCTGCTTCGCATGAGGACTCGGAGGGCCACCAACCGTAAGGTGGTCGGGGAAGCGTCGGCCGCCTGAGGGGTGGTTTCGCACATGCACATCGGTATCGACGTCGGCGGCACGAACACCGATGCCGTTCTCGTCGAGGGGCGGCGTGTCCTCGCCGAGTGCAAGACGACGACCACGGCCGACGTGACGAGCGGGATCGTCAAGGCGGTCGACGGTCTGCGGGCCGTCCACGCGTTCGCCCCGGCGGCGATCAAGGCCGTCATGATCGGCACCACGCACTTCGTCAACGCCATCGTCGAGGGCAGGGGACTGGCCCAGACGGCGGCGGTACGGCTCGGACTTCCCGCCACCAAAGCACTTCCGCCGTTCGTCGACTGGCCGCAGCGGTTGCGGCAGGTCATCGGCGGGCACGCCTACCTCTGCCACGGCGGCCACGAGTACGACGGGCGGGTCATCTCGCCGCTCAACGAGGACGAGCTGCGCGGTGTCGCCACGGACATCGCCGCGAAGGGCGTGCGGTCGGTCGCCATCTCGTCGGTGTTCTCGTTGGTCAACGGCGACTTCGAACGGCAGGCCGCGGAGATCCTCACCGCCGAGGTGCCGGACCTGCTCGTCAGCTTCTCCCACGAGATCGGGCGGCTCGGCCTGCTGGAGCGGGAGAACGCGACGATCATCAACGCCGCCCTGCGCGAGCTCGCCGAGCAGATCGCCGACGGGCTCACCGAATCGCTGACGGCACAGGGCATCCATGCCCCGCTCTACCTGAGCCAGAACGACGGCACGCTGATGGACCTCGAGTACGCGCGCTGCTATCCGGTCGCCACCTTCTCGTCCGGTCCCACGAACTCCATGCGCGGCGGGGCCTTCCTGTCCGGACTGGACGACTGCGCGGTGATCGACGTCGGCGGCACGACGACCGACGCCGGCATGCTGAACAAAGGTTTCCCGCGCGAGGCCTCGTCCGAGGTGGTGATCAGCGGGGTGCGCACGAACTTCCGCATGCCCGACGTGCTGAGCATCGGTCTCGGCGGCGGCAGCGTCGTGCGGGAGCAGTCGCAGGGCGTCGAGATCGGGCCGGACAGCGTCGGGTTCCGGTTGCCGGAGCGGGCTTTGGTGTTCGGCGGCGACACGCTCACCGCCACGGACGTCGCGGTCGCGGCGGGACTGGCCGACATCGGCGACCGGAAGCTCGTCAAGCACCTCGACCGCGCGCTCGTCCGCGCGGTGCTCGACCACGTCTGCGAGCACATCGCCACGCAGGTGGACCGCATGCGCACCTGCCCGGCACCGCTGCCCGTCGTGCTGGTCGGCGGCGGCAGCGTGCTGGTGCCGGAGGAGGTCGAGGGCATCAGCGAGCTGATCAGGCCGCCGCACCACGCGTTCGCCAACGCCATCGGTGCCGCGATCGCGCAGGTCGGCGGCGAGGTCGACCGGGTCTTCACGATCGACCCGAGCCGGCGCGAGGAAGTGCTCGACTCGGCCAGGCAGGAGGCCGTGGACAAGGCGGTGGCGGCGGGCGCGCGGGCCGACAGCGTGCGGATCGTCGAGGTCGAGGAGATCCCGTTGGCGTACCTGCCCGGCAACGCGAGCAGGGTGCGCGCGAGAGCGGTGGGTGACCTCGTGCTGGAGGACGCCCCGAGGAGGGCACGTGCGTGAGATCGGAGCGGACGAGCTGAGACACATCGCCCGCGGTGCCGCGATCCTCGGCACCGGCGGCGGTGGCGACCCGTACATCGGCAGGCTGGTCGCGGAACAGGCGGTGCTGGAGTACGGCCCGGTGCTCGCCGCCGAGTTGCGCGAGGTGCCCGACGACGCGGTCGTCGCGGGCATCGGCATGATCGGCGCACCGACCGTGATGATCGAGAAGCTGCCCGCGGGCCAGGAGGCGGTCACCGCTTTCCTGACGCTGCAACGGGAAATCGGCCGTCCGATCACGCACGTGCTGCCGATCGAGGTGGGCGGGATGAACTCGCTCGCGCCGTTCCCGGTGGCCGCGTCGCTCGGCCTGCCGGTGCTCGACGCGGACTGCATGGGCCGTGCGTTCCCCATGGTGCAGATGGTCGTCTGCACGCTGGACGGCGTGCTGGCCAAGCCGCTCGCCATCGCGGACGAGAAGGGCAACTCGATCGTCCTCGACGTCCGCGACAACCACTGGGCGGAACGGCTCGCGCGCTCGGCCACGATCGGCATGGGCTGCACCGCGTTGATGAGCAGCTTTCCCATGTCCGGCAAGCAGGCCCGCGACATCACCATCCCCGGCACGCTCACCCTGGCGTCCCGGCTGGGGCGGCTGGTGGAACAGGCGCGGCGCGACCGCCAGGACCCGTGCGCGGCCATCGCGTCGTTCCTCGGCGGCCGGGTGTTGTTCACCGGCAAGGTCGTCGACGTCATGCGCGCCACCGATCCCGGGTTCGCCAAGGGCGAGGCGTGGCTGGAGGGCACGGCCGCCTACGACGGCGGGAACTGCCGGCTGGCGTTCCAGAACGAGCACCTCGTCGCGTCCAGGGACGGCGCGGTCGTCGCCTCGGTGCCGGACCTGATCTGCGTGCTCGACGCCGAAGGGGAGCCGGTGCCGGCCGAGCGGTTGCGCTACGGGCAGCGGGTCTCGGTCGTCGGGGCGCCCTGTCATCCGCGCTGGCGGACGCCGGAAGGACTCGCGCTGGTCGGGCCGTCGGCTTTCGGCTACTCACACGCCTACACCCCGCTCGGGGCGTGACTCTTCCACTACAGTCCCGCGCATGCACCTGCTCCAGCCCGACGAGGTTGACCAACTCGCCCTGGGCGTGGTCATGCTCGGCAGCGGGGGTGGGGGCGGTGAGCGGGAGACGCACGCGTTCGCGGCCATGCTTCGGCAGGAAATGCGACAAAGCGGGCCGGTCGCGGTGTTGTCGCCGGAAGAAGCCGATCCGGACGGGTCCGGTGCGCGCGTCGGGCTGATCGGCGCGCCGACCGTGATGATCGAGAAGCTCCCGTCCGGCCAGGAGGCGGAAGACGCGCTGAAGGCGTTGCAGGCGCACGACTCCACGCCGGTCACGGCCGTCATCGGGTGGGAGGTCGGTGGGTGCAACGGCCTGTTGCCGCTGATCCTGGCCGCCCGCCTCGGGCTGCCGTACGTCGACGTGGACGGCATGGGGAGAGCGTTCCCGCGGATCGACCAGACGACCTACGACGCGGCCGGGCTGCCCACGATCCCGTTGGCCATCACCGAACCCGGTGGAAACCGAGCGGTGCTCGACGCGACCGGCATCGAGAAGCTCGCGCGCACGGTGATGGTCGACTTCGGCGGCTGGGCGATGATGGTCGCGAAGCCGTTGAGACTCGCGGACGCGCTCAAGGTGGGCGTGACGGGCTCGCTGGCACGGGCGCTGGAGCTCGGTGAGATCTGGTCCAGGCGCGCGGTTTCCGTCGACGAACGCGCGAAGGCCTCCGGTGGTTTCCTCGTGGCACGGGGAAAGGTCGTCGAGGTGTGGCGCGAGTCCGTCGGGGAGTTTCCGCGCGGCACGGTGGCGCTGCGCTGCCTGGACGCCGACGATGCGTACGTGCGCCTGGAGATGCAGGGTGAGTACCTCGTCGCGCTGGCGGACGGCGAACCGCTCGTGACGACGCCGGATCTGCTGTGCTGCCTGGACGCGGAGTCCGGCAAACCGGTGTCGACCGAGCGCCTCGCCTTCGGTGCCGTCGTGGACGTGGTAGCGCTCCCATCACCGGCGCGGTGGGTGCGCGCCGAGATGCTCGGACGGGTCGACCCGCGGGCGTTCGGCTACGACCTCGACTACGTGCCGTTCCGGGGCTGCCCGTGATCGACGACGCCGACTCGCTGACCGTGCGCGATCTGCTGGAGATCGGCGTGCTCGGCGAGGCGTGCCTGCTGGCAGGCGAGCGCGGCGTCGGCACCGAGGTCACCGACGTGCGGCTGGCGGCCGACATGACCGCCGTGGAGGCGTGCTCGGCCGGCGACCTGGTGATCCTCACCGGGCACCAGCCGTACCTCGTCGAGGTGGCGCTGCGCCGGGCCTACAGCGCCGACGTGCGGGCCGTCGTGCTGGTGCGGCCGACGACCGGCAGCTACCAGCCCCCGTCCACCGCGACGGTCTCGTTCGCGAACCGGCTCGGCGTCCCGTTGCTGCAGACCAAGGCGGACGACCCGCTGCTGGTCGCCGACTCGTTGCGCACGGCCGTCCGCCGTCCCGAGGTCGCCGCGGCCCGGCTGCTCAACGCCGTCACCACGAGGCTGGGCCGCAGCCGGCCGGACCCGCGGTCGGTCATCACGATCCTGTCCGGCGAGCTGCACGTGACGTGCGCGGTGATGAGCGCGGACGGCACGGCGATCGAGGGCGTGTCACCGCCGGGCCTGCCACCGGACCTGCTCGTCGGCTCGGTCGCCACCACCGTGGAGCTGCCGGAGGGCGTCGCGGTGGCGGTGCCGGTCGAGACCGACCGGACCGGGCACGTGCACCTGTGGCTCGTCTCGCACACCCGCGGCCGCAACAAGCGCTGGGCCGAGACCGTGCAGCAGATCAGCCAGGTCGCGTCCTGGGCGCTGGGCAACTGGGTCGCCGCCGAACGCCTGGAAACCGAGCGCCGGGCCCGGTCCCGCGGCTCGCTGCTGGCAGAGCTGCTCGCCGCGGGTGACGACGTGCCGCCGCAGCTGGTGCAGCAGGCCGTGCTGGCCGGGTGGCGCCTCGACGGCTGGCACACGGGCGTCTACGCGCTGCCGAACCCGCCGTCACCCGGCATCTTCGACGCCGCCCACACCGAACGCCTGCGCGTCGAGCTCTCCCGGCGCGGCCTGCACGGTCAGCTGGTCGAGGGTGCGGAGGGCTGGTCGTTCTGGCTGACCAACGACTCCGAACCGCCGCAGTCGCAGCACCGCGAGCTGACCGCGAAGCTGGCCCAGGCCCTCAGCTCCGGCAACCTCGTCGCGGGCGTCGGGAGGCCGCACCCCGGGGCCGCCGGGGTCGGCCGGACGCTCGCCGAGGCGCGGGAGGCCGCGGCGATGACCGGGCCCGCGAAGGTCGTGCACATCGACGAGCTCGGCGTGCGGCGGTTGCTGTCGATGGCGGCCGAGACGCCGGCGCTGGTGGAGCAGGCGACCCGGTTGCTGGAACCGCTGGCGGGCGTGGAGGACGGGCAGCTGCTGCGCACGCTCGCCGTGTACCTGGACGAGGAGTCGGTGACGTCGACCGCGGCCGTGCGGCTCAAGGTGCACCGCAACACGGTGGCGCAGCGGATCAACCGAGCCGAGCAGCTGCTGGGCGTGAGCCTGCTGAACCCGGACGAACGGCTGGCGGTGCACCTGGCGTGCCGGGCCGTGCGCGCGTCGGACGAGACTTAGTGCCGGTCACGGCACTACGCGTCCAGCTCCTTGTACAGGTCGGTGAGGAAGACCCTGGTGTCCGCACGGCTGAGCGCTGCCTGCCGCAGCTTGTCCCACTGGTGCCGGTACCTGGTGATCTCCGCGGTGCCCCTCGGCTCGACGGACTTCCCCAGCAGCTCGACGTAGACGAAGTTGCGCGCCCGGTCGGCGAAGTCCAGCAACGTGAAGTCGCCGGGCAGGAAGTCGACGTCGGCGTCGAACGGCAGGACGTGGATCGACACGGCCGGATACCTGTCGCCGATGCGCAGCAGCTCGGCGACCTGGTCGAGCGCGACCGGCACGCTGCCGTGCACCTGCCGCCGCACCGACGACTCGCTCAGCAGGTACTCGAACCGCGGTCCGCCGTCGAGGTCGAACAGCTGCTTGCGTTCGAGCCTGGCGCGGATGCGGTCGGTGATCTGGGCGGGGTTCCTGATGCCGGCCTGGCGGAACATGTACTGCTCGGACTGCAGCACGCCGGGGATGCGGTCGCCGTGCACGCCGCGGATCAGCACGGCTTCGCGTTCGGCTTCGAGGTAGCGGCGCACGTGCAGGGGAATCGCACCCCGCCACGTGCGTTGCCGGGGCGCGGCGGCCGCCAGCGCCTCCATCTGGGCGGCGACGTCGGGCGTGATGGCCAGCGCGGTGACGATCGCCCGCAGGTCGTCGATCTTCGTGCCGGCCAGGCCGCGTTCGATTCGGTTGATCTTCGCCTGGCTGCCCTTGATCAGCTTCCCGAGCCGGGCCTGGGACATCTCGCGGTCCTTGCGGGCGATGCGCACCAACTCGCCCAGTTTCTCTCGTCGCGACCGCAGCGACATGGGTTCCGAGCCTGCCACTGACTCTCCACTCGAACGAGGTGATCGGTCAGGCGGCCATTGTGGAAAGCAGGCGATCAGTTCGGCACGCGGTCCGTGAAAATGGCCTTGTTTTGGCCATGATTGCTCAATGGCACCGCACGAACCGCATGAAGTCGGCCCAGCTCGTCGCCCTGAACGCCAGGATTGCGCCGTCGGTGTGCTTGGAATCGCGCACGCACGAGACTCCCGGGCGGCTGAGATTCACCTCGACGCAGTTGTCACCCTCCGGGCTGCAGGCTCGTGCCCGTTTCCATGCCTTTGTCGTGGACATGATCCACCCCCTTGGTTGTTAACGTACACAATCGTCCGGCTGCATTAATGTGCTATCGCTCGATCGTGTGAGTTGCGCGGACGGCCGGTACGCGCGTCTCAGGTGGTCACGGACCGCGGTTAACCGAATTACGGGTTCCGCCCCGCGTGCGGGGTGAGATGCGGTGAACGGTTGATCGCGGTCGTTCAGCGGTGAGCGTTCAACGTCGGGCCGAACGTATACGCCGAACTACCGCCGTTACCGGCTTGAGATCGGTCATACCTTCGCTAAGGTGCTCGACTTCGACCGATTTATCCGGAGTCCACCGCGTGAGTGATGACCAGTCGTCGCGCCAAGACCTGCCGCCAGGAGCGACGAACAACAAGATCGAGGCCAGTACGGCGCGCACGGTGTTCCAGGCCGGCCGGATCGGCGGCGACCTCGTCTTCAACGGTGTGCCCGGCGTGGAACCCCAGCCGGGACTCGTGTCGATCGCGCCGCCGTTCGACCGGCTCGTCGGCAAGATTCACGGCCGGGAGAACGTCATCGCGCATCTGCTCGGCGTCGCGCGAAGATCCGACGGCGCCGCGGTCGTGCTGCACGGCCGCGGCGGCTGCGGCAAGACGTCGGTCGCGCTGGAGACGGCCAGACGGCTGAGCCGCGACGACCCGCCCATCCGCACCTGGTGGGTGGACGCGGGCAACGCCGCCGCGCTGGAGGCGGGGCTGCGGGAGGTCGCGTTCGACGCCGGCGCGTGCCCGAGCGACATCGCCAGGGCATGGTCCGGGGAGAGCTCCGCGGTGGAGCTGCTGGGACGCGTGCTCGGTGCGGCGCGCTGGCCGTGGCTGCTGATCATCGACAAGGCCGACGACCACCGGGTGCTCACCGCGTGGCGTCCCGCGCTCACCCGCGCCAGGGGCACCGTGCTGATCACCTCGCGGGACGGCGGGGAGATGAGCAGGCGCGGTGCCGCCGAGCTGATCCTGATCGGGCCGTTGAACGAGCAGAGCGCGGTCGAGCTGCTGCGGTCGGCGGCACCCAATGCGACCGGCGACGCGGCGGAACTCGCCCGCGCCCTCGGCTACCTGCCGCTCGCGCTGCGGCTCGCCGGCCACTACCTCAACGCGGCCCGCAACTTCCCGCCGTTGGACGCGGTGGCGCTGCCCCGCGACTTCGACCAGTACCGCGTCACGTTCCAGCAGCGGTTCGTCGACCTCGACCGGTTGCACGAGATCGGCAGCGGGCTGTGCGAGCGCGAGCTGCTGTTGCGCACCTGGGAGCTGTCGCTCGACCTGCTGGCCGAGCACGGTGAGCCGCTCGCGCGTCCGTTGCTGCGGTGGCTGTCGTGCTTCGAGCAGGCTCCCGTGCCGTGCGTGCTGCTCGATCACCGCGTGCTGTCGCAGTCCGAGCTGTTCCCCGGGGTCAGCGAAATGGGCCTGATGCGGGCGCTGGTGCTGCTCGGCGACTTCGGCCTGGTCGAGCAGGGCACCATGACGAACCCGCGGTCGTCCGGCGTGTCCGTGTCCTACCTGACCGTGCACCCGGTCATCCGCGAGGCGAACCGGCACCAGACCGACGTCCAGGAGGACTTCCACGCCTACCTCGCGCTCTGCGTCGCCGCGCTGGACGGCTGCACCAGCTATCTGTCCACATCGGACCCGCGCGATCTCGCGCAGTGGGGTGTGCTGAGCCCGCAGTGCGCCTACGTCGTGGACCGCATCCACGACGCGCGTGCCACGTTCGCCAACGCGGAGCAGTGGGAGCTGATGGGCAGCAGGCTCACCTGCGCGGTCGCCGAGTTCGCGCGCCTGTCGGGGTCGTACGCCTTCGGTGAGGCCATGTACCGCCACGCACTCGTGGTCAGGTTGCGCTACCTCGGGCTCGGGCATCCCGAGGTGCTCACGGTGCGCCGCGAGCTGGCGCGACTGCACTGGGAGCGCAACCAGGCGCGGTCCTCGATCGAGGAGTACGCGGCGCTGGCCGACGACTGCGCCGAGAGCCTCGGTGACCACGAGCTGACGCTGGCGTGCCTGCTCGACCTCGCGCTCATCCGGGCGCAGTTCGGTGAGGTGGAGACGATCGCCGACGAGTACCGGGCCGTCGTGCGGCTGAGCCGGAAGCTGAGCGGCCGCACCGACGTGATCGGCCTGTCCGCGCAGATGTGCCTCGTCAAGGAGCTGTGGGAACGCGGCGACGCGACGTGCCTCGTCGAGCAGTTCCAGCTGTTGTCGATGCTGAAGGAGATCGGCGACATCGGTGGCGTCCTGCCGATCGGGTTGCAGGACCTGCGGGCGGTCATCTGGCGGCAGCTGCGGACGTGCATCGCCTGGTTCAACGGAAGGTGATCAGGTCGGCACGAACGCGGGCAGCACCGCGTCCACCTCGAACCCGCCGTCGTCGGTCGGGCCCGCGGTGAGCGTGCCGCCGACCATCTCCACCCGGCCGCGCAACCCCAGCAGGCCGTTGCCGGAACGCGGAGGCGCGGTGCCGGGGGCGGACGACGGCGCGGTGTTGCGGATGACGGCGCGGACGCTGCTCGGTCCACAGTGGATGGTGATCTCGGTGTGCGCGCCGGGGGCGTGCTTGTGCACGTTGGTCAGCGACTCCTGGACGACCCGGTACATCGTGCGGCGCACGGCCGGGGAGATTGTGTCGGCGTCACCGTGCTCGGTCAGCGTCACCTCCAGGCCCGTGGCGGCGGAGTCGGCCACCAGGTTGGCGAGGCGGTCGGGCAGCACGTCCGGGATGCGCGCCCTGCCACCGGACCGCAGCACCCCGACCAGGTCGCGCAGCTCCGCCAACGCCTGACAGCCCGCGGTGCGCAGCCCTTCCGCGGCCTCGCGCGTGCTGTCGTCCCCGGCCGCCACCCGCAACGCGCCGGCGTGCAGGACCATGAGGTTCAGGCGGTGGGTGACCACGTCGTGCATCTCGGCGGCGAGCCTGGTGCGTTCGTCGGCACGGGCCCGCTCGGTCCGCAGGTCGCGCTCGGCACGTTCCGCGCGCCGGACGAGCCTGCGGCGGCTGATCAGGTAGAGGACCACGAGCCCGGCGATCAGCAGGAAGACGATCGCGGCGCCGGAGCTGCCCGGCGCCGCCGCGGGCAGCTCCGGTGCGAGTTCTCCTGCCCGCTTCACGCGCCTGACGATAC
>Ga0070710_10000473_pt1 | contig 18926 bp, 13 predicted proteins | sample LARL52metaG_FD_65454 | JGI IMG/M metagenome (GOLD analysis project Ga0070710, IMG submission 65454) | Corn, switchgrass and miscanthus rhizosphere microbial communities from Kellogg Biological Station, Michigan, USA - LAR L5-2 metaG | ecosystem: Host-associated > Plants > Roots > Rhizosphere ... | reverse complement strand
GATGCCTTCGGCAGTGAGCCGGTCAACGCGTGTTGCGCGGTCTCGGGTTTCGACGCCGCCACCCAGTAGCCGCTGTCGGTGTTGCGGTGCGGTCGTTGCGCCGTCACGAGTCTGCGCAGGGACTCGTTGTGTTCCGGTGTGCCGATCAGATACTTCTCCGTGTCCAGGTGTTCCTGCCGGGCGACGGAAGTGCCACGGAGATCGGACACCGCCACGTGTCCGTCCGGCCCGTCCAGGACGACGACCGAGTCGTGCACGACGAGGTAGTCGACCGTCTCCTCGCCCACGCGGAGCAGGGTGATCGAGCTGGACGGCGTGCCGGGATGATCGAGATCGCACGTGTCCGCGTGCGTGGTGGCGACGGCCTCGATCGCGGTGGCCGCCAGGTCCTGGAGGTCGTGGTCGGGGTGGTCGGTGGCGAGCCGCACGAGCTGGCCGCCCAGCCGGGTGACGAACCACGGTGTGCCGTGCACGCATCCGGTGGGCAGGCCTCCGGGCACGCCGAGTCCGTCCAGCACAGCCACCACACGCGGTGTCGCCTGGACGAAGTCCTCGTTCGGTTTCGCCGGTGAGCCCGGCTCGGTGGCGAAGGAGACGCGCAAACCCGCCCACATCCTCGGTCGGAGATGACACCTTGGTCATCTAGTCATACCGCAGTCAGCGGAAGAAGCGGTTGAGCCACGCGTTGCCGAACTTTCCGTGCGGGTCCGTAGTGGCGGCCAGGGCGCGGAAGTCGTTCCAGCGCGGGTAGCGGGCTTCCGGTGAAGTGGCGAACACCTTGCCCCAATGCGGACGAGCGCCGAGAGGCGCCAACGTCCGCTCAATCAGCCTGACCGCGACCCGCACCGCGTCGGCGTCCGGTGCCCAGGTGAAGTGGAAGGCCGTGCTGGCCCGGCGGTGAAACGGGCTGAGCCACCACAGGTCGGCTTCGACGGTGCGGATCTCGGAGACGCGCAGTGCGGTGGCGAGAGCGTCGCCGAGCGCGCGGAGGCGAAGGACCGCTTCGCGTGCGTGCTCGCGGGCGACGAAGTACTCCGACTGCAGTTCGGCGCCGATGCTGGGGTTGAATCCGGCGCGGAAGTGGGGCAGTCGTTCGTGCCACGGGCCTGCGACGCCCAGCTGAGGTGTGCAGTTCTGCGGCGACTGTCCGGGAAGCGGGTGTCGTGGTCCGTCGGCGGGCACCGCGCCGAGCGGGGACAGGTCCGCGGCGGGTTCGTCTGTTCGTCGTTTGACCCACACATCGAGCCGGTCGCGCCAGTCGGTGAACGCGCTGACGCTGTGGGCACTGGCGAACACGTCGTCGAAGTGGTCTGTGAACGCAGGCCACGGCATGTTCTCGTGGACAACCTGCTCGACGTCGTAGGTAGGTAGCACGTGGAGCTCGAGTGAGGTCACCACGCCGAGCATGCCAAGGGAAACCACATGTCCCTCGATGTGGCCGGAGAGCGGATCGAGCGAGCCGTCGGCACGAACCACCTCCATGGACTTCACCGCGCTGGCCAGTGAGCCCGCGCGATCACCTGAGCCGTGCGTGGCGGTGAGGCAGGCGCCCGCGACCGAGATGTGCGGGAGCGAGGGCATGGTGTGCAGAGCCAGGCCGTGCTGGTGCAGGTGTTCCGCGAGATGGCCGAGCCGGGTGGCCGCGCCGACCCGCACGGATCGGCGGTCGGAAGCGACCTCGAAGACCGGTGGCAGGTCGTCGAGTGAGAGGAGGACACCGCTCGTGCCCGCGATCTCCGAGAACGAGTGACCGGATCCGAGCACTCGCAGGTGCTCATGGCTCGCGACGGTCTCCCGCAGTTCGTCCGTCGACCGCGGTCTGCTGGTCGTCGCGGGAGCGAACACCACGTTTCCAGCCCAGTTCGTCAGGTGCTGCCGCAGCATCGAGATCCTCCAGAGTCGTCTCGTCCATGGCCTTGTCCTTGGTCTCCGGCAAGAAGACACGTACGAAGATCAGAAATCCCGTGCTGAGCACGGCGAAGAACACGAACACCGCCGCCACGGTGCCCGGAGAAGCGGGAACTCCGACCACTACCGGGAACAGGAGCGTGATGAGCAGGTTGGCGGCCCAGTTGAGACTCGTGGCCGCTGCGGCAGTCCGCGCTCGTACCGGCCGGGGCGCCACCTCGGCCACGAGCAGCCAGGCGATCGGCCCTGCGGAGAACGCGTAACACACCATGAACAGCACCACCGCGCCCACGGTGAGCAGGCCCGCCGACGTGGCGAGACCCCACGCTGCGACGAGCAGCGTGCCCACTGTTCCCGACAACCCCACTGTCAGCAGCGGCTTCCTGCCGTGGCGGCGGATCAGCGGCACGGCGACTGCGGTGGCCACGACGTTGACGGTGCCCACCACCAGTGACGCTGTCTGGGCCCCCGCCTCACCGCGAAGGCCGGCGATGGCGAACAAGGGAGTGGAGTAGTAGACGATCGCGCCGACACCCACCAATGCGTTCATCAACGCGGCAACACAAGCGATGATCACCGGGCGACGCCAGGCCCGGTCGGCGAGGCTCCTGCCGTCTCGCTGGGGAAGTGCCGCACCGCGTCGTGGCGTTCCTGTCCGGGAGCTCGCCAATGCCACCACCTGGAGCACCGCGGGCACGCCGTTGAGCGCGAACATCAGGCGCCAATGGCCGTCCAGGCTCAGCGCCGCTCCTACGGCCAGCGACAAGAGATTGCCCATCGCGACGGCCAGTTGGTAGTGCGTGACCAGCGAGCCGCGCTGATCCGCAGGCGCCGACTCTGCGATGTACAGCGGCGCGACGGAGGTGGTCAAGCCGATCGCCCCACCGAGCAGCAGCCGTCCTGCGATCAGCACGATCGAATGCGGCGCCAGCGCGGCGATCACGGTCGCGGCGGCGGCCACCACACCGGCACCGATCAGGACCGCGCGACGCCCGAAGCGATCTGCTGCGACGCCCGCCGCCGCGCAGCCGGCGAGCGCGCCCGCGGTGAGTCCGCTGACGACCACGCCCTGCCCCAGCGCGGACAGGGCGAACTCGGCCTGTACGGAGGAGACGGCGTTGTTGCTGACCGCGATCGAGTAGCCGAACAACCCTCCCGCTGACCACCCGGAGAACAGGAGCCGGCGCCGGATTCCCTGCACCGTCGGCATTCCCATCTCGCTTCTCCCAGCTTCGACGAATCGTTCAGGCGGTGAGCACGACCTTGACCCCGTCGCTGGAGATGTCCCGCAGGGCTTCGGCGACGTGGTCGAGGGTGTACGAGCCGGTGATGAGCCGCTCGAACGGAATGTCGTGATGACGGCCGAGCAGCGCCATGGCCTCCGAGTAGGACCGCGGCGGGTTGAAGCTCATGCCGAGCAACCGCACGTTGCGCTGGCAGATGTCGCGTGCCGGGTCGACCGCGACGGTGCTCCCGTCCGGCACGATGTTGCCGAGCTCGACCACGGTGCCGAGCCTGCGGACCATTGCCAGAGCCTCGCCCAGTGCGGCCGGACTGTTGGTCGCGTCGATCACGAGATCAGCGCCCCGGCCGCCGGTCAGATCGAGCACGGCGTCGCGACGGGCAGATTCGCCGACTTCGTCCCGGTCGATCACCAAATCCATCCCGATGTCGCGCGCGGCGGCCAGGCGAGCGGAGCGCGAGCCGGTCACGATCACCGTTCCCACGCCCTGGGCGCGCAGCACGAGGCCGGTCAGCAGTCCGACGGCACCGGCACCGAGCACGACAGCGGTCGAGTCCGGCGTGAGCACCTCGTCCCACGTGCCGGTCGCGGTCCTGGTCATGTCCACGCCGCGCACCGCGACCGCGAGCGGGTCGAGCAACGACGCCACCGCGGCGGGCAGATGCGGCGGCACCTTCCACAGATAGGTTCCTGCGCGAACGGCGACGTGCCTGCCGAACCCGCCGGTCAGCTCGACGGAGTCACCGGAAGCACGGCGTGGGGCGGCCAGGCCGATTTCGTCCAGCGGCACCCCGTACACGAACGCCTTCTCGCACGTCGCCGCGCCTGGCCCGAACCGGCGGCAGGACCAGCAACGGTGGCAGGGAACCCAGGGGAACAGCGCCACGGTGTCGCCTTCGCCCAACGGCGCGTCCCCGGCATCCGTGCGCGGATGTCCCGCGCCGAACGCCACGATCCTGCCCACGATCTCGTGTCCCAGCACCAGCGGAGCCGCTGGTTCCCTGGAGACGAAGTGCAAGTCGCTGCCGCAGATGCCGTTGGCCTCGACCTCCAAGAGCAATCCTTCGTCGGGTGGCTCCGGCAGCGGTGCCTCCACCTGCTCGAGGCTGTTCTTCCCGACCCACAAGGTCGCGGTCGTGGTGTTCACGGGTGTCCTCTCCGCGCAGGCAGGCGGCCCTGTCCGGACCGCCTGCCTGCGTACGTTGTTCAGCTCTGTTCGATCGGCCACAGACTCGGGCGGCCACTGGTGTCCCGGTACGGCTCAGAACCGTCGTCCCTGACCACGGGCTGCGGATCCGGGCTGACGTACTCCAGGCGCATGCCGTTGAGGTCGTTCTTGTCGGTGAACCACAGCAGAACCCGGCCGTCCTCGCCGAGGCTCCTGCCGTCGTCGCGGAACCCCAGTTCCGCCAGCTCACGCATGCGGCGCTCGACGTCCGGGTGGTCCATGATCCCGAAGTGGTGGAAACCCTCGCCCTGCGAGGCGGAGTGGGTTCCGTTGCCGTGAAACTCCATCAGCTCGATGTACGGCGGCCCTTCCTTCGAGAAGGAGATGCGCGCGTCGTGGTGATGGGGCTGCGGGTCGCTGCTGTCGACGTAGCGGTCCGTCCGGTAACGGTGGATCTCGCTGAACGTGTATCCGGTCGCGGCCGACCAGCGCTCGATCGCCTTCTCGATGTCGGGCACCAGGATCCCGATGTGGTGGATGAGTGGTGGGTTCATGCCTCGTCTCCCGTCAATCAGTCCTGTTCGAAGGTTTCCGGGTCCATCGGGACCTCGGTCCCGTCCAACTCGGCGATCTCCTCGTGCTCCACTGTGGACAGTGCGAAGTCGAACACCTCGAGGTTGGCTGCCAGCCGGTCCGGGTTCGCCGACTTCGGGATCGGGACGAGTCCCAGATCCAGGTGCCAACGCAGGACGATCTGCGCCGGCGTGCGGCCGTGACGCCTCGCGGCGGCGGCGATCGCCTGCTCGGCCAGCAACGGTCCACCCTGACCAAGAGGGCTCCACGACTGCACCGCGATGCCCTGCTGTGCGGCGTACGCCCGCCAATCCGCCCGTGGGATCCGCGGATTCAGCTGAATCTGGTTCACCGCCGGCACGACACCCGTCTCGCCGATGACGCGATCCAGGTGTTCCGGCGTGAAATTCGAGACGCCGATCGCGCGCACTCTGCCTTCGTCTCGCAGCCGCACGAATGCCCGCCAGGTGTCCACGTAGAGATCTCTCATGGGCATCGGCCAGTGGATGAGGTACATGTCCAGGCGATCCACGCCGAGCCGGTCCAGGCTTGCCTCGCAGGCGCGCAGCGTCGCGTCATAGCCCTGGTCGCGACCGTTCACCTTCGAGACCAGAAAGAACTGCTCGCGGGGGATCTCAGCTTTCCGCAGCCCCTCGCCGATTCCTCGCTCGTTGCCGTAGAACGCCGCTGTGTCGATCATTCGGTAGCCGAGCCGGGCCGCAGTTTGCACCAGGTCGGCGGCGTCATCGTCGCGAACCTGCCACGTCCCCAGGCCGAGATGCGGCATCTCGACACCTGAATTGAGCGTGACCGAGGGAATCGTCATGCGAAGTCCGCCATTTCGAGGAACTGAGCCATCCGGTTCGCGGCGAGCGCGATCTCGTGCTCAGTCAGATCGTTGACGAACACCGTGTCGCCGATGCTGCTCAGCAAAGTCACGTGTTGCTCGTTGTTGCGGTGGCGGACAGTGTCGGCCAACGCTGTGGCGAGGATGGCGGTATCGCAGAACATCGCATGGGAAGGTGCGAGCCCGATACCGACGGTGGTCGCGACGATCCGCTCGACCTCTCGGTCGGTCAGCAATCCCCGATGTCGGGAAAGTACCGCACCGAAAACACAGTCCATCGCCACCGCCTCTCCGTGAAGAAGTTCAGGAAGGGCTTTCATCTCCACAATCGGAGAGAACGTGTGGCCGTAGTCGACGATTCGGCGGAGATCCGTCTCCCACAGATTCTTCTGGAGCTCCTCGGCCATCCCGGCGATCGAGCGGTGCACGACTTCGCGCCCGGGCCTGCTGCCCCTGGTGACTTCACTCGAATCCTGCAGCCGCTCGGCCACCAGCACCGGCCCGTGGGCCTCCAGCAGTTCGAACAACCGGGCGTCTTTGATCAACGCGATCTTCAGCGCCTCACCGAGCCCGCTGCGCACCTGCCGCGCGGGAAGCGTGGCCAGCAGACCTCGATCGATGATGGTCCTCGGCGGCGGTGCGAACGTGCCAAGACGGTTGCGGAACCCCTCGTAGTTCACGCCGTTCTTGGCTGAGACGCTGCCGTCGATCTGCCCGAGCAAGGTCGTCGGCACGCGCACGTACGGGATGCCCCGGCGATACAGGCTCGCGGCCATGCCCACAACGTCCTGCAGCACTCCACCGCCAATGGCGATTGGAGGCGAACCGACCCGGTAGGTGCCGACGTCGTTCAGTTTGCTCACGATGCGCAGCACTTGTTCCATCGTCTTGTGCTCGTCGCCCGCAGGCACGTTGATGTAGTCGACCGGAATGTGGTTGGTCGCGAAGTACTCGCGGATGCGTTCACCGAAGAGCGCGTCGACGGAATGGTCGAGAACTACCAGTCGCGTTCCCGTGCCTGGCTTTCCGTCAGGCAGCAGGCCGAGCTCGGGGTTTCCCGGGTCGAACACGTCCGTCGTTTCGACGATGTCGTACTGGACATCCAGACTCGTTTTAATCGCCCAACGGCCGTAGTGATACACGGTGGCTCCCTTTGCTTTGAGGTAAAGGTGAGCCGAGCGTGAACAGTGCAATAAGTGCACACGCGCGATCGCAAGGATGCGATATGGACTGTTGTTGTTGCGCACGTTCCAACTGACGACGACGCTGCCGTCGCACTGCCCCCCTCGGACAATGAGAACGCTAACAGTGGATCTTGAAGCTCGCTAGTGACATTTTCGGGCTCCGGCGCAACAGGTAAACGACGAGTTAGCTCGCCGTCCATTGTTTCACCCTGATGGGGGCATTGGTACGCACGGTCCGTGGTCAACTGCCGAGACATGCGCGAGTTCCAGTACGACAGTTGGTGTAACAACGTGTTTCGGATCACATCTATAGCCTGCCTATACGGCAAGGCGGTTTCTGCAATCGATGCGCCGGCGTACAACCGGCATGGAATTCGCGCCTGATGTGAGAAGCGACAAGCAGGCGCACGGCTGTCGGATTCCCGGCAGAAGGCGATGCTGCCGATCGTGTGGGTTGCCGAAGCCGACTGCACCGGTCGAGCTGCGCGTCAGACTGCTGCGGATGCGTACTTGTGAGCGACAGGGCGGGCGCCAGATGCCGTCGAGCGCTTCCGGTGTCATGTGTCATGGGCGACGGTGTTGGCGCGGCCAGCCTTGAGCTGGCTACGGAACGCAACTCTCAAGCGGACAACTCACTCACCGGCCGGATCGAAGATCTCCGCGAAGCGGCCGACCTGACCGGCGAGGCCGTGACCATCACTCCCGCTCGGCGCCCCGGAGGCGGTCCGGGTGCATGCGAACCATTGCGCCGTACTCAACACCTTGTTCGACAGTGACGGGAGTTCCGCGAGCAGGCGGAGCTTCTCCTGTCGTGCGCGAGAAGCTCCGCGTGCATCGCCGCCCAGCTGTGCGGGGGAGAGATCGGCTGCCGTACTGCGATGGCGACTGCCGAGGGGAAGGCTCAGTTGCGCAGACTCCACTGCTGGTTCACGCCGCCGTTGCACGACCAAAGGATGATCTTGGTGCCGTTCGTGGTTCCGGCTCCGTTGGCGTCCAGGCACAGTCCGGACCCGACGCCGGTGATGGTGCCGTTCGCGTTGATGTCCCATTGCTGGTTGGGCCGGCCGGTGCAGTCCCAGATGATCACCTGGGTACCGTTCGCGGTTCCGGATCCGTTGGCATCGAGGCACTTGGTGCCGTAGACCTGCAACTGCTTGCCGGAGGTGCTGCTCCAGCGCTGGTTGCCGCCGGTACCGCAGTCCTGCAACTGGACCTGCGTCCCGTTCGTGGTGCTGGAGTTCGGCACCTCCACGCACCGGCCGGACTGGGCGCCGACGAGGCGCGAGCTGGGTCCCGGCGGGCCCTGCCAGAGAGCCGGGTCACCGAAGCCGGCGGGTTCGGATTCGGTGCCGGCGCCGACGGTGTCGGTGGTCGTGACGGTGATGGTGGCGTCGGGCAGCCCCGCCGAACTGGCCGTGATGGTCGTCGTGCCGGCGTAGTAGGAGCGGAACTCGATGGCCGCCTTCCCGTCGAACGCCTGGCGGCCGGGGGTGAAGGTGTACGACTTGCCGCCGGGCAGGATGCCCGGACCGCTGGTGACGGTCAGCTTCACGGCGCGGGTGTCGTTCACCCACGAGCCCGAGGCGTTGCGCATGGTGACCACGAGCTGGGTGTCCGTGGTGCCGTCGTCGGTGACGGTCGCCGAGGAGTTCCTGCCGGGTTCCAGCGTCATGGCGGTCGCGGTGGCCCGCGTGGACTGTTCGCGGGGGACCGGCGCGGGGTCGGCGATGTTCGTGGTGCCCGACCACTTCGCCTTGTTGGCCCGGTACCAGTACCACTGGTCCTTGGGCAGCCGGTAGTAGTCGATCATGCCCATGCGGGCGAAGCTCGGGTCCAGGATCGTGCCGTGGTCGAAACCGGCCCAGATGGCCAGCCCGGCGCTGCCGGTGGTGAGCTTGAACCTGGTCCCGTCGCCGGGGTCCTTGACGTCACCGTAGGTGGGGTCGTAGGCACCGGGCCGGTCGGAGGTGTACGACCCGTACTCGGACACCACGTTCGGCATCCACGTGTTGGTCATCTTCCCGCCGTCACCGTTGTAGCCGGCGACATCGCAGACCGAGAGCTGGTCGAGGGAGTTGCGCTGCACGCCGCCCAGGGCCGCCTTGCGGGTCGGGTCGAGCTGGTGCGAGTAGTCGCGCATCCTGCTCGCCAGCGCCTTGGCCTTGTCCGCCGTGGCCGAGGAGGTGAAGAACACCTCGTTGCCCATCGACCAGTTGATGATCGAGGGGTGGTTGCGGTTGACCCTGATCATGTCGCGCAGGGCGTCCAGGGCGCTCTGTTCGAACCCGGCCTGATCGGCGGCCTTCTGCGGGTAACCGTCGGCCTCGTAGTCGCTGACCGTGCCGGTCGGGGCCGGTTCCCGGCCCGCGGTCGCGGTGGCCCAGAAGGGGGCTTCCGACCAGAACATGACGCCCAGCCTGTCCGTGGCGTCGGCGAAGGACGGGTCGTGCGGGTAGTGCGAGCCGCGGACGAAGTTCATGCCGGCCTCGCGGATGGAGCGCACGTCGCGCTCGAAACCCGAGTCGGTGACGGCGTTGCTCCAGCCCCCGTGGTCCTGGTGCACGTCGGCTCCGACGAGCAGGGTCCTGGCACCGTTGAGGTAGAAGCCGTCCACCTTCCACTGGGCGCTGCGGAAGCCGAACGTCGTGGTGTAGGTGTCGACGACGGTTCCGCCGACCACGATGGAGGTGGTCACCGCGTACAGCGCGGGGTTGTTCGGTGCCCAGAGGTCCAGCCCCTGCATCATCGCGGCGGTGTCGGAGACCGATCCGCTGAGAGCGTCGAGAGTGGCCGTGCTCGCCGCGCCGATCGTCCGCGCGGGTGAGGTGAACGTGGCGAGAACGGTGCTCGAACCCTGCCTGCGCACCTCCTGCCGAGCCTGCGCGTCGACCGCCGCGGAGCTGTCGTTGCGCACCTCCGTCTGCACCTTCACGTTCGAACGGCGGGCGGCGACGTTCGCGCGCAGGTCGCTGTCGCTCGGGTACTGCGACAGGTCGATGTTGCGGTAGTAGGCGGCGTTGCTCGTGTCCCACATCGGATTGGCGAGCGCGGGCGTCGTGACGAACGTGCCGGACCAGGTGACGTGGACGTTGTTCGTGACGTTCAGGAAGACGTCGCGGTAGATGCCCCCGGCGAACTGGTGGTCGCCGGTCCGCGGGGCGAGATCGGCCCGCCACCGGTTGTCCACGCGCACCGCGATCACGTTGTCACCGGTCCGGACGGCGTTCGTGATGTCGAAGACGAACCCGGTGTACCCACCGCGATGCGTACCGATCATGGTGCCGTTGACCCACACGTCGGTGACCGAGAACGCTCCCTCGAACTCCAGCTCCACCCGCTGCCCGCTCCAGGACGAGGGAACCTCGAAGTGCTTGCGGTACCAGGCCGCACCCACGTAGAAGGACCGCCCACCGGTGGCGCCGCCCACGTCGTAGGGAGCGTCGAAGCCGTGGGGCAGAGCCACCGGCCCCCACTTCGAGTCGTCGAAACCGGGATTCTGCGCTCCCGTCACCTCGGAGCGGAGGAACCTCCACCCGCGGTTGAAGTTGATCTTCTGTCGGGGGCCTGCGCCGGCCTGACCGGCCGATGCCCGGAGGTCGGTCCGGGCCGCCGCGGGCGTCACCATCAGCCCCGCGATACCCACCAGCACAACGGTCAGGAAGAAAGCGCATCTCTTCACGATGTCTCCACACGGCCAGGGCGGCGGGGTGAGCACTGTCGATCAGGATCTGCACGCGCAGCGGGGGCCGGCACGAAACCTCCGGTCGCACACGAACTCATGCGATCGGAGGCCAACTCGGGGTTGTCGTGGACTGGGACGAAAGTGCTTCCACTCCACCCGCTTCCGAGTGGGCCGGCCCGCTCGAAGCGGTTCGATTGGCAACGTAGGCCACCGCCTGACGCCGGTCAAGCCGCAGTCGATGCGTTCGACGGCAGTGGGCTGGTGTGCGACTTCCGAGGTCGCCCGATGGTCGTACCGTCCAGTATGGACGAACGTGGGACTCGCCCGGCCGCCTGATCGGCCGCACCGGGGATGTGTCCTTTCAGGACGGTGCGCGACGAAACCAGGAGGCCGTCGTCGAGTCGCAGGTCGATCGGCGGATCCTGCTCGGCCAGTTGCCGCGGTGTGGCGTGCGGGGCCGCCCGGTCAGTCGATGGCTCCGTCGTCCGTCCGGGCCCGGAGCTCGTCGGTGACTTCGGTGATGAGCTCCGGGCGGTACTCCTGGCGGAACTCCGGTGTGGTTGGTGCGGACGGCGAGCTCGATCTCCTGACCCGCCGTCAGCTCCTCGATCGCGCCGTCGACGTGGAAACCCGCGGTGGCGTTGCTCGCGGGGACGTACGAGCTGACCGTGGACGGACCGGCGGCTCCCCAGCCCGACATCCTGCTGGCGCCGGCCGGTGCGAAGGTGCGGTTCGCCCCCTCGGCCACGTAGCGCGACCACAGCGGACCGTCAGCCGCGAGGGCGGAGATCGGCCGAAGCGCCGGTGGTCACGGACGCCCTTCCGACCCGTGATCGTAGGCGGCGGCCAAGTTGATGACGGTCTCGGCGGCCAGCGTCACCGCCAGCGCGTCCGGGTCGCCGTCGAGCAGTCCGGGTTCGCCGTACCTGCTCAGGTCTCGATCACCGATGACCTCCTTGATCCTGCGCAACGTCATGCGGTCGGTGGTCGTCCGCCGCACCGCGTAGATCGGTGCGCTCCACGCCGCGAACCTGGCGTGTCCCGCCGTTCGGAACTCGCCGATCTGCACGCCGTCTACCACCACGTGGTGGTCGACGGCCTTCCACATGATCGGCATCGCTTCTTCCGCCGCGCGTTCGGTGAGGACGATCCCCGTGTAGATCTCACCGATCAGCGCGTGAATGTCATGCACCGTCAACGACTCTCACCCTCAGCAGAAGACAATCCCGCGGCACGCAGCCCGTGCCGGCTCGGACAAGCGCTGTCGCGCTCCCGGCGAGACTCCCACATCGCCTCGGCCCCCGCCTTCGCGAGCAGCGCCGTGAACATGGAGAACGGCGGACCCAGCCGCAGAGCGCTCGTCACCGCGTCAGCTCGATCGTGGTTTCGAGGGGCCTCACGGACACCCGGTTGAACGTCTCCGGCGTCTGCGGCCCACCCGAGGAGCCCCCGAACCGCACTGCCAGCACGGTCAGCGTCACCACCACCGCCGCCACCACCAGCGCTGCGATCAGCGGCCGCATACTGCCTCCTCATGCCCTCGCGGAACAGCCCCGGTTGATGATATCCGTGTGTTCCGTTTCACACGAACGTCGTATTGCTCAGGCCTGCTCCGCAAAAGATGCTGGGTTTGCCTTCCTTCATGGGGGAGGGAGGCGAATCTACTGGGGCGGAAGGTCTACTGGGGTGACCTCTTCTTTCGCGCGCCGATCCCGGCGTGCTTATTCAGCATGCGCACTGATAACCGGACTGGCGATGTCGTTGCTGGTCAGCGCGGGTAGCGCGACCGGAAACGAGATGGCGCAGGCCGTTACTCCGCCGGGTGAGCTCCCGCTGGAGTGGCACGACTTCACCGGCGACGGAAAATCTGACCTCGTGGCCAGGGAGCAAAGCACCGGAAATGTCTACGTATTCCGGCACAGCGGCAGGGTGAACGGCACGCTGACGTTCGACCAGAAGATTCTGGTCCTGCAGGGCGCGCAGAACTTCACGTGGATGGGCGTCAACGACGTCACCGGCGACTCGATCGCCGACCTCGTGGCGCGACTCGACGACGGCACCATGGTCACCTATCCCGGCGTAGGGGGCCTGAACGGGCTGGACACGTTCGAGGCCCCGATCGTCGTGGGCTCCGGGTGGGGCATCGTGAACCAGCTGCAGCTGTCCGACGTCACCGGGGACGGTTACGCTGACATCAGCGGCGTGTGGAGCACCACCGGTGAGCTGTTCGTGTGGCCTTCGACCGGTGTCTTCGACGGCACCAACACGTGGGGGCCGAAAGAGCTGGTGGGCACCGGCTGGAACGCCTACAACTGGGTCGGCTCCAATGAGGCGACGTCCGACGACGAGAAGCCGGATCTGGTGGCGCGCAAGGCGAGTGACGGCACGTTGCAGCTCTACCCGCACCAGCAGTTCTACGACGGGACGAAGACCTACGTCGGTCCGGTGCAGGTCGGCAAGGGCTACCAGTCCGTGCAGCCGGTGACCATGACGGACCTGAACCTCGACGGCTTCCCGGACATCATCGCGAAGCGCGGCGGCGACCTGATCTTCTACCCGAACGCCGGCGGCTACGACGGCGACAACACGTTCCGCGCGCCGATCACCCTCGGCACCACGTGGAGCGGAATGGACCTGGTGGCATGAACAAGCTGATCCTGCTGACGGTGGCCGTCGCGCTGGCCGCCTCGTCCTCGCCCGCGACGGCGGAGCCCAGCGGCACCAAGGAGTACAGCCGGGTCTATGCGCTGACGTCAGACCTGAAGCCGTTGGCGGACAACCCGTTCCCGTACTACGAGCAGAAGATCGCCGACTTCGGCACGCCCGAGCCCGGTGAGATGACCACGCAGAAGAAGGCGGCACCGCTGCCGGAGGTGCCGGCCGACCACCCGGAACCGTCGTTCGCGCAGGAGTGCCAGGACCCGAAGAACGCGAAGTACGCGCAGAGCAACCAAGGCTGGACGAAGGACCACTACCACTGGTGCCAGGCCAACACCATGGTGTGGGAGAAGTACGTCATCGAGAACGGCCAGAAGAAGGTCACCGGCAGGCTGCGCGAAGGCACGCTGTGGCTCGGCTACGCGGATCCGCGCAACCGGCGGTTCGTGGTCTGGGGCATCCTGTCCAAGGATCCCGTCATCGAGTTCGGCGACTACGACGACGACGCACGGCTCGCGGCGTTCGCCGACTGCACCGGTGAGGTCGGCAAGTCGGCCTGCCGCAGCAAGCAGGAACCGAGCATCGGCGCGACGCTCGACGAACTCCGCGACGGCTACCGCGAGTTCAAGACGACGATCACCGACATCAGCAAGGAGACGTACGGGCTGACCGGCGACGCGGTGGCCAGCATGAACGTCTTCTCGTGGTGGGTCGGCAACGGCGGCACCGAGCACCCGTCCGACGGCGTGAACAACATCAGCGACCCGGTTCGCAGCCGGTGCGACTCGACGAAGCTGCGCACGTCGAACGCCTGCATCTTCAACAACGTCTCGCCGTACCTGACCTACGACCGCGCGGACACGGCGTTCCCGGTCGGCGAGGTGATCGACCACATCCGGTACGCGCAGGACACCCTCGGCGCGCCGGGCAAGTTCGCCAACGGCAAGCCGGTCACCGCGCCGCTGACCCGCAACCGGAACGCGCAGAAGATCATCGACAACCGCAAGAAGCCCAAGGAGCAGTGCAAGGCGGCTGCGCCGAACGGGTGGAACGGCAAGAAGATCAACTGTGACGAGTACCCGTTCGCGTCGACCAACCAGGGCGGTACGAGCGGCGGCCCGGTGTCCGGCCGGCTGATCAACGCCAAGGTCAACCGGGAGGGCGGGATCCAGCTGAGCAACTGGTACGGCTGGGACCGCATCCTCGACGGCGACCAGTTCTGGGTGCAGCTGCTCGGTTAGCGGACGAGCAGGAGGAAAGGCGCGGAAGCAGGCACGCCGAAATCACGTCCCTGCTTCCGCCCCACTCCCTTCTGGCCCACTTCATGCCAGTTGGTGGTCATTTCCTGGACAACCCGCACATTTTCAGCATTGCCGGCGTTTGTTCTGCGTGACGCAGGAACGAACCGCGTGCCTCGCGCGATCCAAGGTGTGAGGTGATGCCGATGGCGGCTGGCGGCGCCGACAGACCGTGCCGGGTGTTCATTTCGTACGCCCACGAGTCGGCCGAACACATCGAACTCGTCCGCGACCTCTACTACTTCCTGCGCGACAACGGCGTCGACGCGAAACTCGACCTGCTGGCCGCGGAACGACGGCAGGACTGGCCGGTGTGGATGGGCGAGCAGGTTCGCCTGGCCGACCACGTGCTCGTGATCGCCTCCGCCGCGTACCGCCGCCGAGCGGAGGCGCGCAGCGGACCGGACGAGGGACGTGGCGTGCAGTGGGAGGCACGGCTCATCCGCGACGCCTTCTACCTCGATCAGCGTGCGCTGGACCGGTTCCTCCCCGTCGTGCTGCCGGGCCAGTCCGTGGACGGCATACCGGACTTCCTCGCGCCGAACTCGACCACCGTGTACCAGGTGCGGGACATGTCGCTGGCGGGCATGAAACCGTTGCTGCGCCTGCTGCTCAGCCAGCCGGCGGAGACCGAGCCGCCGCTGGGACCGGCACCCGTGCTCGGCAGCGGCGGTCGCCGAAGAGGACCGCGGTCGAAACCCGTGCCCGCGTTCGTGGACTCGCCGCCGGTGGTGTTCCTGGGGGACGAGGTTGCGGACGACGAGCGGTCGCTGGTGCTGATCACGGACTTCGCGGCCGACGTGCCGCAGGCCCTGCTCGCGAGGTCCGACGGCGAGCAGGCCGTCTGGCTCGCCGGAGAGGAGCTGCCGCACCAGGTCGACGGATCGGACCTGGCACCGGAGGCGCTCGTCGTCGCCGACTTCTCGGGCGTGCTGCCGGAGCAGGCGTTCACGAGCGACCTCACGACGCGCCTCGACGCACTGCTGACCTGGGCCGGTGTGAACGACCGCCGGATCGTCGCGGGGCTGCCGCGGTTCGTGCTGGCACCGCAAGATGTCGAACGGCTCGGCAGACGTGCCCAGGTGCTCACCGCGGCACCCCTGTTCGGGGAGCGGTACCGGCATCGCGCGGAGGACTGCGAGCGGCTTCTCGGTGGCAGACTCCCTTTCCGCACCACGTTGTTCCCGTTGCTCAGCGCGAACAGCGCCACGCTGCCGCACGCGGTCGCGGAGGTCCTGCGAACCCTCCCGGCGCGGCCGTCCCTGGTGGACTCGCCGATCGCGGGCGCGGAAGAGGTGGAGATCGCGCTGGAGATCGCGCGACGGCTCACCGAGCTGGGCTTCCACGAGATCGCGTTCCGGCTGGAAGCACGCTGCCGGACGGCGGCCCGGCAGCGCGGTCTCGTCGAGCTCGCGGCGGACATCCGCAAGAACACCGAGGCGCGTGGCGAGGACGTGGTCATCGGTTTCGTCGAGGCCACTGACGACCTGCCGGCGATGGTGCCGTTCGGCACGGTCTCCGGCGGAACGGGCGCGGGCAAAACCACCTCGTTGCTGGGCATCGAGCACGCGTGGTCGCTGCCGTACCGGGGCGAGACCGGCCTCCGCGTGCAGCACTACCTGCCTCTCTACCTCCCGTTGGCCCAGGACGAGCACGTCGACCTGACCAGCCGGGTCGAGGCGCACATCGCCGAGGACGCGTTCGCTTCGTTCGGCGAGGGCGGCGCGCGGTTCACGTTGCCGTGTCATGCCCTGGTGCGCCGCCTCGGTTCGGTGCGGGCGTTGCGCCGGTTGTTCGGTTCTCCGCTGTACCTGTTGCTCGACGACGTCGACGAGCTGTCCGCGGCCGCGCAGAACAGGCTGAACGCCGATCTGGAGAGGTTGCGCGCCGACGACCCCAGGATGGGCGCTCTGCTCGCGTGCCGGGACGAGCGCACCGCACGCCTGCTGCGAATCAGCGACGTGGCGGTCCGCGAGTTGAGCGAGCCGCAGATCAGGGCGCTGGTCAGAGAACGGCGAGGGCACCCGTCGCTGCTCGACCTGCTGCTGGGCAACGGCACCTCGGTCTCCCGCCACCTGAGCAACCCGCGCCTGCTGAGCCTGCTGTGCGATCTGGAGCTGACGAGCAAGGACCTCGACGGTGCCAGCCTGGCCTCGATCCTGGAGCTCTACGTCGCGCGCTGGGGCGAGTGGGGTGGGGTCGACCGGCGCGTGCTGGAGGACTGGCTGGGCGAGGCGGCGCTCGAGCTGAAGGCGGTGGGAGCCCGGCGTCGGACCTTCGGCGAGCCGGCGGCCCAGGACCTGATCGCCACCGGACGGGTGCTGGGCCTGCTGCGGCAAAGCGATGATCCTGCCGTCCTGGAGTTCAGGTTCGAGGCGCTGCGCGACTACTTCGCCGCACGCGAGCTGGCGAGACTGGCGGCCACATCGAACGTCGACGCCGTCGTCCGCCGCTACCTCTCCGGAAACGGCGGCTGGGACGACGTTCTGCGGATGCTGATCGCTCTGCTGGACGACGCCGGTGCGGTGCGCCTGACGGAGGTGCTCGCCCAGCGCGGCGACCTCGAGCTCGCGCACGGCTGCGTGCTGGAGCTGGGCGACCGCGGCGGCCGGGCGGGTGAGCTGACGTCGAGCGCGCTCCTGCGCCGGATGGACGAGACCGACGATCCGCGCACGCGCACGCGACTCGCGCGAACCCTCGGCCGGCTCGACCCCCGGATCGTGGTGGACGCGCCGGCGCAGAACCTGGTCGAGGCGCCCCGGTCCGAGCTGATGGACACGTTCCTGATCGGCCGCTATCCCGTCACCAACATGGAGTTCGCCGAGTTCGTCACGCACGGCGGCTACACCGAACGCGAGTGGTGGGACCAAGCGGGCTGGCGCTGGATCAACGAACACAAGCTCCGGTTTCCCCGGTACTGGCTGAACAGCCGGTTCAACCTGCCCAACCAGCCGGTCACCGGGGTGAGCTTCTTCGAGGCGAGCGCGTACTGCGCGTGGCTCACGAGCAGGCACCCCGGCCGGGCCTTCCGGTTGCCGTCCGCGGTCGAGTGGGACTGGGCGGCGCACGGCCAGTACCAGATCTTCGAGCGGGCGCTGGCCATCGCGCGGGGCAACCACGTACCGGCCGGCTCACGCCGCGGCAGGTCGTCGATCGCCAGGAGCATCAGGCAGTTCTTCGGGCGCAACGGGATTCCCGCCGTCCCGCCACCGCGCTGGATCGACGCCGCCGAGTCGATCGCGATCATCGAGAAGGTGGCCTCGGAGATCGAGCAGCACGTGCAGTCGCAGCCCCACGAGCTCGGCGCTCCCGTCGGGGTGCGCCCACCGAACCGGCTTGGCGCGCACGACCTCTTCGGCACCGTCTGGCAGTGGTGCAACACGTCGATGTCGGTCATGTCGGCGACCGAGCAGCACCTGCAGGACCTGTCCGCTGTCAGGGAAACCGGAAGGGGCGCGTCGATGGTGGTGAAGGGCGGGGACACGGCGGAGGCGAACAACGCCGTCTGGTCCGTGATCGGCGGGTGGTTCGACCCGTTCGTGCGCTACCACCGGCTGGGTTTCCGGGTGAGTTGCCGTTCTGTCCAGGACCGCGTCGAGACGAGGGGATAGGCGCATGGCCCGCTATGTGGAGATCGACGATGTGCGCGTGGCGCTGGCGGAACCGGTCGAGGTGCCGCCTCGCCTGTTCGTCGGACGTGACAGGGAACTGCAGATGTGCCGCGTCGCGTGGGGGATCAGCAGCGACGGCACCGAGCTCGTCGACAGCAGCGCCCCGCCGCTCAACTTCCGGCTGGAGGGCGCGCCGGGGCTGGGCAAGAACGAGATCGTGTACGAGATCGCCCGCAGGCTCGACATGCCGCTCTACATCGTCCAGGGGCACGAGGAGTTCACGCCGGAGGACCTCGCCCTGCTGCTGACGCCCGATCCGGAGGCGGTGTACGGCGAGGTTCCACCGCTGACGCTGCGGGCGAGTCCGCTGGCGACGGCGCTGTACGAGGGCGGGCTGTGCTTCTTCGACGAGATCAACCGCGTTCCCGACCGCGCGCTGAGCCCGCTCGCGTCCGTGCTCGACGGGCGGCAGTACATCTACTCCGCGATGACCGGCATGAACATCGGCCCGAGGGACAGCGCCGCGAGGAAGCGGTTCCGGTTCTGCTGCGCGCTCAACCCGTCGCTCAGCAGCGAAGGGCACGTGCTGCCCGAGTACATCGAGCAGCGGACGTTGCCGGTGATCGAGATCGACCACCCGCCGTTCGAGGACGTGCACGAGATCATCCGGACCTCGCTGAGCCCCTCGCCGGACTTCCTCGTGGCCTTCACGGACTGGTACTACGAGCAGGAGCGGCAGGACATCTCCGTCCGG
>Ga0070710_10000472_pt1 | contig 18930 bp, 19 predicted proteins | sample LARL52metaG_FD_65454 | JGI IMG/M metagenome (GOLD analysis project Ga0070710, IMG submission 65454) | Corn, switchgrass and miscanthus rhizosphere microbial communities from Kellogg Biological Station, Michigan, USA - LAR L5-2 metaG | ecosystem: Host-associated > Plants > Roots > Rhizosphere ... | reverse complement strand
CCTGCCTGCCCTCGTTCGCCTCGATCACCCGCTCGGCCAACCGGTCAGGTCCGGATTCGACGGCGACGTCCGCGCCGAGCTTCCCGGCCCTGCGGCGGCGGGCCTGGCTGGAGTCGGTGGCGATCACCCGGCCGGCGGCGAAGCTCCGGGCCAGCTGGACGGCGATGGCACCGACCTCGCTGCCGGCGTCGTGCACGACGATCGACTCGTCCGGCCGCAGGTGCGCGCACGTGCGCAGCAGGTGCCACGCCGTGGTGCCCGCCCTGGCCAGAACCAGCGCCTGGGCGTCCGTGACGCCCGCGGAGATCGGGAGGCGCAGGCGACCGGCGACCACCACCACGCGGCGCCCGCCGTCCTCGACCACGACCTCGTCGACCGTCTCCGCCGTGCGCATGTCGCCATCTCACGTTCTCGCGGCTACCGGCTGTAGTGCGGCTTCCACGACAACTAAGCGGCCTACAGGGTGAGTCCGACCGGGTACGCCGGGTCGCCGGGTATGGTGAACGGGGGTACACGGGTGGAGCATGTGCCGGTGAACGCCGCACTCCGCACCACCGTGACGATCCTGGCGGTAGCGGTCGCCTACTACGCGACGGCCAAGGTGGGGCTGGTCCTCGCGCTGGTCAAGGGCCAGGTCACGCCACTGTGGCTGCCCACGGGGATCTCCGTGGCGGCGCTGCTGATGTCCGGCCGCGGGATCTGGCCGGGCATCGCCCTCGGCGCGCTGGCCGCCAACATCGCGCTCGGCACGGGACCCGGCGGCACCCTGCTGATCACCGTCGGCAACACCGCCGCGCCGCTGACCGCCTGGTACCTGCTGACCCGCTTCGGGTTCCGGCCGCAGCTCGACCGCCTGAAGGACGCGATGCTGCTCGTCTTCGCCGGTGCGCTGGGCGCGATGCTGATCAGCGCGGTGGTCGGCACGGCGGCGTTGAAGCTCTCCGGCCTGATCGGGTGGCACGAGATCCCGGCCGTGGTGTCGGTGTGGTGGACCGGCGACGCGATGGGCGTGCTGGTGTTCACGCCGCTGCTGCTGACGTTGCCGCGGCAGTGGACCGCGCCGCCGCGCCGGCTCGTGGAGGCGGGAGTAGTCCTGGTCGCCACCGCGGTGCTCGCGTCGTACGTGACGATGTCGGAGTTGCGACTGCTGTTCCTGGTGTTCCCGATGCTCATCCTGGCGGCGTTGCGGTTCCAGCACGCGATCGCCGCCCCGTGCGCGGCGATCATCTCCGTGGCCGCCGTGATGTCCGCGGCCGACGGGAACTTCGCCCAGACCGACCTGCTGATGACGATGATCGTGCTGCAGGCGTTCAACGGCACGGTGGCGCTGACCGGACTGATCCTGAGCGCGGTCACGAGCGAGCGGAACCAGGCGCGGCAGGCCATCGAGCGCGCGTGCGAGCAGCTGGCCGACACCGTTGCGCGCTATCAGGAAGAAGGGGTGCGCAAACGGCTCGGGCGGGTCGTACCGCCCGCTTAGCGCTGTTGCATCGCGTCGAGCACGCGGGCGAGTTCCAACCGTGAGGAGACGTGCAGCTTGGCGTAGATCCGGGACAGGTAGACCTCGATCGTGCGCGGGCTGTAGTGCAACGCGGCCGCGATGTCGCGGTTGCGCATTCCCTGCTGCACCAACCGCGCCACGTTCTCCTCGGCCTCGGTCAGCAGGCCCGGTGCCTTCGAGCGGGTGCGCGGCACCTTGGCACCCAACGCGCGCAAGCGGTTGCCCGCCTGGCGCCGCAACCCGTGCGCGCCGAGCCGTTGGAACGCCGTGTACGCCTCGACCAGCACCGGCACCTCGTCGGCCGACAGCTCGCCGAGCGCGAGCTGGGCGCGGGCCTTCTCGAACTCCAGGCCGCCCAGCGCGGCCTCGGCCACCGCCTCCCGCACCAGGTCCGCGTCCTGGCGCAGCACGCCGCTCACCCGCCGGGTCGTCGTGCGCGACCAGGGCGAGACGCGGGTGGACGACACGGAAACCAGCCGTGCCAACGCTTCCTCCGCCGCGGCCGGGCGTCCCCGTTCCAGGTCGAGCTCGATCATCCGCGCGACCAGGACGCAGGAGTAGGCGGACTCCAGCTTCGCGCCGACGGCGTCGTCCAGCACCGCGTAGGCCTCGTCGACCTCGCCGAGGGCGATCAGGTACTCGGCCAGGGCGCAGGCGTGCAGCCTGGAGATGTTCACCGACTGCGGCGCGGGCAGGGCGGCCAGGCGCGCGGCGACGTCGAGCTCACCGCGCCAGGTGCGGATGGAGAGCTCGACCACCTGCAGCACCCCGAGTGCCTGGTCGGCCTGGGCGGCCTCGACGTCCGGGAGCCAGCGGCCGATGCCGTCGAGAGCGGCGTCCCAGCGGCCGCCCAGCCAGTCCAGCGCCACGCGCGAGGCCGCGCGTTCGGCACGGAAACCGTGCGAGCCCACCTGGTCGACCAGTTCCTCTGCCCTGCGCACGCGCCACGACGCGTCGTGCACCAAGCCCGCCAGCGCGGTGATCGACGCGCAGACGGACAGCGCCTGCAGTTCGAGCATCGGCTGGCCGTCGCTGCAGGCCAGGGCGCGGTTGGCGTACTCGACGGTGCGGTCGTGCTGGAAGAGCAACGACGACAGCATGGCCAGGTGCTCGAAGACGATCACGCCCTCGGCCGGTGAGCTGATCGGGAGCGCTTCGACGCGTGCCACTTCGCTGACAGCGTCGTCGTGGCGGTTGTTGTAGACGAGCAGCACGGCGCGTTGGGCTTCCAGCGAAGCCGGAACCGGACCACGCGCGACTTCTTCATCGGCCAGTGCCATCGCTTCTGCCGTACGCCCGACGGAGAACAACGACGAGATGACCGCAGTGGCGACCCTTGTGCGTTCCGGACCGGGGCCCAGCGACTCCAGCGCGGCCAGGCCCGGTTCGACGGCCAGCGCCGGACGTGACGCCCTGGCGAGCACCCGGCACTGCAACGCCAGCAGCTCGGCGCGTTCAGGTGCGTTGCGCGGCAACAACTGCAGGGCGCGGGCGCACAACGCGGCCGCGGTCTCGGGAGCGGTCGCGCGGGCCACCGAGGCGGCTTCGGCGAGGATGCCGACCGCGACCCGGTCGCCGGGCGCGGCGGACTCGGCGAGGTGCCACGCCAGTTGCAGCAGGTCGACCGGCAGGCCCTGGGCGCGGTCCTCCAGCAGGCGCGCGGAGATCAGCGAGTGCAGGTGACGGCGCTGGGCCGGGCCCACCTCGTGGTAGAGCGCCTCCCCGACCAGCGCGTGCGAAAAGCCGTAGCCGAGGTCGTCGTGCACCACGATGTGCGCGCGCAGCAGGTCGTCGAACGCCGCCACCACCGTCGACTCCGGCAACGAGGCGACCCTGGCCAGCAACGAGATCTGGTCCAGCTGCACGCGCAGGAAGACGGCGACGGCCCGTGCGACCAGACGGGTGTCGTTCTCCAGAGGGGCCACACGGCGCAGAACGGCCTCACGGCGCGTCAACCGGATGGCGTCCGGAGACACCGCGAGACGGGCGCGGTTGCCGTCGACCGTCACCAGGTCGAGCTCTCGCAACGAGCGGGCGATCTCGGTGGCGAAGAACGGGTTGCCGTCGGACCGCTGCTGGACTTCGCGGGCGAGTCCCTCGTCGACGGCGGTCTGCAGCACGGCTTCGACGATGCGGGCGACGTCCCCGTCCGACAGCGGGGCGAGGTCGAGGCGCACGACCTCCGCGTGCTGTTCGAGGCGGTCCAGCAGGTGTTCCGCGCCCGGTTCGCTGACGTACGACCGGCTCGCGGTGACGAGCACGAGAGGTGCCGCCGACACGCGGCGCAGCACCAGGGTCAGCAGGGCCAGGGAGTCGTCGTCGACGTGGTCGAGATCGTCGATCAGCAACGCGGCGGGCCGCGTCGCGGTGAGCTCGGTGAGCAGCCGCACCACCCGGTCGCAGGCCCGCCCGAACCAGGCGCCGGAGTCCTCGGCCACGGAGAACTCCAGTGCCGCCAAGGCCTCCGCGCGGATCTCGTCCGACTGCGGCGGCGCGCCGAGCGACCGGATCAACGCGACCACCGCGCCGTACGGGATGCGTTTGCCGAGCACGTCCGACGCCGACGTGAGCACCCCGCAGTGCCGTTCGCGCAACCGCCGGGCGATCTCCGCGAGCAACGACGTCTTGCCGATGCCCGGCTCTCCGCTCACCTGCACCACGACGAGCCCGGTCGCGGGCGCGGTGTCGACGCAGTCGAGCACGGCGCGCAGTTCCGGTTCCCGGCCCACCAGGCCGGTGCGGAGCGGAGTGTCGACGATGACGGCCTCCAGGCGAGCTTCGGCGGAGCACCGCCGAGTCTTCCACGCGGGTGTCCGGCCCCGGCAGGGCCCGCGTTCCGCACACGACCAATCACGCAGCGTCTCAATGTGAGCCTGAACACGTTAGCCGCTAAGCGTTCCCTACTGATCCGTGGCTCCTGTCAGTGATGCCCTTGGCACAAGCCACCGCAGAAGGAGGATCCATGTCGATCCAGGGAACCTGCGCGCCGCAGTTCGAAGAGGTGCGCACCGAGTTCGAACGCAACTTCGCCGAGCGCGGTGAGGTGGGCGCCTCCGTGCACGTGACCCTCGACGGCGAACCCGTCGTCGACCTCTGGGGCGGCGTCGCCGATCCCGTCTCCGGTCGGCCGTGGTCCGAGGAGACGATCGTGCACGTGTGGTCGTGCACCAAGGCCGCGACCGCGCTGTGCGCCCACATCCTCGCCTCGCGCGGCGTCCTCGACCTCAACGCGCCCGTGACGGAGTACTGGCCGGAGTACGGCGCCGAGGGCAAGGACGCGACGCTCGTCCGGCACGTGCTGAGCCACCAGGCGGGCCTGCCCGCGCTCACCGAATGGCTGCCCGCCGGCGCCTTCTACGACTGGAACCTCGTCACCAGCGCCCTCGCCGCCCAGAAACCGCTGTGGGAACCCGGCACGCGACACGGCTACCACGGCCTGACCTTCGGCTTCCTCGTCGGCGAGATCGTCCGCCGCGTCACGGGGCTGACGCTGGGCCGCTTCTTCGAGAAGGAGGTGTCCGGACCGCTCGGCCTCGACTTCTGGTTGGGCCTGCCGGAGGACCTCGAACCCCATGTGGCGCACACGATCCCGGTCAACCCGACGCAACCGGGGATCCTGCTGCCGTCGCTGTTCGTCACCGCGATGACGCAACCGGAGTCCGTGCCCGGCCTGATGCTGCTCAACAACGGCGGCTACATGGCACCGGGCGAGTCGGACTCCCGCGCCGCGCACACCGCCGAAATGGGCGCGATCGGCGGCATCTCCAACGCCCGCGGCCTCGCCGGCCTGTACCGACCGCTCGCGCTCGGCGGCTCCTACCACGGCGTGCGGCTGGTCGAGGAGTCACAGATCCCGCAGATGTCGAACGTCGTGGTGGCCGGGCTCGACGCCGTCGTGGGCGTGCCGTCGCGGTTCGCGCTCGGGTTCCAGAAGGCGTGCGACAACGCGCACCTGCCGCCCAACGACGCCGAGGGCCTGCTGCTGCCCGAGGAGGCGTTCGGGCACAACGGGATGGGCGGCTCGCTCGGGTTCGCCGACCCCAAGGCGCGCCTGTCGTTCGGCTACGCCATGAACCGGCAGGGTCCGGGGCTTGGCGCCAACGCGCGCGGACAGTCCCTTGTGGACGCTGTGTACCGGGCGCTGGGGTACCGGCAGACCGGCGGCGGTACCTGGTTCGCCTGAGGACTCAGCTCATACCCAATCCTTTGCGCCCTGACCTGCATCGTCTGGATCGTTCACGAGCTCCGGACGCACCGCGGGGGCGCGTACAACGGGCACCGCTTGTCCGTCGGGAACCCCGTCCACCGGCCCGCGTGGCCGAGCCGGATGAGGTAGGAAGAGGTATGGATCCGGTCAAGGCGTTGAAGCAGGTGGCGTTCCACCTCGAACGTGCGGGCGAGCCGACCTACCGCGTCCAGGCCTTCCGCAACGCGGCGGCGGTGCTCGCCGAGCTCGACCCCGCCGAGGTCGAGAAGCGGGCGAAGCTCGGCACGCTCACCGATCTGAAGGGCGTCGGGAAGTCGACGGCCGGAGTGGTCGCGGACGCGCTCGCGAACCGCGAACCGGCCTACCTCGCGAAGCTGCGGCACGTCGACATCACCGGCGGCGAGGAACTGCGCGCGAAGCTGAAGGGCGACTGCCACGTCCACTCCGACTGGTCCGACGGCGGCAGCCCGATCCGGGACATGGCCGAGGCCGCACGGGACCTGGGCCACGAGTTCATGGTGCTGACCGACCACTCGCCGCGCCTGACCGTCGCGAATGGACTCTCCCGCGAACGCCTGGAGAAGCAGCTGGAGGTCGTCGCCGAGCTGAACACCGAGCTGGCGCCGTTCCTGGTCCTCACCGGCATCGAGGTCGACATCCTCGACGACGGTTCGCTCGACCAGGACGAGGACCTGTTGGCGCGGCTGGACGTCGTGGTGGCGAGCGTCCACTCGAAGCTCAAGATGCCCAGGGCGGAGATGACCGAGCGGATGCTGACGGCGGTGGCGAACCCGCACGTCGACGTCCTCGGCCACTGCACCGGGCGTCTCGTGGTGGGCAAGGGCCGTCCGGAGTCGCAGTTCGACGCGGAACGGGTCTTCGAGGCGTGCGCGGAACACGGCACCGCGGTGGAGATCAACTCACGCCCGGAGCGCCTCGACCCGCCGCGCCGGCTGCTGAGCCTCGCCGTCGACGCGGGCTGCACGTTCTCGATCGACAGCGACGCGCACGCGCCCGGCCAGCTGGACTGGCTGAACTACGGCTGCGCCAGGGCGGAGGAGTGCGGTGTACCACCGGAAAGCGTGATCAACACCCGGTCCGCAGCTGAGCTGCTGCCCAGGTGAGGTGCTCGTACCACGACACCAGCGGCCCGGTGTCGGCGAGCGCGCGTCCCAGCGCGACCCGGCACAGGTCCCTGACCGGTTCGGGATCCCAGCCGGACACCAGGTCGTCGAGTGATCCGCGCAGCGTGCCCAGCGCGTACCGCTCCAGCCCGGCGCAGATCGGCACGACCGTCCCGTCCGCCTCGACCACGAGCGGATCGATCCGCACGAACGCCGACGGGTCCGCCCGCAGCAGCGCGGCGGACGTGACGTCGAACTGGACCTCCACCGCGTCGTCCTCGGCGACCCGGTTCAGCTCCACGGCCGCGTACACGAGGTCGACCCGATCGACGCCGTACGGCCGCACGCGGACCTTGCGCGCACCCTCCCCGACGGCCTCGGCAGCCATGCCGCGGAGCAATGGCACGGTTTCCGGCACCAGGTCGATCAGCGCGGTCACCCGATGACCGTCCGCTGCGCACCCACCCACCGCGTCCAGCCCGACCACGAGTTCGGCGCCCGGTACGGCGGTGAGCCAGCGAGCGTCGCGAACCTCGACTCCCATACCCGGTAAGAGCGTCCGTTCGGCCCACAAATACGTCCGTACCGCTGATGGGGCCCATTTGCTTTTCCCATCCCGGTTTCCGCCCGAGGGGGATTTCGGTACCGGAAGCGAGCTCGGCGGCTCAGACCGGCAGGGGCCGCATCCGGTCGGGCATGTGGGCGCGCAACGCGTCGTGCAGCAACGTCACGTCGTCCGCGTCCAGCACCACCGACCCGGTGGCGCACGCCAGCACCGCCTCACCGGTGCGCTGGTCGGGCACGTACCGCAGGGTCACGTCCTGCTGGGCGACGTCCCGGACCGTGCACGGCTCCGCGTGACGAATCGCGGTCAGCAGCTCCGACACCCGCTCGTATCCCAGCCGCGCGCTCCACCGCAGCGCAGCCGGGGGACGGACGAATAACCGGAGTCCTCCCGCGGCTCGGCGAACCTCGACGCACGTCAACACCGCTCACCCTCCTACCACCCGTTCACCAGCGAGACTAGCCAGAAATTCGGGACATCCGCGGCGCCTGTCACCCGTTCGGTTCACTGGTGAGACGGCTTTGGAGAACTTGAATTCTTTTTCTGTCCGACCGGTGAAAAGGTTCTCTACCAGCGTCACTCCGGTTGGAGCAACGTCGTCCGGACAGCAGAAGGCCGGCTGACGGAACGGGGCATCCCGCACAGAAGCGGAAAAATGGGCTGCACCCGAAGGAAGCATGCCTTCACAGCGCCCGGAACTGTCGGTGAAGGACGGCGGTGGCGAAGTGAACCGCCGCCCTCCACTCGACGTTTTCGCCGGTGAGAGCCGGTGGATCGGTTCACCGTCGAGCCACTGGTGTCCAGTATGACGTGGATCACAGTCGTTTTGACCGGCACGAGCGAATTCGTGATGCGCGGAGCGCGAGTGGCTCACCACCCGGTGTGTCCGTCCAGAGTGGACCGAACACGAGGTGTAACAACCGGTGCCCTGGGTACTCACCTGGTGCAAGCAACTCATGAGGAGGAGGTTTCGTGACCACCATTGAGAAGACGGTGGACGTCCACGTGCCGGTGAGCACGGCTTACAACCAGTGGACCCAGTTCGAATCCTTCCCGGCGTTCATGGACGGCGTCGAGAAGATCGACCAGGTCACGCCGACCAGGACCCACTGGACCACGAAGATCGGCGGGGTGGTCCGCGAGTTCGACGCGGAGATCACCGAGCAGCACCCGGACGAGCGGGTCGCGTGGACCACGGTCGACGGGCCGCCGCAGGGTGGCGTGGTCACTTTCCACCGCCTGGACAACGACACGACGCGGGTCCATCTCCAGATGGAGTACGACCCGGAGACCTTCACCGAGAAGGCAGGCGCCGCCCTGGGCGTCGTCGGCCACCGGATCGAGGGTGACCTGAAGCGGTTCAAGGAGTTCATCGAGAACCGCGGCACCGAGACCGGCGCCTGGCGGGGCGACGTCACGCCACCGCCCCAGGTCTGATCGCGGTGCACGTTGACGCCAGATCAGCACGCGGCGTTCGAGGAACTCGCGCGCACCGGCCGTGACTCGCCGCGCTACTACGCGCTGCGGGACCGGCTGGTGCGCGAGTACCTCCCGCTCGCCAGGCACATCGCCCGCCGCTTCAGCGAACGCGGCGAGCCGATGGAGGACCTCGCGCAGGTGGCGGCGGTCGGACTGATCAACGCCATCGACCGGTTCGACGTGGGCCGGCAGACGGACTTCCTGTCCTACGCCGTGCCCACGATCACCGGCGAGGTGCGCCGCCACTTCCGCGACCAGTGCTGGGCGGTGCGGGTACCGCGCAGGCTGAAGGAGCTGTGCGACTCGATCGACGGCGCGACCGCCGAGCTGTCGCACAAGACCGGGCGATCTCCCACTCCCTCCGAGATCGCCCGGCACCTGGGGGTCCCGCTGTCCGACGTCTACGAAGGCCTGCGGGTGGAGAAGAACGTCGCCTTCGCGCCGCTGGACGCGCTGGAGTCCTCCACGGTCGACGACCCGGCGCTGGAGGGCGTCGAGATCCACGAGGCCCTGCAGCCGATGCTGCGGGGCCTTCCGCGGCGCGAGCGGACCATCGTGGTGCTGCGGTTCTTCGGCCGGCTCACCCAGACGGAGATCGCACGCCGCGTCGGGATCTCCCAGATGCACGTCTCCCGCCTGCTCACCAAGTCGCTGGAGCAGCTGCGGCACAACCTGCTGGCGGATGACTGAAATGGGCGAGCGGGAATGTCCGGTTTTCGCGATACTGGCCGCATGAACCGGTTGCGGTGGCCCCAGAAGCTGGCGATCAGCACCGGTGCCCTGCTCGTGCTCTGGGGAGTGGCCGGTTTCTTCGTGACCGGCTTCTCCCCCTTCGCCGGCGAGTCCGGCACCTCGATCCTGCTGCTGCGGGTGAACCCGTTGCAGAACACCATCCACGTCGTCCTCGGTGCCGCGCTGCTGTCGGCCGTGCCACGGCTCAAAGCGTTGAGCGGCACCGGGTTGCTCGTGGCGATGCTGTTCCTGGTCGTGTTCGGACTCGGGCTCGCCCGCTACGACGACCAGGTCGTCAACTTCCTGAACGTCAACCCCGGCAGCAACGCGCTGCACCTCTTCGCCGGGTTCGCCGCGCTGGCCGCGGCCCAGGGCGCCGCCTGGTGCAGGCAGTGCGACCGGGCGGCGGCCGCCGCCCTCAAGGCCGCCTGAGCAGTTTCAGCACCACCCGCTCCGGGTCGCCTCCGCCGATCACCTCTCCGCGCTGGAAGGCCTCGGTCAGCCGCGGGTCCACGTAGGACTTCCTGGCCACCGCCGGGGTGTTGCCCAGACGCTCGGACACCTCCTTCATCACCGCGCCGACCGCGCGCTTGGTCGGCTTGGCCTGCGCCGCGAAGGCCTGGGCGGCGAACACCGTGGCGTGCCAGGTGCGCAGGTCCTTCACGCTGAACTCGTCGCCGACGAGCTCGCGGAACCGCTCGTTGACGTCGTCGGCGGTGATGTCGAAGACGCGGCAGTCCGGGGTCCGGTCCTTGAGCAACGTCCGGACGGCGCGCGCCAGCTGCGGGTCGGTGATCTCCTCGTCGACCTCGACACCGTGCTTGGCGGGGAACCGGAACCGGACGCGGTCACCGCGCACGCTGAGGTGTTCGCAGAGCAGCGTGGCCACGCCGTGGGTGCCGTTGTCCTCTGTGTACTCCTCGTGGCCGACGCGGAAGACGCCGAGGTCGAGCATGCGCAGGGCGATGGCGAGCAACCGCCGGGGACCGCGCGACCTCATGTCCTTCAGGATCTGCTCGCGGAACCGCTTCAGCCGCGGGGCGAGCCGGAGGACGCGGTCGAACTTCTCGGCGTCGCGGTCGGCCCGCCACTTCTCGTGGTAGAGGTACTGTCGCCGGCCCGCGTCGTCGTAGCCGACGGCCTGGATGTGGCCGTTGGCGTGCGGGGAGATCCAGACCTCACGCCACGCGGGCGGGATGACCAGGGCTTTCACCCGTGCCACGGCGTCGGCGCTCAGGGGCCTGCCCTGCGCGTCGAGGTAGCGGAAGCCACCGCCGTGACGGCGGCGCGTCCAGCCCGGGCCGGCCGGGTCGCTGCGGCGCAGTCTCATGTTTGATCTTGGGGGTTGATCGGCACGGCATCCGGGTACCCGCTCGCCGATGAACGACTACACGGTTGGGGTCGAGCAGGAGTTCCTGCTGGTGGGTCCGGAGACGAGACGACCGGTCCCGCTCGCGCCGCGGGTGCGCGAGCTCGCGCACCCGCCAGGCGACCTCGACGTGCAGGGCGAGCTGACGCCGTTCCAGATCGAGATCGCCACCGGCGTGACCTCGTCGTTCGAGGAGCTGGACGAGCAGGTGCGCGCGGCACGGCGGGTGCTGGTCCAGGCCGCCGACGAGGCCGGGTGCCGGCTCGTGGCGACGGGCATGCCGCCGATCGGGAAGGCCGGGCCGCCTCCGGGCACCGACGACCCCAGATATCACCAGATCGAGTACTCGCACCGAAGACTCGTGATCGGGCAGGGTGCTTGCGGACTGCACGTGCACGTGGGCGTCGAGGACAAGGCGGAAGCCCTGCGGGCGTCCAACAAACTGCGGGTGTGGCTGCCGACGCTGCTGGCGCTGAGCGCGAACTCCCCGATCTACGAAGGAGAGGACACCGGGTACGCGAGCTGGCGGTCGATGGTGTGGTCGCGCTGGCCGGTCAGCGGACCGCCGCCGTCGTGGGACGGTCCCGAGCACTACGACCGGACCGTCGACGCGATCATCTCGACGCAGGCGTTGCTGGACCGCGCGATGGTGTACTGGGACGTCCGCCCCTCGGCGAACCACCCGACCGTCGAAGTGCGCGTTGCGGACATTCCGCAACTGGCAACGGAAGTCGTCGTCCTCGCCGAGCTGATCCGAGCCCTCGTCGTGTCGGAACCCTCCGAACAGAGGGTGGACGACTCCGTGCTGCGGGCGGCATATTGGCGGGCGTCGCGCGACGGGGTCGACGGACTGGCCGCCGATCCACACACCGGAAAACTCTCCCCCGCGTTCGACCGGGCACTCGGGCTCGTCGAGCACGTCGCGCCCGCGCTGCGCGATCGCGGCACTCTGTCTACTGTGGAGCGCCAGATGGACTGGTTGCGCCACAACGGCTGCGGCGCCGCTCGGCAACGACGCTGCCCGGATCCCGAGTCCCTTGTGGACATGCTGATCGCCCGAACGCGTGAGGAAACCTGATGCGCCTCCCCGCTCCCCGCGGCCACATGAGCTCCGCCCTGGTCGCCGCACTCCGCGAGCCGCCGCCGCCCCGCCCGGCGCTGCTCGTCAGCACGGGCGCCAGGGAGGTCTTCGCCGACGACGACCTGCAGCTGTCGTTGTGGATCTGCTACGAGCTGCGGACGCGCGGCTTCGACGACGTGGCCGCCGGCTGGGAGGACCACCCGGCGCTGGCCCAGTTCCACGCGGCGCTGGAGGCGCGCTGGGAGGAGGCGCTGCGCTCGCTGACCGAGACCACCCAGGAAACCACCCAGCCCGCGTTGCTGGACGACGAGGGGGTGGCCGAGCTGCGCAGGCACCACGCGTTCTGGCAGCCGCGCCGCGAGATGCGCTCGGTGCTGCGCGACATCCACGGCGACGCCTACGGCACCCGTTCCGAACGCACGCACTCGGTGCTGTTCACCGTGACGCTGCGCGACCTCGATCCCGCCGGCGTCGACGAGCTGCCCGCCGTGACGCTGGCGCTGGTGAACGCCCTGTCGTTGTTCGGCCTGCACCAGCGCCTGGTCGGCGCGCTCGTCGGGTTCCTGAGCGCGGTCGACACGATCGGCGGTGACCCGTTCGCCCAGCTGCTGCCCGTCCAGTGCCCGCCGGACGACGTCCGTCTCGGCTTCACCGCGTGCCACGAACTGCACGCCCGACTCACCCAGCACGTCCACGCCTGCCTGCGCGCCGGCCGCACCTCGCTGCGGGGCCGCTGGCTGGTCTCGCAGGGCAGGGTTAACGTGGGGTGCTGACAGCCCCGTGAAGGCTCGAAGGGAGACAGCGTGCCCGACCCGACCGCTCTGGCCTCCGTGGTCGTCGACCGCACCGCATCCGACATCGTCGTGCTGCACGTGTCCGGCGAACTCGACACCACGAGCAGCAGTGAGCTGACGACACCGCTGGAGAGTCACGTGGTGTCCGGGAACCGCGCTGTCGTGGTGGACCTGGGCGGGGTGAGGTTCCTGGGGTCCGCCGGGCTGGAGGCGCTGGTGCTCGGTCAGCAGCGGGCTTCGCACGCCGGGATCGACTTCGTCGTCGTGGCGTCGACCCGCGCCGCGCTGCGCCCGATCGAGGCGACCGGGCTGGGCTCCGTCTTCACGATCCTGGGGTCGGTCGACGAGGCCGTCGCGCGCTACACCTCCTGAGTCAGCGGGTCACCACGGCAGCGGTCCCTCGGCGTCGAAGTAGCCGCCGGTCGGGCCGTCCGGACCGATCTGCGCCATCCGCACGATGATCTCCGCACCCTGCTCGACGGTCTGCCGTCCGGCACCGCGGTTCAGATCGGTGGCGGTGAAGCCCGGCTCGACGGCGTTGATCCGCATGTCCGGGAACGCCTTGGCGTACTGCACCGTGACCATGTTGACCGCGGCCTTGGACACCGGGTAGGCGACCCCGGGATATCCGCTGCCCGCGGCGGCCGTGGCGAGCGAGGCGAGACGGCTGCTGACGTTCACCACGACCGGCGCGGCGGAGCGCTGCAGCAACGGCAGGAAGGCGTGCAGCACGCGGACCATGCCGAAGAGGTTGACCTCGAACGTCTCGCGCATCAGGTCCGCGGTGAGCTCGGCGGCCCCGACCACCCCGGACTCCGTCCACTCCGGCGCGATGCCGGCGTTGTTGACCAGCACGTCCAGTTCCCCGACGGTCTCGGCCGCAGCGGCCACCGAGGCGTCGGAGGTGACGTCGAGCTGCACGGCCCGGGCGCCGAGGCGGTCGGCGGCCTCCTCACCGCGCGCGAGGTCCCTGCTGCCCAGCCACACGGTGTGACCGGCGAGGACGAGCTGACGGGCGGTCTCGTGGCCGAGGCCCTTGTTGGCGCCGGTGATCAGCACGGAAGACATGCCTGCAACCTACGGCCTGGAGCGCGCTCCAGGTCAAAGGCTTAATCCTGGCCGATGTCCTCGTACCAGAGCTCCGGCCGTTCGGCGATGAAGGACGTCATCATCTCGATGCACTCGGCGTTGTCGACGATCGTGATGCCGACACCGTGCTCGGCCAGCCAGTCGTGGCCGCCGTGGAACGTCGTGGCCTCGCCGATCAGCACGTTGGAGATGCCGAACTGGCGGACCAGGCCGCTGCAGTACCAGCACGGCGACAGCGTCGTGACCATGGTCGTGCCGCGGTAGCTGCGCTGGCGTCCGGCGTTGCGGAACGCCGAGGTCTCCGCGTGCATGGACGCGTCACCGTCCTGCACCCGGCGGTTGTGGCCCCGGCCCAGCAGCCGGCCGTCGCCGTCGAAGAGCGCCGCGCCGATGGGGATCCCGCCCTCCGCGAGTCCCATCCGCGCCTCTTCGACGGCGACGGCCAGCATGTCTGAAGCAGCAGAGGTCATGCTCTTCAAACTACTTCGTCTTGAACAGCTTCACCGTCATCGACGTGCCGGACTGCCGCAGCACCCGCAGGCCGACGCCGACCGCGGGCAGCTTCACGCCCGCCTGGGGCTGCTCGGCGTACCAGTACTGCCTTCGACGTGACCGACGCAGTTGTTCGCGATCCGGCTCGTGGTGGGCACGCCACTGCCCCACCGAGCCTTTCGACGCGCGGCCGTCACGGCTTGCCGGACCGCAGTTCCACGTAGTGCGGCGGGTCGATCCGCAGCCGCCCTCCGACCTCGGCGAGCACCGCCTGGGCGAAGGCGACGTCCGCGGCACCCGGAGGGGTCTCCCCACGCGTGACCAGCACCGTCACCACGACCTCGGAGTCTTCCGCGCCGACGTGGACCACCACTGCCTCGTTGCCGGCGGCGAGCCCTTCGAGGATCCGGCGGCCGGCGCCGGCGAGGGCGGTGCGGTGCTCGGGACCGAGTTCGGGCAGTCTGCCGGGCACGCGCAGCGCGGCGTCATTCGCTTCGATCGTCAGGCCGCGGCGGCGTGCGGCTTCGACGGCTCCGTCCAGTCCCGCGGCCAGGCTGTCGGCGACGGCTACCTCGCCCGTCTCGACGAACCTGCGCAGCCAGGTGGCCTTGGCTCTGGCGAGCTCGCGCTGCCGGTCGTCGTGGACCAGGTCGCCGAACGCCAGCACCTCCAGGGTTTGCAGGACGCGGTCGTGCAGTGCCCTGGCGTGCCGCAGCCGTTCCCGTTCGGTCGCGATCTCGGCCGCCACGAGCAGCTCCTGCGCACGTCCGCGGTTGATCTCGGCGTCCGCGCGGCGCAGCAACCAGGCGCCGGCCCAGCCGCCGAGCGCGTTGGCGAGGTAAGCCGCGGGCGCGCTGAGCGCCGCTGCCGGATCGGCGTGGTGGAACGCCAGGTCGGACAGCAGGTGGCAGACGCCCCAGGTGGCCCCGAGCAACGCCGCCGGGCCCGCGCGGCGGCAGGCCATGCCCAGGGTGATCGAGACCAGGATCGTGTACGGGTAGGCGAAGTAGGTCCACCCCGGCCGCGGGCCCTGCGTGAGCCACGCGTCGGCCACGATCGCCACCAGCCCGGCAGGCACGTCGAGGTACAGGCCCGCGGGCCGGACCGTGCGCGTCCGGCGCCACACCACGAGCACCAGGCCGGTGGTCACGACCAGCCAGACCAGCAGTGCCGCGGTGGCCAGTGGACACCGGAAGTCCTTCCACACGAAGGGAACCGCGATCCCGACCATCGCCAGCGCGCCCAGCCGCACGGTCACGCCGACCGCGTGGGCGGACCGCGTGACGCCCGTCATCACACCGGCACCCACAGCTGGACCCGAGTACCCCGGCCGGGGCTGGAGTCGATCTCCGCCCGACCGCCGACCTCGGCCAGCCGCTGCCGGATCGACTGGCGGCTGCCGGTGCCGGCCTGGACCGCGGCGGGGTCGAAACCCCGTCCGGCATCGGACACCACGACCCGCACCTCGCCGTCCGTCACGTCCACCGCCAGCGACGCCTGCGCCGCCCCAGCGTGTTTGACGACGTTGGTCAGCGCTTCCCGCACGGCACCGAGCAGCGCCTGAACCCGTTCGGCGGGCAGGGCCGGCACGGTGCCGGGCGAGAAGCACACCCGCACGCCGGCGCGTCCCTTCTCCTCGGCCAGCCGACCGAGCCCTTCGACGAGATCGGCGGGTGGATCCGTCGAACCGGTCGTGACCAGCCGGCGCAACCACGCCGCCTCCGCGCGCAACTGGTCCCGCACGCGCCGGTCGGCGATGTCGTCGGCCGCGAGATCTTCGATGGTGGACAACAACTGGCCGCGCAACGCGTCGGTCTGCCGGATCCGTTCGCGTTCGCGGGCCAGCGTCCCCGCTCTGGCCACCGCCTGCCGCCGTTGCTCGTCGACCTGGCGGGCGGCGGCGCGGACCGAGGCGGCGATCACCCAGGCGATGACCGCGTCCCAGATCGGGTTCAGCACGTCCGGGGTCACGTGCCAGGTCAGCGGATACGGTTCGGTCGAGGCGGCGATGTTGCCCAGGGTCGCGCCCGCCGCGATCGTGGCCACGCCCAGCGCGGCGGGGAGCGACCACGGCGCGAGACCCGCCACCGGGATGGCCACCATCAGGTAGCTGTAGGTCGGGCTCCAGGCGCGACCGGCCGCTGTCACGGGCAACAGCAGCACACCCGGCCACAGCGTCGAAGACGTGACGAGCATGTCGAGCAACGCCAGGCGGGCGGACATCGCCCGCCGCCGGAGGCTGATCACGGCGAACACGGCTGTTTCCGCGGCCGCCACCGCCACGATGGCCGCCAGCGGCCACCACCTGGCCGGCGGCACGGCGGTGCCGACCAGCACAGGAACGAGTGTCAGCAACGACAACAGCCGCGCCAGCACCACGACGACCGCCAGCATGTGCTCGACGAAGGCAGCGGCGGTGCCCGTCAGGTTCGACGGCTCGGCACGTGCGGGCACCGCGACACCGGCCACTGCGCAAGTGTGCCGCAGTGGCCGGTGTCGCGGTGATCGTCAACCTCAAGTTGATCCACTCGGACGGTCAGAAGCAGACCTTCTGGCCCTTCTGCAGGAAGTCGTAGAAACCGCCACCGCAGCCCGCGTGCACCATGTGCCGCGGTTGCGCGCTCTGACCGCCGTAGACCCCTCCGGCCGCGGTGATCTTGGCGTTGCGCATCAGCGAGAAGTGCAGGTGCGGCGCGAACCCGCCGGTGCCGCCGACCAGGCCGATCACGGTGTTGTTGCCGATGCGCTGGCCTTTGCCCACCTTCACCGCGCTCAGGTGGCAGACCACGCTCCACCAGCCACCGCCGTGGTCGACGATGACGTACTGCCCGCACGTCTCCCAGCCGCTCGGCGCCCACCCCGCGTAGACGACGGTGCCCGCACCCCCCGGAGCCAGCACCTGGTCACCCGCGCGCATCCCGAGATCCGCCGCGTAGTACTGGTTCATGTGGGTGGTGTCGTTGCAGTTGCGGTGGAAGCCCTCGCCGTAGAACGACCCGTTCTGCATCGCGAACCCCTGACCGCCGTTCGCGCTGCTGGTCAGCGGTGTCTGCAGGAACTTGCCGGTGGGCCAGTCGACACAGCCGGCGACGGTCTGCGCGGACACGTCACCCGGTGCCGCGGCGGCGCTGGTGACGGTCACCGTCAGCAGCGCGAACAGTGCCGCGGCGGCCACGGCCAACCTCCGTGAAATGGTGCTCTTCTCCATCGAACTCCCCCGTTCTGATCACGTGATCCTCTTCGTCGGATCGGGTTTGCCTGGTGCCATCGCAGTCTTTCGGCGACGCCGCGCGGACGTCATGTCGGCAAAAACGTGTAGGCCGCGCACCACGACGACCGTGGTGCGAACAGGGGAAGGAGGACACCGGTCCCGCTACGTACCTTGAGAGCATGAGCGACGAGACCAGCACCGCAGACGTGCGCCGGGACGACGCGATCCGCGTGGCCGTCGTCGACGACCACCCCATCGCCCGGCTCGGCATCGAGCACGTGCTGAGCGCCGCCTCGCACATCGAGGTGGTCTGCAGCACCGGTTCGGTGGCCGAACTGTGCCGCGAGCTGGAGCGCGGAGCCGGTCTGGACGCGCTGGTCCTCGACCTCTACCTCGACGGCGACACCCCCGCGCTCGCCGAGGTGGCCGAGCTGTCCAGGACGAACCGGGTGCTGATCATGTCAGCCTCCGGGAGAGCGGCCGACGTGCTCGGCGCGATCCGGGCCGGCGCCAACGGCTACATCACCAAGCGGTCCAGCCCCGAGCTGATCGTGTCGACCGTCGAAACCGTTGCCGCCGGTGGGTTCCTGCTGTCCGGCGAGCTCGCCGACGTGATCCAGAACGAGCTGGTCCGGCACGCTCCCCCACCCGCCCCCAGCGAAGCCCGCCCGTCGTTGTCGCCTCGCGAGGAGCAGACGCTGAACCTCGTCGCCAAGGGGTTCACGCACGCGCAGATCGCCACGAGGCTCGACGTGCGGAAGGCCACTGTGGACACCTACGTGGAACGGATCCGGGCCAAGCTCCAGCTCGGCAACAAGGCGGAGCTCACCAGAGCCGCCCTCGAACGACTCGCCGCACCGGCGCGCGAGAAGCCCTGACCGGACTTTCGACCGGCGGCCGTTCGGCGGGTGCCGTCTGCGGATCGATGCTGATCCAGGGAGTCCACATGAGACGTCTCCCCGCGGCCGGCTGACCACGTTGCGCGGAGGTACTGCCTCACTTCGGCGGCAGCGCCTCCACGAACTCGCGCGCCCGGCCGATCCACTCCTCCAGAGCCTCGTCCTCCGCCACGGCGCCGCCGTCCACGATCACCCAGCCCTTCATCGGCCGTCCCGTGAAGTCGAAGACGCGCGCGCCGGGCTGGGCGAGCGCGTCCTCCTGCGCGTCCAGGCCGACGCGGGCGATCAGGTCGTCGCCGATCACGCCCACCAGCATGTTCCCGTGCCACAGGAACGCGATGCCGCCGAACATCTTCTTCGCGATGATGCCCGGTAGCGGCCCCAGCG
>Ga0070710_10000471_pt1 | contig 18966 bp, 18 predicted proteins | sample LARL52metaG_FD_65454 | JGI IMG/M metagenome (GOLD analysis project Ga0070710, IMG submission 65454) | Corn, switchgrass and miscanthus rhizosphere microbial communities from Kellogg Biological Station, Michigan, USA - LAR L5-2 metaG | ecosystem: Host-associated > Plants > Roots > Rhizosphere ... | reverse complement strand
CATCCAGAAACTCCTGCAGGCCGAATTCCCGACAAAAGCTCTGCCAGTGGCCTTCGGTGACGACGCCGATGAAGATGCGGCCGTCGGCTGCGGTCTCAAAGATGTCATAGACCGGCCAGGCATGCTCGCGCTCCGGCATCGACAGCGGCTTGATGCCGGTCATCTCGTACTGGACCATGTGCTGTGCGACCAGGAACAGGCAGTTCTCGAACAGGCCGATCCGGACATCGGCGCCCAACGCGGCGCCTGCGCGCTTCTGGTAGAGCGCAGCCAGGATCGAGATCACGCCGAACATCCCGCCCATGATGTCGTTGGCGGAGGAGCCGACCCGCTGCGGCTTCTCCCTGGTGCCGGTCATCGTTGCGAGCCCCGACATCATCTGCACCACCTCGTCGAGCGCCGGGCGGTGCTCGTAGGGGCCTGTGAGAAAGCCCTTGTGGCCGGCCACGATCAGATGCGGATGGCGGCGGCGCAGCTCGTCGCTGCCCAGCCCCTGCTTTTCGAGCTGGCCGTCGCGAAAATTCTCAAGAAACACGTCGGCGGTCGCAAGCAGGCGGTGCATGGTCTCGCGGTCTTCGGCCACGGTGAAATCGAGCACGACGCTGCGCTTGCCGCGGTTGAACAGCGGAAAGAAGGATGTCCCCATGCCGCCGAGGGTGCGCGTCTTGTCGCCCGTCGGCGGCTCGACCTTGATCACCTCGGCGCCGAGCTGCGCCAGGATCATGCCGCAGGTCGGGCCCATCACCATATGGGTCATCTCGACGACCCGCACGCCTGCGAGTGGCAATCCGGTTTCGGCCATAATGATCTCCTCGGCGATCTCCCGGCAGCGAAGTTAGGCTTCCCGGAGCCATCTGAAAATTCTAATCTGTCGAAGAGATCATTCGGCAATCCAGAACGCGACGCATCCATGGATTCGCGCCAGCTTCGCTATTTCATCGCCGTCTACGAGCAGCGCAATCTGTCGCGGGCGGCCGACCAGGCCAATGTCGCGCAGTCGGCGCTGAGCCATCACATCTCCAACCTCGAAGCCGAGTTCGCCACGCCGCTGTTCGAGCGCAAGCCGCGCGGCATGGAACCGACCGCGGCGGCGGAACGGCTCTACGAACACGCCCGCATCATCCTGCGCGCGATGGCCGAGGCCGAGCGCGAGATCAAGGAAGGGCGCAATTCCATCGCGGGCGAGATCTCGATCGGCATGGCCAATTCCGGCATGAAGGCGATCGGCGTATCGCTGATGAAAGCCGTGCTGCAGAAATATCCCAATCTCAAGCTGTCGCTGACCGAGAGCCTGTCCGGCGCGACGCTGATGCACCTGATGGCGTCCGAGGTGGATCTCGCGCTGGTCTATAATCCGCCGTCGGAAAAGGAGCTGATTGCCGAGGCGGTGCTGGAAGAGCAGATGTTCTGCGTCGGCACCGCAAAACTGGTCGGCGGCCGCAAGACCCCGATCACGTTCGACGAGGTGACGCGGCTGCCCTTGATGACGCTGGTGCACGGCCTTTCGTCGCGTGCGCTGCTCGACGATCCCGTGCTGCTGAAGCGGCTGGAGGGAAGCGCGATCCTGCACCTCAATTCGATCACCGGCATGACCGGCGCGCTGCTCGCCGGCCTCGGCTGCGCCGTCGCCACAAAATTGTTCGCCAAGGAGCAGCTCGAGGCGGGCCGCCTGGTCGCACGCGAAGTGATCGAACCGAAGCTGACGCGGACGCTTTATCTCTGCCGGCTGCGCAACCGGCCCATGACCTATGCGATGGAAGAGATCCGGCGGCTGATCCTGGCGCTGGTCGCGGAAGCCGTGGGGCAGGGCGCCTGGCAGGCAAAGCTGCTGATTTGATCTAACGGACGACGTTTCCACTTGGTCCACGCCTTTGAAGCACTACGGAAGAAAGACGTGGATGCCCGCGACTTCTGCGCGAACGCGCGCAAGACGCGCTTCGCGCTTCTGCACGGGCATGACGAGTTGTGTGCTGGGGGCTCCGCCGGGTTCGATTTTCTCGAACGTATCCTTCGATATGTTCGTCTGGATTTCTGGCTCGCGAGCGCCAAACATGCCTGTGCCGTGACCTCCCCAAGAAAGAGACAAGAGAGGGAGAAGCAGCATCACCGCGCGCCAGGCGATGGCCGGCGCGTTTGACGGGGAGGATTTTATGAGCGCCGTCAGTATCGACGCACGCGTTGACCTTTCGGCCGCGCCCGGCGGCCCCAATGACATCTCGCGGCGGCTCGAGAGCCTGCCCGCATCGTCCTATTTGTGGCGGCTCGTGATCCTGCTGTCGCTCGGCGGCTGTTTCGAGATCTACGACCTGTTCCTGACCGGCTATATCGCGCCGGGGCTGACCCGCAGCGGACTCCTCACCACCACCACGCAGGCGTTCTTCGGCTTCTCGGGGATCGGCGCCTTCGTCGCCGCCACGTTTTCCGGCCTGTTCGTCGGCACCTTCTTTCTCGGCTTTCTTGCCGACCGCTACGGGCGCCGCTCGATCTTCACCTGGGCGCTGCTGGCCTATACCACGGCGTCCGTCATCATGGCCTGCCAGACCTCATCGGAAGGCCTGCTGCTGTGGCGCTTCATCGCCGGCATCGGCATCGGTGTCGAGGTCATCACCATCGACGCCTATATCACCGAACTGGTGCCGAGCCGGATGCGCGGCCGCGCCTTCGCTGTCAACCAGGCCGTGATGTTCGCGGCCGTCCCGATCGTGGCGGCGCTCGCATGGTGGCTGGTGCCGCTGCAGCCCTATGGCATCGACGGCTGGCGCTGGGTGGTGCTGATCGGCGCCGCCGCGAGCATGGTGATCTGGATTTTGCGGCTCTACGTGCCGGAAAGCCCGCTCTGGCTGGCACGCCAGGGCCACATGGCCAAGGCGATCGAGGTGCTCGGCCGGATCGAAATCGCGGCGGGCGATGGCACGACGTCACGCGAGCTGGCCGAGGGGCGCCCGTCGGCGGTGGTCCGCAGGGCCGGTCTCGCCGACCTGTTCCGCGCGCCCTATGCCTCGCTCGTGGTGCTGTTCATGGTGTTCAATTTCTGCCAGGCATTCGGCTTCTACGGCTTTGCCAACTGGGTACCGACCCTGCTTGTGGAGAAGGGCATCACCGTCACCAAGAGCCTGCAATATTCCTTCATCGTGGCCTTTGCCTATCCGATCGCGCCGCTGCTGGCCGTGAGTTTTGCCGACCGGTTTGAACGGAAATGGATCATTGCCGGCGCGTCCGTCGCGATCATCGCTTTCGGCATCGCCTTTGCGCAGCTTACTTCGCCTGCGTTCCTGATCGCCTGCGGCGTGCTGCTGACGGCGGCGAACGTCACGATGTCCTACGCCTATCACGCCTACCAGACCGAGGTGTTTCCGACCGCGATCCGCGCTCGCGCCGCCGGCCTCGTCTATTCGATGAGCCGCATCAGCGCGACCTTCTCCGGCTTCATGGTCGCCTACATGCTGCGCGAGGCCGGCGTCACCGGCGTGTTCGGCCTGATCACCGCCGCGATGCTGGTCGTCATCGTAGCGATGGCCGGGTTCGGCCCCGACGTCCGCGGCAAACCGCTCGACGCCTGACTTTTTCAAGGCCTTGCCGAGCGCGGTGGGCATCTCTACCTCTCGCGGGACCGTTCTCACGAGAGGCTGGAACCTCAAATGATCGATGCTGCCGTCAAGGCCCTGTCGCAGATCCTGTCCCCGCTGATGCGCTCGATCCTGTGGCGCTCGATCGGCATGGCGCTGGTGCTGGTTGCGGTGCTCGCGATCGGCCTGCAGCGGCTCATGAGCTGGTTTGCGACGGAAGGCGCCGGCTGGGCGGAGGCGACGCTCGGGCCGAGCTCGCACACGCCGCTCGACGTGCTCTCCTGGATCATCTCGATCGCCGCCGGCCTCGGCGTGGTGTTCGGCGGCATCTTCCTGATGCCGGCAATCACGTCGCTGGTGGCGAGCTTCTTCGTCGACGAGGTCGCCGATCATGTCGAGCAAGAACACTATGCGGCCGAGCAGCCCGGCGTCGCGCTGCCGATGGGGCTCGCCTTGCGCGAGGGTTCGAAGACGGCGGCGCTGACGATCCTGGTCTATCTGATCGCGCTGCCCTTCGTGTTCCTGGCTGGCGCCGGCTTCCTGGTGTTCTTCATCGCCACCGCATGGCTGCTCGGACGCGAATATTTCGAGCTCGCGGCGATGCGCTTTCGTCCGCCCTATGAGGCGAAGGCGATGCGGCGCGACAATGCGTCCACGATCTTCGCCGCCGGGCTGATCATCGCGGCCTTCGTGTCGATCCCGATCGTCAACCTGGCAACGCCGCTGTTCGGCATGGCCTTCATGGTCCACATGCACAAGCGCCTCTCCGGCTCGCGGCCCGAGCTGATAGAACCGAGGCCGCGAAGCAGCGTACCCAATATCTAGCCCTGCTAGGTCACACCGGCTCTATCCCTCATCTTGAGGAGCGCGTTCTTACGCGCGTCTCCTCACCATGAGGGCCTCAGTGACGCGCCGGGATTAGCAGGATTTGTCGCGGGCGAACGGCACCAGCAGCAGGCCGACGATGGCGACGCAGGCGAGCATCAGCCAGGCCTCGTTCACCGACAGCGCCAGCGATGCCTTTTCGACCAGCGGGCGCACATAGGCGATCGCCGCGGCGTCCGGCGGTCCCGCCGGATGGCTCAGCAGAAGATGCGGATCAAGTCCGATCGCCTCGGCCGCGGAGACGTCGCGCGCGAGCAGGCGAACGCGGAAATCGTCGGCAAACACCGGCGCACGGCCATACAGGATGGTGTCGATCAGCGCGATGCCGATCGCGCCGCCGAGATTGCGCATCAAGTTGAACAGGCCGGAGGCGTCGGCCACCTCGCATTCCCTGAGCGCGCCCAGCGCAATGCGCGTCGGCGGCAAGAGGCAGAACATGATGGCGACGCCGCGCACCACCTGCGGCCAGAACATCTCGCCAAAATCCGCCACGCGCGGCTGCATGGCGCTGAGGCCGAGCCCGAGCGCGAACAACGCAAACCCGGCCGCGGTCAAGGCCCGCGCGCCGATCCGGCTCTCCAGAAACACCGCAAGCGGCGCCGCGATCAACTGGGAGACGCCGGTCACCAGCATGATCAGGCCGATGTCGAAGGCATCGTGCTTGCGGACGAAGGCGAGGAACACCGGCATCAGGTAGACCGAGCCGAACAGGCCGACGCCGAGGCAGAAGCTCAAGGCGCAGCCGAGCGCGAAGGAGCGGCGTTTCAACAGCGAAAGCTCAACGACCGGATGCGCGGCCCTCACGCAGCGCCAAGCCGCGACCGCAATGCCGACGGCGCTGGCCGCAAGCAGCGCGAGACAGGCGAGCGATGACCAGCCGCGCTGCGGTGCTTCCTTCAGGCCGATCTCCAGGCTCGCGAGCGCCGCGGCCAGCAGCACCAGCGACCAGCTGTCGAGCTTCGCCAGCTCGCCGAAATCCGTTCGTTCGTGCGGCAGAAGCTGCAGCGTGAACAGCGCGGTCAAGACGCCGGGGATGACGTTGATGAGAAACAGCCACGGCCAGGACCAGTTGTCGGTGATCCAGCCGCCTACTACCGGACCGATGGTCGGCGCCAACACCGCAACGACGCCGCCGATCGTTGTCGCGATGGCGTGAAGGCGCGGCGGAAACAGCAGGAAGACGGCGGAAAAAACCGAGGGGATCAGCACGCCGCCGGCAAAACCCTGCAGCACGCGGAAAAACAGCAGCACCGTGAAATCGCCGCTCCAGGCGCAGCCGACCGAGGCCAGCGTGAACGCGGTCACGGCGATGACGAACAGAAAGCGGAGGCTCAGCACGCGCGTGAACAGGCCGGTCAGCGGGATCGCGATGACCTCGGCGATCAGATAGGCGGTCTGGATCCAGCTCATCGCGTCGGGCGAAATGCCGAGCGCCTTCTGGATCGTCGGCAAGGAGGTCGCGACCACCTGGATGTCCAGGATCGCCATGAACATGCCAAGACACATCGACAGGAAGGCCACCCAGGTCGCGGCGGCTGGAGCTTCCGTCCGCGTCTCCTGCAGCACTGTCACGAGGCGAACCGCGCACTGATCGATGACAGCGCGTGGTGTTCCGCGCGCAGGCGGATGGTGAGCACCGCGGCGTTCAGGAGGGTGAAGACCACGGCCAGCGACGGCAGATGCAGCGCGAGCGGCAACAGTGCGATCTCGGCCGCGACGACGGCATAATTGGGATGCGAGAAATAGCGATACGGCCCCGAGGTCACCAGTGGCGCGCCCGGTAACAGGATGATGCGCGTGGTCCATCGCTCGCCAAGTGTCGCGAGCACCCAGAGGCGAAGGCCCTGCATCACGACGAAGGCGGAGAGCGCTATGAAGTCGACACTCTGATCTCGTCCCCAGATCCACAACGCGGCGAGCCAGGCGGCATGCATCGCGACCAGCAGGGGATAATGGCCGGCGCCGATCTCGATCGCGCCCTTTGCCTTAAGGCGGGCGGTGTTTTTACGCGCGAGCACCAGCTCGCCCAGCCGCTGCAGCGTGACGAGGAGAAGTATCGTCGCGGCGAGCGTCATGCCGCGTGCCGCAGCGACACGCAGCTTGCGGTGAAGCCGGGCCCGAGTGCCGTCATCAGCGACCGCGACGGCAGGCCCTGCGCGAGCGCGCGCTCCAGCACGAACAGCACCGTCGGTGCGGACATGTTGCCGTAGTCGGCAATGATCTCGCGCTCATGGTCGAGCGTGCCCTGGCCGAGCGAGAGCGCGCGCTCCAGCGCGAGGATCACCTTGGTGCCGCCGGGATGGCAGATGAAGCGGTCGACGTCGTCGTGTGCGAGCTGCATCCGTCCCAAAATCTCGTTCACCGCCGGACCCATGTACTCGGTCACGAAATCAGGAATGGTGCGCTGGAAGATCACGCCAAACCCCTCGGGATCGACACTCCATCCCATGATGTCGAGCGTATCGGGCCAGAGCTTTTCACCCGATGACTCGATCCGCGTGGCGCCGCCGTCGCCGGCGCGCAGCACGACCGCCGCGGCGCCGTCGCCGAACAGGCTGGCGGCGACGATGTTGGCCTTGGTCAATTCGTCGTGACGGACCGCCAGCGTGCAGAGCTCCAGCGCCACGAACAGCACGTTGGTGCCCGGCCGCGCCTGCGCCAGGCGCGAGGCGATCGACAATCCCGAGACGCCGCCGGCACAGCCGAGGCCGAACACCGGGACGCGCGAGATATCGGCGCGAAAGCCGAGCTTGCCGGCGACGCGCGCCTCAAGCGTCGGCGTGGCGATGCCGGTCGAGCAGACGGTGACGACGGTGTCGATCTCGGCGGCGGCGAGGTCGGCGCGGGCGAGCGCCTGCTGCACGACGTCGATGAACAGGATCTCGGCGCCTTCCAAAAAGGCCTGCGTGCGCTCCGGCCAGCCGCGCTGCTCGAGATACCATTCGATCGGCTTGACGCCATAACGGTTGCGAATGCCGGTATTGGCAAACAGGCTGGCGAGCGTATCGAATTGCGGATAGCGATCGGCAAGCAGATCCCGGGCACATTCGAGGATCTGCTTCTGGTGGAATTGATACGGCGGGACCGAAGTCGCGAGGGAAACGAGCGCCGCCGTGTTATTCATGTCTCCGACCCTTCCACTCACAGCCTAACAACCGCGCATCAGGGTCAATATTCAGATCCCATCCTGCTCTCTAGCTTGTCAGCCTTCACTAGAAACCAAAACCGGCGGTGGTGTGGCAACGCGGCCCCGACTGGCATGCCCGCATCGCATGGTCAACGCATTCCCTCCAACATGACACGAATGTTAGGAGAAGAACACCGCGCTGGACGACGTTCGATCGACCTTGCTCTCTCCGTGATTCGCCCCGCAAGCATCAGGGCATTCGACGACCGCAGACGTTGGCACCGACGCTTCCCTCGTCATGGCCGGCTTGTCCCGGCCATGACGAGTCATGTTTGGCATTAGACGGTCTTTTCCGGCCAGCGACAGAGATCGTTGATCAGGCAGAGCTCGCAGCGGGGCTGGCGCGCGAGGCAGGTGTAGCGCCCATGCAGGATCAGCCAGTGATGGGCGTGCAGCATGAACTCCGAGGGAATGATCTTTTCGAGCCCGAGCTCGACGTCGAGCGGCGTCTTGCCGGGGGCGAGGGCGGTACGGTTTGCAACCCGGAAGACGTGGGTGTCGACCGCCATCGTGCGCTCGCCAAAGGCCATGTTGAGCACGACGTTGGCGGTCTTGCGCCCCGCGCCGGGCAGCGATTCGATCTCGACGCGGGTTTTTGGTACCTCGCCGCCGAAATCGCGGAGCAGTTTCTCCGACAGCGCGATCACGTTCCTGGCCTTGGTGCGGTAGAGCCCGATCGTCTTGATATAGTCGCGCAGCTTCTCTTCCCCGAGCGCGAGCATTTTTTGCGGCGTATCGGCGACCTGAAACAGCGTCCGCGTCGCCTTGTTGACACCGGCATCGGTCGCCTGCGCCGACAGCACCACGGCGACCAGCAGCGTATAGGGGTTGAGATGTTCGAGCTCGCCCTTCGGCTCGGGATTGGCCTTCTGGAAGCGGGTGAATGCGTCGCGAACCTCGTCCGCAGTCCAGGGTTTTGGAGCTTTTTGCGCCTTCGGGACTTTTTTCGCGCCCGCGCCGGTCCTGCTTTTGGACTTCGACGCCCGCACGGCCACGCCCTTCTTGACGCTTCTCTTGACGTTTTTCTTGGCGGGCGGATTCTGAACGGAAGCCTTTTTGGCGCGTTGGGGTCGGGTGATTTTGGCCATGATCTTTCGTATACTGACCCGCCATGACCGCAGGCAACGATTTTGACCTCGAAGCCGCCGAGCCGACGCTGTTTTCGGCCCTGCTGACGCCGCACCGGTCGCTCAACCGAACCGGCTTTCTGCTGGTCATGGGGGCCATCAGTGTGGCGAGTTTTGCGGCCGGGATCGCCTGCCTGATGATCGGGGCGTGGCCCGTGCTCGGCTTCCTCGGCCTCGACGTGCTCGCCATCTATGTTGCCTTCAAGATCAATTACCGCAGCGCCAGGGCCTATGAGGAAATCCTGGTCACGCCGTCGGAGCTCAGGCTGCGCCGGGTCAGCCACCGCGGCCACGTGATGGAGTTCGCGTTCAATCCATTGTGGGTGCAGCTCGACCAGGTGATCGACGAGGAGTTCGGGGTGGAAAGGCTTTTTCTGGTCTCGAAAGGCCGCCGCGTGGCGTTGGCGAATTTTCTCGGGCCGGACGAAAAGGCAAGCTTTGCCAAAGCCTTACTTGCGGCGTTGGCGGCTGCGCGGAAAGGTCGGGTCTTTAGTCCGACGGCGTGAGCGCGATCAGGAATCGGGTGGTTGCAGGCCCCGCGCCGTCCTACATTTTGCGCATGATGACACTTGCCATACATGACCAGCGCCTGGCCAGGCCAGGCCAGCAGAGCGCCGCCCTCCGCGACTATGATTCGGTGCGCCGCGCCATCGCATTCATTTCAGAACATTGGCGGCAGCAGCCGACCGTCGAAGCCGTGGCGGATGCGGCCAGCTGTACGCCGGACGAGTTGCACCATCTGTTTCGCCGCTGGGCCGGGCTGACGCCGAAGGGGTTCATGCAGGCGCTGACCCTCGACCATGCCAAGGGCCTGCTGCGCGGCTCGGCCAGCGTGCTGGATGCCGCGCTCGATTCCGGACTGTCGGGGCCGGGCCGGCTGCACGATTTGTTCGTCACCCATGAGGCGATGTCGCCCGGCCAATGGAAGGTCGGCGGCGCCGGCATGACGATGCGCTACGGATTTCACGCCTGTCCGTTCGGCACGGCGCTGGTGATCGCGACCAACCGCGGGCTCGCCGGTCTTGCCTTTGCCGATCCGGGTGACGAGGCCGCGGCGCTGGCCGACATGCGCAGCCGATGGCCGAACGCTGTCTATGTCGAGGACGTTCACGGCACGGCGGCGCTCGCGCAGCGCATCTTCGACACAAAGCTGTGGCGGCCGGACCAGCCGCTGCGCGTGGTGCTGATCGGCACCGATTTCGAGGTGCGGGTCTGGGAAACGCTGCTCAAGATTCCGATGGGCCGGGCGGTCTGCTATTCCGATATCGCGCAAAAAATCCAGTCGCCCAAGGCTTCGCGGGCGGTCGGCGCCGCGGTCGGCAAAAATCCGATCTCGTTCGTGGTGCCCTGCCATCGCGCGCTCGGCAAGAACGGTACGTTGACGGGCTATCACTGGGGCATCACCCGCAAGCAGGCGATGATCGGCTGGGAAGCGGGACAGACCGGACTTCAGTGATCGCCGGCACTTTCCGCGATTGGGTTAGCCTGATTTATCCTGAACCGTTGCGCGGCGGGGCGCACCGGACGCAGCGCACGCCGCAAGCTCCGTGGTCACCCCGGCGATGACGTCGTCCCAGGTATCGGCCTGGCCTTTGCGGAACAGCCGCGCGCTCGGGTACCACGGGCTGGTGGCACGATCGAGCAGCCAGCGGAAGTCGGGCACGCGCGGCAGCAGCACCCAGACCGGCTTGCCCATGGCGCCGGCGAGATGCGCGACCGCGGTGTCGACGGTGATGATGAGGTCGAGCTGCGCGATGATGGCGGCCGTATCGGCGAAGTCGCGCAAGGCGGCGCCGAGATCGATGACATCGCCGCAGCGTCGGAAGGCGTCGGCGTCGGTGGCGCGGATGTCCTTCTGCAGGCTGACGAAGCGCGCACCCGGGATGGTGACGAGCGGCGCCAGCCGCGCAAATGGGATGGAGCGCTCATGGTCCCTGACATTGTCCGGGTGGCCCGACCAGGCGAGACCGACGCGCAAGCCCTCGCCTGGCAGACGTGGCGCCCACGCGGCGACCCGATCGGCCGGCGCGGCGATATAGGGCGCGCCGCTCGGAATGGTCGTCGGCGTCGTCGCAAACAGCCGTGGCAGGCTGAGCAGGGGACAGTGCCGATCGAACGGCGGAAGCGGATCGCGGCCGGCCGCAACGACTTCTAATCCGAACAGGTCGCCGAGCAGCGGCTTGAGCGACGGTTGGACCTCGAGAACGACGTCAATTCCGCGCCTCGCCGCCAGCGCGGCGTAGCGGGCGAACTGGATGGTGTCGCCAAAACCCTGTTCGGCATGAAGCAGCAGCCGCTGGCCGGCGATGTCCTCACCGGACCATTCGCCCTGCGCAAAACGGCGCTCGACCCAGCTCGGCAGCTTGCGACGCCATTCGTAGGCGCGCCAGCCGGCGGCAAAGTCGCCTGACAGCAGCAGCAACAGGGCCCGGTTGATCTGCGCCTCGGCATGGTCCGGCGCGATGGCGACGGCGCGATCGTAGGTCACGAGCGCCTCGTCGAAGCGACGCTGCTCCTGCAGGACACTGGCGCGGTTGGTGAGCGCCGCGACCGAATCGGGCGCAAGCGTCAGCGCACGGTCGCAGCTCGCCAGCGCCTCATCGAGGCGATCGAGCGCCTGCAGTGTGACGGCACGATTTGACAGCGCTTCCGGATAATCCGGACGCAGCCGCAGGGCGGCATCATAGCTTGCCAGCGCGTCGTCGAAGCGGCGCAGTGTCTTGAGCACATTGCCACGATTGGACAGCGCCTCGGCGTAGTCCGGCCGCACCGCCAGCGCGCGATCGTAGCTTGCGAGCGCGTCCTCCAGCCGGCCAAGCTCCCGAAGCGCGTCACCCCGGTTCGACAGCGCTTCCGCGTGGTCCGGGCTCGCCGCGAGCGCGGCATCGTAGCTTGCGAGCGCCTCTTCGAAACGCCTCAATTCGTGCAGGGTCACGCCGCGGTTGAACAGCGCCTGCGCGTCGCCCGGCAGCGCCGTCAGCGCGCGGTCGTAGCTTGCGAGCGCATCGTCGAGACGGCCCAGCGCCTTGAGCGCATTGCCGCGGTTCGAAAACGCCTCGCTGAAATCCGGCGCCACCGTGAGCGCCCGATCATAGCTCAGAAGCGCCTCGTCGTTGCGCCCGAGCGCGGCAAGCGCGGCGCCGCGATTGCACAGAGCTTCGACATGATCCGGTTTTGCGAGCAGCGCGCGCTCGTAGGCCTCGAGCGCCTCGCGCGGCCGTCCGAGCGCGAGCAGCGCATTGCCGCGGCTAAAGCGCACCTCGGCGTTGTCGGGACGCAGCGACAGCGCGCGGTCGTAGCTCTCGATCGCTTCCGCGTAGCGTTTCAGACCGGCGAGCGCAAGGCCGAGATTGGAATGATACAGCGGGCTCATCCTGTCGCGCGCGATGGCGCGGCCGATCAGATCGACGGCGACGTCGTGGCGGCCGACCTGGGACGCGATCACGCCAAGCAGATGCAGCGCGTCGGCATGATCGGGCTGCAGCGCCAGCGCCTCGCGATAGAGCGTTTCGGCCTGTGCGAGCCGGCCGCCCTGATGATGCGCAAGGCCCGCGGAAAATAGCCCGGCGGCATGCGGGTCCCCCGGGAGAACGCCGGTTCGCTTCGCGGCCGCCCCGGCGGCGCGGCGCAGTTTGCGGTTCATGTCCTGGTCCCCCGAGATCAGTCTCGCGAGGCGCCGATCGCCCCGCCCGGCAACACGCACTGAACGGGCCGGAGTCTAAGCGGATGCACTGATTCGGGATATGGCGGGCGCGGCGCGGTGCAGGAACGAGGCGGCGCAACCGGCCGCCGCGAATCGGACTAGGCCGCCAGGTCGAGCTTCGAGGCGACGGTGGAATCGGCATTGAGCCGATAGATGATCGGCACGCCGGTCGCGAGCTCGCGCTTCAAAATGCCCTCCGGCGAGAGCTTTTCCAGCACCATGATCAGCGCGCGCAGCGAGTTGCCGTGGGCGGCGACCAGCGTGCGCTCGCCTCGCAGCACGCCGGGCAAGATCTCCTGCACGTAGTACGGCAAGGCGCGCGCCAGCGTGTCCTTCAGGCTTTCGCCACCGGGCGGCGGCACGTCATAGGAGCGGCGCCAGATATGCACCTGTTCCTCGCCCCAGCGCTTGCGCGCATCGTCCTTGTTGAGGCCGGAGAGGTCGCCATAGTCGCGCTCGTTGAGCGCAAGATCTTTTCTTGTCGGCAGTCCGGTCTGGCCGATCTCCTCGAGCAGGAGGTCGAGCGTGTGCTGGGCGCGCGTCAGCACCGAGGTGAAGGCGATGTCGAACTGAAGGCCCTGCGCCTTCAGCTTGCGGCCGGCATCCCTGGCTTCGGCAATGCCCTGCTCCGTCAGGTCCGGATCCTTCCAGCCCGTGAACAGGTTTTTGAGGTTCCATTCGCTCTGGCCGTGACGCACGAGCACGAGAAGACGATCGCTCATTTCACAAGGTCCTGACTGTCCAGATCAGAGCCTCCGTTCCGATCGGATCGGAACGGAGGCTCTGGCTTCTTGTTTTGGCGCGTTTTCTTCAACGCGAACCGGTGCCCACTTCGCTCGAAAACGCTTTATATCACTCGATGCCGAGCACATCGAACATCGAATAGAGCCCGGGGTTTTTGCCTTGCGCCCACAAGGCGGCCTTGAGCGCGCCATGGGCGAACAGAGTCCGGTCTTCGGCGTGATGGGACAGGATGAGGCGTTCATGCTGACCGGCAAAAATCACGCTGTGGTCGCCGGCGGCCGTCCCGCCGCGGAGCGATGCGAACCCGATATCGCCGTCGCGGCGCGCGCCGGTCATGCCATCGCGGCCGCGCGCCGAGTTGGTCTCGAGCGCAATGCCGCGTCCCTCGGCCGCTGCCTGTCCCAGCATCAGCGCCGTGCCGGAGGGCGCGTCGACCTTGGCCCTGTGATGCAGTTCGAGAATCTCGATATCGAAGCTCGGGTCGAGCGATTTTGCCGCGCGCCGCACCAGTGCCGCGAGCAGGTTCACCCCAAGGCTCATATTGCCGGACTTCACCACGACCGCGCGGTCGGTGACGCTCTTGATGACGGCATCGTCCGAACCCGACAGGCCGGTCGTGCCGATGACGTGGACGAGGCCGCGCTGGGCGGCGATCGCGACATTGGCGATGGTCGCCGCGGGCACCGTGAAATCGAGAATGCCGTCGGCGGCTTGCGACATCGCCCACAGGTCGGCCGAGAGTTTGATGCCATTGGCCGGCAGGCCGGCGAGCACGCCGGCATCCTTGCCCAGCAGCTCGGAGGTCGGCGCTTCCAGCGCACCGACCAGCACCGCGCCCTGGGTTTCCGAAATCACGCGGGTCAGCGTGCGGCCCATCCGGCCGCCGGCCCCCGCAACGATCAACCGCATGTCTGCCATGGCGTTACCTCTGCTGCGCCCTATAGCGGGAGCGGGCCATTCCGGCAACCTGCGCTCCGGGAAGATCAGCTCATCGCGTCACGGCTGCGGGCCGTCATACCCCTCGATGATGATGAGATCGGCGATCGCATGCGGCTGGCGGACCTTGATGTTCGCCTGATATTCCGGAGACTGGTAGCACGCCAGCGCGGTGTCGTAGTCGGGGAATTCGATGACGACGTTTCGCGAACGGCTATTGCCTTCCACGCCGGTGAATTTGCCGCCGCGCACGACATAGCGGCCGCCGAATGTCTTGAAGATCGCGGGATTCGCCGCCGCATAGGCCTTGTAGCCGTCCTCATTGTGAACGTCGACGCGTCCGATCCAATAGCCCTTGGCCATTCCTCAAACCTCCTGCGCAAGCGCCGATGCGATCTCGGCCACGATGTTGTCCGCCGCTGCCACGGGATCGGCGGCCGCGATCACCGGGCGGGCGACGACCAGCCGGTCCGCGCCGCCTGCGATCGCACGCGCAGGTGTCATGACCCGCTTCTGGTCGCCGACGTCAGTACCGGTCGGGCGGATGCCCGGCGTGATGAGCTGCATCTTTGGGCCCAACAGTTGGCGCACCGATTCGGTTTCTTCAGGCGACAGGATCAGGCCCGGCATCCCGATCTCCTTGGCCTGCCTTGCGCGCCGCGCCACCAGGTCCTTGACGCCGAGCGCATAGCCGGCGTCGGCGAGATCAGTGTCGTCGCAGGAGGTCAGCACCGTGACCGCAAGCAGTTCGAGACCGGAGCCGGCGGCGCCAGCGAGCGCGGCCTGCATGGTTTGCGGATAGGCGTGGACGGTGAGAAAGCGCGCGCCGAGCCGCGCGATCTGCCGCGTTGCGCGCTCGACCGTGTTGGGGATGTCGTGCAGCTTCAGATCGATGAAGACGCCCTTGCCCTGCCCCACCAGGCGCTCCGCCAGCGCAAGGCCGCCGGCATAGGTCAGCTCCATGCCGATCTTGTAGAAGGTGACGCTCTCGCCGAGCCGCTTCACCATCGCCTCGGCCTCTTCGACCGAGGGCAGATCAAGGCCGACGATGAGCCGGTCGCGCGGCGCAATCTCGCGGGCTGCGTCCCGCACCGGAGGCCTTGCCTGAGCGCTTGCCATCGCCGCCATCTCTCCTCCTTTAGCTCATACGCTGGGACGTCTCGATCAACTGCCGGACCAAGGCGGCCAGCGTCTCGACATCTGCCGAAAGCTTCAGCCTGTCCATATCGTCATAGGCCTGTCCGGCAAAGGACAATGCGAGCTGGTTCGGGATCACCATCGCATGGCAGGCTGACAGGATCAGCCGCAAGGCGGCCAGCGCACGCGCGCCGCCGAGCCGGCTCTCGGAGGCCGACGCGATGGCGAAGGCGCGCTCGCGAAAAACCTGGCCGCGGCTCTCGTGCGGATCCTGCACGCGGCTCACCCAGTCGATCGTATTCTTCACCAGCGCCGGCACCGAGGCGTTGTATTCGGGCGTGACGATCAGCACACCCTGATGGGCGCCGATCATGCGCTTGAGGTTGATCGCGTGCTTCGGAATGCCAGACTTCGCCTGCAGGTCGGCGTCGTAGATCGGCAGCGGGAAATCAGCGAGCGAGATGCGCGTGACCTGAACGTCGGCCTGCGCGAACTCATAGGCTGCGGCTGCGGCCAGCCTGACATTGTGCGAGCCGGTGCGCATCGAGCCGGGAATGATGAGGATCGTTGGCCCCGCCATCAGGACAGATTCATGCTCGCATCAGAATGCGCGGTCATCATCGCGCGACGGTGCCGGGATTGAATGCTACCCGGATCAGTCCTTGCGATACACCCAGACGCGGGCCGGCGGAAGGTTCATCCAGATCCGCTCGGACGCCTCTGTGGATACGCCGGGCAGCGATTTCGGGATCGGCGGCGCCACCGAATAGGTGAACTGGACGAAGGGCGCACCGGGCTTGAGCGCCGCAAACGCATCTCGGATCAGTTTTAGCCGGGTCAGCATCGGCTTGGTGACCAGCGGCAGGCCCGACACCATGGCGGTCGCCGGCGAGGCGAGGACATTCCACAGAGTGTCCCGCAACGCGTAGGCATCGCCCTGGACCACCTTGGCGTGAGGATAGCGATCGCGCAACAACGCGCAGAAGCTCGGATTGTATTCGACCAGCACCAGACGTTTCTGATCGACGCCATGCTCGATCAGCGCGCTGGTGATCGCGCCAGTCCCGGGGCCCAGCTCGACCACCGGTCCGGATGCATAGGGATCGACATATTGCGCCATCGTGCGGGCCAGGAACCGGCCCGACGGCATGACCGCGCCCACGTGCAGCGGCTTCTCGATCCACGAACGGAGAAAGCGAACCTCGTCATCGAGACGGAGGGGCTTTTTCGACGCACGCACGGACGATTGCAATGGCATGTCGTTACCAGACGGGACCGCGTTTCCGCGGCAATGTCAGAAAACAGTCACAAAGACGTATAGGGAGCGGACGGGACGGTCAAGCACGACACCCGCGTCAGGAACTGGCGCGGGTAGCAAAGAAATCCTTGACCTTTGTGAAGAAGCCGGAGGACTCCGGCTGGGTGGCGCCGGAGGAGAGCTTTTCGAATTCGCCGAGCAGTTCCTGCTGCCGCTTGGTCAGGTTCTGCGGCGTCTCGACCGCGACCTGCACATACATGTCACCGGTCTGGCGCGAGCGCAGCACCGGCATGCCTTTCGATGCAATGCGGAAACGCCGGCCGGTCTGGGTCCCCGCCGGGATTTTGACCTTGGTCTTGCCCTTGTCGATGGTCGGGACGTCGAACTCGCCGCCCAGCGCCGCCGTCACCATCGAGATCGGAACGCGGCAATGCAGGTCGGCGCCGTCGCGCTGGAAGAACTCGTGCGCGGTCAGCGAGAGGAAAATGTAGAGATCGCCCGCTGGCCCACCACGGAACCCTGCTTCGCCTTCGCCGGCGAGCCGGATCCGCGTGCCATCTTCGACGCCCTGCGGGATGTTGACCGACAAGGTTCGCTCCCGCGTCACCCGTCCGGAACCCGAGCAGGACGGGCAGGCATCCTCGATCATCTGGCCGCGGCCCTGGCAGCCCGGGCAGGTCCGCTCCAGCGTGAAGAAGCCCTGCGCCTGCCGGATGCGGCCGGCACCACCACAGGCCGAACAGCTTTTCGGCTTGGTGCCGGCCCTCGCGCCGATGCCCGAGCAGGATTCGCAGGTGACCGAGACCGGAATCTCGATCTTCGCGGTCTTGCCCAGAAACGCTTCCTCGAGCGTGATTTCCATGTTGTAGCGCAGGTCTGCGCCACGCTCGCGGCCGCCGCCCCGACCGCGCTGCGCGGCCATACCGAACAGGTCTTCGAAAATGTCGGAGAATGAAGATGCAAAGCCGGCCCCGAAACCGGGACCGCCGCCGCCAAAGCCGCCGCCCTGCTCGAAGGCCGCATGGCCGTAGCGATCATAGGCAGCGCGCTTGTCGCTGTCCTTCAGGACCTCGTAGGCTTCATTGATTTCCTTGAAGCGAACCTCGCTCGCGGCATCGCCGGGATTGCGGTCCGGATGCCATTTCATGGCCAGCTTGCGGAACGCTGCCTTGAGCTTGTTGTCGTCTGCGTCGCGTTCGACTTCGAGGGTTTCGTAATAGCAGCGCTTCGTGGACATGCTGAACTCTGCTTACCAGATCGCGACCGTACCCTCCGCCAGAGCGGGGAGAGGCCGGCGAGAAGGGTTCAACATAAACGGATGGTATTGACTGATCGTAATCGGCGCGCGCCCGTAACCTGCCACGCTGCGCGTGGCGACCTCCCCCCGGAAGGGGGAGGCGGCCTCGAGAGGGAGCGCACCGGTCCGCATCGCTGGTCCGCGCGGCCTTAAGCGGACTTCTTCTTGTCGTCGTCGACCTCGGTAAATTCCGCGTCGACCACATCGTCCTTCGCCGCATCCTTCGCAGCGTCCCTGGCCGCATCGGCCTCGGCCTGCTGCTTGTACATCGCCTCGCCGAGCTTCATCGAAGCCTGCGCCAGCGTGTTGGTCTTGGCCTTGATCGCCTCGGCATCGTCGCCCTTCAGCGCCTCCTTGAGGTCGCTGACGGCATCCTCGATCGCGCGCCGCTCGGGCTCGCCGACCTTGGAGCCGTGCTCCGCGAGCGCCTTCTCGGTCGAATGCACCAGCGCATCGGCGTGGTTCTTGGCATCGACCGCCTCACGCCGCTTCTTGTCGGCGACGGCGTTGGCCTCGGCGTCCTTGACCATCTTCTCGATGTCGGTCTCCGACAAACCGCCGGACGCCTGGATGCGGATCTGCTGCTCCTTGCCGGTCGCCTTGTCCTTGGCCGAAACGTTGACGATACCGTTGGCGTCGATGTCGAAGGTCACCTCGATCTGCGGCATGCCGCGCGGGGCCGGCGGAATACCCATCAGGTCGAACTGGCCGAGCATCTTGTTGTCGGCGGCCATTTCGCGCTCGCCCTGGAACACGCGGATGGTCACGGCATTCTGGTTGTCCTCGGCGGTCGAGAACACCTGGCTCTTCTTGGTCGGGATCGTGGTGTTGCGATCGATGATGCGGGTGAACACGCCACCCAGCGTCTCGATGCCCAGCGACAGCGGCGTGACGTCGAGCAGCAGCACATCCTTGACGTCGCCCTGCAGCACGCCGGCCTGGATCGCGGCGCCGATCGCGACGACTTCGTCCGGGTTGACGCCCTTGTGCGGCTCCTTGCCGAAGAACTGCTTCACCACTTCCTGGATCTTCGGCATGCGGGTCATGCCGCCGACCAGCACCACCTCGCCGATTTCACCGGCGGTCAGGCCGGCATCCTTCAGCGCCTTGCGGCAGGGCTCGATGG
>Ga0070710_10000470_pt1 | contig 18972 bp, 17 predicted proteins | sample LARL52metaG_FD_65454 | JGI IMG/M metagenome (GOLD analysis project Ga0070710, IMG submission 65454) | Corn, switchgrass and miscanthus rhizosphere microbial communities from Kellogg Biological Station, Michigan, USA - LAR L5-2 metaG | ecosystem: Host-associated > Plants > Roots > Rhizosphere ... | reverse complement strand
GCCTACCGCGTGGTCCGCGACGAGCTCCGCGCGGCCGGTGACGAGGCGTCAGCCCTGGACGAAACCTGGTCGTGAGGCGGCGTGCGGTGCGGTCGGATCGTGGTGGGCGACCGGGTTGGTGCGGTTGCGTGCGGCTCCCGGTCGTGAGGCAGGGGCGGCGTGGTGATCGGTCGGCTTCCGGTGGACGACCAGGTCGACGCGTTGCGTGCGGCACTCTCCCGCAACGAGGTGCTCGTGGAGGTGCTGGCTCGCGCCGCGAAGCTGGACCTCCCGGGGTGGTACCTGACCGCGGGGTGCGTGTTCCAGACCGTGTGGAACGTGGTCGCCGGCCGATCGCCGACCGCCGGCATCAGGGACTACGACCTGTTCTACTTCGACGTGCACTTGTGGTACGAGGACCACTTCGGGGTTCCTTGCGCGCCTTACACGTCCACCGAAGTCGCCATCGACTCGTTCGCGGCCACGACCTGCTGTCTCGGCATCCGTCTTGGTGGTGATGGCCGATGGCGCGTCTACGCGCCGCACGGCCTCTCCGACGTGTTCAACCTCGTCGTCCGCCCCCAACCCAGTGCTGGCTCCCCGCAGCGTCTACGAGACCAAAGCTCAACGCTGGCGCGAACACTGGCCGGAGCTCACCGTGCTGCCCTGGCCCGAACCGCCAGTCAGCGCAACGTAACCGACTTCGCCGCTTGGCCGGTTCGTCCCGAGTAGCCTGGACCGCGTGAGCACCACTCCCGACGCGCCGTCCGGCGTCACCCCCACGGTCTCCGACCTGCTCTGCTTCGACCTGTACACGACGTCGCGGGCGGTCACGGGCTTCTACCGCCCGATCCTGGACAAGGCCGGCATCACCTATCCGCAGTTCCTGGTGATGCTGCTGTTGTGGGAGCGCGACTCGCGGCCGATCCGGGAGCTCGTCCAGGAGCTCGACCTCGAGTACAGCACCCTCTCGCCGTTGATCAAGCGGCTGGAGAAGAGCGGGCTGCTGGTGCGTGTCACGCATCCCGACGACGAGCGGTCCGTGCTGGTCCAGCTCACCGACAAAGGCCGTGAGCTGCAGTGGATCGGCAGCGAGATGACCAGCAAGCTCGGTGAGGCGCTGGGCATGACCGACGACGAGATCGCCGTTCTCCGCAAGGCGTTGCGCCGAGTCAAGCACGGCGCCGAGCGCTAGTGAGCTGAATTACATCGCACACGAGGTATCTCGTCGGGTAACTTACATCGTGCACGAGCTAATCGAGCGCGATGCGCCGCCGCTGCGGTGTCTGACGAGAGAGTGAGAGAGCAATGCGAGTTCGTAAGGTGTCCGCCGTTCTTGGGACCCTGCTGGCGCTGGCTGCTGCTGTTCCGTCGGGTGCAGGTGCTGCGAACGGCGCAGGGAAATCCGGTGCCAAGAAGCCGACCATCGTGCTGGTGCACGGCGCGTTCGCCGATGCGTCCAGTTGGAACGGTGTTGTGCAACGCCTGCAACGCAAGGGTTTCCCGGTCGTCGCGGTCGCGAACCCGTTGCGCGGGCTCACCTATGACGCGAACTACCTGCGCAAGGTGCTGGCCTCGATCGACGGGCCGATCGTGCTCGCCGGGCACTCGTACGGCGGCATGGTCGAATCCGTGGCCGCGCTGGGCAATCCGAACGTGAAGGCGCTCGTCTACATCGCGGCGTTCGCGCCGGAGAACGGCGAGAGCGCGCTGGAGCTGTCGAACAAGTTCCCCGGCAGCACGCTCGGCGACACGTTGCAGACCATCGACCTCGGTGACGGCACCAACGACCTGGTGATCCAGCAGGACAAGTACTGGCAGCAGTTCGCGGCCGACGTGTCCCGCGAGGACGCGACGCTCGCGGCGGCAACCCAGCGACCGGTCAACGACACCGCGCTGACCGAGAAGGCCGGCGAGCCTGCGTGGCGTCAGATCCCGTCGTACTTCGTGGTGGCGGGCAAGGACAAGAACATCCCGGTCGCGGCCCAGAAGTGGATGGCCGAGCGCGCCCACGCCCGTGCCGTCGTCGAGGCTCCGACCGCCTCGCACTCGGTGGCCGTGTCCCAGCCGGACGTCGTGGCCGACCTGATCGTGCGTGCGGCGCGTTAGTGGAAGCGGAAAGCCGGGACGCGGCAGGGGCGCCCCGGCTTTCGTCGTGCTCAGGGCTTCGAGACCTTGCAGCCCGGCAGCGACAGGTTCAGCGTCGTGCCGGGACCGAAGCAGGAGACGAAGTCGAACGTCTGCTGGCCGTAGTTGATGCCCTTGCGGACGGTGACCTTGCCGGTCGCGTCGACCTCGCACGGGTTGTTCATCGTGCAGCGGCCGCCGCTCTCGTTGCCGGTGTTGTTGATGCCGACGACCTTGCCGGTCGCATTGTCGACGATCGGCGAACCCGACGTGCCGCCGATGGTGTTGCACGACGAGGTGTAGCGCAGCGAGTCGCGCCAGGTCCAGTCGGCTTCCTTGAGCTGGTACACGAAACCGTCGACCTGGCAGGAGTAGATCTTCTTCCAGTAGCCGGAGACGACGCGGATCTCCGTCCCGGCCACGGGATGCGTGGCCGACAGCTCCAGCGCACGGGTGCCGTACTGCTGCTGGATCTGCCCGTACGTCTGGTCGAGCTGGTAGAACGCGGCGTCGGTGCCGGTCATCGTCGCGTAGACGAGCTTGGTCGTGTTGAGCCTCACGAGGTTCGAGCCGGAACCGGTGAGCAGCTGCACCCAGCGCTTCTCGGGCCGGTTGACCACCGTCTGGCCGGCCTTCATGAGTTCGAAGCAGTGCCCGTTCGTGAGGACGAGCGCCTTGTCGGCGTCGGTTGAGCTGGGCAGGCGGACCAGTGAGCCGGAGCAGTTGCTGAGGCCCACAGTGCCGGCGAAGTCGACGGCGGCCTGTGCGGGTGCCGTCGTCACACCGAGTGCGGCGATCGCCGCGAGCAGGGGTCCGACGAGTCGTCGTGCCATGTGCAGGGTTCCTTTCAGGGATGGCATCCAGCGCCAAGCCTGTACGGATCGTAGTTGTCCCGCTACCTTCGGAAGTCTGCTGACGAGCCGGTCATAACTCGATCGAGTGACGATGTAGTGGTGCGCTAACAAGCGAAGCGGGCCTGTCGACGTGGTGGTCACACTCGCAACCGCCAGGAGCCCCGATGACCTTTCCGACGCAGTCCGCCTACGCCACTCCTCCGGTCGTACCACCGCAGCCGGCGCGGTTCGGTGCGCTCGCCTGGACGGCGTTGATCCTCGGAATCGTCGGTGTCATCGGTTCGCCGATCATCATTCTCAACAACCTCACCGCGATCGCGGCGGTCGTTGGGCTTGTGCTCGGCATCATCGCGTTGTTCGGCACGCGCAAGGTTCTCGCGATCGTCGGTGTGGTCCTGTGCGTCGCGGCGATCGCCTTCACCGTTGTGGCGCAACAGTCCGCGGTGAAGGAGATCGACAAGGCTCTCGACGACGTCGGTGAGACTCCCCGGCAGGAGGCGCCGGCCGCATCCTCGACCTGGGACAAGCGCTACACGTGGGCGAACGGCCTCTCGGTCGACGTCAGCGCGCCCGTCCCGTGCACACCCGGTCAGTTCACGTCGCCGCAGCACATCACCCGCGCCGTGAAGTTCAAGGTCACCGTCACCAACGGAACGGGCGCCGCGTTCGAGACCGCACTAATGTCAATGGGCGACAACGCGCAGTTCAACGGCCAGAAGGCCGAGCGGGTGTTCGACTCCAGCGGCGGCTGCGGTGGAGAGGTCGCGGCGGTGACCGTGTTGCCCGGCAAGACCTACACCTACGAGGCGGCGTACTCCGTCGGCGCGCAGCCCGGCGAGATGCAGCTCGTGTTCGAGCCGAGCTTCAACGCCGACAAGGCAGCGTTCGTCGGACAGGCGTAAACCGTTCGCGAGCGGGCGCTCGGACGGGTTACAAATCGGGGCATGTTGCGCAAGTACCCGCGAACGCCCCACCTCGAGGGTTCGCGCCTGCAACCGGGCGACGAGGACCTCGACCAGGTGCCGTTCCGCGCGATCGCGGGACGGCACCTCGTCGTCGAGGAGAAGCTCGACGGTGCCAACGCGGGCATCAGTTTCGACTCCGCGGGCACGTTGAAGTTGCAGTCACGCGGCCATTTCCTGACCGGCGGGCCGCGTGAGCGGCAGTTCGCACCGCTGAAGGCGTGGGCCGCGACGCACCAGGGCGTGCTCTGGAAGAGACTCGGCACGCGGTACGTGCTCTACGGGGAATGGCTGTATGCCAAACACACCGTGTTCTACGACGCGCTGCCGCACCACTTCTGCGAGTTCGACCTGCTCGACCGCGAGACCGGGGAGTTCCTGTCCACACCGGAACGCCGACGGGTGCTCGAAGGCACGCCGGTGTTCTCGGTGCCGGTGCTGCACGAAGGCCCGCTGCGGACGCTGAAGGAGCTGACCGCGTTGATCGGCCCGTCCACCTGCCGCACGACGGCGTGGCGTGACGTGCTGGTCGACGCGGCGTGTGCGGCGGGTCAGGACCCGGAAGTCGTTGCCGCAGAAACGGATTCCGACGACCACATGGAAGGCCTTTACATCAAGGTCGAGGAGGACGGTCGCACGGTCGAGCGCTACAAGTGGGTGCGTCCGACGTTCCTCACGGCCGTGCTGGACTCGGGCAGCCACTGGCAGGACCGCCCGATCCTGCCGAACCGGGTGGTGCCGCGTGTTTGAGGAACTCTGCCCCGCAGGTCCACGGTGGACTCTCGACTGGGGGGCCGTTCGTTCGGCGTTCGCCTGGGTGCGTGCTCTGGAGGGGGTGCCTCAGGACCCGGTCCACCACGCGGAAGGTGACGTCGCCACGCACACCAGGATGGCGTGCGAGGCGCTCGTCTCGCTGCCGGAGTGGCGTGCCCGTCCGGAACCCGATCGCGTGCGGCTGTTCGCGACCGTGCTGCTGCACGACGTGGCGAAGCCGTTCCGCACCCAGATCGAGGGCGGCCGCATCACGGCGCACGGCCACTCCCGCGCGGGCGACCTCCTGGCGCGCAGGCTGCTGTGGGAGACGGGACGCCCGATCGCCTGGCGCGAGCACGTCGCCGCGCTGGTGCGTCACCACCAGGTGCCGTTCTGGGCGCTGGAACGACCCGACCTCGACCGGATCGCGTTCCGCGTCAGCCTGCTCGCCCGCAACGACGACCTGGCGACGCTGGCCCGTGCCGACATCCTCGGCCGGATCTGCGGCGACACCGAGTCCGTGCTCGAGAACATCGCCCTGTTCGAGGAGTACTGCCGTGAACGCGACTGCCTCGACCGCCCGCGCCTCTTCCCGTCCGACCACGCCCGGTTCCAGTACTTCCGCACACCCGGCCGCGACCCGGACTACGCCGCCTACGACGACACCCGTGTCGAGGTGACCGTGCTGTCCGGCTTGCCGGGTGTCGGCAAGGACCACTGGATCGCCGCGAACCGGCCGGGCTGGCGGGTCGTCAGCCTCGACTCCATGCGCGAACGCCTGGGTATTGCTCCCGACGGTGACCAACGAGCGGTGGCCGCCGCGGCTTTCGAAGAAGCACGTGTGTTGTTGAGGGCGGGGGAGCGGTTCGTCTGGAACGCGACCAACATCTCCCGCCAGCTGCGCGACCGCTGCATCGGGCTCGCCGCGGACTACCGGGCTCGGATCACGTTGGTCGGCCTCGAAGCCCCGAAGGTCGTGATCCACGCCCGCAACCGCGCTCGCCGGGAACCGGTGCCGGCCGCGGTCATCGACCGGCTGGCCGACAAGTGGGAAGCGGTCGACCTCACTGAAGCGCACGCGGTCGAACGGGTGGATACGGCACAAACGCCAACGCGTACTTAACGCCCGACCGATGCCGCACTTCTCTGACCTGCGCCTTTGCAACAGGTCTTTTGACTACGTCGTCAAAAGACCTGTTGCAAAGGGCGGGTGGTGATATATCGGTTGGCGAGGGCGTGCAGCCGATATATCAGTGGGTTGCCGGCTAGCGGCGGTGTTCGCCGTGGTGGCCGACGGCTCGGACGAGCCAGAGGGTGCCTGCTCCGGCGACCACGAGGACGGCGATTCCGGTCAGGAAACCGACGCTCGTGGGGGAGTCGTCCGGCTGCGGAGCCGGGCTCGCGTTGGGCTTGGGCTGGACAATGGCCGGGGCGTCGGTCATCAGCAGCGAATTGGACTTCACCAGGCCGGTGCCCTCCAGCAGGAGCATGTGCTTGAGGAGGAGCGTCAGACCGGTTTGCGCGGCGTTGCGCACCGGGGCGCTTTTGGTCGTCGCCCGTGCCTGCGCGACCTGGATGATGAGCGAGCCGTCGGCGGCTCGCGACAGGTTCGCGTACATGCGGTCGAGCTCGTCGCCCGAGCTGGACGAGATGGCGTTCGCCCACGACTTCTGCTCCGTCGTCGGTTCGCTGGGAAGGTTCACGCCGATCTGGCTCGCGGCATCGGTGACCGCCGTGACGAGCTGGGTGTGCTCGGCGGCGAGCTGGCTCGCGACCTTGCGGACCTTCGCGTCCCGGGCCCGGTCGGAGCTCTCCCGGCTCGCCGGTTTCTGCCAAAGCGAGTGCTGGGTGAGCAGCACGAGCAATTCCCGGTCCGACGGCTCGATTTTCTGGCCGAGGATGTGGACCGCGTTCACCTGTGCTTTGGCTGCCACGATTTCGAAGGCGGACGGGTCGACCAGGCCGGTGTTCTCAAGTGGTGTCATCGTCCGGGTGAGCATTTGCACGGCTTGGTGCGCGAGCGTGCGAATTGTGGTGTTCTGCGTTGTGGCCCGCGTTTGCGTGGCCATCACGAGAAGGCTGCCCTGGGCCTGCCGCACGATCGTCGCGTAGGCGCGGTCGTGGTTGTCACCGGTGCGTTCGGCCATCTCGTTGATGAGCGCCTGGTTCTCGGTGCTCACGTCGTTCGGCAGTACCACGCCCAGTTCGCCGGCGGCTTTGAGGAGGTCGACGTCGAGTCGTGAGTGCCCCTCGAAGATGTCCTTTCCGGCATTGCTGATGGCGGCATTGGTGGTACGTGCCGGGGCTTCTTTGCTGACTGGCACGATCCACGAGTCAGCTTGCCGCAGCGAGACCATGAAAGAACGTTCTGACGGTTGCACTTCGGTCGACTGCGCATTCGCCGGGACGGCTCCGATCAAAGCCCCGAGAAATAACGCAGATGAGACGGCAAACAGAGCTGCCTGCTGCCCCTGCGTGCCCAACCGGTGACGCATAGTGCCCGTTCCTCCCCGCGATCGAGCTGCCTTCGAAGGTGATACGTGCAGGTGGGGCTGTAGTTCACCCCGCGCGCGAAGATGCTCGTGTGATGTGGATCACACAAGAACTTGCGAACCATTCGGGTGCGATTTACGTACCCGAGAGGATTTCGTGTTCACGATGTAGGATCGGCAGGATTCCACGCTCGGCCATCGAGTCGCTAGGTCTGCCGCCCGAAGCGAACGCGTCGCCGATATCTGGGGAGGTCGCAAGCTTCATGGGTGATCAGGGCGAGGTCGCGCAAGTCCATCAGGACGAGGAATTGCTCACGCTGCTCTACGGGCAGTTCCAGCGGATGTTGTTCTCGCAAGTTCTGTGCCTGACCAACTACGACCGCCAATGGACGGAAGATGTCGTCCAGGAGACGTTGATCAGGGCCTGGCAGAACTCGGCGCACCTCGTTCGTGAACCGGGGATGTTGCGCGGTTGGCTCAGCACCGTTGCTCGTCGCATTGTGATCGACGGATGGCGCAGTCGTCAGGCGCGCCCGCAGGAAGTCGAATTGCTCCGTCCGGACATCGCCGAATCTCCGGACGACACGGAACAAACACTTTCCGTGATGGTTATTACTGAAGTTGTACGCCAATTGAGTGATGAACACCGTTCGGCCATCTACGAAACGTATGTCATGGGGCGAACGGTGAAGGAGGCCGCGATCGTTCTCGGAGTCCCGGAAGGAACCGTCAAGTCCCGGCTGTACAAGGCGATGCACACGATCCGCCGGGCGTTGCAGGACAGGAGCTAGCGTGATGGTGACCCGTCAACCACATCACGAGCACGTAGCAGGTCCCGAAGATGCCGAAAACCGCACGAGCCCGGAGGGGCCGTGCGGTGATGTTGCGGCGTATGTGCTCGGAGTCCTAGACCCCGCGCAGCACGTGATCTTCTCCCGGCACCTAACCGGGTGCGAGAGCTGCCGGCGTGACGCGGCCGACTTCGGTGTGTTCGCACCGGCGCTGCGTGAGGCTGTGCGTCAACCCGCGGGCCGCAGACCATGCCGCGTCACGCGCAGCATCCTGCTGGTGGCGGCGGGCGTCGTCGTGGCCATCGCCGCGGTGCTGTCGGTCGTGGAGTCGTTGTCCGCGCACACCGTCAGCCCGGCCGAGGCCGACACCCTGACGCGCGCTGCGTCTGCTCACGCCGAGCTGTTTCCGCTGTTCCGCTCGGTGTGAGAGGGGCCGGGAGCCGATGAGCGCGCAGGCGAGGCGGAGCCACCCGCGCACCAGCGTGGCCCAGATCATCGCTCTCTCCCGCACAGCTCACAGTTTCGTTGACCGTTACCTGTGGGTAAGTTTGCCCGACGGTTAAGCGCAGGTCTTTACGGTCCTCACCGAAGGAACACCGAAGCGTTCGACCTGCAGTCCTCTCGGTACCGAAGGCAGGGGTTGGCAGAGGTGACATCTCCACTACTCGGCCGGGATGCGGAACTCGCAGCTCTCGGGCGTTTGCTGGACGACGCACTGCAAGGGACGGCCTCGTGCGTGGTCGTCACCGGAGGCTTCGGCATCGGCAAGTCCGCGCTGCTCGACGCCTTCACGGCCGAGGCGAGGGCGCGCGGCTTCACGGTGCGCCTGGCCAAGAGCGCGCGTCTGGAAAGCCACCTGCCGGGCGCTGTGGTCCGTCAGCTCGCACCGTGCCTCGCGAACGAACGCGATCTGGAGGAGCTGTACGCGCGTGCCGCCTGCTCCGCCCGCAAGGCGCCGATCCTGATCGTCGTCGACGACGTCCACGTCGCCGACACGTTCTCCAAGCGCGCGCTCGCCTACCTGCGGCCCCGCCTGCAGGACGTGCCGGTCGTCATCGCTCTCGGTGCCTCCCAGGGCTACCTGTCCACGGACGAGGTGACGCTGCCCGAGATCGCCGGTGCCCACCCGCACCGCATCGACCTCGACGGACTCGACGTCACGGCCATCGCGCAGCTCACCGCGAACTACCCGGACCGGGACCCGCGGCGCTGCCACGAGCTCACCGGCGGCAACCCGTACCTGCTGCAGGCCTTGCTGCGCGAGGAGGGCGAGGGTTCGGCCGCCGTCGGCGAGATGATCGGCATGCGGCTGCGCGAGTACACCGGTGCCGCCGAGGTCGCGAGGTCCGCCGCGGTGCTCGACGGTGACGCCGGCCTCGAACTCCTGTCCGCGCTCACCGGGTTCGACGCGCTGCCCGCCGTCGACACGCTCGTCCGCCTCGGCGTGCTCGCCGACACCGACCCGTTGACGTTCCGGTATCCGTTCGTGCGCAACAGCATCCTCGCCGACATGCCGGTCGCGGTCCGGTCCGCGGCGCACGCCCGCGCCGCCTGGCTGCTGTTCGAGTCCGACGCCCCGGACGAACGCGTCGCCGAGCACGTGCTGAAGGCCAGGTCCGTCCGCCTGCCGTGGTCGGTCGACCTGCTGCGCGAGGTCGGCGGCGTCGAGCACCTGGAACGGGCCCTGGAGGAACACCTGTCCGAAGAGGACCGCCTGGCGATCGAGGTCGAGCTCGGCCACGCCGAACACCTGAAGGACAACAGGAACGGCCGCGACCGCGTCCGCGACGCGCTGACCGCCTGCGAGGACCCGCATCTCGCCGCGGACGTCGCGCTGTCGTTGATCCAGAACATGTGCACCGGCTCGGACGCGCACTTCGCGGTCTCGCTGGCGATCATGATGGTCGCCCGCCTGCTGCCGGAGGACCGCGACACGGTCTGGAACATCGTCTGCACCACCTACCTCCTCGCCGCCAACCGCGACGCGCGGATGGCCAACTGCGCGGGCAAGTACTACGACGACCTCGTCGGTGACATCCCGCAGGACCCGAACCTGCGGCGCGCGCGGTCGGCGTTGCTCGCGGTCGGCCACGCCCGCAGCGGCGACTCGTCCGCCGATGCCGTCCAGCACGCGCTGGAGGCGCTCGACGGCGAGTGGGTCGACGTCTTCGGCGAGCCGTACCTCTTCACGTTCCTGGTGCCGGTGCTCGCCGACGATCCGCAGCACATCAACAAGTTCTGGCTCACGCACAGCACCGCGCCGGTCTCGCACGACCCGCACCTGCGCCGCGGAATGCTGAGCATGATCGCTCGTGCCACCGCCTTCCACAACAGCGGTGATCTCGCGCGCGCCTACACGTTCCTGACGCCACCGGTCCTGACGGGCAACACGGAGTGCCCCGCCGTCCTGCTGGCGACGGCGAAGCTCGCCGAGGTGTGCATCGAGATGGGGCAGTTCGACGAGGCGGCACCGCTCGTCACCGAGGACGGCGACCTGCTGCAGCACATCAACGTCGTCTACGCCCGAGGCCGGCTGAAGCTCGCGTCGTGTCACGCGGAGGGGGCGCTGGAGGACCTGCTGGAGGCCGGTCGGCGGCTCGCCGTGCGCGAGATGCCGAACCCCGCGCTGATGCCGTGGCGGCACCACGCCGTGCGCGCGTACCTGGCGATGGGCAACCGCGACGACGCCGCCAGGCTCGCGCACGAGGAGCTGGACCTGGCCAAGCGGTGGGGTTCCACGAGGGTGATCGGGACCGCGTTGATGAGCGTCGGCATCAGCACCGACGACGTGGACGTCCTCGCCGAGGCGGAACAGCTTCTCGCCTCGTCACCGCACCGGCTGCTGCACGCCCAGTCGTTGTACTGGCTCGGGCACCACCTGCGCCGCAAGGGCCGCGCCGAGGCCGCCGCCCCGCACCTGCGCCGCGCGTTCGAGCTCGCCCGCCAGCTCAGCGCGCACCCGTTGGCCAAGCTCGCGGGCGACGAGGTCCGCGACGAGGGCGACCAGGTGCAGGGCCTGACCAAGCAGGAGAACCGCGTCGCGCGGATGGCGGTGCAGGGCCTGACGAACCGGCAGATCGCCGAGACCCTGCACCTGACCCGCCGCACTGTGGAGCTGCACCTGTCGAGCGCCTACCGCAAGCTCGGCATCAACGGACGAGCTGAGCTCGTCGCCGCCTTGTGGTCCTGACGGCGACCAGCAGACCCGCGAGCAACGCCATCAGGATCACCGTGACGACCGACGAGAGCACGAGGAACTCGTTGAGCCGCCCGCCGGCGAGGTAGGCGCCGAGTGCGACCGCGACGACCGCGCACACGGCACGGTCCATGATGGACTCCATCGACAGCAGCGTTGCGCGGTAACGGGAATCCGGGATGGCGTCGTTGAGCAGCTTCTTCTGGATGGGGAAGCTCATGCCCGCCGTGACGGAGAACAGGCACAGCAACACGATCGTCACGACGCCGCTGGACGGCACGATGAAACCGATCGACAACGCCATCACGACGGTCAGCAGGAACACCGACTTCGCGGGCCCGATCTTCGTCGAGAGCCAGTGCGGACGGGCGGCCGCGACGGCCTCGAAGATCGTCATCGCGGCGAGCACCGAGCCGTACCAGGTGACCGAGACGTGCTTCGACTCCAGCACCGGCTGGAACAGGTTCACCTGCAGGATCCGCACCAGCGTGAACATCGCGATGCCCTGGACCATGAGCAGGAGCAGCCACCGCGACTTCTTCAGGGCTTCGAACGCGCCGCCGACGCCCGCGAGCAGCTTGGACGTCTTGCCCTCCGGCCTCTGCCAGCCGGGGATCGGCGGCAGCTTCAGCGCGAGGACGACGGCGATCGCCGCGTTGACCGCGGTGAGCCAGTACGGCGAAGGCATGTTCCACTGCATCAGCAGACCGATCACCGGCCAGTACACGATCTTGCCGATCAGGCTGTACGACCGTCCGACGCCCTCGACCTTGAGGTAGAGGTGGCCGGCGTTGTGAGCGTTGAGGTACTCGTACAGATACGCGCTCTGAGCGCCCGAGATCAACGACCTGGCCAGCGCGATCAGCAGGAAGTGGACGAGGAACCCGGTGTAGTTGCCGGCGAGCACCGGCACCAGGTTCGCCACGACGAGCACGCTCGCGCCGAGCCACAACGACGTGCGGTAGTCGAAGCGGTCCGCGACCATGCCGGTCGGGATCTCCATGAGGCAGAACGCGATGTAGTAGATCGACTGGATGCCGAAGATCTCGGCGTCGGAGAGCCCCAGCTGCTTCTGGTACTCGTAGAAGATAGGGATCCACAGCAGCAGCCCGAAGAAGAACTGGAAGCCGTACGTCAGGCGGACGGCACGCGCCACATCCGGAGTCGCCGGTACGCGAAGACCTGGCATCAGATCGAGTACGGCCGCAGCTGCAGGACGTGCAGGACTTCGTCGGTGGCCAGCCACTCGATGTCGACGGGCGAGTCGAACGTGTAGTCCGGCGAGAAGTGCGCCTGCAGCAACCGTCCCACGATCGCAAGCCGTTGCAGCTGCGCGTGGGCTTTGGCGCCGAGGTCCTCCTTCGCGTCACCCAGCGAGACCGTGCGACCCCCACCCTCCACAGTGGAGTAGAGGTACTGCATCGGCTGCTTCGAGCCTTCGACGACGTCCGTGACGTTCGGTGAGACGTTGATGTAGACGTTGCGGAAGTCGTTGCGGTTCATGGGGTTCGTGGTGACCATGACGCCACCGAAGTCCGCGTCGACCTGCTCCTGGACGACGACGCCCATGAAGCAGTCGTCGAGCGAGATGCCCGCTTGCTGCCGCAGCCGCACGCTGCGCGCGGAGACGAGCGAGGCCCACACCTCCTTGACCGACTCCACGATCTTCTCGGCGGTGGTCACGTGGTTGTACGACTCGTAGATGCCCGCGGCGGAGAACCCGGCCAGGTCCTCGGCGTTCGACGAGCTGCGCACCACGAACGTCCGCACACCCGCCAGGTTCTCGACGAGCGCGCTGTCCAGTTCGGACAGCAGGTAGTCCGGCACGCGGGTCTTGCGGATCAGCCGCTGCAGCTCCACGCACAGCGGTTCGATCTCGCGGGCGTTGAGCTCCAGTGCCATCTTCAGCTTGCCGATGGCCTGCTGGATCTTCGGCGACGACTCCAGGAAGCCCTGGTGCATCGAGAACGGCAGGGCCACGCCACGCGGCACCCGGACCCGTTCCGCGAGCAGCTGCCCGGCGGCGGCGAGCAGGTCGTCGTCGGTGTCGAGCAACCTCGCCAGGTAGGGCATGAGGTTGTCGCGGGGAGGGCGCGGCACCGAGAAGAAGCCGAGCATGCGCCGCGACCCCTCCGCGAGCACATGGTGCAGCTCGCCTAGGTTGGCGGCCTTGGTGCCGTAACGGTGGCTGTCGTTGTGGCGGATCTTGGCGAGGTTGAGGATCGGGTTGTAGGTGTCCTCGGGCTCCTCCAGCGTGATGCGCTGCGCGTACCAGGCCGGGCGCTGACCGAGGTCCTGCGGCTCGTCGACGAGCCGCAGTCCGACCGTCGCGCTCTTCGGTGACACCTCGTACTCGACCCACTGGCCGTCGAGGTTCTCGCGGTCGATCAGGTCGAACGCGCCGAGCTGGATGGCGTTCGGAATGGACCACCCGGTCGCCAGGACGTTCGTGTGCGACAGCGGAGTGGTGTGGCTCGCGTTGATGATGCCGGCCAGCCTGGGAATGTCGTCCGGAACGCGGTGCATCACCACGATGTCGAACCACTCCAGCGAGTTCTCCCGGTACTCCTGCTCGGTGCGGAATGCGCGGAGGCGGCCAGTCGTCCTACCCGGATTCAACGCCACGAACTCCGCCGTGGAGAACAATTCGTGCGCCAGGATCCGTGGCAGCCTTTCCGTCGGAAGCTCGGCGACCGCCTGTTCCTGGAGGTGGTTGGCGGGCTTGAAGAACAACGGAACAGCGGTGTCGACGCTCCTGCGCACCTCGGTGTGGAAGCACTCGATCATGTCGGCCGACATGGTGTCGACCTCGACCGTCTCCAGCGAGAACATGCGCCTGTCCTCGCGCTCGTGCAACGACAGGATGCCGAGGAAGAACCGCCGGTCAGGCGCGTGGTAGAAGCTCTGGTTGAACTCGTCGATCCGCGCGCGCACCTCCTCCTCGGCGATGCCCAGGATCTCCTGGCCGATGTAGATCGCATGGAACTCGTGGCGCGCGTTGTTCAGGAAGTGGATCGTCCCGCGGTGCCGGTCGACGACCACCTTGACGAACGAATAACCACCCAGACTGCCGGAAAGCTGGTTGAAAGCCGACATGGTCAGCTGCTCCCCGACCAGCCCCGCCACATCGGTTTCCTGGACAGCCACACCCGCTCCTCTCTCGTGCGTCATTGCAACGAGCAAGTGTGACACTCGGGAGTTCGGAGTTATTCCGGGAGAAATCTCAGTTGGCGATGCCGGAGTTCACTTATTCTCAAACCTCTGTCAATTCGAGACCGGCGTCACCGCCGGTTGGGTGAAGAATCCAACCTGGCGGGACGCCGGTCTCGCAGTGTGAAGCGATTTTTCGGTTCGTGACGCCGGTTACCCGAGCTGGGACGCCTCGCGGGCGAGCGTCTCGATGCGGTCCCAGTCGCCCTTCGCGAGCGCGTCCTTGGGCGCCAGCCACGAGCCGCCGACGCAGCCGACGTTCGCCAGCGCCAGGTAGTTCGGCGCGGTCTGCGGCGTGATGCCGCCGGTCGGGCAGAACCGCACGTGCGGCACCGGGCCGCCGATCGACTTGAGGTAGTCCACCCCGCCGGCCGCCTCGGCCGGGAAGAACTTCAGCGCGCTCAGCCCGCGCTCGGCCAGCCGCAGCACCTCGGACACCGTGGCCGCGCCCGGCAGGTACGGCAGCCCGGTCGCGTCGGCGGCGTCGAGCACCCGGTCGGTCGTGCCGGGCGTGACGAGGAACGCCGCCCCGGCCTTCGCGGCCTGCTCGGCGTGCTCGGGCGCGGTGACGGTGCCCGCGCCGATCACGATCTCCGGCACCTCCCGCGCGACGTTCTCGATCGCGGCGAGCGCGGCCGGGGTGCGCAGCGTGAGCTCGATGACGCGGACGCCACCGCGCAGCAGAGCCTGGGCGAGCGGCACCGCGTGGTCGGCGTCGTCGACCACGACGACGGGGATGACGGGCGACAGGGTGAGGAGGTCCGCGCCGGTGGTCACCCGAAGATTGTCACCGTTGGTCACTGCTGCTCTCCTTGATCGAAAACCGATATATCGCATATCGCCGCACCCTCCGCTCCGCCCGCCCGGATGCAAAAAACGTTTGCGGACGAAGTCAAAAGACTCATTGCAAAGGCGGGTGGGCGGGGCGGCTGAGGCGGGCTGGTCGGGCGTCGCCGCCCCTTTGCAACGGGTCGTTTGTCGACGAAGTCAAAAGACTCGTTGCAAAGGGTCAGGTCAGCGGTGGTGTCGGGGGCCAATATATTGGTGGTGCGGGGTTCGGTCAGTGGTGCGTGACCGGGGCGAAGTGGTCGGCGGTGATGGGGCCGAACACCGTCGCGCCGCGGTCGGCGGGTCCGACGGTACGGCGCAGGGCGGCGAACAGCTCGCGGCCGGTGCCGACCCACTCGCGGCCGGTCGGCGGGAAGTCGACGAGCGGGCGGGAGGCGAGCTCCTCGGCGGAGACGTGGACTTCGAGGGTGCCGGCCGTGGCGTCGAGCCGGATGACGTCGCCGTCGCGGACCCGGCCGAGCGGGCCGCCGACCGCGGCCTCCGGGGTCAGCTGGATGGCGGCGGGGATCTTGCCCGAGGCGCCGGACATGCGGCCGTCGGTCACCAGCGCAACCTTGTAGCCGCGGTCCATCAGGACGCCGAGGGGCGGGGTCAGCTTGTGCAGCTCGGGCATGCCGTTGGCCTGCGGGCCCTGCTGGCGGACGACGATGACCACGTCGCGGTCGAGCTCACCGGCCTTGAAGGCCTCCTGGAACGCCTCCTGCGTGGTGAACACGCGGGCGGGAGCCTCGACGACGTGGTTCTCCGAGGCCACCGCGGAGACCTTGATGACCGAGCGGCCGAGGTTGCCCGACAGCATGCGCAGCCCGCCGTCGGCGGCGAACGGGTCGGAGGCAGGGCGCAGCACGTCGAGGTCCAGGGAGCGGCCGGGGCCGTCGACCCAGATCAGCTCGCCGTCGGCCAGCATCGGCTCCTGGCGGTAGCGGTCGAGGCCGTGGCCGACGACGGTGTTGACGTCGTTGTGCAGCAGGCCGGCGTCCAGCAGCGTGCCGACCACGAACTGGACGCCGCCGGCGGCCTGGAAGTGGTTGATGTCGGCGCTGCCGTTCGGGTAGACGCGGGCCAGCAGCGGCACGACCGCGGACAGGTCGTTGAGGTCGTCCCAGCTCAGCTCGATCCCCGCGGCGGCGGCAATGGCGACCAGGTGCATCGTGTGGTTGGTGGAACCGCCGGTCGCCAGCAGTGCCACGACGCCGTTGACCACGGCCTTCTCGTCGATGATGTGCGCGATCGGCGTGTAGCCCTCGCCCTTGGCCATCTCGACCGCGCGGCGGCCCGCGTACTCGGTCAGGGCGCGCCGCAGACCGGTGCCCGGCGGCACGAACGAGGCGCCGGGCAGGTGCAGGCCCATGACCTCGACGACCATCTGGTTCGAGTTCGCGGTGCCGTAGAACGTGCAGGTGCCGGGGGAGTGGTACGAGGCGGCCTCGGCCTCCAGGAGGTCCTCGCGCGAGGCCTTGCCCTCCGCGTAGAGCTGCCGGACGCGGGCCTTCTCCTTGTTCGACAGGCCGGACGCCATCGGGCCAGCGGGCACCAGGATCGACGGCAGGTGGCCGAACGACAGGGCGCCGATCAGCAGGCCCGGCACGATCTTGTCGCACACGCCGAGCAGCACGGCGGAGTCGAACATCTCGTGCGACAGGGCCACGCCGGTGGACATGGCGATGACGTCGCGGCTGAACAGCGACAGCTCCATGCCGTCACGGCCCTGGGTGATGCCGTCGCACATCGCGGGCACGCCGCCCGCGAACTGGGACACGCCGCCGGCCGCGCGGACCGCGTCCTTGATCCACGCCGGGTACTCCTGGAACGGCTGGTGGGCCGACAGCATGTCGTTGTAGGACGAGACGATCGCGACGTTGGACTTGCGCAGCGCCCGCAGTGCCGCCTTGTCGCCGCCGGTGATCCCGGCGAAGCCATGCGCCAGGTTGCTGCACGCGAAGCCGGACCGGGACGTGCCGTCCTGCGCGGCTGCGGCCACACGTTCGAGGTACACACGACGGGAGTCGGCGCTGCGGGCGGCGATTCGGCGTGTGACCTCTGTCAGTACGGGATGCAGGTCGCTCATGGTGGGTCTCCGGGTCATCACGGGCCGTGGTGGGGCCCTTACGAGACGACAACGGTGGCGTCCCACAGACGGGCGTGACGCCACACACAGTAAGTCATGGCTGGTCGTAGACACAAAAACGATTCAGTAGCTGGGAAGGATCCAGTTTCGAATGTTGGCGTGTGGTGCTTGTCACATGGCTTGAGATTGGGCAGAGTGCGGGACACGACCTTGGAACGGAGGTGTCCCATGACGTCCACGGAGATCGTCGAACTGCGCCGGGTCATCGGTCAGATGCGGCACTGCGTCAGCTCGCTGCGTGCCAGGTACGGCGACGTGGCAGCTGTCCAGCGTCTCGCCAACGACGTGGAACGCATGGATATCGACGCCACCGAACTCGTCGACCTCAGCACCCCGAGGCAGCGCGAAGCGCCTCAAGTGGAACGCGAGGTCGTGGTCGTGCCCGACACGCCCTACGACGAGTCGTTGTGGAAGGACGCGGACGACGAAGGACTCGGTGGGTACCGCCACCGGACCTGACCCGATCCGACATCACGGCCCTCGCAGACCGCGGGGGCCGTGCCTGTTTGTCTTCGGACAGCGTTTCCTCCACAACGGCGTGGACCCCCAGAAAGGTGAGTAATGGCGAGGGCAGAGATCGCCGCCAGGACTCTGCGCACGGACCGATGGTGGTTGCCGCCGCTGACGACCTTCGTCGGCCTGCTGCTCATCTCGATCTACGCGGCGTTCCGCACGTTCCAGGGGGACTACTACTGGGTTGACCAGTACCACTACCTCACACCGATGTACTCGCCCTGTCTGAGTGAGGAGTGTCTGCCCGCGGCCTCGCACTTCGGCCAGCCGCTGCCCGCGCTGCCGGGGTTCCTCACGCCGCCGGTGGTGATCATCCCGTTCCTGCTGGGATTCCGGATCACCTGCTACTACTACCGCAAGGCCTACTACCGGGCCGCCTGGGCGTCGCCGCCCGCGTGCGCCGTGGCCGAGCCGCACAGCAAGTACACCGGCGAGACGCGGTTCCCGCTGATCGCGCAGAACCTGCACCGCTACTTCTTCTACGCGGCCTCGATCCTGCTGCTGATCAACATCTACGACGCGATCGTCGCGTTCGGCACCGGCGTCGGCCTGGGCAACATCATCCTGCTCGTCAACGTGGGCCTGCTGGGCGCGTACACGCTGTCGTGCCACTCGTGCCGCCACATCGCGGGCGGGCGGCTCAAGCACTTCTCCAAGCACCCGGTCCGGTACTGGATGTGGACGCAGATCTCGAAGCTGAACAACCGGCACATGCTGCTGGCATGGACCTCGCTGATCTTCGTCTGCCTCACCGACCTCTACGTCGCGCTGGTCGCCTCGGGAACGATCTCCGACCTCCGCTTCATCAACTAAGGAGTGGTTTTGCCCGAGCTGGAAAGGCATTCGTTCGACGTTCTCGTGATCGGCGCGGGTGGTGCCGGGTTGCGTGCCGCGATCGAGGCCCGTGAGCACGGCATGCGCACGGCGGTGCTCTGCAAGTCGTTGTTCGGCAAGGCTCACACGGTGATGGCCGAGGGCGGCATCGCCGCGGCCATGGGCAACGTGAACTCGAGCGACAACTGGCAGGTGCACTTCCGCGACACCATGCGCGGTGGCAAGTTCCTCAACAACTGGCGGATGGCCGAGCTGCACGCCAAGGAGGCGCCGGACCGCGTCTG
>Ga0070710_10000469_pt1 | contig 18973 bp, 27 predicted proteins | sample LARL52metaG_FD_65454 | JGI IMG/M metagenome (GOLD analysis project Ga0070710, IMG submission 65454) | Corn, switchgrass and miscanthus rhizosphere microbial communities from Kellogg Biological Station, Michigan, USA - LAR L5-2 metaG | ecosystem: Host-associated > Plants > Roots > Rhizosphere ... | reverse complement strand
TATTGGTTGCACCCGAGGTTGGATCGCCAATAGTTAAATCATTCATTAAAAGCCAGCCAGGTATAATAGAATAGGTATAATCTATTTTTATATTGCCCGTGCGAGGCGTATTAATTTGCGAATCGATTACATCATAATTTTGAAAATCAATGTCAGGAATTGCTGTACCTAAATAAATTCTAGGCAAAGTAAAATCAATAGAAGAAGTAGAATCATGTGGAAATTCAACTTGTAAAAATAATCCACTATTTCCACAATTACCGATGGTCTTTGTAACCACATCCGGAATAACTGTCGTAACAGTTTGTTTGCCCCACACAGGAGTTAACGAAAAGGATGTAATGGTAGGATTAATAGTTGCAGAAGGCCCATTATCACCATCACCAAAAAATTGTTTCCACTTTAATGTTAATGTATTAGAACTTGATGATTTTGCCCAAATGGCAATAGTAACTGACTTATTTGATAGATTAGCCACATTGCTTAATATAGGAAATTGAACACATTTAACGCTTTCTAAAGATCCAGCTACTGAACATTCATAATGAAAGTAATCAGGGGGTTGAGCATCATTACCAAAATTATTAACCCCCAAAGGGGTAAATAATGGAAATGAAACTTTATCTGTGGCTGTTAAATTGTTTTTTAAGAAAACAATATCAGCACCTGTATAAGCCGCACCTGTATCAGGTCGATTAATAGAATCATTAGAAAGTCCAGCATGAGCGCCAGGTGCCACCATCATAAATTGAGTAGTTGATATTAATGACGTACCAATCGCATTACGCCACATCATGCTATTTATAACTTGATTTTGCAGATTATTAGCGGTTGTTCCACCACCTCCCCCACCTGTGCCCTGGCGTGGATCAAAATTATTAATATCCCATTGCAGGACGCCGTCAAAATCATAAACAGCTAGATAATAAAGATTATTTGAAGCGGCTGTATCAAATAAAAAATAAAACGGACCTTGTGAACCATTTTCGTCAAATAATATACCAGTGAATGGAGTATTAGGAATTGCAACGCGAGGCCATGGTAAAGAATCATTAGCCTTCATAAATACATCTCTATCTGACACAGGATTTAAGCTACTAGCAGCATACAAATATCCGCTTCCCAAGGGCTTGCCGACTAAATCGGCTATGTACCATTTTGGTACCGGCATCAATGTAAATGTTTGTGTCATTTAAACTCGTCCTTGAGAAAATCTTAATCTTATGGAGCTTGATTACTTATATATTCTCGACCTAGACCATAGTATAACGGATTAACATAATTTTCGAAAACATTCTTAACAAATGGGTTTTGAGCATGTCCAGGAATATTAAACATCCATTTTCTAAGATTTTCAGGTAATAATTCTGTAACAGCCTTTCCTCTAGCTAATCTATAATCTAAATCTTTTCCTAATGTATTTAGATAATGTCCTTCAGGAATACCTGATCTTTGACCTTTTATTGATTTAGATCCTTTTTTAATTGCATTAGATAATTCTTGTGCTTGCAATGGAGGACCTATCCCTAAAGCGGCGGCTTTAAGATCATTATTCACTTCATAAGGCTTAACTATATCTCTTGTTATATCAGTTCCACGCTTATATTCATTCAAAGCATTTTGATCACGACTTAATAATGAATATATTTTATTTTGAACTTGTCTATGAGCTTTATTTAAACTTTGAAATTGATTTATTGCAGAACGCTCTCCACGTAAAGTATTTACATCATTTCCCATGATCCATTGTAAATCATGTAAATTATTAAAATTAGGATTTTTTATATATCTATCATAAGCCACTTCAACATCAGGCGTAAAATGTTGAATAGTTTTATCACTAAATCCTAAAAATTTCTCCGGAGTTAAGGAAGTATGAAAATCACCATATTTATTCGTTACATTTCCATAAGCTTCTTTTTGAGAATTAACTGCATTCTGATAATTATTTCTTATTTCGCCTAATTTATTTTCTGTATATTGAATTGGATTTTTAATTTCAGCAAAAACCCCAGGCAAGTGCATCGCACTTCCTATGCCTTGCAATAAAGTATTAAATTCCAAATTTTTCTTTCCAACTTGTCCAAGATCTTTCAAGTTATTTATTTCTGGCGCATCTAATGCCGTTGTTGCTAGTGTTCCAGCACCAATATTGCCAAGCGCATTCATTATGGGACCAAAAGCTCTAAATTGCGGCATCATTGTTAATAATTCTGTTTTTAATGCTTCTCTTGCTGCGGGATTTTTCCAAGTTTCATAACCAGCTTGCTGTAAAGATGATGTAGGTGTTGACATTAAAGGTTGAAACATATTTTGGGGCATAGAAATATTTTCTTGATTAGCAGGAAGTGCTAAATCTGAATAATCATTTTTAGATGGTAAAGCTAAATCTGAATAATCTGTCATATTATTCAATCTCTTTTAATTTACGATTTTTAGCTTCATTTATCTTAGATTTATGTACAGGAACTTTATCACCTTCAGGAGTCATCATCCAAACTGTTCCAGGAGGAGGAACCTGTCCCTCTAATTGTGATTCATTTCTAGCATTTTGAGAAATATTTTTTCTCTCCAAATAAGGTTCCCATTGATCAAAATTTTTATTAATTAACTTATGTGTTTTATGATTAATGAAAGGTTTTTCATTTATATATTTATTCCATTGAACATTAGCCTCTTGGGGTGTAAATCCGGCTTTATCAGCAGCTAAATTAAATGCTTGATGCTCTTGTTGTCTATGAGTTGTACCATTAATAAAAGCAATAGCATCATCTTTAGCTCCTGGATTCATAAATCTACCAAATTTCATAGATCCATAAGTTGATCTATCCGCAATAGTTATATGCCCTTGCTGTTGCGCACGAGCAATAGCATCAGACATTTGTTTTGTAGCAAGATCAGCGCCTTGTGCTGCATCACTAATAGCTGGTCCTTTTCCAGCTAAAGCACCTCTTTCAATAGGCTCCAATTGATCATAATAAGAATTAAATTTATCAGCTAATAAATTTGTATCATAAGCTCCTTGTGCCATCTTATTATCATTTTGATGAATTTCAGTCCATTGTTGACGCTGTTCTTTTGCTTCAGTAGTTGCTCCTGTTTCTAAAGCTTTTTCTTGTGCTTGTGTTACAGCTTGTGGATTATATCCACCCATATTTCCACCAGGCACAACATTTTGGGCTGTTCTATCTATTTGTGATGCAGGAGGTTGATAGTTTGCATTTCCATTATTAGCAATATTTTCTATTTCTTGAGGACTTGCGACAATGTTATTTCCCTGGCTGTCATAGCGCATACCAGAATTAGCATTGCTTAATGCTGGATTCATTGAAGGTTGGGTAGGAATTAATGCATTTTGTGGCTGAGAAGATTGTTGTGGAGAATTAAAAATTGACATCAATTTATTTAAAAGTTGACCACCAATTCCGCCTAAACCTCCTTGTGGTGCAGGTAAGTTAGCTAAAGCATTTCCGCTACCAGAAACTTGAGAAGAAAAAGCCTTAGCAAGGGCATTATATTGATCTTTAGTGAACATTCCTCTCGTTGCTGGATTAGTTAATATACTTGCAATTGCTTGTGGTCCTACAAAATTTGAATAAGCAATTTTAGACGCCGCATTCGCATAATTTGTATAAGGAGCATACTGAGCCGCTGATCGATTAACATCTAAATTGCTAAGAGCATTTAATCCTGTAACCAAAGGCCCACCAGGCCCTACGTCTGCTACAGTTCTTGGTAATGGAATGCCACTAAATGCCATAACTTACTCCTTACAATCCAAAGAAATGTAAGCCACCGCTTAACATATTCCAGAAATCTTGATTTTGTCCGGCACGCTGACCATAAGCACCTGCGCCCATGTTATTTCCCATCATCTGCGCCAATGATGACATCATATCCGCGGCATGTTGGCCGCCTTGCATTAAAGTCCCTTGACCGGCGCCATATTGATTATTAATACCTAATACATTTTGCAACCAATCATTCATGCCTTGCTGACCAATATTAGCGGATGTTTGCTGCATTTGTTGAGAAAATGGAGTAGACCCTATTAATCCACCAGCAGATGCTGCATTAGTTCCAGCCCGCATCGCCTGGTCTTGCAAGAATTTATTAGCTGGTGATTGTTGATATTGACCCATCAAATTATTTATAAATGATGAAGGATCTTTCATTTTGCCAAGCCAATCCTGGAAGTTTCCCATACCAGAAATGCCAGCTTGGTAAAATGGATTTTGCATTCCTTGAGATTGCTTGTAATATCTTTGAAATTGTTTCATGGCATCTGCATAAGGAGAGCCTGAATCTCCAAACAATCCGCCAAAAAATGACGCCAAACCCGATGGATTACTTCCGCTCATCATGACTACACATCCTTATGTAGTGGTTATTGTATGCCAAGCCCCAACATCTGCTTTCACTTGCCAAACTTGCAATTCCGCTGTCCTTGGTGGGCCTGGCGTCGCATCTGTATTATATATCAATTGCCCTTCCTGTGGCGACTGTATAGCATTTCTTTGCGCTGTTGTTAATTGCGGTAAAAATATTCCATGCGACGTTAAATAAGAAATTAATGTCTGCACAAATGCCGCCATCCAATCGCGCTGCGCATCAGCCCAATATGATTTCCCATTAACTATCTTAGTTAATTGATCATAAACCGGTGGTAAATCTATATCGACTGCCATAATTTATTCCGGTAAAACTTCCATTCCCCAACACGCACCTAATACAATAAAAGGTGCATCTTCAAAAAATTCGAATTTAGCAACAAATGCCTGACCACGTTTTGTAGTTCCTAGTTTTCTCCACAATGTCCTAAATGTTCTTTGTCCCACATTTCCCATTATAGCAGGAACTTTGTATCCATAACTTTGTCCGCCATCTTTAGAAATGGACATAAATACAACCATAGTGTTAGGAAAAAATAAAACTTCTGCTTGTTCTAATAAAATATCAACATCACTTTCTGTTGTGATAATACTTTCATCTTCTGCCAATAAATCTAAATCTAAAGACATATTGTCAGATAAATCAACTTGTCCTTGTAATAAATCAACTTGTAATCGATCTATTCTAATTCTTTGATAACCAGGAGGAACAAATGCTTTTGTAATCCGCATTCTTCGAATTATTTCGCCATCATTTGTGTAGGTATTAGGATCAATTTGATAAAGTGTAGGCGCTTTATAACTACCCACAAAATTATTACCATTAAAAAATGAATGTGTTTGCGCAATATGTCTATCACCATTTAAAACTTCTTCTTCGTGCCAAAGCAATAATGCATCTTCAACAATTGGATTGGGTTTACTTAAAGATACATCATAAATCCAACTATGATTGGCAGCGGTAAAGTTCATTCGATAAAAAATCAATCCATTTTCTTTTATCAAGAATGATCTGCAATCAGATATTTGTTGACTCGCAGCATATTGCGCTAAAATAAAATCTAAAGCCCTATTACTAACTGGGACAGATTCGGTACCAATAACTTCCATCACAGAACCTAATCCATCACGATCTTGTGATAAGAAAAACATCTTATCAAATCCTACCGCAATACTTCCAATCGCTGCGCATCCATATTCCATCAGTAATGCATTATTGCGCCTAAACGGTAGATTTACCCCAATCCCTGCATTTTCCCAAACTTCTGTAAAAAATTGACTGAATAAAAATAAACGGCGATGCAATGTGCGACAAGCAACAATGGTTCCAGGATGAGTAGTAATAGAACCTAATTGCAATTGACCATTATTAGTAACTTTTCCTCCACCACCTGCCGCTGAAGAAATAGAAGCGCCACCGTTCGTTGCAGATAACCTAAAATCTGTTGAATTTATTACAGCTACAACAAAGTAATTACCATTTGGAATTTCAGCAACAGTTGACGCCGAAACTGTAATAGGTGTTCCTACTTGATAATTTAAAGTTGATCCTGCCGTTAAATGTATAACTGATGTTCCAGCAGCTATTGTAAAAGTATTAAGGGTTCCAGTATTATCAGGCCCCCATACCAACCCTTGATTAAATGAAGATAATTCAAAGTTATTTGTTCCACCATTTGCTACAACAAAAAATCCATCCAAATAACAAACGTCAATTGGATTTACAGGAAAAGCAGGGTCTGTTATTTGTTTAAATGTATTTGTTGTTGTATCCCATATCCATCCATTTTGACCATCAACAAATATAACTTGAAATGTATTAGCATCAATTCCTACATAATCAGCGGCAGTATTAATTGTACCAATCAAAGTGATTACATCTGAAATAGTTCTAGAATAAACGTGATTTCCAATCACATCATACTCAACACCTTTAAATACAAATTGGGCTCTGAAAGCATCGGTTACAGAGGATGAAGGAAATGTAAAGTTTTTATTAATTAATCCTGAAGTATTGATAAGTGTTTTTGGCTTTTTACCTAATAGATCTAAATACTCGAAGACATTCACCGAGCGTTCGGCATCTATTTCCGTTACTCGCTGATTGTTAAAACTTCCAACAATGTCATAGTCAGTTGTCTGCGTCATTAATAAGCCAAAATATTAGGCCAGTAAAAAGGCTCTGGCGCGGTCATGGTTACGCTTGGGCGTATAGTTAAATCAGTTTCAACAGAATTTTTAAGACTGGAATAATAATCATCTAATATTTGTTGCATTTGAGGAGTCCAATTCGATGATGGATAATAACCATTGAATCTTTGACCTAATGCATATTTCATCATCCCATAATAAAAAGGTGCAAGCTCTGTTAAATCATCTTGCGCTGTTAATTCATTTATCATTACCTTCATTTGCAATTTAAAAGGGTAAGGCTGGTCAGGCACAGGATAAACCGTTACAAAACTTTCTGTTGCTTGTTTATTTAAAAATATAAATCCAGGACGTGATAGTAAATTAGTCTGTCTTACAACACCCCAATAGGTTGCTTTATTGATAATTCTTAAAGGATAAACTAACGAAGTATCAGCCGCATTTAAATTTCCTTGAAAGAATGTAATCACATTAACAGGAACGCCATCTGTTAAAATAGCAATTGGAATTCCTGTCAAAGCATCTTGTTCTGTAGCCGCTAACATCAAATGAGTTGCATCAACAAAGATGGTGTAATAAGTAACGCCTGCAACAAATGGTGAAGGAATAGTCCCAAATGTGGAAAGCACAACTGGCGTTCCTGTGGGATAAGCCGCAGCATTAGAAACAGCCAAATAATTTGTCGTATTATCCGCTGTGAAATTTTGAGAAATAGGATTTGAATTCTGATTGATTCCAGTTCCAGGTACAGTATAATTTGCAAATGTTAAATCAACTACACGATCCGCTGTAATATCAGTTCCTAACAGCATATCAGATATTGAATATGTATCTTTTCCAACAATAAAAGTATGATCAATCGTAGTTAAAAATGGAATATAAATACTATCTGCAGACCATGCATCTAATAATTCATTAATTAATTCTAGACCTGTTTGAAGCATGAAGCCGTCAGGGGTTTCGCCCACGCCTAATTCACCGATCAAAAGAAGTGAATTAATAATTAATTGATTAGTCGTACGCGTGACTTGCGGCATAGTCGACACTCCATGTCGAATAAACGAGAAAAAATCGACACGTTTTTAAGACGTGTCGATTAGATCGACAGATTAAGAGTCGTCGCCAGATCGTCCTTTAACAGGGAACGCAACTTTATCTAAGCCACCAGTAAGTTCAGATGCAAATTCTTGAGCATGCATACCGTTGTTACACATATAGGCATTAAATTCCATTGCCTTTCCTTCTAATTTAGGAGGACGGCCACCATGTCTTGCTTGTTCTGATTGAACTTTTTTAACAAAAGCATTCTTGGCTGAATGTTCAGACTCGAATCTCTTTTGTCTCGTGTTCTGCATTGCGGCGTCTTTTCCTGGTGCGTTGTCGTATCGGCTTTTCATGTTCGTTTACCTCAATAAGTTTTTCACAGTTAGGATGTTTAAACCATTCACCTGTTGCCAAAAACTTTTCTCTTTCCTCAAATGTCACAACCTTCATAGGTTGTGTTTTGTGATAGATACAAGCGATTGGCATAGGTTCCTACCCTTATGACAATAATTTAACAGCATATTGTGGATGCCATTTAAATCCACACAATACGTCGATACGCATTAAGTTCTGGTATCCTAAAATGTCACCTGTTTGCGTTACAGCTAAGGACAAGCCAGTTTCAGGATCAATTGCAACCGACGAATAAGGAACCTGTAATTTATAAAGAGGAGGACAAACAATATCCAAACCACGAGCGGGATATGCAACGTTTACGTTGTAGCTCGATTCCATTGTAACAACTGCATCATCAGGGATTGCATTGCTTACATTTTGCAATGGAGAAGATGTGCTGCTGATAATGGTAGGAGCAACCTGTACAGTGATATTTCCTGCGCCATCAGAACTTGCGTTGGCAAGAACTACAAACTGCATGTCTTGACCAGTTGACTGACGGGAAAGAGGGTTAACGCTCGAAACGCCGGCAATAGAGATAACATCACCTGGTACAAAATAATTTGTAACAGTAAAGCTTGCGCCATCCATTACAATGGTATTTCCAGAAGAAACAGCACCATTTACTAATAATGCATCGCCTGGATGTAAACGCGGACCCGCGCCTGCTATGTGATGAACAATATTTTGCGATTGGAAAATATCAAAATAAGATAAATGGCCAATAGCAGATTGACGAACGATATCTTCGTTAAATACTGGAGTGAAGTTATTTAACAATGCAGACTTTAAGGACGAACCATCACGAACTGTCATTGCAAGATAAGCATCAGACGAAATGTTAACGCCCATTTCTAGCAATTTAGCTCCGGCCAAATCAACACTTTGGAAAGAATTGATTGGGGTTCCAGGAGTTCCAGTAAATAAATAAAGATCTAATTCAGCAGCAGCACAAATATCATGTTCCATTTGGGAAATGATGTTTTGAATAGCTGGCTGAATGAAAATGCGGGAGAAATCTTCAATACGCAATGATAAATCTTGGATTGTGTATGCAATCAATGCGTGGTATTGATGCGCTACGACAATATTCTCTACTGTTTCAATGATATCTTGTGGTACTGCGGTAGAACCATCGCCAACAATAAAGTTGTTTTGACGTCTAACTTGTAAAGTGTCGCCAAGCTTATAACCTGAATTTTGGAAATCATCTTGATAAATCCTAGATCCAGTCATGACAAAGGGCGCATTATTTGCAAACATCGCTAAAGCAGTGTTCGAAACTAATTGCGTATTAATAAATTGATTTGGCATCGCCTATTACTCCATCCTTGGTTTGTAATCGGCTAGCAGGTAAGTATTATCCTAATACCATCTTTTCCCACCAGCCCGCATCTTCGCTCTAAGCTCGCTCACAGGAGTTTTCTCTGTAATCGCAGCATTGTTGCTCACTGGATTATTCTTGATGTTTCCAAGAGTTCGAGGTGCATTAGCTACAACACCTTTGTTCGAACCGATTTCCAATGAACGACTTAATTTATTTAATTCTCGTGCTTGCTCTAAGGGGTGGAGTCTTCCGATACGTTCTAGTTCTGCGCGGTTTTCTGGCTTTGCAAGGTGATAAAGCACTTCTCCTGCGGCTCCTGATCCTTCTTGTGGAAGGAACAAGCTTGCGTCTCTCATGTGTTCAGTAATCGGGACATCCCGTCCTCTTACTAAATCATCAAAGTCATCATACTTGTCAGACATACGGTCTAAGTGATTTTGCAATCCCTCATACTGTTTCTGAACATGCATGGCCGCTTGTGCTTGGCGAGCTTTCGCTTCTTCCGCTTCCCTTGCATTCAAAGCATAGCTCACAGCCTTGTGGATTTGCTCGTCGACTCCGGAGGGTTGCCCCATTCCATTGTCCATGGGTGATTGTGCTTGTTGTTGAGGCTGCATAGATTGCATTTGCTCTATCCTTGATTGCAATTCACGAATTTCCCTTTCGTGCTCTCTGTTCTTCTGCTTCAAACGTTCCCAACCAGTGGGGCGCTTTTTAGCATGCTGTCCAGAGCTTTCTACGCTTTCGCCTTCAGGTTCATTAGAGGGTTGCTCTTCACCTTCTGGCATACCTAAACTTTCACTCACTTCACCACTTTGAGCTTCCTGCTCATCCGATGCGCGACTATCCATATCTTCTCCACTCGGCATTTAATTTGCCCCACGGTAATAGGCCACCGCGTAAAGCCACATGCATCCATGCACGTATAATCAATAGTTTATTGACTTTAATTTGTACTTAATAGATACACGGCTATACCGATTCCTTATTTAAAACCAATTTGCATCATCATAAACATTATGATTTTCAATCTCATTCTTAAATCTATATCGAAAAGAAGAACCACCGTATCTACACTCTTTCGAACAATACGCATTTAATGTTCTTCTTTTCTTTAAAGCTAAGAATTCTTTTTTACAAGAGAAGCATAATAATTTTTCTCTAGGTTCTATTTGCTTTTTCCTTGGCTTAGTATTATCTCTATATCTATTGCTTGATATTCTTCTGCAAATCTTACAATAAGAATCAATATATTTTTTACCTTTGTAAAAGTCATTAATACATTTTTCTTCGGTGCATTTACCACATCTCTTACTAATCAATTTTTTTCTCCTTATGTAATTCTTTCTCATGCGCATGTTGTTTGTCATGCTTGTGTAAGTCTGCAAGTATAGAAGCTATTTTGTGTGAAAAGTCTAATTCAGTTTTGTGATGATCAAGTCCATGCGTAATGCGTGATCTTTCTAAATCAAGTTTATGATTGTAAACATCCAATTGATTTTTACTTTCCGCTTGCTGCGCCTTCAATAACAATTCCGCCTCTTCAAGTTGCAGTTTTTGTTTCTTTAATTCGATTTCTTGCATTTTCGCTTGAATCTGAGCTTGTTTATTCTGCATTTCTGCTTGCATCATCATTGCTTGTGGATCAGGTTTTGGAGGAGGCGCAGGTTGTCCTTCTTCTTTCGCCAATACTTCAGGTGGCACCATAATCTTAAGACGTTCTTTAACTTGCTCACGTTGTTGTATGTCAAGATTGTCCGCCCAAAGATCAGCAATAAGATTAAATACTTGAGGATTGTTTTGGATAGTCTCTTGAAAAAATTCTAAAGCTATATCACGTTGAACCGCAAATGAAGGCCCAGTATCAATCTCTAAATCAAAATCCCCTTTCTCAATTTGATTTTGAACTGTTCCATCTTTCATTTGCTGATTTAAGATGACATTTTGTGTCTTACCGTCTTTTTTACTAATTACCATATGACGCTCATCATCACCCACTATGTAGGGCAATAAATCTAAAACCACACGCCCTGATTGTTCAATTGCTTGATTGAGGTTGTCGAAGAAAACATATGCTGACATGCTTCCTTCAAGCTTGCGTTCTCTTCTCGCCTTACCAGATACATCTCGCCCTTGCAATGCTTCAGTTTCACTAAACCCGAGAATTTCTCGTATGTCTTGAGTGCCTCTTTGAAAGTTTGCAATAAGTGCAGGGGACAAGTCCCATGCTGCCATCTTTTGCGGCATTTGCCCTGTTTTTGGATCGGGCTTTGCAATGAGAGCACCCATTTGTAATTCTGGATTTCGCCATTGTTGTTCATTTCCGATAATATTGTCCGGAGTACCCAGCCATTGCTCACGTCGACGATTTTTGATTTCAGCAGCAATTTCACTACCCACGTAGTTAATAAATTTTTGAGCATCGCGTGCCTCATGAATAAATGATTTTGTATATTGTCGTCCTTCAATGTAGTAACTGTCTCCGTCAACAAATATAATGGGCAAATATTTAGATGGCCATTCGCTAAAATCAATAATGCGATCACGAATCAATCGATAATGCATTATTTTATAATCTTGTGTTTGTCTTTCTCCGATAACTTTAGGAGCCTGCTTTTCAATGATACGTCTTGCATCACCATCCCCAGCCGCTTCTAGCTGTAATTTAAATCTTTCTTCAATCGCTGTTAATTCTTCTTCTGTTGCTGAAAATGTTTTATCACCTTGTCTAACCTTATAAATAATTAATGGAAACCATTCTTTGACAAAGTAGTCCATGACACAAATTGTGTCGCGGGTTTGCCATTGGAAGTCCAACAACATGTAGGGGTCAACATAAGACACAGGATTGCTAACATAAGGATAAGTCGCATCGAATTCTTCCCTTGTAAATAAAAATCCTCTTGAGCACCAATTACCGTCACCTTTATGTGGCTTTAATGCTGTGGGGTCCCATCCACAACGTGATGGATCAGGAATAAGATCATATCGAATAACTTGATTGAATGAACGGGGTGATTCATAATCCAGGCATACTTGAAAGGCACCGAAACCCATCATTAAGGCGGATTTGAATGCTGTTTGATACACTAAATCGTTTTGAGATTGGTAACTTATCGTTCTTACTAGGTCTGCTCTTAGGTTTATTTGTTCCTGAGTTGCCTTTCCTGTTAAGGATCTTACTATTAGGTCTGGTTTATTCTTTCTTTGTTCTCCCGCTATCTTTTTTGTAGCATCATATAGCTTGTTGTAAGTCATCGCCGGTTTAAACAACCGCGTAAACTCTGATCTCTCAACCGCTGTCCACTGGTCTCGCAAAACAAAATTCATATCATCCTTGCCGCGGACAATATTTTCGTTAAAGTAAGAGTTCCAAGTGTTTAAATGCTCATTCGCCATCTTGAGCACGTCAACTTCATTGATGCCTGCGCGATCTAGCTCATCAATGCGGTTTGCTTCCATTCTTTGCAAGGTATCGTCGGTCAATACCTTTTCGTCGAGTTCTCTTTCCATACAACTTCCTTGTTGTTATGGGTACAAATTGATTAATTATATATCATTGATGCAATTCAATGAAGCTATGTTTTATTTGATGATGATGGTTCATATGACAAGACCTACACATCCAAGTTATATCATATGGATCTGAATAATCATTATGATGAGCTTCACTTTCTGGATTAGCACATATAATACAATGTAATTTTTTTATTTTTCCACGCTTTCTAAGCATCTTAGTATAAGTTCTTGCATTTGCTTTAAATCTTTGTTCTGCAGATAAAGGATGGGTTTTTCTCCACTTTCTCATATAAGCATTATGACAATTCTTACAACATCTTTGCCCATTTCTTCTTACATTTTCCTTACAAGATGAGCAAATATTGCTCTTCACTCTCATATCCAAATCCTTTTGGAATATTAGAAAATTGTGAAACGTGGATCATTGGCCTATTTTTCCAGGTCATCGCTTTCGCTATCCAGTATCGTCGGCCAAATCTATTCTATCACTGAACTTTCATTTCCACGATATGCTGTGGAACTCGCGACACAACCTTCCAATCATTAGCAACTAAATCATCAACAAAAGGCTGCCAAGATCCTGCCGCTGGATTGGGTTTGTTCATGATCTTCCAAACAAAGGGCATGCCTGGCAAAATGGCGTAATATTCAGCGCTTTCATCGTACTTATCTCTTGTCACAAAATTGCCTTGCATCATTTCTTCGATTGCTTCTTTGATATTCATTTTTGATCCTATGGTAATACGGTTAATGTACACGAACCCGACGCACTAAACACAGGTTTGTACCATTGATGACCATCGCTACCTACAGCCGCAATAAAGTCTGTTGCAAGCACACTAAAGTTTTGACTCTTAATGTATTGATCTAAAAATCCAGCCGTAGCAATTTGTGCTAATGTATTATTCGGCGCATATAATCTACCTAAACGGGGTACTATTTCGTTTGCTTGTCCAGCAAAATTAATCGTAAATGATTGAATAGTCATTTTATTGCTCCTTTGTTAAATCCTGCTTTATTCCAAATTTATCGGCTAACTTACAAATAATATCTTCCAAAGTACTAACTCTTTCAAATAAAGCTTCTTCATGATTATCTACATGATAAAATCTTTCGTATAAATCTCGTATTTGATTATTTCCAATTTGATGATCAACAAAACATTTTAATTTGTCTAATTTATCTTTGTATTGTAATAATTCTTCAAAAAAAGCTAAAGTTATCGTTATTTTTCTAGTATTATCATCGTAATTAAGTACGGTTTTCATTTATTATTCATTCTCTTTTTCAATCAAATCTACTAATAATCTTGGAAATTCATTACCTTTATAGATATTTGTAGCATATACCAATGCTGCATCACACATAACGGAAGCCGCACACGCCTCTTCTGTTTCAATCTCATAGAATGCAGCACAGGCATCTTGTAAGGCATCAATCCCCATTTTCCATATTTCGCCAACTTTAGCTGGTCTTCCATCTATATGACAATTATTTAATATTTCATCTTTATCTATCATATTTATTTCTTCTTAATTAAATTAATTCCACAAAATACCTTTGCCTTCACATGAGATACATTCTTCTCTGTGCAATATATGCATATCTTCTTTAAATCCTCTGCCATAACAATTAGGGCATTTATGAGGTTTTTTATTGCTAATGATATAATAAAGTAAATCTTCATTTTTATTACTTTCTAATTTCTTTATTCTTTCTTCTAATTCTTCAATCAATCTTGCTTCTGTCCTGTTTTCATCAGTTTGATAATTCTTATGTCTAAATAACTCTTCGATTCTACCATTAGCACTTCTAATAAAATCATCTACCAATTGTTCTAGTTTATTAAATCTAGCAACCAAATTATTTGTTTTGTTCTTATAAGCCAACATTTCATCCCATAAAGCTTTCTTTATTGTAATCGTTTCTTCTTTTTTATTCATGTTCTCAATAATCTTTGCACCTTCCTCTAAACACTTCATACATTCACTAAATTTGATAGGGTGCTTATGTTTGCACAAAGATAATGTTTCATTAGGCATGATGCATCCAATGCAATTAGGGCAACAAAAGATTTGCGACACATGGCACTTACAAGTACATGATGAAATCTTAGTGTAATCTGGTATGTTAGGTAAGTTATTATATGGGTCGTGACATCCACTCATTCTATATTTTCCATGTATGTTCAGCATCAGGTAAAAAAGTCATAGCATAATGCGCATCATTTCCGTTATCACCAGATACAAGCCAACCACCAGGTACTTCCATTCTCCATGTATGACACGTAACGATTCTTGATACACAATGCCAAGTGTTATCAGCAAAACTTTGATTAGCTATCAGAAGTAATAACAATACTATTTTTTTCATCTACCAATCGCTCTATAAAACAATTCCTGATTACGCAATTCTTCAGGTTTTTTGACGCCTGTGTGGTCTTGCAGGATGCCTGGCACTTGCTTTCTTATGCTGTAATCATTAGCTAGAACGGCTTTTCGGTTACTTTGAATTTCTTTTTGGTAATTCATCATAATATCGTCCTTTAGAAATTAAAAATTCTTTATATTCTTTTAATATTTTCAATTTTTCTTCAGTATGGCCATTTTTGGAATAGTCATAAAAACTTAAGTCAGGAAACCAATGATGCAAATATCGACACATCCTTCCATGAATTTGTCTTACTCTTTCTTTTGTAACTCCATACTCATCAGCAACATCTTGCAATGTTCTGTTAGAATTATGCAATGCAATCGAAATATCAATATTTCTTTTTATATGCTTACTATTAATTATTCCAAAATCAAACATTAATTACTCCACCTAAATCCAGGGTTGAACATGTCTACATGATTCACAGGCGCCTTATCCGCCAATATCTTACTTGCCGCAAATTCAAGGCAAATGTATTGTAGCGCATCTTGTTTATGTGAGGCCATGTTCTTATGCGGGACTTCCTTATACCTTTCTTCTCCACCAACACTAATTCTCTTGAATATATAGTCCTTAATGAAGCCTTTAATCAAACCTGGGCAACCTTCACGCGAGACAATCATAGCAGGCTGGCCATCTATCATTGTATTAAGAAAATATCGCACAGAACCGACCCTAGGCTCTAAATCATTCGTATTAGCAGGATGAGTGGAAATACCCAAACTATTGAGCTCTCCAATACAACTGAGTTCTTCCATAATATCGTCACCGGCAACGCCTGAAGGATCAGCGCGGCTAATACCAATCTTATTGTACGGGAAATCTCGTTGTAACCCAGGGAGCACAATATTTTGCGCAAATGTCCTGATCCCCATGTCTTCGCCCTGATATTCTTTTAAAACCCTTATTTGTCCTCTTGGAGATACTTGAATAACCACACAAGCTGGAGTGAGACCAAAATCGAAGCCCAAATGTATAGGATCACCTTGAATAACTGTAATTCTCTCAACGGCATGTATATCTGAATTGAATTCAGGATAAACACGCTTTCCAAAACCGACAGAACCATACTCGCCAAGACAGAATACTTTAATGAAATCTTCAGTCTGACCTTCGGCCAATTTAGTATAATAATCATGAGCCAAATTGTTAGCATTATCACAGTTAATATTTTGAAACCATTTTCCATTAGCATCTTTGATTAATCCTGGTGGTTGCTTAAAGATTTTATAGCTTTCCAATGCCTTAGTTTCAAAGTCCTTATAAATCCAATTATCAATATCTGGGGGATTAGTATCACAGATAATGCCAGACCAATAAGGGTCGCTGCAAAATCCACGGCTAGGATAACGATGATTAACGCGCCCTTTAAAATGCGCAAGGGCGCCTTGGGGCACCTCTGACAATTCATTAATGTATGCTCCCGTTACTTCGAGTGACTTGATTTTACGTAAATCTTCTTCTCGATCAAGCGCAATGAATATAAGCTCAAGCTCTATTACCCCATTACCATCATTAAATGTATGCTCATAAGTCAAGAGCGGTTTTTGACGTTTGCGTACATCTCCAAGGTCTCCGAACCAGGTGAGCCAAGTTTGCAAAGTGGTTGAGTACAATTCCCCGCTTGTGTTTCTAACAATTGCCCATTTAGCTCTTCTTCTTCCGCTGGACCAATACGGCATATTACACGTTCGTCTAACAATTTCATTAATGCATAATGTTGATTTGCCAGATCCATAAGGACCCATAATGAGACGCACAAAAGAATCATCATTATGGAACAAATTACCAGTAGTAGTCGGGATGTAGATTTTGTCCTTATCGCTTGCATGGATTATCGTCTCTCCTTGATTAAATGTAATGTGAGTGTTGCGCACGCTATTGCGTCTGGCAAGTATCTTTTCGCGATATTGTTTTAATTCAGATAAGGTCATCATGATTTAGATTCTTTGGGCCGGCCCGTCTTATGAGCGTTGATGACTTCTTCAGTGGTATAACGATTTCCGCACTTAATGCATTCACGTCTACGTTTTAGATATTTATTCACATACATAGACTTTATAACTTTTGAATCAGGATAAGTGCATTTCGGGCATTGCATTACTTTGCCTCGCGAACTTGCCTCATTACTTTTGCATGATCTGTATGCATTGCAGCATGATTACGAGGTTTTGGGACGTGCTGATCGCCATAATGAATTTTATTCTCATAGCCTGGATGTTGCATATTAGGTAGATCAAATGCGGTCACACCAACGCCGCCTTGCATGTTGTCTTCTTTCATAACACTATCCTTATTATGAATAAGCAAATTTCGGATTTAAAACATTTACATATTTTAAATTCTTCTTCTCAACAGAACCTGTCACTCTTCCATCTAAAAATTTATGCGTTGATTTATCATTTTCAATATATCTGTATCTAGGTCGTGGCATATATAATCCAACTGAATCTAGATACTTTTGAATTTCAATAACCGCTTTTTGTGGATCGCCATTATCTGCCTTCTCTACTTCTATTAAGTGGGCTTTTTTTAATTCATTGTAGGTATTTAAATCAAACAGATACATTATTTATTCCTTTATTTCCGCAAGCCAGACAATGTTTTATGTCCGATTATCTTATTAGCTTTAGTATCTATTTTAGCTTTAGATGAAGCAGAAAGTTTACCTTTTTTGACCATTTGTGATGCGCGAGCTTTAGCATTTACAGCGTGAGCCTTATCATTAGTGGGATAAGCTCGTTTTCCTGGTAAAGCAAAAGCAGATTTAGGAAGCGCATTTCTCTTCTTTGCAGTTAGTTTCGCCACCATGTTTCTCCAAATAGTTAGCCATCTTCCTTAGCAAATCCGACGAATCTTTACATAAACCTAACATTTTATTACATCTATCGCAAATCCAACCTCTAAACATATCGCACAAATGACAATGATCAAAGACAGTTAGTTCTTCAGCACTACATAACTCACAAATTAATGCTCTTGGCCTTCCTGCTAATTCCCATCTTTTAGCCTCTCTACGAATTTTGTAATGTTCGTTTCTTTTCTTCTGCCCTTCAGGATTATTCTTTCTTCTTTTTTTCTGAATTAATCTATCTCTTTCTCGTATTAATTCTAAATTTTTTTCTCTATATTTCTTTGCTGCTTTTTTATGTGTTTCTGGATGACGTCTATTGTAACGTCTATTTTGTTCGGCAACTTTTTCTGGATTCTTCTTACGCCATTCCTTAACTCGTTCATATGTTGTCATAATTACCTCAAAAGGTAATTATATCCTATGCTTGACAAATATCCTATGATTTAGCGTTAAGCTTTCCCATCGTCTTTCGCTCCTTCTTCTTCCATCCTCTTCAAGCGCTTTTCAAAGTCAACGATAGGAGCATTTGGGCTAAAATGTTTCCACCAACGGCGCTCTAAGATCCAAGCTTGGGCTTGCCAGCGTTCAATATTTTCATTGATTTCTTCCAAGTGCTCCCTGATCTTTTCTTGTTCTGTTCTCTTTATGGCCTCGGAGAAAGCAGAATATTCACTATCAACACCTTTTTTAAGGTCTTGTCGACCACGCTTAATCCATTCGTAGAGAGTATCCTCGCAAATGCCATTAGCTTCGGCTGCGATTTCATAGGGAATACGATTAGAGATGCTTTCGAGAATAGCTTCTCGTCTTTCAGGGGTAAATTTAGAGTTAGGATGTATTGCAGACATTATGCAATTC
>Ga0070710_10000468_pt1 | contig 18998 bp, 19 predicted proteins | sample LARL52metaG_FD_65454 | JGI IMG/M metagenome (GOLD analysis project Ga0070710, IMG submission 65454) | Corn, switchgrass and miscanthus rhizosphere microbial communities from Kellogg Biological Station, Michigan, USA - LAR L5-2 metaG | ecosystem: Host-associated > Plants > Roots > Rhizosphere ... | reverse complement strand
ACCCATGCCCCTCCTCCCCACCGCACTGCTGCTCACGACCCTCCTGGCCCCGTCCCCCGCCCGCTTCTCCTGGCCGCTGCCACCCCCGCACCCGGTGGTGCGCGCTTTCCAGTCCCCCACCACGCCGTTCGGACCAGGCCACCGCGGCGCCGACCTCTCCGCCCCCGCGGGCACGGCCGTCCTGGCCGCCGGCGACGGCGTGGTGGTCTACGCGGGAGCCGTCGCGGACCGGACTTTGGTCTCGGTGCAACACCGCGGCGGCCTCCGAACGACCTACGAGCCGGTCACACCGGCCGTCACAGCAGGCCATCAGGTGCGGCGAGGCGAGGTCGTCGGCCACCTGCAAGAGGGCCACTGCACCTCTCCGTGCCTGCACTGGGGCGCCCGCCGAGGCGACGAATACCTGGACCCGCTGCGACTGGTGACGCGGGGCCGCGTCCGCCTGCTACCGCTGACCGGCGCAGCGCCCGCACGAGGCAGCTGACCCTCCCGCCGCGCGGCCTCCGTCCGTCCCGCGCGGCGATCCGATCGGGTGCCTCCCGCCGCTTCCCCCGGCGGTCGAGCGCGGCGCGTCCCCGTTGCGCACCGCAGCCACCCGACAGGTGCCGGGAGGCGGCACCCCGGCGACCCTCCCGCCGCCTCCCGGCCCACCTGCCGCCCGACCCGACCGGCCCCATCGCGACCACCCACGACAGGCCGGCCGAATCTCCCAGCCCCTCGTCAACCAGCCGTGAACCCTCGACAACCACCGAAAGGTGACTCCGACGAGCGACGACACCCAACTCCAGCGGCTCCCAACTCCTTCAGCACTCCCCACACGATCACCAGCCCAGGGCCACGCACCACTCCCAGCCCGACAAGTCGTCACGTCTCCACGCAACTCCTCCAACCCGCCCGTCCGGCGATCAGGCCGGGGCCACCACCGCTCCCGACGCGCGACCACACCACGCCACACCGCTCCCAGCGGCTGGCGATACCGCTCTCCCCCAACCGTGGCGGCCCGTCCTGTTGCCATGCGCCTCACTGCACGCCACAGGTGCCGCGAGATGGCTGCCGCCCTCAGGTACGCGGCGTGCTTGGAGCTACTCCAAGAGCCACCCGTTCGAGTGAATTAGCCCTGGCAAGGGGCGGAAAGAGGTTTGAAGTCATGTTTGCGCGGCTCGCACGGCTCCTGAACGCGCCCACGCGGGGTGATCCGACTCGTTGCGGCGGCGTGACGGTGCGGCCGTCCGGCAGCCCGGCGCATGCCGGGTTGCGGGGTGAGGCAGGAGGTGCGGTCAGGCCTCGGACTGCTCGTTGAGCTTGGTGCGCAGGCGCAGGACGGCGCGGGTGTGCAGCTGGCAGACCCTGGACTCGGTGACGCCGAGGACCTTGCCGATCTCGGCGAGCGTCAGGTTCTCGAAGTAGTACAGGGTCACGACCACGCGGTCGCGTTCGGCGAGCTGGGCGATCGCGTCGGCGAGCTGACGTCGGCTGTCCTGGTCGACGAGGCTCGCCACCGGGTCTTCGGCGGCGTCGTCGGGCAGCGACTCGGCCAGGGAGGAGCCGCCCTTGTTCGGGGCGATCAGCTCGTCCAGGGCCACGACGCTGGTGAGCTGGAGCTGGCCGTACAGCTCGCGCAGCTCGGCCAGGCCGATCTTGAGCTCTGCGGCGAGCTCGCGGTCGGTGGGCGTGCGCTGCAGCTTGGCGCCGAGGCGTTCCAGGGCGCGTTCGACGTCGCGGGCACGGCTGCGGACCGAGCGCGGCACCCAGTCCTGCGAGCGGAGGTCGTCGAGGATCGCACCGCGAATGCGCTGCATGGCGTAGGTCTCGAACTTGAGGCCGCGTTCCGGCTCGAACTTCTCGATCGCGTCGACCAGGCCGAAGATGCCCGACTGGATCAGGTCGGCCACGTCCACGTGGGCGGGCAGACCGGTGCCGACCCGGCCGGCGACGTACTTGACCAGCGGCGCGTAGTGCAGCACGAGTCGGTCGCGCTGGTTCTGGTCGCGGGACTCGCCGTAGCTGCGCCACAACGCGACGATGCCGGCCTCGACGTCGTCACCGGACCTCGCGTCCGCGCGCGTCACCGCCGTCGGAACGGCAGCGGGCGTGCCGTTGACGTGCGCGTCGGCACCGGGCTCCCCGGTGCTCGCCTCGGCGCGCGGCGCACCGTTCTGACGGTGCCCGTTGCTCGCCTGCTTCGAAGCTGGTGCGGGCAGCACGGGTTCAGGGGACACGGTCGCCGTACGCGATCCTCCCCCTGCGGCGTCAGGAACGGGGGTGGGTTCGGTCATGGATCGCCTTCAGCCGTTCGACAGTGACGTGTGTGTAAAGCTGAGTCGTTGCGAGCGTAGCGTGACCAAGCAGTTCTTGGACGGTGCGCAGGTCCGCTCCTCCTTCCAGCAAATGGGTCGCAGCGGAGTGGCGCAACCCGTGCGGCCCGATGTCCGGCGCATCCGGTACCACGGCGACGACGTCGTGCACCAGGCTGCGAACGGCCCGCTGGTTCAGCCGGCCACCGCGGGCACCGAGGAACAGCGCCGGTGGCGAATCCGGTGCTACCAGGGCATTTCGCCCCTCGTCGACCCACCGGCGCAGCGCTCGCTCGGCCGGCACGCCGAACGGCGTGCTGCGCTCGCGCCCACCTTTGCCCAGAACCCGAATCACCCTTAGGGAGTAGTCCACGTCATCGAGATCAAGACCACAGAGTTCGGCCACGCGGATACCTGTGGCGTACAGCAACTCCACCACGGCCTGATCACGCAGCGCAACCGGATCGCCTTCGGAAGCGCCGGAGGATATGGCCGCCATCGCGTCCTTCGCCTGATCCGCCCGCAACACGGACGGCAACGTCCGATGCGGCCGCGGAGCGGCAAGTCGCGGTCCCGGATCTGCGGCCAAATGGCCCATTCGATGCGCCCAAGCGGTGAACGTGCGCGCAGCGGCAGCACGCCGGGCAAGCGTCGTGCGGCTGGCACCTGCCGTTCGTTGTGCGGCAAGCCATGACCGCAGACTCGTCAGGTCGATGCGGCCGACGTCGGCGTTTTCCGGTTTATTCCCCGCGACATGGCCAAGAAGCGCCACCGAGTCGCCGATGTACGCGCGCACGGTGTGCGGCGACAGATCGCGTTCCAAGGTCAGATGCCGTTCGTACTGCCGCACCACGTCGGCAACGGACGCCGGCAGTTTTTCGCGCAGGCGAACCAGATCGACACGGCGTGTCCGACCATGCGGCGGCGGGGACATAGGCCAAGACGCTGCGCCAGTCGGGGCGATTGGTCAAGTATCGCCACACCCTCGCGCCATTTGAGAGCGCTCTCATGATCGCCAACGCGATAACGTTTCAACTCCCTGTGACGACCAGGGGTTTGGTGGCACGCACAGATCACCTTTCGGAGTAGCGATGGTACCCAGCACCACCGTCCGAACAGCCGACGAGCTCGCCCGCCGGGTCGTGCGGAAGATCGCTCCCGAGGAGCTGCCTTCCTTCGACATCGTCGCCGCGCCCTACCTGGAGAGCCCCGAGCGAGCCGAGCGCAGGCTGCGCCAGGCCCACGACGACCCGCTGGGCTTCGGCCTCGGCGACATCGTCGCCATGGCGACGCCCGTGATCGCCCTCGTGTCCGGCAGCGTCGTCACCGCGGTGTCCGACAGCGTCGGCAAAGCCGTGCGCGACGGCACCACCAACGCCGTGCGCAAGGCGTGGCGCAAGGTCCGCGGCAAGCCCCAGAAACCGCTGGAACTGCCGTCCACGCCGCTCACCGCCGCCCAGCTGGCCGAGGTGCGCCAGATCGCCCTGCAGCGCGCCCTCTCACTCGGCATGAAGCGGCAGAAGGCCGAAGCCCTCGCCGACGCCGTCATCGCCGCGCTCGTGCTGCGCGACAACGACGAGGACACGGGACGCGAGTCCGGTGAAGCCTCCAGATGACAGAAGCGAAGCCGCAGGTCAACCCAAGGGCCTTCCCTTCGGAAATGGTCCTCCTGCTGCTGCTCCTCGCGGCGACCGTGCTGCTCAACGTCATCTTCGTCGCGAACTGGCTGTCCGGCATCGAGCACGGCGGTGTCGGCACCTTCCTGCAGAAACTGCAGACGCTGCTGACGCCTGGCGTCGCGGCCTACGGCATCTACACGGCGATCCGCATCCGCCGCTCCACCCCGCTCGGCGCCACGGGTCTCGACGAAGCCAACAACGCCGTCAACGACCTCGTTCTCCAGGTAAGCCCTCCGCGACGCGTGGACATCCGCCTCGGCAAGCACCTGGGCAGCCGCGCCTACGTCACCGGCGCGCCGCGCAGACCGATCATCGTGCTCGGCCCGGAACTCTTGGCGCTGCACTCGATGCCAGGCGAACGCAAAGCCGTGTTCGACGCTGTGGTGCGTCACGAGCTCGCACACGTGCACGCAGGCGACCTGTGGTGGTACCAGCTGGCCACCGTGCTGCGGTTCGCGAACCTCTCCACGGGTTTCTTCGCCCTGCTCGCGCTGTGGTTCGACGTCCTGCTGAACCGCGGCAGCATCACCACCTTCCTGCTGAGCACGCTCCGCGTTGCCGCACTGACCCTGCTGACCGAGTTGATCGCCCGTGCTTTCCTGCGCGCCCGCGAGCACTCCGCCGACCTGCACGCCGCTCAGTACGGCGTCGAAGGCCTCCTGACCGCGGTCCGAACACGTGAGACCGCGCAGACGCGTTCCGTCGTCCGCACCTGGCTGCGCCGCCATCCCGGTGCCGACGAACGCTCTCAGGCTCTGACGAACCCGATGCGCCTGCTGGCCTCACCAGTCGGCCAGGCGTTCGTCGGCGCCACGGCAGCCGGCGCCGCATTCGTCACCTTGCAGGACCTCCTTCTCCGCAGCGGCACCGAGAACAAGTCGACCTCCGTGATCACCGGGATGGCGATCGGCATCCCACTGACCCTGTTCGCCGCGTTCGATCTCTGGCGCGGCGCCTGGCAGGAGGACCGCAACCGTTTGCGCCCACTCCTGACCGCGGCCGCGCTGTTGTCGGGCCTGGTGATCGGCAGCCACCTGGCGCTCTACACACGGGTCTCCGGCCTGGCCCCGGTCGGCATCCCGATCGCTCCGTCCGTCCTCCTTCCGTTGGCTGTCGGTGTTCTCGGTCTGTGCTGGTGGCTGGATGCCCTCAGCACGTCCTGGCGTCAGTCCGACCCAGGCGCTGCCCGAGTACCCGCGTTCCTCAAGTTCGCCGTCCCGTCGGCCTGCCTGGTCGGCGGTTGGCTGTTCGCAGTCCTGTGGACGTGGTCAGCCCGCCTGCGCGGCGTCTACCTCGGCTGCCCGACCGAGCAAGCCAAGGCAGTGGCGATCTGCCAGTCCCCCACGCCGCAGACCGACATCGCCCTCAAGGTGGCCAGGGACTTCGGCTTCACCTTCTGGTCGGTCCTGACGGTCCTGGTGGTCGCGGCCACCCTCGTGGTCCCGCACCACCTCCACACCCGAACGCTCCGGCCGGTGGCGTTCGCCGCGGTGGCGGTGCTGGTGACGCTGGCCGCGTTGTGGACGACCCGGTCGGCCGCGCCGCTGGACCGCGCACGCGCCGAGTTCCGCGTGGTCCTGGACACCTCCTCTCCTCAGGCACTGGGCATCGCCGCACGCGAGCGCCAGAGCACGAACAGTTCTGCGCAGGCCGAGGCCTTGTCCGCCCTCGACTGCGCGGAGCCAGATCCGTTGCGCGGTAAGGCGGACCCGACGCTGCCTCTGGTGATCTGCGCCGCCGACGCGAGCGAGAAGTTCGTGCTGGCACCGGCTTCTCTCGCCACGGTGGACATCGAGGACGCCGAAGCCGACCAGACCCCGTCGGGTTACGCCGTCCGCCTGCGGTTCACCGCCGAGGGCCGGCAGCGCTGGGAAGAGCTCACCCGCACGAACGTCGGCAAGCGCATCGCCTTCCTCGTCAACGACGAGCTGCTTTCCGCTCCCGAGATCTCCCAGCCGCTGACCGGCGACTCGGCCGAGCTGCCCGGCCCGTTCACGAGCCTCGACCAGGCCAAGAAGTTCGCGGACGCCATTCGCGGCAGCTGATCACCGCACCTCCAGCTTCTGCCAGCCGCCGTCGGCCCGCAGCGCCAACCCGGCGAGTTCCAGCTCGGGCAACAGGGCCCGAACCCGTTCCAACGGCACTCCGGACTCGACCGACACGACCTCGTCACTGACGCCGCACCGCTTGCCCATGGCCTCGTACACGCGCATGGCCTCGCCTTGCGGCGCTCCGAGCTCGCTTTCCTTCTCCGCGGGCTCGGTGGCGAGGTCGTCGCCGAACCGCCCCACCGACTCCACGATCTCGGCCACCGAACTGACCGACACCGCCTGCCCGTCCCGCAACAACTCGTGACACCCGACCGAGCTCGCCGACGTGACGGGCCCAGGCACCACCATCAACGGCCGCCCCAGCGCCAACGTGATCGCGGCCGTGTTCTTGGCCCCGCTGCGCCGCCCGGCCTCCACGACGACCGTGCCGCCGCCCAACGCCGCAATGAGCCGATTGCGCGTGAGAAACCGATGCCGCGCAGGCGTGACCCCAGGCGGGTACTCGCTCACGATCAACCCCTCGCGCGCGATCTTCCCGAGCAGCCCCTGATGCCCAGCGGGATAAGCGATGTCCACCCCGCACGCCAGCACCGCGACCGTCAGCCCGCCGCCCCCGAGCGCACCTCGGTGAGCCGCGCCGTCGATCCCGTACGCGGCACCGGACACAACGGTCACATCCGCCTCCGCGAGCCCGTACGCGAATTCCGCGGCCACGTGCTCGCCATACCCGCTGGCGGCCCGCGAGCCCACGATCGCCACGGCCTTTTCCGTCACCTCCGCGAGGTCGTGCGGCCCACGCACCCACAACGCCAAGGGCTCGCCGCCGCACCGCTGCGCCGCCACACCAGCAAGCGCCACGAACGGCCACCGCGGCCACTCGTCGTCCTCCGGCACGAGGAGCCTGCCGCCCTTCCTGACGACGAGCTCAAGGTCCTCGTGCGCTCGTTCCTCAGCGCGGCGGGCCGAAGTCTGGCTGGCGACGGACGGCGTCACCTCACTCGCGCGCACCAGCTCGGCAGCCTCCACGGGGCCCACCTGAGCGACGAGTGCCGCCAGCGCGGCCGGGTAGGGCTCCGCGACGCGGGACAGGTACGCCCTCGCCAGGCGGATGGCATCGGTCGGTGGATTGGTCATCGGAACCACCACCACGGCAGCCAGCGGTGCCAGGGGGCGGGGCGCCAGGGGCTCGGCGGGCTGGCGCCGGAGGTTCGCCTGCGGACCGTGCAGGGCAGTTGGAGGAGCGCCGGTGCGGCGGGGACGGCTGGGGCGAGGAGTGGGGTCATGGTCGGGCTCCTGTTCTGGATCGGGGGTGAGCGGGTCGCCCGCTGGGGATGGGGCGGACGACCCGCTCGGAACCGGACGCGAGCCGGTGCTCGAAGGCTCTGCGCCCGGCGGCTCCGGAGATGGGGAACGGAAGACGGGGAAAGGGACGACGGGTGGACGGAGTCAGGAGAGAGACGGACCTGAGGGCGGGAGTAGGAGAGTCGGGGGTAGAGCGAGTACAGGGCCGGAGTGAGAACGGGACGGACGGGACGGGCGAAGACGAAGCCGGGGTTGGGGTTTGGAAGCTGGCGCCGAGTCAAGATCGGCGGAGTCGCGGCTGAGGCGGGGCGCAAGTCGGAACCGGGATCGGGGCCGAGAGCCGGGGTTGAAGGCGAGGCCAGGGCAGAGATCGAGGTCGGGGCAAGATCAGGACGGAGGGTTGGGGCTGAGAGCTGCAAGCCGAGGCGTGGAGCGCAGGCTGGGCGAAGCCGACTTAGGACCAGGTTGGGGCCGAGGTCGGTTAGGGCTACGTGCGGCCAGACCAGTCAGAGCTGGGGCTGGGCCTGGTTCGGGCTGGGGTCGTTCGGGCTGAGAGCGGTGCGGGCTGGGGCTGGGAGCGGCTGGAGTGGGAGCGGCTGGAGTGGGAGCGGCTGGAGTCGGGGCGGGCGGGCGCCGGGCGGGGGTGGGAGTTCACGTCTCGGCGGGTTTGGGCGGGTAGTTGGCCTTCAGGCGCTGCGGAGCGGATGCGGTGGGCATTGGTCAACTGGTTGGGGTGAGCGGGCCGCCCGCTGGGGTCTGCGGGCGGCCCGCTCGGCGGGCCGGTTGCGGAGTCGGGGGCACGCGGCCGGCTGTTGGTGGGTGGGTGAGCGGGTCAGGAGCGGCGTTCTCGGAAGTTCAGGGCTGCGGCTACGTGGTTGGCGGTCGGGTGGTCGGCTTCGGCGAGGTCGGCGAGGGTCCAGGCGACTCGCAGGCAGCGGTCGGCTCCTCTGCCCGTCAGGGCGCCGCTGGCGAGGGCTCGGTCCAGCACGGCCGTGGTCTGGCGGGGTAGGGCGAACTCCCGGCGCAGGGCTGGGCCTGGGACCTGGGCGTTGGTCGGCCAGTTGTGGCCGTGGGCGGACCAGCGGGTGGCGGCTCGGGATCTGGCCTTCAGGACTCGGGCCTTGACGGTTGCGGTGGGTTCTGGTGGGGCGACGTCGGCGTTGGTCATGGCTGTGGTGGCTCGCATCTGGACTCGGAGGTCCACGCGGTCCAGGAGCGGGCCGGAGAGGCGGGCCTGGTAGCGGCGGCGGACCGTGGCGGTGCAGACGCAGTCGATTTCCTTCGGCGGGGCGCACGGGCAGGGGTTCGTGGCGAGGATCAGCTGGAAGCGAGCCGGGTAGCGGGCTACGCCGTCGCGGCGCGGGATGCGGACCTCGCCGGATTCCAGAGCCGTGCGGAGGGTGTCGATGGATTTCTGGCCGAACTCGCAGGCCTCGTCCAGGAACAGCACGCCCTTGTGAGCCAGGGAGGCGGCGCCCGGCTTGGCCATGCCGCTGCCGCCGCCTATCAGGGCCGCTATCGAGGTCGTGTGGTGGACGTCGACGAACGGTGGGCTGGAGACCAGCGGGGAGTCGGGCGACAGCGTGCCCGCGACCGAGTGGACCGCGGTGACGGCCAGGGCGTCTTCTCGGGTCAGGGGCGGGAGCAGGCCCGGCAGGCGTTCGGCGAGCATCGTCTTGCCCGTGCCGGGTGGGCCCGTCAGGAGCAGGTGGTGCGCACCGGCCGCGGCCACCTCCAGGGCCCAGCGGGCCTCCGGCTGGCCCACCACGTCGGCCAGGTCGGGAGCCTCCGGGGAAGGCAGAACGGGCACTTCGGCGGGAGCCTGCAACGTCACGTCTTCCGCGCGCAGCCAAGAGAGGACTTCGGACAACGTCAGCGCGCCGTGGACTTCCACGCCGTCCACCAGGGCCGCCTCCGGCAGGGCGTCCACCGGGACGATCGCGCTGCGCAGCCCCGCCCGGCGGGCGGCCAGCAGGGACGGCAGGACGCCGCGCACCGGGCGCACCCGGCCGTCCAGCGCCAGTTCGCCCAGCAGGACCGTGGTGGCCAGGCGCTCGGTGGGTAGCGAGCCGGCGGCGGCCAGGGTGGCGCAGGCGATGGCCAGGTCGTAGCTGCTGCCGCCCTTGGGCAGGTTGGCCGGGGACAGGCCGAGCACGATGCGCTGCTTGGGCCACTCCTCCGCGCTGTTGCGAACGGCGGCTTTGACGCGCTCCTTCGACTCGTGCAACGACGCGTCGGGAAGGCCCAGAAGATGGGTGCGGGGCTGGCCCACACCCACGTCGGCCTCGATCTCCACCGCGAGGCCGTCGACGCCGTAGAGGGCGACGGACCACGCCTGCGCCAAACCCATGTCAGGCTCCCCGCAGGTGTTGCAGCTGCGGTTCGCCGCCCGGCGGCCAGGTGACCGAGATCAGGTCGACCCTGACCTGACACCACCCCACGCCGTGAGCGGCGAGCCAGCGCAGGGCTGTGCGGCGCAGGCGGGACAGCTTGCCCGCGTCCACGGCCTCGTCCGGGCGGCCCCAGACGGGGCCGGACCGGGTTTTGACCTCGCAGACGACCAGGCGGTCGCCCTCCACCGCCACGACGTCGAGCTCACCGTCGCGGCACGTCCAGTTGCGGGACAGGACCACGAGGCCCTGTCCCTCCAGGTACGTGCACGCCAGGTCCTCGCCCCGACGACCGAGCTCCTGCTTCCTGGTCTCGACCAGTGCCTGTGCCACCACTGTCCTCGCCTCCCTGCGGGTCGTTGGGTACGACCTTGCAGGGTGGGGCGGGGTGGGCGACCGGGCTGCGGGGAATCTGTGGACAACTCGGCGGCTGTGGACAAGTCGGCCGTTGTCGATGTTGAAACGGCGGAATTGTCGGTGGGGTGTGCTATGTGGGGAACGGCCCGCTTTCCGGCAGACGCAGGTCCGGCTTGTCCAGTTCCTCCACGTTCACGTCCTTGAACGTGATGACACGAACGTTCTTGACGAACCGAGCGGGGCGGTACATGTCCCACACCCACGCGTCCGACATGCGCACCTCGAAGTACACCTCGCCGTCGGCGTTGCGCACCTGCACGTCCACCGAGTTGGCCAGGTAGAAACGCCGTTCGGTCTCCACGACGAACGAGAACTGGCTGACGATGTCGCGGTACTCCTTGTACAGCGACAACTCCATCTCGGTCTCGTACTTCTCGAGATCCTCTGCACTCATTACGCCTCCGCGCGGGTCATCTGCTCCGCGCCCTCCCTCGTCGCGAGCTCCCCGGCGTCAACCGGGGCTGCATCATTCTGGACCACGGCGGTCGCGGTCGTGCCGCGCGCCACCCTGTGCGGCGCGGCGAGACCGTGCTTCGCGGCCGCCGCTGCCACATTTGCATACGACCAGCGATGCTCCGCACACGGGCCGTGCTCCATCAACGCCGCCGTGTGGTCCGGCGTGCAGTAGCCCTTGTGCTCGTTGAAGCCGTACTGGGGATAACGCTCGTGCAGATCGGCCATGATCCGGTCCCGCGTGACCTTGGCCAGCACGGATGCCGCCGCCACGCACGCCGCGGCCTGGTCGCCCTTGATCACCGCGACGCTCGGCGCGGGCATGCCCGGCACCTTGAAACCGTCCGTCAGCACATACCCAGGATGCGTCACCATCCGCGCAACGGCGCGGCGCATGCCCTCCAGGTTCATGACGTGGATGCCCAGCCAGTCGATCTCGGCGGGCGACACGACGACCACGGAGTGATCCACGGCACGCTTCAGCACCAGGTCGTACATCCGATCGCGGGCCGAAGCCGTCATCAGCTTCGAGTCGTTGAGCCCTTCGAACCGCGACGCGTCACCCGGCCGCAGCATGCACGCCGCGATCACCAACGGCCCGGCGCACGGCCCTCGTCCGGCCTCGTCCACACCGGCGACCGGACCGAGCCCGCGCCGCTCCAGCGTGCTCTGCAACGCCCAGTTCCCCGACGAGCCCCGCACGACCGCACGGGGCGGCAACAGCATGGTCATCGGCGGAATCGGTCTCGCACTCGACGTCCGAGCAGCAGAAGCGGCCACGCGGCGACGATACCCAGACCCATCGGGATGCTCTGCTGCCATCCCGGTGCACCCATCGAGACCACCTGCGGGTTGTGGTCCGTCACCCCGCCCCACCGCGACGGCGGCAGCACGATCACGCGCGCCTTGCCGATCACGTCGTTCACCGGCACGAGCCCGTTGAGGCCGCCCTGGCCCTGGCAGCGCGAGTCGCACGAGTGGTTGCGGTTGTCGCCGAGCACGAACAGCATCCCGTCCGGGATCTTGATCTCCTCGAACGACTCCTGCTCGGCCGGCGTGCCCTCGTCGAAGTGCTTGTACGGCTCGTCCAGCGGCTTGCCGTTCACCGTCACGCGGTTCTGATCGTCGCAGCACTTCACGGTCTGGCCGCCGACGGCGATCACGCGCTTGACGAAGTCCTCCTCGTTCGCCGAGGGCAGACCGATCAGCGACCCGAGCCACGACAGCCCCTGCGAGACGGGGTTGCCCGGCTCGTTGCTGACGAAGTCGTTCTGCCAGGCAGGCGGCCCGCGGAACACGATCACGTCGCCGGGCGACGGCTCGGTGAAGCGGTAGGTGACCTTGTCCACGAGCACCCGGTCGCCGTAGCAGTCGGTGCACCCGTGCAGAGTCGTCTCCATCGACTCCGACGGAATCATGTAGACCCGGCCGAGAAAGATCTGGATGCCGAACGCGAGGCCGAACGCGACCAGGATGAGGACCGGCAGTTCCTTCCAGAAGTTGCCCTTTTTCTTCTTCTTCGATGCTTTCTCCGAAGCGTCCGAAGTCGGCTCGTCGCTGGACGGGGTCTGCTCTGGATCGACGTCAACCACGAGATCAGCCTAGGGGCTGCGGGTTGTGATCCGACACAACACTCCACCGATCTTTCGGGAAAACGACGTACCTGGCCTTCCCGATGACGTTCTCGATCGGGATCGTGCCCGCTACGCCCCCGCCGCCCTGTTTGCGGGAGTCCGTGGAGTTCATCCGGTTGTCCCCCATCACGAACAACCGTCCCTCCGGCACGAGCACGGGAGCGAACGGCTCGTGGTCCGCCGGCGTCGTGCCCGGCTGCCAGTAGACGTACGGCTCGTCGAGCGGTTTGCCGTCCACGACGAGACGATGCTGCTCGTCGCAGCACATCACCGTCTGGCCGGGCAACGCGATGACGCGCTTGACGAAGTCACGCTCGCTCGCGGGCGCTATGCCCAGCAACGAACCTATGTTCTGCACCGCGCGCGCCACCGGGTTCGTCGACGGCGTGGCGCGGAAGTCGTTCGTGGTCCACGCCTCGGGGCCGCGGAACACGATCACCTCACCCGGTTCGACGTCGCTGAACCGGTAGGTGAGCTGGTCGACCAGCACCCGGTCGTTCTCGCAGCCGTTGCACCCGTGCAACGTGCGTTCCATCGACGCCGAGGGGATCACGTAGACCCGCGCCACGAACGCCTGGATCAGCACCGTCAGCACGACGGCCGTCACGACGACGTAGAGGACCTGCCTCCAGACAGGAGTACGCCCCCGCTCCGGTTCGTCCGGTGCGGAGGCGTCGTCCGACTCTTCTGGGCTCGAAGCCACCGATCAGGAGACCGGCTTGGCCTCGCGCTTCTCCTTGATCTTCGCAGCCTTGCCGCGCAGGTCGCGCAGGTAGTACAGCTTGGCGCGACGCACGTCACCGCGGGTGACGACCTCGATCTCGGAGATGTTCGGCGAGTGCACCGGGAAGGTGCGCTCGACACCGACGCCGAAGGAGACCTTGCGGACGGTGAAGGTCTCGCGGATGCCGCCGCCCTGGCGACGGATCACGACGCCCTGGAACACCTGGACGCGCTCGCGCGAGCCCTCGATGACGCGGACGTGGACCTTCAGCGTGTCACCCGCGCGGAAGCTCGGGATGTCGGAGCGCAGCGACTGGGCGTCAATTGCGTCCAGGATGTTCATCGGTGGTCCTCACGTGTGTCTGTGAACTCCCCAGAGCATGTTCCATGGCTGTGCACGACATGATGGGGGTCGGCTTGGAGCGCACACCGGTACGACAACCGGCAGCGGCAACTGAGCTAGTTTACAACAGCTCTCATGTCAGAAAATCCGGGCTACTCGTCGCCTTCACGTAGGCGGGCAAGCAGTGCCCGGTCGTGCTTGTCGAACGCATCCGAAGGCAACGCTTCCAGCAGGTCAGGACGCCTTTCGAAGGTCCGGACGAGCGACTGGTCACGACGCCAGCGGTTGATCAGCTTGTGGTTGCCGGACCGCAGCACGTCCGGTACGGCCAGCTCACGCCACACCTCCGGCCGCGTGTAGCTCGGGCCTTCGAGCAGTCCGTCCTGGAACGAGTCCTCGGCGTGCGACTTCGGGTTGCCGAGCACGCCCGGCAGCAGCCGTGCGACCGCTTCCACGATCGCGAGCACGGCCACCTCGCCACCGACCAGCACGTAGTCCCCAATGGACACCTCGTCGACGCGCACGCGCCGTGCGGCGTCATCGACCACACGCTGGTCAATGCCTTCGTAACGGCCGCACGCGAAGACGAGATGCGACTCGTTCGCGTACTCGTGCGCCAGTGCCTGCGTGAACGGACGTCCGGCAGGCGTCGGCACGATGAGACGCGTCGAGTCCGTGCACACGTCATCGAGCGCCTGACCCCAGATGTCCGGCTTCATGACCATGCCGGGACCACCGCCGTACGGACTGTCGTCCACGGCCTTGTGCACGTCCTGGGTCCAGTCGCGCAGGTCGTGGACACCGACGCTGATCAGGCCCTTGTCGATCGCCTTCCCGAGCAGCGCGGCACGCAGCGGCGCCAGGTACTCGGGGAAGATCGTGACGACGTCAATCTGCATCGAGCAGGCCCTCTGGCGGGTCGACCACGACACGGCCGCCGCGAACGTCCACAGTGGGCACGATCTCGCGCACGAACGGCACCAGCGCCTCCCCCTGATCACGGATGATCACGAGCAGCTCGCCGCCGGGGCCGTGGATGATCTCCTTGACCGTGCCGATCTTCGTGCCGTCGACGAGTTCGGCCGTGAGCCCTTCGAGCTCGTGGTCGTAGAACTCGTCGGGGTCGTCGTTCGGCGGCAGGTCGTCGGTGCTGCCCAGCAGCAACGTGCCGCGCAACGCCTCCGCCACGTCGCGCGTGACGACTTCCGCGAAACGCACGAGCAGCCGCCCGGCATGAGGCCGGGCGGCTGACACGGTGAGGCTTCGAGACGTGCCGTCGCGCAGCTTGGCCTGCATCGTCGCCCCGATCGCGAAACGCATCTCGGGAGAGTCAGTGCGCACGTCAACGGCAAGTTCGCCGGTGATCCCGTGCGCCTTGGCCACACGGCCGACAACTACGTCCATTTGCCCTGAAAGCTCGTTCTCAGCGGTCGGTGTCGACGACGTCGACCCGCACACCACGACCGCCGATGCCGGCCATCACGGTGCGCAGAGCCGTCGCGGTGCGACCGCCACGACCGATCACCTTGCCGAGGTCGTCCGGGTGGACGTGGACCTCGAGGGTGCGGCCGCGGCGGGTCGTGACGAGGTTCACCCGGACGTCGTCCGGGTGGTCGACGATGCCGCGAACGAGGTGTTCGAGGGCGTCAGCCAACAAACTCACGCCTCGTCCTTGGTGGCCTCGTCAGCCTTGGGGGCCTCGTCGGCCTTCTTGGCCTTCTTCGCCTTGGGGGTGGTGGCCTCGGTCATCGGCTCCTCGTTCGCGGCGGCGAGCGCGGCGGCGAACAGGTCGGCCTTCGACGGCTTCGGCTCCTTGACCTTCAGCGTGCCCTCGGCACCCGGCAGGCCCTTGAACTTCTGCCAGTCACCGGTGATCTCCAGCAGACGCTGCACCGACTCGGTCGGCTGCGCGCCGACACCCAGCCAGTACTGCGCGCGCTCGGAGTCGACCGCGATGAACGACGGCTCTTCCTTCGGGTGGTACTTGCCGATCGTCTCGATCGCCTTGCCGTCGCGACGGGTGCGCGCGTCGGCGACCACGATGCGGTAGTACGGCTGACGGATCTTGCCGAGACGCTGAAGCTTGATCTTGACGGCCACGGGCCTGGTACTCCTCAGAACTCTGTGTTGGTGGTTCGCACAGCCGCGGCCCGGGCAGAGGGGCCGACCGCGGCGGACAACCGGCAATTCTGCCAGATGGGAGCCGGTGGATCCGAATCGGGTGCCTACGTGAACGCCGCGACGGTTCCCAGCGCCTCTTTCACGGCTCGCGCGTGCTCGACCGCACCTGGTGTGTCGCCGTGCACGCACAACGACTCCGCGCTCGTTTTGATGATCGTGCCGTCGACCGCGACGATCTCGCCGTTGCGCAGGCTCCGGGCGCGCTCGACGATCTGCGCGGTGCTCGTGAGCAGGGCGTTCGGTTCACTGCGCGGAACCAGCGTGCCCTGCGGGGTGTAGCCGCGGTCGGCGAACGCCTCATGGACCGGCCTGAGGCCCCTTTCGCTCGCCTTCTTGAGCAGCTGGGAGCCGGGCAGGCCGAGAATCGGCAGGTCCTTGAAGGCTTTCGCGCCGTTGACCACGGCTTCGGCCTGCTTCTCGTGGTGCACGGTGGCGTTGTAGAGAGCGCCGTGCGGCTTCACGTAGACGACCTCGGTGCCTGCTGCTCGTGCGCACGCATCGAGCGCACCGATCTGGTAGAGCACCTCGTCGGCGAGCTCGACCGGGTCGGCGTCGATGAACCGCCTGCCGAACCCCGCGAGATCGCGGTAGGAGACCTGGGCGCCGATCCGGACGCCGTTCTCAGCCGCCTCCTCGCACACCCTGCGCATCGTCGACGGATCACCGGCGTGGAAGCCGCAGGCGACGTTCGCGCTGGTGATGATGCTCAGGAGCGCGTTGTCGTCGCCGAGCTTCCAGATGCCGAAGCCCTCGCCGAGGTCGCTGTTCAGGTCCATCAGATGACACCGGCCGAGAGGAGCAGCAGGGACAGTCCGGGCAGGAAGTTGTTCATCACGTGCGCCACCATGCTCGCGCCGAGCCGGCGGGTGATCAGGCGGGCGACGCCGATGGGGATCGCGATCACCAGCAGCAACCAGGTGCGCTGCGGTTCGAGGTGGCTGACCGCGAAGATCACGGTCGTCAGCACGAACGCGGCCCACCGGCTCCAGCCCTGCCGTTCGACCGCACCCCAGAGCAGCCCGCGGAAGATGATCTCCTCGCAGATCGGCCCGATGAAGCTCATGTACACGAACATCGTGATGGCGGCGGCGAGCGGCAGGTTCGCGTGGCTGAAGAGCTCGCCGACCGCGCTCGTGGCGTTCTCCTTGCCGACGATCTTCGCCCACACGGTCGCGGCCGCGTAGGTGAAGACCAGGCCCACGACACCGATCTTGAGACCGATGACGACGTCCGCCTTGGTGATGCTGAGGCGCAGGTCGACGACGGGCCCGTTGCCGCGCAGGTACGTGATCCCGACGGCGAGCGCGGCCGCGAGCACGATCGGCACCAGCGACCCGATCAGCACCAGCGCGGTCGAACTCTCCAGCGTCGCACCGTAGCTGTTCCCCACCGCCGTGATGAACACGGCACTCAGGATGAAAACTGCTTCCACCAGCAGGAACGCGCCGAATCCCCAGCGCTGGCCGACCCGCTCGGGCTCCGGGTTGCGACTGATGTCCCGCACATTCTCGATGAAGCCGCGCTTGGGCTCCAGGGACTCCGGCTCACTCACGCTCTGCAATCTAGTCACGCCGCGGCTGCCTGCGGAGGAACAGTGGACTGCGACACCTTCATGATCAGGTCACCTCGCGATCGACGGCTTCTGAAGCACCGATGCACTGTCGGTGCCTCGCGATACGCTTGGAGTGGGGACCGCGATCCCCCTTGGGGGACCTTGCCGCCCCCGAATCCGAGGTTACTGTGCGGCACCGACGGAAACCGGGCCAAGCGTCTGGCCAAAAGATGGTCAGATCGGGTCCCTGCCGGGTGTCCCTTCTCCTGGTGAACGGATCGGCGAACAAACGCTGCTACTAAACCTCAGCGAGCGGGGTCGCCGGAAGAGGCCATGGCGGTGTCAGCGGCGCAGCGCGGTCACCTGTCCCATGTGCGAGAGCTTCTCGGGGTTGCGCACCGCGTAGAGCCCGCTGATCAACCCGTCGTCGATCCGCACCGCGATCACCGTGTCCAGCTCGCCCTCGAACGTGAACACCAGCGCCGGGTAGCCGTTGACCTGCGTAGGTTCCAGCGCCCAACCGGCCACCCTGGTCAGGCCGCCGAGCAGCATGCGCGCCACCTTCGACGCGCCCACGACCGGGCGCGGCACGGCCTGCTTCACGCCGCCGCCGTCGCCGAGGAACACGACGTCCGGGGCGAGGAGGTCGAGCAACGCCTGCAGGTCGCCGGTTTCGGTGGCGCGCCGGAAGGCGGCGAGAGCCTCGCGGGACTCGGCCTGCGTCACCACCTCGCGCGGGCGGCGGGCGGCCACGTGGGAACGGGCGCGGTGGGCGATCTGGCGGACGGCAGCGGGGTTCTTGTCGACCGCGGTGGCGATTTCGTCGTAGTCGAGGCCGAAGACTTCGCGCAGGACGAACACCGCGCGTTCGGTCGGGGTGAGGGTTTCCAGGACGAGCATCATCGCCATCGAGACGCTGTCCGCGAGTTCCACGTCCTCGGCGACGTCGGGAGCGGTGAGCAGCGGCTCGGGGAGCCACGAGCCGACGTAGGACTCCTTGCGCCGGCCCAGGGTGCGCAGGCGGCCCAGGGACTGGCGGGTCACGATGCGGACCAGGTAGGCGCGGTGGTTCCCGACATCCGCGTGGTCGACCCCGGACCACTTCAGCCACGTCTCCTGCAGCACGTCCTCGGCGTCGGCGGCGGAGCCGAGCATCTCGTAGGCGATCGTGAAGAGCAGGTTGCGGTGGCTGACGAACGTGTCGGTGGCGGCGTCCATGGTCACAAGACACCAGCCGGTCGCGGTTTGTGACAGTGGGCTGAGTCACAGTCACAAAGCACGGCAACGCGGCATCTCGTGGTCGTTCGAGTCAGACCACGAGGGAGAACGCCATGCGCATCGACCTGTTCGCCACCGAGACCGGCACCAAGCTCGCGAAGCGGTTCGCCGGGCTCAACACCGTGCTCCACCAGTCGCCGTTGCCGAAGACCGTCATCGAACTGGTCAGCCTGCGGGCCAGCCAGCTCAACGGGTGCGGCTTCTGCCTCGACATGCACGTCAAGGAGGCCGTCGCGGCCGGTGAGGACCCGATGCGGCTGCACCTGGTGGCCGGGTGGCGCGAGACCACCGTGTTCACCGAGGCCGAGCAGGCGGCGCTCGCGTTCGCCGAGGAGGGCACCGAGCGCGTCAGCGTCAGCGACGACACCTGGGAGAACGTGCGCAAGCACTTCGACGACGAGGAGACCGCCGCGCTGGTGTGCCTGGTCGGGCTCATCAACGCGGCCAACCGGATGGCCGTGATCACGCACCAGAAGGGCGGCTCGTACCAGGTCGGCGCGATGGCCCACTTCGAGAGCTAATGGTGCGTCTCGGAATGTCGGCGAGGTAATTCACGCTCAGCAGGGCGCCTCGCGGCACCGCCCCACGCCCCCGTACAACCAGTACGACGACGTGGGGGCGGCACCACGATGCACCCGTCTAGTCCGAAAATCGTGGTGACTGGGGCAGGTGGCAGTGCCCCAGGGCTTGCCAGGGTGTGC
>Ga0070710_10000465_pt1 | contig 19048 bp, 20 predicted proteins | sample LARL52metaG_FD_65454 | JGI IMG/M metagenome (GOLD analysis project Ga0070710, IMG submission 65454) | Corn, switchgrass and miscanthus rhizosphere microbial communities from Kellogg Biological Station, Michigan, USA - LAR L5-2 metaG | ecosystem: Host-associated > Plants > Roots > Rhizosphere ... | reverse complement strand
GGCGGCGGATTCCCCGATGTGCTCACCGAAGACCACGCCGAGGTCACCGCCCCGGCCGGTGGCGAGCCCATGCGCGTGGTCCACCGATACGAGGATCTGCTAAGTGTGAAAAGCTCCCCGGCTTGGCGGATGGCCAACCGCTGCGAAACTCCGCTCACCGGCGCCGAAGTCCCGGGCGGTGAACCGCCCGGCCACATGCTGGGCATGGACGGCCCGGCCCACCGCAAGCTCCGCCAGACGATCGGCCACCTGTTCACCAGCGACGCGGCCGACGCGCTGCGCCCCCGGATGAGAGCGGCGGCCGCGGAACTGCTGGACCAGATCGCTCCCCGGGGCACCGGCGACCTGCGGTCCGACTACGCTGAGCCAGCTACCGCCGCCACCGTCTGCGCCGCTCTCGGCGTACCCATCGCGGACTGGGCGCCGATCATCCGGCCCGCCGGGGAGATCGCGTTCGGTGTCGTGCAGCCCGGCGGCGGGGTGATCAATGCCCAGGCGGCCTGGCATGCCATCTGGGGCTACTACGAGGGGGTTATCGCCGCCAAGGGGGCCAGCCCCGACGATGGGCTGGTGGCGCAGATGTGTGCGGCCATGCAGCGGGCCGGGTACACGCTCGAGGAAGTCGTCCGGGCGGTCGCCACCGTCAGCAACGGCGCGACCGCGCTGCTGCCGGTGCTGGAACGGGTGCTGATCTGGCTGCTGCACCGCCCCGATACCCTCGCCGAGGTGTTCCTGGGGGAACGCACCTGGGCGCAGGTCGTGCGCGAGGCGATCGTGCAGGAGGCACTGTTCCCCGTCACCCCGCCGCTGGTCGCCGGCAAGGACGCGCGGATAGGCAGGTGCCCGGTGCCAGAAGGGACCTTAGTGCTGCCGTCGCTGGTTTCGGCGGTCCGGCACCCACGGGGCGGCGCGTGGCTGGCGTTCGGCCCCGGCCAGCACCGCTGCCCCGGTGACGAACTCACCCTTGCCGCTCTGGAGGAATACACGGAGGCGTTTTTCCGCCGCTACCCGCACGCCTACCTGACCACGCCGGTGCTGGAATGGCGAGACGGCCCGCTGGCCATCCCGCGGGAGGCCCGGTTCGCGGTCCGCAGATTACCCAGGCGGGATGCCGAGTGGATGTACCGCCGGCGCGCGCGGCCGATGCCCCTCGGGTCGTTACCGAGACCCTGCCCCGCAGCAGGCCAGGCCGGGGCGTTACCGCCGCGCACCGCGCGGCCGGCGACGCATCCGCGCACGGTTATCGTAGGCCGCCGTCCGGCGGGGTTCCCGGTGGTGCGTCGAGCGCCGCCCGGTAGGCGGCGTCCCGGCCCGCCTTTCCCGCCTCATGCTGCTCGCGTTCCTCGCGGTTGCTCAGCGCGATGTCGTACCGGTCGTCGCCGCTGAGCGCGAGTTCGACCTGCTCGGGGTGCTTGTCCTGGTACGCCACGCGCACCGTCTGACCCACGGCCGGTACCTCGAAGTCCGGCCGTTATAGGGAGCCCGCCGGGGTGGCCGCCTGAGTAGGGGCTACTCATTTCCGCTCCCGCCGGGCACTGCCTCGCCCGGGCTGATGCCCTAGGCGATCAGGATTGCCACGTCGGTCTCCAGCTTGGCGGGGTCAGGCTCCTGGGAGGGGTCGGTGAGGTAGTGCTCGGCGCGGCAGCGCCAGGCGGAGCCCTGGGCGGTTTCCCAGGTGTCGAGCTCGATCGCGTGCTCCTGCGCCCACCGCAACAGCGCGGCGTTGCTGGCGATGAGCCCGTCATAGGGCCCGGTATGCCGGAGTACCGCATACCTGCCCTCGGGCAGGGTGCCGGGCTGGATGCGGCCGCTGGCGGTGATCGGTGCGGTGACGGGCGCCGCCAGCTCGATCTGCATGTCACCCGCCATGTCGATGACCAGGTAGCGGATGAGCGGCGGGCCGGCTGGCGGGATACCCTGGCTGGCCAGCCAGCCGAACAACTCGGAATACCCGCTGTCTATGGCGCTGGACAGGCCGTCCATGGAGACGGTCGCCGGGATGCCGGCGTAGTGCTGCGCGGCACGTTCCTGGATCTGTGGCTCATGGCTCATGTCGTGGCCCTCCGTTGTGTGTATTCCTCGATCGGACTGCCGTCCGCCCCGGTAATCATCGCTGGCACGGCAGACAGCCCCGGGGACCCTGATCTAGCTGCGTATATTCATAGCCATGACCGAGGCAGTGGCCCGCTCGGATGTGCGTATGGCCGAGTTGCTTGCCGTGCTGTCGCTGGCCGCCGACCTGGGCATGGGCCAGCCGATGGAGCACGTGCTCCGCCAGTGCCTGATCGGCGTGCGGCTGGCCAGGCACCTGGGCCTGGCCGAGGCCGACGAGGAAGTCGTGTACTACACGGCGCTCGTGGCCTGGGTGGGCTGCCATGTGGATGCCTACGAGCAGGCAAAGTGGTTCGGCGACGACACGGTGCTCAAGACGGACTTCCGGCATGTCGACTTCAGCGGCCTCGCCGGCCCGCTGTTCATGCTCCGCCATCTTGGCGCGGGCAGGCCGCTGCTGGAGCGGGCCAGGATCGGGGCCGCCTTCCCCGGCGAGGGGCGCCGGGCCGCCGAGTCGATGCTGGAGAACCACTGGCTCGCGGCGGACGGGCTGGCGGCGCGGCTCGGCCTGCCACAGCGGGTTCGCGACAGCGTGGAGCAGACCTTCGAGCGCTGGGACGGCAAGGGCGTCCCCAAGGGCGTGCGGGGCGAGGAGATCCTGGTGACGGCCCGGCTGGTCACGCTCGCGGACGTGGTCGAGGTGTTCCACCGCGCAGGTGGCACCGACGCCGCCGTCGCGGTGGCACGTCAGCGGCGCGGGACGCAGTTCGATCCGCAGGTCGTGGATGTGTTCGTGGATCAGGCGGCGGCGTTGTTCGCGGGCCTGGACGAGGCCAGCAGCTGGGACGCCGTCCTGGGGGCGGAGCCAGGCCAGGGGATACGCCTCACCGGTGCGGCGTTCGATGCCGCCCTGGAGGCCATCGCCGACTTCACCGACGTCAAATCGCCCTACACCCTCGGCCATTCGCGCGCCGTGGCCGACCTGGCCGGCGAGTCCGCACGCATCTTTGGGCTGGACAGCCAGGCTGTGACGCTGGTCCGCCGCGCCGGTCTGGTGCATGACCTGGGGCGCCTCGGCGTGCCGAACACCATCTGGGACAAGCCGGGCGGGCTCAGCCACGCGGAAACCGAGCGCGTGCGGCTCCATCCGTATCTCACCGAGCGCATGCTGGTGTGCTCGCCCGCGCTCGCTCCGCTGGCCACCGTCGCGGCGCAGCACCACGAGCGCCTGGACGGCTCCGGCTACCCGCGCGGGTTGTCCGGCGGGGCGGTGAGCCCAGGGGGCCGGGTGCTTGCGGCCGCCGACTTCTACCGCGCGCGGACCGAACCGCGGCCGCACCGGCCGACGAGCACGGCCGGGGAGGCAGCGGCCCAACTGCGGGGCGAGGTGCGGGCGGGCCGGCTCGACGGGGGAGCGGCGGAAGCCGTACTGTCAGCCGCCGGTCACCGGGCCACCCGCAGGCCCGCCAGGCCGGCCGGGCTGACCGGCCGTGAGGTCGAGGTGCTCCGCCTGCTGGCCCGTGGCCTGTCGAACAGGCAGATCGCCGAGCGTCTCGTCATATCGCGCAAGACGGTCAGCCATCACGTCGAGCACATCTACGCCAAGACCGGCACCACCAACCGGGCGCTCGCCAGCCTGTTCGCGGCCAGCCACGCGCTGATCGACGGCGAACCCGGCACCTCCGGCGCCGGTGCCGCCGAGGCCGGGCAGGCCGGCCTCTCGCGCTGACCCGGTTACCCCCGTGCCGCCGTCGGCTCCGCCACGATCGGCTGGAAGCCCGAGCACAGGATTCGCATCCAGGAGATGCGCGGGCCGTCGGTGCGGTAGTAGGCCTGCTGCTCAACCAGATAGTCGTCGCCGTCCTCGCGCACCCGCATCCGGTACGCGACGTGCTCGCACTCCGCCACCTGCCCGGCGGTCACCGAGCACAGTTCGAGGATCTGCGTCGCGGCATCGAACCACGTGCCCAGGATGATCTCCTCGGCCGCCTGCCTGCCGGTGCTGGCCTGCCAGTGCCGCCGGGGCGTCAGGGCCTGGAAGTCGACCGTGTCGGCCAGCACCGCGCACAGCGCGTCCGTATCCTGGTGCGCGAGAGCCCGCGCAAACCGCTCACCTGGCGAATCCATCGGGTTCCTCCGGCCGTGATCAGTAGCTGAACGTGGTTGCGGGCTCATCGCCGATCCACTCCCACAGGGGCACCGTGCCGCCGAGCGTGGCGTTCCCCACCAGGCTGTCTTCGGCCAGATGCCGGGAGTTGAAGCAGATGGGGCACGTCAGGTACTGCCCGCCCGCCTCGGCGTAGCGCTTGGTCAGGTCGGCCAGGGGCGGGCATCCCTCACAGGCCACCCCCTGGGCCACGCCCGCCACGGTGAGCCGGACGGCCTCCTTGGTGAGGAACATCAGGGTCGGGCGCCCCTGCTCGGCCGCTGCCACCGCGACCAGGAAGGCCACGGTGACCTTCTCGGGATCCTCCAGCCCCGTCGTCAAGCTGATAACCGCCTTGCCGCTCACGTCGCCTCCTGCCTGTGGCCAGCCGCCATCGCGGCCTGGCCTGGTGTCATCCCCGTTGGTCGAGCTTTGTTACCCGCGCTATGTATACGAATTAAATGCGATTTGCGGTTCAGCGCATCGGGCAACTGCCCCATTTTTCGGGGGTTCCTGGCGGCCGGGACGGTGGGCGGGCTGCGGGCCTGCACGGCCGTCGTAGCGCATCTCGTCGGTCAGCCGGGCCGGGATGCCGTCCTGGCCAGCAGCGTCGCCGGCCAGGACGGGTGCGCCGGGATGACTTCGTCCTTCACGTGCTCGATGCCGGCGGAGAGGTCGTCGGCGGCCTCGCCGTCGAAGCTCATGATCATTCCGAACATCGCTGCCCCCTTCGAGTAGTATTTTCTTACCGAAAGAAATATAATGGGGCACATGGAGGAGTCAAGCGCTGACGGCCATGAGTTCATGGAGCAGGAGGACTGGGAGTCGTGGGCCGCGCTGCTGATGCTGCACCGCGCCGTGCTGCAGGATCTGGACACCGAACTGCGCCAGCAGCACAAGCTTGCGGTCTCCGAGTTCGACGTGCTGATCACGTTGTTCAACGCTCCCGATCACCGGCTCGGCATGTCGGCGCTGGCCCACGAGGCGATGCTCAGTCCCGCGGGCATCACCCACCTGGTGACCCGCCTGGAACGCGACGGCCTGGTCAAACGTGAGGTCGATCCGGCCGATCGCCGCAAGTGGTTCACCGTCCTCACCGAGGAGGGTGACCGGGCGCTGCGGGCCGCCCGGCACACCCACAACACGGTGCTGCGGCGGACCTTCCTCGCCGCCACCTCGGCCGCCGACCGGGAGGTACTCACGCAACTCTGGCAGCGTCTCGCGTCCGCCGAGACCGGCGCTGACGCCGCGCCGTGAGGTTGGCGGCCGGCGACCGGCAGGGTGGGCCAATTCGGATCTAGATCTTTGCCGATCCCCTTGACTCGGCACTTGTTCGAATCTATGTTCGAATAGAAGCTTAGGGCCCGAGCGAGGGAGGTGCCCGAGCGGTGGTCCCCGTCGGCCGCGTCTATTTGGCGTGTCGTTATCTGTTCAACGAGTATCCACTTTCCGTAAGTGCCTTCGACCACGTCCCGAGCCTGCACACGATGGTGCTCATGCTGCGGGACGGTGAGGACGTCAGGTTCTTCGCGCTCATGCGCATTCGCGGTAACGGCAGGACTGATTACACACTCAGCGCATGGCGCGCCCAGGGCGCCGTGGAGATTGCGGCTGACGGCGGCGAGGTTCCCGAAGCGGTTGCGAACGTTATAGAGCAGGGCATTCCCATCCCGCGCGACGGGCTGTTGTTCGGCTGGGCCTATCAGGAGATAGTCACCGCGCTCATCATGGTTTACGCAAGCTACCGGCCCGACTCGCCGCTGCCGGCCTGGTCGGTTATGCCACTGGTGGGCACGGCGGAGTCGCAGTGGCCACCATTCAGCATCGAGCGGTATTTCGGGCGCTGGTTCTGGAAGGACTACCAGGCGGGGAACATTGTTCAGTTCGATGGCCTTATCGCGGCCAACCCCGGGGTCGTCTTCTGGCTGGGCACCTGCCAGGCGCCCGGCTCGGACTGCTGCGTCGTGGCATCCGACATCAAGACCTCGGAAGGGCGCATCCTCCGTCGCGGTACGTACCTGGACGCGGCGGCCTTGCGAGCGGGCGCAGCGGTGCCATCGCTGACGAAGTTGCTCGCCGCGGCGGGCAAGACCGACCTTGCGTCCAGATTCCAGGTGCCCGCATAGCAACAGGTCACCTGACCATCCAGGCCATGGCCGCGTCGCCGTGCCAAGCCGGCCGCCGCATGCCAGTAGACGGTCACATCTGCCGGAGCACCGCGACCACCTTGCCGTGGATCGTCGCCTTGTCGCCGGGGATCGGCAGGTAGGCCGGGTTGTGTGGCATCAGCCAGACCCGCCGGTCAACCTTGCGGTAGGTCTTGACGGTGCCCTCGTCCTCGAACCCGGCAAGCAGTGCGGCCACGATGTCACCGTTCTGGGGCCGTTCGTACAGTCGGCGCACCACCACCCAGTCGCCGGGGAAGATCCCGGCACCGGTCATGGAATCGCCGACGACCTTCAAGATGAAGAGCCCTTCCTCCGAGCCCACCATCTCCTTGGGCAGCGGGAACCGGTCCTGAACCGAGGCCAGGGGCGGGATCGGCTCACCCGCCGCGACCTGCCCGATCACTGGCACCCAGACCACTTTTTCCATGCCCGCGGGCCCGGGCTTCCTTTTGGTTTTCTGGCCGGCGCGCTTCACCCTGACGGTGCGCGGTGCGCCCTCCTCGTAGCTCAGGTAACCTGCGGCCTTCAATATCCGTAGGTGGTAATGGGCGCTGGACCTGCTTTTCAGGCCCACCCCATCCGCAATTTCCTGGTCGCTGGGCGCACAGTCGTTGGCGGCCGAGTACTCCCCGATGAACTGAAGAATCGCGTGCTGGCGCTGTGTGAGCACGTGACTGCCGGGCTCGCCGGACGACTCCGCAGCTTTTATCATCGGGGCCTCCGCCTCGGTGATCCGTGCAGTGTTACAGCGCGGGTGGCCTCAAAAGACTGGCAGCCTGCTGCTGTTGCATAAGACACTAAACGGATGCGTGAGATTGAGATAGACCGTGGGGACCGGATACTGCGGGTCCGCGACGCGGGGGATCCCGACGGCCCTGTGGTGATCTACTTCCACGGGACCCCGGGCTCCCGGCTCGACCTGTCCTTCGGTGAGCAGGCCGTGGCCGAGCAGGGCGTCCGGCTCGTGACGTTCGACCGGCCCGGATATGGCGGTTCCACCGCCGCGCCGTTCGGGCTTGCTTCGATCGCCGCCGATGCGCATGCGGTCGCCGACGGGCTGGGTGTGGCCCGGTTCGCCACGCTCGGCATGTCCGGCGGGGGACCAGGGGCGCTGGCCGCCGCCACGGTTCCCGGGGGCCGGGTGATCCGCGCCGGGGCCGCCTCGGGCGCTGGCCCGTTCCAGTTGGTCCCCGGCGCGCTCGACCATCTCGACGACGACGACCGTGCCGCGCTGAAGTTGCTGCCTGCCGACCCGGCCGCGGCGGCTGCCGGGTTTGCCGCGGGATTCGAGCCGCTGATCGACGCCGTCGCCCCCGGCGGCCCGGGACCGGCCGTCGCCTTCGCGGACCTGCTGTCACCCCGCGACGGCGAACTGATGCAGGACCCGCGTCTTGTCTCGGCGCTCACCGCCACAATGCGTGAGGCGCTGCGCCCGGGAACCAGCGGCGGCGGCTGGGACAACGCCTCCTGGCTCGGGGCGTGGGACGTGGACCTGAGTGCGATCCGCTGCCCGGTGCTGCTGTGGTACGGAACCGAGGACCGCTTCGCATCCCCCGCGCACGGACGGTGGCTCGCGGAGAACCTGCCGGACGCGCGGCTTGTGATGCGCGAGGGCGAGGGCCACTTCGGAATCATGGAGCACCTCGGCGAGATGCTGGATGCCCTGACCGCGCCGGAACCGACGCCCTGACCGGGGCCGATCCGGCGTACCGACCGGGCCGGAACCGGTGATTCCGGCCGGGGGTGGTGACCCGCTGCAGCGGGCCCGGGGCCGCCCGAAAGGATCACTCCGGTCGTCACGAAGTTCCTATAACGGACCGACCCCGGGCACGGTAACTTAGGCGGGCCCCAATGTGAGCGAAGCCTGGCCACCCGGCCCTGGCGGCGGCTCACTCGCGTATGCGTGCGGGATCCAACGGGCAACGCCCCAGTGAAAAGGAGAAGAACAGACCCATGGCAGCCACGCTTCACGAGATCCTGCTCGCGCCGGAGACCAAGCCTCATGTGATCGCCGACTGCAATGCGCTGATCGAGCGGGAGGTCGCCGAGAAGTCAGGTATCTCCGGGACCGCGGTCAAGTTCGCCTACAAGACGGCGAACACGTTCGCAGCCGGCCACGTCCGGAAGATGGTGGGGACCCTGCTTCCCGGGATGGCGGACAACCTCCAGCCGTTCTGGGCCGACTTTCTCGCGTCCGGCGGCGCCGACTTCGGCGATTACCTGACCAAGCGCGGCGACGAGGTGGCCGAGGCGATGCTCGCGGTGACCGATGCCCGCGCCGCGGCCTCCGGCCGGCCCGTGATCGTCAAGGCCTACCGCTCCGTCCGCGGCGGCGCCGCCAAGCACATCCAGGCCGCGCTCCCGCAGGTCGGCGACCTGGTGCTGAAGTACGCGTACTGACCATCGGCGGCTCGCGCCCGGCCTGGGACCTTGCCCGGACCAGGGCTATGTCCGGGTCCGGTACGCGTCGGTGATGGTCTGGGTTACCGTGCCGCCGGCCGCGTCGGCCGCCGTGGCCCGCAGGGTCACCATCGCCCCGGCCGGGGCGCGGAACACCGCCGCGTAGGCACCGTTGGCACCGGTCATCCGGGCCGCCCGCCACGTCTTGCCGCCGTCGAAGGACACCGAAAGCGCCGCGCGGGTGATCGGTGCGGGCTTGGCCAACGGCAGGTGCCCGACGGACAGCCGGACCACCTGCTGGCCCGGGCCGGCCGAGCCGTCCAGGCCCAGGCCCACCACGCCGTAGCGCAGCATCAGCAGTGGCTGGACCGCGCACGAGCGGTTGGCCTTGACCGTGCACAGCCATCCGGGCGGCAGCGTGGCGCCCGCCTCGTGAGCGGACCACCAGGTCCACACCGTCCGGTTCGACGTGGACAGCGGGTTCAGGTCGGCCGGCTCGGCCGCGTTCAGCACGAACCTGATCAGCGACCTGGCCGGGCTCAGCGTCGCGGCGACGTGGGCGAACCCGGCGAAGTGCGGCAGTGGACCGCCCGCGATCCTGGTCCCGTTCTGGTCGATCCGGTAGCTGCCGGTGGCCTTGAACGGCGGGTTGGCGGCACCGCCGTCATGGCCCGGCGTGTTGTCGCCGAACGCGGTCATCGCCAGGCCGAGCACGTCACCCGCCCGGCTCGCCGACGCCGTGACCGGCCTCGCGAAGGCCACCTGGCGCTGTTTGACGAACGGCACCGGATGCAGCGGGTACGCGCCCCAGTCGTCGGTCAGCCGCTGGCCGGGCAGGAAGACCTGCGACTGGGCACTCTGGCCGCCGGAGAAATCGAAGTCCTTGCCGGACAGGATGTACTGGGTGTTCCACGTCAGCGACTGGCCCGCAGACAGGTACATGGTCAGTTGCTCCGGATACCGCATGGCTGGCAGGACCGCGGTCGACCCGAGTTCGCGCTGGATCGGGAACGCCTCGAAGTTGGCCAGGTAACCCAGCGATGGCGCACCCGCGTAGAAGCGGGCGTTCTCCGTGGCGAGGCTGGCCTGGTTGACCACGTAGCGCTCGGACGGAATGGTGCCAAGCGACTGGTAGGCGACGTCATAGAGGTAGGGAAGCCCGGCACCGCCGGACGGTGAATCAAGCTGTGCCGTGATGGTCTCGATCAGCGAGCCGACGCTGGGAGCGGTCAGCATCGGGCTGACATACATCAGGGCCGGCGGCTGCTGGCCGGGGATGCTGATGAAGCCGACACTGAACGAGCAGCATCCGGTTGGTGCCGTGTCGGTCAGGAAGTGCAGGTCGAGGACGCTGCTGTACTCGGTGGCCGGCCGGGCCGTCACGAAGCTGACCTTGCTATCCGCCGAACGCGCGGCCATCGACACCGTCGTGTTCGCGGCCACGGTGAATTCGGGCGGCACGACCAGGCGGGTACCGACCCGCTGGGTGCCGCGCCGCGCGGCGAAAATCCCGAGGACCCAGAAATGCCCGCTTGGCACGGTGAACGTCGCCGTTCCGTCGCGGAACACGGCGGTGTCAAGGCGGGTCAGGCTGGAGTTGTCGGCATCGATGATCATGGCCTGGTCGCCGGTGTCCGGCTGCCCGGCCTGATCGGTCCCGTGCACTGTCAGAGTGTGCATGGTGTCCACCGCGGGTGCCGGGGCCGCTGCGGGTACCCGGCCCGGGGCGCCTGCAGGCACTCGGTTCGGGGCGGCTGCGGGCCCGGCACCGGCCAGCGTGACCGATATTTCGGCGAACATGCCGTGTCGGCCGGCTCGATCCGCGCCGTGGCCGACGGCGGGCCAGCGGGCCAGCGCCGCGCCGAACTTGCGGGCTCCGGCCCTGGTCAGGTACCCGTCCGCCATGCCGGATCCGGCGGAGGTGACCGTCAGCCCGGGCAGCGTCGGCGCGGGTCCCGTGTACCTGACCCGGACCGGCAGCCGGCCGCTGGATTCCGCCCTGGCCAGCGCGCCGAGCTGGAACAGGCTCGGGCCCAGCCCGCGGCCCAGATAGGGGATGGCGCCGACCGGGATGACGGTGGTCTCGCCGCCCGTGCGCAGCTCCACCAACTGCCCCGCGGACCCTCCTCCGTCGGCGCGGACGGATACCCCGGCCCTGCTCGTGGCGACCTGCTCGCCGGTGACGAGGAAGACGGAACCCCCCGCCTGGTGCATGTGGGCCGCGGCCGGTGCGACCGGGGCCGCGGCGGTCGGGGCGGCCGTGGTCAGCGCGGCGCTTGCCGCCATGGCCACGGTGAGTGCGGTGACGGTCAGGTGCCTGACGCGGGGAACGGTGATAGTCACGCTGGCTTTATATACCGTTGAACTATCTATATCAACCCCGCTCCGGTAAAACCCGCGCGGAGGTCCTGCCGACGCGGCGTCACCGATCCGGGCGCGGCGTCGGCCGTAGCGCCGGGCGGTGGCCGCAGGGCCGGGACGGGCCGGGACGCGTGGCCGGCCGGAACGCGTGGTCGGCCAAGCCGTGCCCGGGCCGGGACGTGGCCGTAGGGTCGGGTTCCGTGGCCGACGCGCTATTCAACGAGCCCCGGCTCGCCGAGCTCTACGACCCGCTGGACCCCGACCGCCGCGATCTCGATGTCTACGCCGCCATGGCCGCCGAGTTCGGCGCCGTGACCGTGATGGATATCGGCTGCGGGACCGGCACGCTGGCCTGCCTGCTGGCGCAGCGGGGCCTGACGGTCACCGGCGTCGATCCCGCGGCGGCCTCGCTTGAGGTCGCGCGGCGCAAGCCCGGTGCCGACCGCGTCCGGTGGCTGCATGCGGATGCCGCGGCGGTGCCCCCGCTCGGGGCCGACCTGGTGACGATGACGGGGAACGTGGCCCAGGTCTTCGTGACCGACCAGGAGTGGGCCGCGGTGCTGCTCGCCGTCCGGCAGGCGCTGCGGCCCGGAGGCCGGCTGGTGTTCGAGAGCCGGGACCCGGCGAAGAAGGCGTGGCTGGAATGGAACCGGGACCAGACCTACCGCCGCGTCACCGTCCCCGGTTCCGGCCCGATCCAGACGTGGATCGACCTGACCGCGGCCGGGGGAGACCTGGTGTCCTTCCGGACGACCTTCGTGTTCGCCAGCGACGGTGCGGTGCTCACCTCCGACTCCACGCTCCGGTTCCGCGACCGGGCCGAACTCGCCGGCTCACTGGCCTCGGCCGGCTTGGTCGTTGACGAGGTCAGGGACGCGCCCGACCGGCCCGGACTCGAATTCGTCTTCCTCGCGCGCAAGCCGGGCTGATCCCGGGCCCGCCCGCACCCCGGGCCCGAGACCGCCCCCCCGAGCCAGGCACGACGCCCGGCCCGGGAGTACTCCTCACCCGCCCGCGGAGGCGACGGTGAGCTGGAAGGTGGTCGACCAGTCTCCGGGGCCCACGGAGTCCATGGCCCTGACCCGCCAGAAGAGGGTCCCGACCGGAAGCGTGCTCGTGTTGACCTGGTTGCCCTTGGGCATGCGCTCGAGCACGAGCGGCGGGGTGAACGACGCGTTGTTCGCGACCTGAAGCTCGTAGGACGCCGCGCCGGTCACCGGCTGCCAGAAGAACGAAACCTGCTGCCCCGCGGTCACCGTGGCACCGTTCGCCGGGAACTCCAGCACCGGCGCGGGCAACGGCCCGCTGGGTGGCTGGACCGTGAGCGTGCGGACGGCCGGCTGCGGCCCCTCCACGCCGTAAGCATCGACGCCCAGCACCCGCCAGTACAGCTTGCCGCTGGGCAGCGACATGACCGCCCAGGCCTGGGCGGTGTCGGTGTTGAGGTCCACGACCGGGTTGTTGAACGACGGGTTGTCGGCGACCTGGAGTTGCGAGGACAGGCCGTGCGGCGTGTGCCAGCGGAAGATGACCACCTGCCCGGTGGGGAAGCTCGCCCCGGTCGCCGGCGCCTGGAGCGACGGCGGCGGCTGGAGGGTCATGTTCACCTTGATGCTGTGGCCCCGCCAGGTGGCCGTGATGGTCACCGGCGTGGTGGTGGTCACCTGCTGGGTGGTGATGTTGAAGGTCGGCAGCTGGCCGGGCAGCACGTCGACCGTGGCGGGTACGGTGGCCGCCGGTGAACTGCTCGACAGGGTGAAGGTGTTGCCGACCGGCGCGACCCCGTTGGTCAGGATCGAGCCGATCTGCGGGGTCCCGCCGGTGAAGATGTTCGGCGTGGGCGGGCCTGCCTCGATGTCGATCTGCATGAGGCTGGCCGGGTCGACGGTCAGCGGCGCGCTGGCGGACTGGCTGCCGATGGCCGCACTCAGCGTGAGGCTGGCCGGGCTGAGTACCTGCAGCGGGCGGATCGTGAAGGTCTTCTGACCCTGGCCCGCGGGCACCACGACGGACGCGGGGACCGCCGCCGCCTTCGGGTTGCTGCTCGTCAGGGTGACGGTCTCGCCGCCGCTTGGCGCCGGGGTGGACAGCTGCACGATCCCGAACGCCTCGTTGTCCTCATTGGTGCCGCTGAACACGTGGGTGTGGCTGCGCAGCACCACGCCGCCCTCGGTGAACACGTCGATGGTCAGGCTCTTGACCTGCGGCGGGGCGTTGGAGACCGTGAAGCTCCGCGCGGCCGACCAGGCCGTGGCCGCCCCCGTATCGGGCCCGGACAGGCCGTGGAAGCTGCGCACCCGCCAGTAGTGGATACCGGCCGGCAGGGAAGGGAGCAGGTCGCGGGGCTGGCTCAGCCCGGTGATGCACTCCTCGACGCCCCCGCAGCCCCCGCCGAAGTTCGGCGTCTTGTTGATCTCCACCTGATAGCCCTCGACCTGCGGATTGGGGTCGGGGGTCCAGGAGAGCTGCACCGGCAGCCCTACCGTGCCGCCGTTCGCGGGTGCCAGCAGCCTCGGGGCCGGCGGGACCGGCGCATGGAAGGTGATCGTCAGCGGGACGGTGGGCGACGGCAGGCCGAACGTGCCGTCGGCGGCCACGCCGAAGACGCGGACGAACAAGGGCGTCTCGAAGCCCAGCAGCGGCGCATGGGCCTTGGTGGTGGACTCCGGCACGTCCACGAGCAGGGTGCCAGGGGCGAACGTCGAACTAGACGACATCTGCAGGTGGTAGCTGGCCGCCCCCGGGACTGCGGTCCAGGTCAGCGGGAACGACTCTTCCGGATGGAACTCGGTCCCCGATGCCGGGGACAGCAGGCTGGGGGTCCCCGGCTGGCCCGCGGCTTCCCCGGTGATCGTCAGCGAACTCACCGCTGTCCAGTTCCCGAACAGCGGAAAGTACGGCTCCGGCGGGAAGCTCTCCGCCTGGACCCGCCAGTAATAGGTGCCGGGAGCCAGGCCGCTGAGCGTGGTCGAGGTGACCTTCGGTCCCACGGTCGCGGTCAGCACCAGAGTGGCGAAGCTCGGGTCGGTGCTCACCTGCCACTGGAAGCTCACCCCCGGGCTGGCCGCGGGCGGCTGCCACGACAGGGCCACCGGTTCGGTGGTCGAGGTGCCCGACGCCGGGCCCACCGGGGTGGGCGGGCCGGGGACTGGAGGTGGCGGGGAGATCGTGGGCGTACAGCCCGACAGGGTGACCTCGACCGACACCGAACCGTCGTAGAGCGTGGCAATGCAACTGGGCTCGCTGAACCCGCTGGCGGAGATGGTGAAGCTGCCCTGGGCATTGGCCTGGCCCGTGGTCGGGCCGTCATCCACCGAGACGTTGGAGTTGGGGACCGCTCCGGATCCCACGATGGTCAGCTGCCCGTTGATCAGGCTGGCTTGGGAGGTGACGATCGACGCGTCGGCGGCGACGGCCGTGCCGAGCGCTACCGCGACGATCGTTCCCGCCGCGATCAGTGTCTTGATCGTTCTCTGCATAGCCGGCCTCCCCAAGTGCTGGCAGTTCTGCAGAACGGCGCAAGGACCCCCCTAAGGGGTCACGGGCGTGGCGGCGGAACGGTTCAGGATGGCGCCGGGAATTGTGCGACCAGCCGGGCACTCGGATCCGGTCGATGCCGCGCGGCTCAGCCGCCGGAACTGACCAGTGCCTCGTCGCCGACGGCGGCGCGGACCCGCAGCCGCGCCTGGTGCAGCCGGCTCTTGAACGCGGCCTGGCCGACGCCGGCGATCTCCGCGGCCTCCTGGGTGGAGAGCCCTTCGACGTCGCGCAGCACGATGGCGGTGCGCAGCGGGGGCGGCAGGCCGGCCAGGGCCTGGTTCAGGGTCCGGCGCAATTCGCTGTTCTCGGCCTGCCGGGAGGGTTCCTCCTCCGGGTCGGCGGGCAGTTCCAGTTCCCCCGCGCCGATCGAGACCCCGGCCGGCCGGCGGGCCCGCTTGTCCAGCGCGCGGTTGGCCTCGTTCACCGCGATCCGGTACAGCCAGGTGAAGAAGCTGGACTGGCCGCGGAACCTGGTGATGCCCCGCCAGGCGCGCAGCATGACCTCCTGGGCCACGTCCTCGGCTTCGGCCCGGTCGCCGAGCAGCCGGAACAGCAGCATGAACAGGCGATCGGCGTACGCGCCGGAGAGACGCTCGAAGGCGGCCACATCGCCGGCCTGGGCGCGAGCGAGCAGGCCGGCCTCGGTCTGTGCGGCATCGGGAACGTGGCCGTTCGGCCCGGCCATCACGCGCGCTGGGATGAGGCGGCGCCGCCGGGCCCGGCCAGCCGGACCCGGTCGAAGATCGTCGCGGGCGCGCGGATGCCGGCCAGCCCGTCGAGTCCCTGCACCGCGTACACCAGCGCGCGCATCGCGCGGATGCCGCGGCCGCAGTCCACGCAGCCGCGCGCGTGGCGGTCCAGGCGGCGCCGCGCGCGGGGGCGCAGTTCACCCTCGACGTAGTGCGACAGATGGCGCTGCGACCATTCGTGGTCGCCGGCCAGGCCGAGCATGCCCATCACGTCTCCCTCCCCGGCTCAGGGTAGTGGGCCCACCCCGAGCCGGGCCGGGCGCGGTCAGCCGCGCGCCTGCGGAGCCTCGTCCTGGCCCGCGGGCTCGAACGCCAGCGAGCAGGAGTTGATGCAGTACCGGTCGCCGGTCTGCGTGGGCCCATCGGGGAAGACGTGGCCCAGGTGACCGCCGCAGCGGCGGCAGACCACCTCGGTGCGCCGCATGAACAGGCTGTTGTCCGGCCGCAGTTCGACCGCCTCGGCGATCGCGGGCTGGTCGAAGCTGGGCCATCCGGTGCCCGAGTCGAACTTGGCGTCGGAGCTGAACAGCTTGGCCCCGCAGCCGGCACACCGGTAGAACCCATCGGAGTGGTTGTGGACGTACTCCCCGGTGAACGGGCGCTCGGTGTGCGCCTGGCGCAGCACGCTGTACTGCAGCGGGGTCAGGTCCTGGCGCCACTGCTCGTCCGGCTTGGTGATCTCGCGAGCGACGGCCGCCTCGGCGCTGGTACGGGCCTTACGCATGGGTTGGTTCCTTTCCTTCGTCCTACACCCGGTTAGACCCGCGCCGCGGCCAGACGGTTTTTCCCGATGGCGGCCCGCGTGAGCGTGCGGGCGGTGTGGACGGCGCTGGCGATCGCGTCCTCGGGGGACAGGCCGCACAGGTCGGTGAGGGTGAACAGGGCCTCGGCGCTGATGACCACGGCGAGGTCCTGCTTGAGCTGGGCCAGCCCTGCGGTGCCGGCCGCCACCGGCCGGAGCGCCTCGTCGATGAGCCCGAACCGGTGCCCCGGCCGCATCGCCGCCCCGCCCGGCCTGGTGATCGTGGCGGCGATCGTGGCGCGCACGGCGCCCTGGTAGCTGAGCACGTGACGGAGCAGGGCCTCGGTCGCGCAGGCGACGCGCTCGACGGGATCGTCGGAGCCCGCGACCGGCGCCAGGGCCGTCTCCGGGCTCGGCCACACCCCGGCCAGCGCCTCGCTCAGCAGCGACGCCAGATCGGGGAAGTACCGGTACGCGGTCGCCTCCGAGACCAGCGCTGACCTCGCGACCGCGGGCATCGTCACCTCGCCGCCGGCCCGGGCGAGGTCCCGGGTCGCCGCCACGATGGCCTGGCGGGTGCGCTCCTTCTGGTTCACCCGGCTGCTCACCAGCCCATCGTCGCGCCCCCGCCACCATAAGTCAACCAGCCTCTCATTATGAGAGCTAACTTGCATAATGACCCTGGACTCCCTACAGTTGACGAGAGTCAACTCTCACGAAGAGATACAGATTCACTACGAGGAGCCCCAGATGACTGACATCTCAGTGGTCGGCCCTGATGGCGGCGAGCAGATGCTGACCGGTCCGGTGCGGATGCGAATCCTGGAGGACGGCAGCACCACCGGCCACCGGCTGGGCATCGGGGAGATCACCATCGCCCCGCATACCGAGGGGCCGCCGCAGCACCGGCACGGCCGCCACGACGAGGGATTCTACGTCGTATCCGGCACCGCGAGGTTCACCGTGGGGGAGCAGGCCTACGACGCCGGGCCCGGCACCCTTGTGATGGTCCCGCCGGGCGCACCGCACACCTTCGCCAACCCCGGCGACGAGCCGGCCGTCCTGCTCAACACGTTCACGCCCGACCTGTACGTCCAGTACTTCCGCGACCTGCGCGACATGATCGCGGCCGGCCAGCCGCTGACCGGTGACGCGGTCGTCGGCGTCATGGCCCGCTACGACACCGTGCCCGCGACCGACTTCACCTCCTGAGGAGCGCCCCATGACCACCTCCACGCTCGATCTCACCCTGGCCGGTGCCGGTACGGTCGACGTCACCCTCGACGACCGGGGCGAGGGCCGCCCCTTCCTGCTGCTGCACGGCGGCGGCGGGCCGCAGACGGTGGCCGGCTTCGCCGAACTGCTCGCCACCAAGGAGCCGGCCCGCGTCATCACGCCCACCCATCCCGGCTTCGGCGGCACCCCGCGCCCAGATGGCCTGGCCGACATGGCCGGGCTCGCGGCGCTCTACCGCGAGTTGCTCGACCGCCTCGGCCTGGACGGCGTCACCGTGATCGGCAATTCCATCGGCGGGTGGATCGCCGCCGAACTGGCCCTGCTCGGCAGCCCGCGGATCAGCGGGACCGTGCTGGTCGACGCGGTCGGCATCGAGGTCGAGGGCCACCCCGTCACCGACATCTTTCCGCTGAGCCTGGACGAACTGGCCCGGTTGTCCTACCACGACCCGGCCGCGTTCCGTATCGACCCGTCCGCCATGACCGAAGCGCAGCAGGCCGGTATGGCCGCGAACCGTGTCGCGCTGCAGGTGTATGGCGGAACGCGGATGACTGACCCGTCCCTGCGCGGCCGCCTCGCCGCGATCGCCGCTCCCACCCTGGTGATCTGGGGCGACGCCGACCGGATCGCCGATCCCGGCTACGGCCGCGCCTATGCCGCCGCCATTCCCGGCGCGCGATTCGAGCTGCTGACAGAAACCGGCCACCTACCGCAGCTTGAAACCCCTGAGCAGCTCCTGCGGGCGGTATGGGACTTCGCCGAGGCACCCGCCGACCGCTAGCATCCCGCTGCCCGGCCGTCCCGCCGGCGCCCCGGAGCGCACAGCGTCGTCTGCGAGCCGAGAATGAACGCAGCACCTGGCGCGTTGGGACCGTCATGCAGACCTGGGAGGCCATCACATCCCGCCGTAACGTCCGGTCCTTTGCCGACCGACCGGTTCCGGCGGCCGACCTGGACCAGATACTCGAGGCCGGACGCCGGTCGCCGTCCTCACAGAACTGGCAGCCGTGGGACTTCATCCTGGTCACCGACCGCGGCCAGCTCCGCGAACTGGCGAGCGCCGGGCCAGGCGCCGGTCATGTGGCCGGCGCGGCGGCGGCCGTCGTGGTGATCGGGCCCGCCGAGGACAACCCGTTCCGCCGGGCCCAGTTCGACCTGGGCCAGGCGGTGATGTCGATGATGCTGGCGGCCGCCGATCTCGGCATCGGGAGCTGCCACGCCGGCATCATGGACGTGGCGCTCGCCCGCCGGCTGCTCGGCTTCCCCGAAGACCGGTCCCCGGCGCTGCTCGTCTCGTTCGGCTACCCGGCCGACCGGCCGCTCGCGCCGGTCCGCAATCCCAAGCGCCGCCCCTTCGCCGAGGTCGTGCACCCGGGCCACTGGTAGGCGGGTGTGGGACGGCCGGTCCCGGCCGTCCCACACCCCGCACACGGCTGAGTCAGGCGAGCCAACTCAGGCGCAGAGTGTGTGGGAGCTGTTACCGGAAGGGTGCTACCAAGCCGGTTTCGTAGGCGGCGATAACGAGTTGAACGCGGTCGCGGGCACCGAGCTTGGTAAGAAGGTGTGCTACGTGGGCCTTGGCCGTGGCGATGCTGATATGAAGGTCGGCGGCGATTTCGCTGTTGGTCATGCCGCGCCCGATCAGCGTCAGCAC